>Ga0079224_100007333_pt1 | contig 14787 bp, 14 predicted proteins | sample Stecom2015_FD_80414 | JGI IMG/M metagenome (GOLD analysis project Ga0079224, IMG submission 80414) | Agricultural soil microbial communities from Utah to study Nitrogen management - Steer compost 2015 | ecosystem: Environmental > Terrestrial > Soil > Agricultural land | place: USA: Utah...
AAACGCCCGACCGAGCCGGACGCGGCGAGGTCCCACAGCAGAATGAGGCTGCCGCCCGCTGAGGCCAGCCGCGACCCGTCCGCGTTAAAGGCCAGCGCGCGAACGGGCGCATCATGCTCGGCCAGCACCGCGATTTGACCGCCGAGCGTGACATCCCACAGGCGGATCGCGCCATCGTCGTGCGCGCTGAGCATCACCTCCGCGCCCGGCGCGGGGCTGAATGCGACATCGAGCACCGGACCGGTCCCGGCGCGCAGCAGGCGTGGCGATGCGCTGAGATTCTCCGCTGCGAACAGCCAGATGCCTTGCTCGCCAGCTACCGCCAGCGCGAACCCGTCTGAGGACCACGCCAGCGCCCCGGCAGCGCTATCAAGCCGGCGCTCGACAAACGGCGCGAGGCGAGGCGCGTTCGCCAGCGTGATCGGCTGGCGTCCGGGCGGCAGGTCGACGGCTGCGTGTGGGCGTGGCGTGGGCGAGGGACCGGGTGTCGGGGCGGGGTGAGTGGGCGTGTCGCTCAGCGGCTCCAACCAGTAGACCTCGTTGTGCCCTTCCTGCATCCAGCCGACGATCATTTGGTGATCGACTTGCCACCAGACCAGTTGCTCGCCACATTCTGGCCCGCCGACAATTCGTACCGGCTGCCCCGGTTCGATCTGCGCGAGGACGGTGCTGGTGGTGTCCGGTGCGGCGCGGAGCGGGCTGGGATTGCGCGAGGCGACCTGCGCGCTCTGCCCAACGGCAAGACGCGCTAGCAAAGCGCCCGCGCAGACCTCACGCCCTGGCAGCGGTGTGGGAGTCGGCGGGATGACGGTTGGTAGCGCGGTCGGCGTGGGGGAACCAGCCGGGGTTGCCGTTGGCGCGCCGCTTTCCTGGACGCTGCCCAACATGCACAGGGTCACCAGCGCGCCGTTACGCGTGACGCGATAATCATACGTTGCGCCCCGATACCAGATCAGGATGCGATAGCCCGTTGTTGGCTCGGCCTCGTATTCTTCACCGGGTTGCGGGCAGCCGAGGCTGGCGTCTTCATAGGTGCGCTGGCTCCACCGCCAGTCGTCGAAGTCCTGCACGGTGACTGGCTGTCCGACGCGCTCGCTGAGATCAGCCAGCACCACTGGCATGACCGGCGGCTGGTCAAATTGCGCCAGCGCAGTACGCGGTACGGCTGGCATGGCCAGCAGCGCGACAAGTATGAACAGGCGAAGAGACGCGGCAAGCCACGTCGCGCCGGCTGGAATCATAGGCACGGCTCAGTACGGGTCCTGTTCGATGTACTCAACTGCGGCGTCAGCGGGTGCGGCGTTGTCAAAATCTGGCGCGGTTGCAGCGGGGGCAGGCTCGCCCTCGTAGGCGACCTGCGGTGTGGCGCACACCGGGCAGAGGTTCCAGGCCAGATCGAGCATCGTGTTGCACTGAACGCACGGTTTTTTCAGCTTGGTGTGGCAATATGGGCAGACCTGCCAGGCTTCTTTGACGGGGCGACCGCAGCCGGGGCAATGGGGCTTTTCCTCGATGTTTTGCAGCAGCGCTTCTTCTTCCAACGAGCGCTCGTACGCTTCCGTCAGCGTCTCAGATGGGCGCAGCAGGACGTAGATAATCAACCCGAAAATATTGAGCACCGCGACCACCAGCGCCGCCGCAATCTGCGCCAGCGGATCGCGCGAGCGCAGCCGCATATCCCGCCACGTCCAGATGATCATGCCGAGCCACAGCGCGGCGGTAACCGCCCCGCACGCCGTCACGGCGTAGAGCAGAAGCGTGTTCAGCGTGTCTTGATCGATCATGCGTCTTCTCCGTGGACGGATCCGGCGGGCAGGCAGCGCGTCCCCCCGCCGGCGGCCAGTATAGCACGGCGTCGATCGGCGGGCAATCAGCCCCCACTGGCAGCCGGTGGCGCTGGCTGTGCGTCGGTCAATTGCGCGATCAGCGACACCTCGCCGACCATCACATCGACTTTGTGCCCTGACGCGGTGAAGCGCAGCTCCTCGATCAGCGCCGGACGGCGATCCTGGGGCAAGTCGGTCAGCAGGTTAGGGGATTCGTAGACGTACCACGCTTCTTTGTTGATCTGCTCGTGCGGCTCCAGGCACGTATCGCACGTGGTGCGCCCGACGTTGGGCGTGGCTTCCGCGTAGAAGCCGTGCACCCACTCGAAGTCGTTCCCGTCGCGGTCTTCGTACGCCATGCGCAGCATGACCGGGCACTCGCTACCTTGCTCGCCGCACGCGCTGATCTCCTGGTAGTCCACGCGCAGCATGACGCGCAGGCGCACGCTATCGTAGGGCATGATATCCAGGCCGCTGCTAAACGTCTGCTGGCAGCCGGTCTCGCCCGGTCCCGCTTCGGGATGCCGACGATACAGGTGATAGACGCGGCGCCCGTCGACTGTGTCAATCGGGAACTGGCCGGGCGGCCCGTTCGGATCGTCCGGTGAGGGGAAGAACGCGCACACCCATTGACGCGGCCAGTCTTCGGACTCGCCAAACAGGCTGTTCGGCAGCAGGTCAAGCGGTCCGGCGCCCACGTGGATCTCGCTTGCGGTGGCCCCGAACGCCCCCATTCCCCCGGCGGATACGTGCTGCGTTTGCCCGGTCGGCGCGACCAGCGTCGCGCTCCCGGCGCGGGCGGTCAGGCTGAGCGTGTTCTGCGTGTTTTCGACCAGGTAGCTGCCGCCCTCGCTGATGCGCGCCAGTCCGAACGGGCTGTCTACCTCGATCTGAATGGCGCGCTCGATGTCAGAGTTCACCCACACCTCAAGCCAGCCATTGAGCCCGCCGAGCCGGATTGTATACGCGTTTTCGCTGACGCTGAAGCGCGGGCGGTTCGCCGTGATGAGACTGATCTGGGTGTTGCTGCGCAGGAAGGCAGTAGCGACCATCTCGCCGGAGTACGGATCGGCGAACGACAGATAGCCCTGCGCCTCGTTGTCCGTGGTCATGCGGCTGCCGCGTGGTACAGAGGCGGGTGCGCGGATCGCTTGCTCGGTGTTTGGATCGTCAGGCGGCGCAAGGCCGACCGTCCCGCGACCGACATGCAAGCGAACGCTCAGTTCGGTAGGCGAATCAAAGACGAACCACCGCGCCACCACAATTGAGCTGATGCACAGCAGGCAAAAGATCAGGAGTCCGCCGAGGAGGGTTGCCCAGGCGACACGTTGGGGATGTGCGTGCATCACGCCTCGCTACCAACGGATATTGAAGCTACGAAACTCGCCGGTCGCCGCGCTGTACTGGATGTCCACCCGCTCGACATCGGCTGCGCCCGGACCGCGATGCAAGAAGCGTTCGAAGGCTTCCAGCGCGTGCTGCGGTCCTTCTGCGACGGTCTCCACCGCACCATCCGGGCGGTTGCGCACCCAGCCAGTGAGGCCGTGCTGCGCGGCGGCGTGCTGTGTGGTCGAGCGGAAATTAACGCCCTGCACGCGCCCGTAGATCACGGCATGCAGGCGGCGCGGTTCTGCGTTGGATGAGCCGGACATCAGTGATAACTCCCCGGTGGTGCCACCCGGCCATTATAGCAGCCGGCCGGGTGGCTCACAACGTTCTGTTCGCGCAGGGTGCCTGCGCGTCAGTTGTTCAGAGGAGTTGGAGGTTGGTTGCGGATTTCCTGGACGCGATCGCGCATGGTGCGCGCGTCGTCGTCGTGCGGGTTGGTCTGCAGAGCGCGGGTGAAGGCCGCGTGCGCGTCGTCCCATTCACGCCGGTCGATGTGGATCAGCCCCATGTGGTAGTGCACGTTGGGGTAGGCCGGGTCGATTTCGATCACGCGCCGGTAGGCATCCATCGCGCGCTCCTGGCGTTCGCCAGTGGCGGTGACCAGCTTGCCGAGATAGGCCGCAGCGAGATTCGACCACACTGCCGCGTTGTTTGGCGCGAGCTCCGTCGCGCGCTCCAGCACCGGGATCGCCTGTTTGTGCCGCCCAGCGAGGACGTACGCGCCGCCGAGATTCATCAGCACGTCGATGTCATCGGGGCGGAACTCGAAGCAGCGCTCCAGCAATGGAATCGCTTCCTTGCCTTTTCCTTGCGTCAGCAAGTAGGTCGCCTGCGTCATCTGCCGCTGAAATTGTTCCTGCGACATTTCGTGCAGGCGGCGGTTCAGCGCATCGCGATCGTCGTGGTCCGGGCCATCGTGGCGCGGATCAATCGGGTTGCGATCAGACATGTCAGCGTTTGGCTCCACTTTGGTCGGTCGGGTTGGGGGAGATCAGTTGTAGTCGTCGTAGTCGTCGTCGAATTCGAACTCATCGACCTCGTAGTCTTCGTCGTAGCCGTTGCGATTGAGGTCATCGAGATCGACCGGCGTCAGGTCGTCCAGTTCCTGGTCTTCGAGGTTGCCGAAGTCGAACAACGGCAGCATACCCTCGCCGGCGAGCGTCGCGGCGGCTTGCGCATCCTGAATCGCTTCGATCAGCGCGTCGTCGCCGATTTGCTCAGCCTGCGACGCAAGTTGATCCAGCGCGCGCTGCGCAAGCTGCCCGCCGATCTCGCCCATCGCCCAGATCGAGACTTCCTGGATCTCGCGGTCGCCTTCGTAGGCCAGCTCGATTAACTGCGGCAGCGCCTTCGAGAGTTCCAGCTCGCCCGCGGCGCGTGCGGCTTCATAACGCAACTCAGGATACTCGCTCGCCAGTTCCTCAAGTACCTGTGGCTGCCAGCGCTCGTCGCACGAGCGACCCATTGCAAACACCGCGCTGACGCGCATCAACAGGTCGTCGGCGTAGTACGCTTCGCGGATCAGCTCTGGCACGCTGCCGTGCCCGCAGTTGGCAATCGCTTCGAGCGCGCGGCGGCGCACGTCGAGGTCTTCGCTGAGGTTGTTGTACATCTCCAGGATCGCCTCTTGAAGCTCCTGGCTGAAGCGCTCTGGCAGCTTACCAAGCTCGCCCTGCAAAACGAACACGCCCAGCGCCTTGACCGCCGCAGCGCGCACTTCGGAGAATGTGTCTTCCTGCGCGAGCGTCAGCAGGCGGCGGACAGTCGGCAGGTCGCTCTCTTCAAGCACGCCCTCGATGGCGCGCAGGCGCACTTCAAGGTCGGGGTCCGCCAGCGCCAGATGCACGATCGGGCCGAAATCAAGCTCGAAGTTTGTCTCGGCGGTGTCCACCAGCCGGTCGATCACGTGCCGCCGCCGCTCGGCAGGCAGGTTCGGCCACACAAGCTGAAAGTCAGCCCAGTTGTCGTCCATTAAGTCGGACAGGCTGTAGATCGCATCGGCAGTGATCGGAGCGTCAGCGCGAAGCTGGTCAAGCGTCTCGGTGAAGTTGATGGTTTTGGTTCTGCGGTTCATACACCATTGCCCCTCGATGGTATACCCGTCAGGGCGCGCCTCAGCGCAGGCCGCTGACATCGATCGGGTTGATGATATCGTTGATGACGGTCACCGCGATCAGGCCCAGCAGGAACAGCAGGCTGATGAAGTGGATCAGCCCCTCGCGCTCCGGTTCCATCGGCTTGCCGCGAATGATTTCGATGATCACGAACAGGATACGGCCACCGTCCAGCCCAGGGATCGGCAGCAAGTTGGTGAACGCCAGCGCGATGCTGATCATCGCCGCGAAGTTCAGGATCGGATATGCCTGCTCGTTCTCGATGCTCTGTTCGAGCACCGGGCCGCCGAGCTGACCGATCCCGACCGGGCTGACCGGGCGCGCAGCTTCGGCGCCGATGTCGCCCCGGATCACATCACCAATCAACTGCACCATCAGGCGCGGCACCTCGACAAACTGCTCCACACCGACCTCGACCGCTTCGCCAAATGGCAGCGCGCGCGTGTAGGTCGTTACGTCACGGTTGACCGCAGTCAGGCCGATGATCGCGGGCTGCAGAGGCGAAATGCTGATTCCCATGCGCGGCGTCCCAGCAGAGTCCTCGACGGGCGTGACGGGAATGACAAGCGTTTCGTCGTCGCGCAAGATGGTAACGAGGATCTCTTCACCCTCGCGTGCGGCGGTGTAGTCCTGAAGCTGCTTAATGCTCGTGATTTCAACATCGTCGACCTGCACGATCACGTCTTCAGGCAATATCCCCGCCTCGTACGCGGGCATATCCTCTTCAACCGCGTTGACGTAAGCGCGCGTCACATCGGCCGCTTCGACGACCTCAGCGTTGAGCATGATCGGCTCAAGCTGCTCGCCGTCGCGTTCGATCAACAGCGTGACCGTCTCATTGCTCTGCGACGAGATCGCGTCATTGAACTCGTCTGCCGACTCGACGCTGGCACCGTTCAGTTCCAGCAGCACGTCGCCCGGCTGCAGCCCGGCGCGCTCTGCCGGAGACCCCGGCATGATGTCGTAGACGGTCACGTCGGCGCGAGCGAAAGGCTGCCCGATCAGCGCGACGATGACGAAGATTACCAGCGCCGCGACCAGGTTGATCGCCGGACCCGCCGCCATGAACGCGATGCGCTCCCAGGGCGATGCCTGAAAGACGCTTTTAGGGTTCTTGATCCCGCGCTCGCGAATCTCCTGCTGATCGACCGTCATTTCTTCTTCGGTCTTCGGCTTGACCATGTCCTCGCCATAAGGCCGGACAAAGCCGCCGATCGGCAGCCAGTTAAGCGTGTAGATCGTGTCTCCACGCGTGAATAGAATCTTGGCGCGCGGCGGAAAGCCGATCCCGAATTCCAGCACAGTGATCCCGACGAGCTTGGCCGCGATGAAATGTCCGAACTCGTGGATGACCACCAGCGGAATCAGCACCAGCGCGAAGGAAGCGATTCCCATTAAAAAGTCAGTCATGGTTCGTCCTTATGGTGTCCGATCGTGCCGGGGCCGCAAGCAAAAAAGAGCGTCTCGAACTGACGCCCCTGAACTGTCAACGGGTCTCGGCTCAGCATCAGCGATTGTCCTGATCTGTCACTCGCGATTATAGCGGCGGCGAGGGGGATGGGCAAGGCTTCAGGGCCGCGTACGGGGCGGGTCTTAGGGAACTCTAACGTTTGCCTGTTGTCGCGATGCTTAGCTGACAGTGGTAATGAAGACGGACGTCGCGCCTGCCTCTTGCAGCGCCCGCGCGATCACAGGAGCGCGCTCGGGCGTGACCAACGCGATCATATTGCCGCCGCGCCCGCCGCCAGAGAGCTTGGCGCCGAGAGCGCCCGCCGCGCGCGCAGCAGCGCAGAGATCGTTGAGCTCTGGTGACGAGACAGTGAGCTTGTCCAGGAGTGTGTGATTCTCCGTCATCAGCGGTCCGAGCGCGCTGGCCTGTCCGGCCTCGATGGCGGCGCGCGCCTCACACGCGATCGCGCCGATGCGCTCGAAGATTGGGGTGATGCGCTCCGGCGCTTCCTCAAGCAGCCGCCCGACATCGGCCACGGTCAGGCGTGTCGGGCTATTGACGCCGGTATCCGCGACGACCAGCGTGAACGGAGCGCCGATCGTGAACGGGGTGGGCGGTGTGCCGCGCACGAAGTAGACAGGCCGCTCGTAGACAATCACGGTGTTGTCGATCCCGCTGGGGTTGCCGTGATGCCGCTTCTCGACCTCGTAGACCAGGGCGTTGAGCGCTTCCTCGCTCAGCGGGCGGCCCAGCGCCAATGCCAGCGCGCGGATCAGCGCGGTTGCCAGGGCCGCGCCGCTGCCCAAGCCGCTGGCGATCGGAATGCTGGATCGCACCGTAATCGCCAGGTCAGGCACGGGCGCGTTAAGCGCGTCCAGCCCCACCTGGAGCGGAAACAACAGCGCGTTGTAGAGCGGGTCGGTTTCGTCAGCGAGCGCGTCAAACTCGCTCTCGACGTGGAGCGTGCGATCAACATCTGGCGCGCGGACCGTCAGGCCGCTCCCGAGGTTATCCGGGATTGCTTCGACCCGTGCTTGCACCGCCGCGAGCGGCACCGCGATCGCGGGCTGGCCGTGGACAACAGCGTGCTCTCCGAACAGGATGATCTTGCCAGGGGCGTGCGCGCGTGCCGGGTGCATGCGGGGCAGCTCTTTCTCACAAGAGGTAAAGAATCACGCCGACCGACGCCACCCAGGCCACGACGGACAGCAATAGCGGCCAGTCTTTGAACAGCAGCTCGTCAGGCGCGCTGCCTTCGCCTTCGACGTGGATCAGGTACAGATAGCGGAAGATGCCATACACGACGAAGGGGATCGTTAGCAGCATCTTGTACTCGTTGCTGCGGATGGTCTGCGCCTCGATCGTGTAGAGCATGTAGGTGATCACGCTGCCGGTGGTGACCATGCGCAGCATATCGTCTAGCAGCGCCATATTGTAGGATTTGTACGCGGCGCGGTGGTCACTGGCGTCATCTGCCAGCAGCAGAAGCTCCTGCCGCCGCTTGCCAACCGCCAGAAAGAGCGCGAGCAGCCCGGCGCACAGGTACAGCCAGGGCGAAAAGTGTGTCACGTCGATGACGACGATCCCGGCTACCACGCGCAGGATGAACCCGGCGGCGATAGCAAAGACGTCGATCAGGACGATGTTCTTCAGCCAGAACGAGTACGCGATGTGCAGCGCGAGATACGCCAGCAGGACGAGCGCCAGCGGCGGACTGACCAGCAACGCGATGCTGAGCGCCAGCAGCGGCAACACGATCGCCGCGCCGACCGCCCACGGCACCGGTAACTGGCCGGAAGGCAGCGGTCGCTCGCGCTTGCGCGGGTGCAGCCGGTCCCGCTCGATATCGACCAGGTCATTGATGACGTAGATCGCGCTGGCGGACAGGCACAACAGCACGAACGCCAGCGTCACGCGGGCGAACGGCTCCGCTTCGAGCATCTGCTGGTCGAACAGAATCCCGGCGTAGACGAAACCATTCTTCGCCCACTGCTTGGGCCGCATGGTGCGGATCAAGCCGCGCACCGGCGCCGGAATCGTCCCCCACAGCGATTTGAAAGGGGCTTTCACTGCTTCCATCATGTCAACACTCGGGCAGGACGAGCGAACCCTTCGCATTATAGCGAGGATAATCGGGTGGCGCGAACCAACCAGCGGTCGCGCCGGAGCGGACGGGGCGCGGCAAGTTGCGGTAAACTCGGGCGGGTGACGGTATGAAAGGAGCGATCATGGGGCGGAAGGTCCGGCTGGATGTGCTGCTGGCGGAACGGGGCTTGGCGCCCAGCCGAGAAGCAGCGCGGCGCATGATCATGGCAGGCGAGGTGCGCGTCGCGGGGGAACTGCGCGATAAGCCGGGGATGCGCGTGCCTGATGACGCAGCGCTGGAAGTCAAGCAGGCCGCGCGGTTTGTCAGCCGGGGCGGGGAGAAGCTCGCCGCCGCGCTGGACGCGTTTCCGCTGGCGGTGAGCGGGCGCGTCTGCGCGGACGTGGGCGCGAGCACCGGCGGGTTCACCGATTGCCTGCTGCAAGCGGGCGCGGCGCGGGTGTACGCAATTGATGTCGGCTATGGGCAGTTGGATTACCGGCTGCGCGAAGACGAGCGCGTCATGCCGCTCGAACGCACTAACGCGCGCTATGTCGACCGCCTGCCAGAGCCGGTCAGCCTGATCGTGGCCGACGCCTCGTTTATCTCGCTGAGGCTGTTGCTGCCGGTGTTCAAAGGCTGGATCGCGGATGCGGCAGATGTGATCGTGTTGATCAAGCCGCAGTTCGAAGCGGGTAAGGGGCAGGTCGGCAAGGGTGGGGTCGTGCGCGATCCGGCGATTCACGCGCAGGTGCTTGACGACGTGCTGGCCTCGGCAGAGCGTGAGGGCTACAGCCTGCGCGGGCTGATCGCCTCGCCGCTCAAAGGCCCCGCGGGGAACATCGAGTTTCTGGCGTGGCTGGCGCTGCCCCCCGCTGAGCCGGTCGACCGCGCCGCGCTGATTGCCGAGGCAGTCGAGTCCGGCCACAGCAGCGACCCGCAGCCGTCTGTCTGAATACCCTTGTCGCGCGCTTGCGTGTATAATGGCGTCGAGTGTCTGCGCGTCCCTGGGCTAAGGAGCGCCTACGATGCAGACTTGCCCCAACTGCAGCAAGCTGAACGAGGATTCGGACTCCTATTGTTATGCGTGCGGGCATATCTTACCCTCCGGGCTGCAAGGGTTGGTCAATACCACGCTGCGCCTTGAGACAGTCTTCGAGGAATTGCCACCCCGGCGGCGGTGGGGCACCGCTTATTTTGATTATCGCAACGAGCTCAGCATGAGCTTTCGGGACACGGGCGAAGTGTTACAGTTTCCCGTGATGGGTGAGCTGATCATCGGGCGCGCGCACGACGAAGAAGATGTCGAACAGCCCGACATTGACCTGGCGCCGTTCGGTGGGGTTGAGAAGGGTGTCTCGCGCCGCCACTTGGCGCTGATCCGCCAGCATGATACCATCGGCATTGTCGACCTTGGCAGCGCGAACTCGACTTATCTGAACGGCCAGCGGATTCTGCCATCGGAGCGGCGAATATTGCGCGACGGCGACGAGTTGCGGCTGGGACGGCTCGTCATTCGCATTGGCTTTGCCTGAAGGCAGGCCCAACGCATGGCGCTGCGAGCGCCGGGCGACACCTTCCCCGCATGGAATGGTACGGACGATGAAAGGGGCATATATGCTCGGGAAGCGGCTTCTGATCGCGCTGGCGATCGGGATTGGAGCGCTGGCGCTGGCGGGATGCAGCAGCCCGGATACGGGGACGCCTGCCGGTGTGGTCGAGGAATTCTTCAACCGACTCGACGACGAGGATCAGGATGGCGCGCGGGCGCTGCTGTGCGAAGATTACCGGCAGAACGTGAACCTCGACATGGGCGAGGGACGCGAGGTCGATTATGCGTTCGACCTGCGTTACGATGCGCCGGACGAAGATGACGCAACGACGGTCGATGTCGCCGTATATGGCAAGATGGAGATGCACCTGCGCTCGAGCAATGTGCGCTATGAGGTGCAAGAGCGGCGAACCTCGAACGCGCCCTGGACAGTGCGCGTCGCGTCGATCGGCGGAGAGTGGCAGGTCTGCGGCGCCGACCAACAGGTGCTGGCGCTGCTCGACGCGCGGGGTATGCTCGACGCGCTTGACTGACGCGCTTGCCCGGCGCAACGCGCTTACCAACTGGGACCTACGCGCTCGCTTCTAGCGAGCGCTGTTTTTCGCGGTCGTCAGGGAAAGTTGCTATAACAAAAACTATACCTGTCGGCAGATAGTGCCCATCTCAAGAAGTAAAAGGTGATACTCGCACGATGCCCGATCTCAACAAAGTTCAGGGGCGGTTGAACGTCCGCTTTTCCGATCTGTCGTTGCTACAGCGCGCCCTCACGCATCGCTCGTACCTCAACGAGCACCCTGAGCATATGCTCGAAGACAACGAACGCCTTGAATTTCTGGGTGATGCCGTGCTGGATTTCATCGCGGGCGCGTGGCTGTTTCATCGCTTCCCGGAGATGGACGAAGGGCGCCTGACGCGCTTGCGCGCCGGGCTGGTCCGCACCGAGACGTTGGCGCAGTTCGCGGAGTCACTGGACCTGGGCGACGCGCTGTTGTTGGGGCGGGGCGAGGATGAATCCGGCGGGCGGCGGCGGGCCAGCAACCTCTGCGGAGCGTTTGAGGCGCTGGTTGGCGCGTTGTTTCTGGATCAGGGGATGAATGCGGCGCAAGCCTTCGCCGAGCCGCTGCTCAGTCCAGCCCTGGACGATATCCTCAGCCGCGCGGCAGACAAAGACGCCAAAAGTATGCTGCAGGAATGGAGCCAGGCAGAGCTGGGAGTGACCCCGGTCTACCGGACGGTCGCCAGTGAAGGGCCGGACCACGCCAAGGAGTTTACCGTCGCCGTGCTGGTCGGGCAGACGGAGTGCGGGCGCGGCGTCGGGCACAGCAAACAGGCCGCGGCACAGCTTGCCGCGCAGCAGGCGCTGGCCGCGATCGACTCAGGCGAAATTGTGTTTGACATAACCGAGTAACATGCGGTTCGGCAATCGACTCTTCATCACCGGCGCAAGCGGCACCCTCGGCGGCCCGCTCAGCGAGCAGGCAGCCAGCGCCGGATGGGATGTCTACGCCGGATTTCTCACCCATCCCCAGGGTGTTCGGGCCGGGATGCCGGTCCAGCTTGATCTCCGCGACCGCGATCGGGTGCTGGCGACGCTGCTCCCGCTGCGCCCAGATGTGATCATCCACGCGGCGGTGACTGAACGCAGCGGCCCGGGCTATGACGAAGCGATCCGGCTGGCGGCGCGGTCGATCGCGGAAGCGGCGCGCGTGATCGGCGCCCGGCTGATTGCACTCTCGACCGATCTGGTTTTCGACGGGATGCTGCCGCTCTACGACGAAGCGACGCTGCCCCGGCCCGCGACGGACAGCGCCTATGGACAGGCGAAGCGCGACGCCGAGCAACTGATCGCGCTGGCCGACCCGGCGGCGCTGATCGCGCGCACCAGCTTGATCTACGATTTCGATCCGGCGAACGCGCAGGTCGCGTGGATGTTACGGGCGATGGAACAGGGTGAGCCGGTGCGGTTGTATACCGATCAAATCCGCTGCCCGATCTGGGCGCGGAACCTGGCGCGCGTGCTGCTGGAATTGACAGAAAGCGACCTGTCCGGCGTGATTCATGCGGTCGGGCCAGAGCCGCTGAGCCGCTACGAGCTTGGCTCGGCGCTGCTCGACGCACTCGGCTACGACTCGCACGCGCATATCGTCCCGGCGAGCGCGCCGGACCATCTGCCGCAACGACTGGTGCTCAGCACGCAGCGCCTCGAAGCCACCCTGCGTCACACCTCGCTGCTGACGCTGGAGCAGGCGCGGGCGGCGTGGGAATCGCGCAGCCCGCTGTAGGGCAGCTCGGCGCGGGCGGATTTAGTAGATCGTGTAGAGGAAGCTTCGCATCGGCGGGAACAGCACATCCAGCAAGTAGCCCGCCTGTCCCCAGACGCGGACATCGGGATACGCGGTGCTCAGCGCGTGCCGGTCCTTCCAGCCGAGCATCAGCTTGGGCAGAAGCGTTGGCGGCAGCTTGATCGCTCCCTCCTCGGTGAAGCCGACGCACTCCACCGACCGCAGCGCGCCGTCCTCGAAGCGCAGCGCGTACGCCTCGCGGTAGAGGTTGAGCAGCACCGTCTCGGTTAGCCCGGCGAAGGGGCTGCCTGCCAGGCGCTCGGCCAAGACCGGCGCGATCCGCATCAGGAAGCGCGGCACATCCACGATCCGGATCTGCCACTCATAGCCGCCCGCTTCGCGCGCGCCCCACGCCTGCGCCGTGCGCGCCAGGGACGCGTTCGCAGCCATCGCGAGGCGGATGTACGGCTTGCCGCGCTGTTCGGCGAGCGTTTTCAGGTGGCGTAGCGCGGCCTGCGCGGCGCGGTGGGGAAGCTGCGACGCTTCGCTGACGATCAGACCTTCGCCAAACCCCTCTCTGAAGACCCGCCAATAGCCAATCAACTGCCCGTCGGCGCCGGTGATCACCCAGGTGTCAGCTTCCATCGCGGTATCGGCGGTGTGGGCGAGCAAATACCGCCACGTCGCTTCGTCGCGCACGGCAGACAGGTCCAGCCCTCGAGCCGCCTCGTCGTACAGCGCATTGAGCGCGGGCACGTCCGACTCCCCGGCGAGGCGAATGGCGAACGCCTGCGCCTCGTCTTCCGGCGCGGCGGGCACGTCGCGTAGTTCCAAATTCAGGTGCGGCTCCAGCGGCAGGGCGTAATCGTACCCGTAGCGCCGATAATAGTAGGGGATGCCCTGGATGTGGCTGAGGTCGTACTCACACTCGTCGAGCAACTCGTTGAAGCGCTCCATCAGGACGGCGATGAGGCTGCGCTTGCCATGACGGTAGTCCGGCAGCGTCCCGACGATGCCGAGCTCCCCTGACCGCAACGTCACCGAACCATAGCGCCACGTCCACGGGATGAGGCACAGCGACGAGGTGACGCGCCCCGCCTCGTCGTCGATGAACAGCCAGTGCTTTGGGCGGCTGGCGGGATGGCGCAGGATCAGGTTGCGCGTCATGTTTTCGACCGAGTCGCCGTGAATCTGCGCGTTAAACGCGGCAAGGCGCTCGACATCCGCCTCGCTGGTGACCGAACGCAAAATAAGCCCGTCGCCTAGCGGGCGGGCGATGGGTGTGGTGGGAGGCAGCATAGGGAGCCCTCGCTTTGGTGTTGCGCCGCGCTAGGGCGGGCAGGTGACACCGTCGCGCCGGGCGACGGCCACAATCGCGGGTCGGTGGTCCGACGCCTGGGCTGCTTCAGGGCTCTGGTCAATCGCCATCCCGATCAGCGGCAGGTTGAAGGTCCACAGGTAGTCGTAGCGCGCTGCTGTCCCGTTCACCAGGAAGACGGTCATCGCTTCTTCGCTGCGCAGGCTGGCGAACGGATCGACAATGCCGGGGTTAGTGAGGTTATCCATGCGCAGCACGCGATAGAGCGGCGAGTCTGGCCCGAAGTTAAACGTCCCGCCGAGCAGGATGCGATCGGTCCAGCCCGGGCCATGCGCGGTCGCGATCCAGTCGAGGAGCATTCGCATCTGCACGTTCTGATCCTGCTCACCTTCAGGGATTGGCTGGCCATCACGTTCTGCCAGCCGGAAGCCGAGCCACGCGTTGTACAGATGCATTTCGCCGGGCGCGTCTTCCTCGGATTCGGAGACGAGTCGCTCCGGGTCGAGGACGACGTGCAACGCGGCGGCCTGATTGCCCTCGCTAGGGAGCATCATGCCCTGCCAGCGATCGATCGGCACGCGGCTGAGCACGGCCAGCCCTTGCAGCGCCTCGTTCTGCGGCCAGAAGACCGACTCCATATTCAGGCGGCGTGCCAGCCACAGCACCTGATCGACGCCATAACTTGCCAGCCGCCCGGTTTCGACTTCCTGCAGCATAACGACGTCCGCGCCGTTCAACTCGATTAACTGCGCGACGCGCTCCAGGTTCGGGTC
>Ga0079224_100007334_pt1 | contig 14786 bp, 11 predicted proteins | sample Stecom2015_FD_80414 | JGI IMG/M metagenome (GOLD analysis project Ga0079224, IMG submission 80414) | Agricultural soil microbial communities from Utah to study Nitrogen management - Steer compost 2015 | ecosystem: Environmental > Terrestrial > Soil > Agricultural land | place: USA: Utah...
AAACGTCGCCCCAAGTGCAGCATAAACGTCGCCCCCGAGTGCTTTAGTCGGGGGCCCTCAGCTCACGCCGCGGCGCGGAAGGTCTTGGGCAGCCCGGCGACGGGCGTATGGCCGTACACGGGCTCCTCGGGAATCCCGCGCACGAGCACTTCGCGGGCTTCCAGGAGCTTCGCGAAGTCGATGCCCGTCGAGACGCCCATGGACTCGAACATGAACACCAGGTCCTCGGTGACGACGTTGCCGCTCGCGCCGGGGGCGAAGGGACAGCCGCCGAGGCCGCCCATGGAGCTGTCGAAGTGGCGCACGCCTTCCTCGTACGCGGCAAGCGCGTTGGCGAGCCCAAGGCCGCGCGTATTGTGCAGGTGCGCCGCCTCGAGCTTGGGGCCGATCGCCGCCTTCACTCGCCGGAACACGCGGCGGATCTGGGCCGGGTTGGCGTAGCCCACCGTATCGGCGATGGCGACCGCGTCGCAGAAGCCGGCGAGGCGCTCGGCGATGCGCACGACCTCGTCCTCGGGCACTTCGCCCTGGAGCGTGCAGCCGAACGCGGTCGCGACCGCGCCCTCGATCTCGACGCCGGAGGGCGCGAGCTCGGCGCACTTGCGCACTTCGTCGACCATCTGGTCGGGGGTCATGCGCACGTTCGAGAGGCTGTGCGCATGGCTCGCCGAGACGGGGAAGGTGACCTTGTGGGCGCCCGCCTCCACGGCGCGCTGGAACCCTTTCAGGTTCGGCGCCAGCGCGACCACCTTCACGCCGGGAAGCCCGCGCGCGAAGCGCACGATGTCGCCGGTGTCGGCCATGGCGGGAATGAGCTTGGGCGGCACGAACGAGCCGACCTCGATCTCTTTCATTCCGGCCCGGGCGAGCGCGGCGATCCACGCCTGCTTCGCTTCGGTGCTCATGCGGTGCTTCGCGTTCTGGAGCCCGTCGCGCGGGCCGACTTCGCAGATGTAGACGTCGCTCATGAGGCGATTGTAGCGCCGGGGCTCAGGCGACTTTCGATGGCGCCCACGGCGTAGCCGCAGGCGGCGGTGGCGCCTGCGAACGCGAGCATCACCCAAAGCGCCGCATCCCAGCCCCCGAGGTGCGTGGCCGCATAGGCGACGGCGAGCGGGCCGAGGAACTGCCCGATCTGCGAGGTCTGCAGCACCATGCCGTTCCCCGTGGCGATGTGCTGGCGGCTCGGCGCGTGCACCGGCAGTCCCGAGAAGATGGCGCCGGGAATGACGCCGCCCGCCATGGAGAACACGAGCACGAGGCCGAAGCGCAGCGCGCCGGGCAGCGCCTCGGACAGCATCCCGGCTTCGCAGAGCGCCGCGAGCGCAGCCGCGCCGACGATGAGCGGTCCGCGGCGCACGCCGCGCGCGAGCAGGAGGCTCGCGCCTACGCTTCCCGGAATGTTCGCGGCCACCATGGCCGCGGTCGCGATCGCGGCGGCGCCGGTCGTGACGCCGCGCTCCACCAGGTAGCTCGGCAGCAGGATCAGCACCGAGGTCCATTGCGCGACATACAGGGCGAAAAGCGCCGCCATGGCGATGTAGCCCCGGCAGCGGAGCGTCTCGCCGATGAGGCGAAGCGACCGCGCCGGCGCCGTTCCGGCGGGCGGCGTCGGCACGGCGCGCCAGAAGAGCAGGGCGCCGAGCGCCGCGGCGATGGCCAGCGCGACCCAGAGGCCGCGCCATCCCCAGGCCGCGACGAGCGCCGGGGCGGCGAGCAGCGCGAGCGTCCCGCCGGTCGGCATGTACGCGCCCCACAGCCCGAGCGCGCGGACGCGGTCGCGCACGCTGGCGGTGACCGCCGTGAGAAGCGTCGGCGCCGAAACGACGCAGAGGATGAAGCCCGCGCCCTCGAGGAACCGGGAGGCGAGAAGGGCGAGGAAGGACTCGGCGAGCGCGCCCAGGACGCCGCCGAGCGCGAGCACGAGGAGCCCTCCGACGGCGACCCGCTTGTAGCCCAGGCGGTCGCAGATGACGCCGGCGAGCATGCCGGTGAAGCCCCCGACCAGGTTGAACATCGTGGCGACGAGACTGCCTTCGACGAGCGTCAGGCCGAGCTCCGCGCGCATGCCCGGCAGCGCCGGAGGCACCTTCGTCATGTACGCGCTCGCGGCGAGGCCGGCCGTGAAGATGGCCCAGACGGCGCGCCAGTCGGAGACGCTGGGGGCCGGGGCGCGCACCCCGGCTCAGGCGGCCGTGACGGGGATCTTCAGCTCGACGATCTTCTTCGCCCACGCCTCGGGGCCCGCCTGGTGGACGGAGCTCCCCGTGGCGTCGACGGCGACCGTGACCGGCATGTCGCGCACCTCGAACTCGTAGATCGCTTCCATGCCGAGGTCCTCGAAGGCCACCACGCGCGACTTGCGGATCGCCCGGGCGACGAGATAGGCGGCGCCGCCGACGGCGATGAGCGAGGCGGCCTTGTGCTTGCGGATCGCCTCGATGGCGGCCGGTCCGCGCTCGCCCTTGCCGATCATCGCGATGAGGCCGGTTTTCGAAAGCATGGTCTCGACGAACTTGTCCATGCGCGTGGCGGTGGTCGGGCCGGCCGGCCCGACGGCCTCGTCGCGCACCGGATCGACCGGGCCGACGTAGTAGATGACGCGGTTGGTGAAGTCGACGGGCAGCTTCTCGCCGCGGGCGAGCATGTCCTGGATGCGCTTGTGGGCGGCGTCGCGGCCGGTGAGGAGCTTCCCGGAAAGGAGCAGCCGCTCGCCCGGCTTCCAGGCGGCGACCGCCTCCCGGGTCAGCGTGTCGAGATCGACCTTGCGCGACTTGGTGTCGGGCGTCCACGTGACGGCCGGCCAGTCGGAGAGCTTCGGCGCCTCGAACTCGGCGGGGCCGGAGCCGTCGAGGACGAAGTGCGCGTGGCGCGTCGCCGCGCAGTTCGGGATCATGGCGACCGGCTGGTTGGCGGCGTGCGTGGGATAGGTGGCGATCTTGACGTCGAGCACCGTGGAAAGGCCGCCGAGGCCCTGCGCGCCGATGCCGAGCGCGTTCACCTTGTCGTAGAGCTCGATGCGCAGCTCCTCCACCCGGTTCTGCGGGCCGCGCGCCTTGAGCTCGGCCATGTCGATGGGCGCCATCAGCGATTCCTTGGCCATCAGCATGGCCTTCTCCGCGGTGCCGCCGATGCCGATGCCGAGCATCCCCGGCGGGCACCAGCCGGCGCCCATGGTCGGCACCGTCTTCAGCACCCAGTCGACGATGGAGTCCGACGGATTCAGCATGGCGAACTTGGATTTCGCCTCCGAGCCGCCGCCCTTCGCGGCGACGTCCACCTCGAGCCGGCCGCCGGGCACGACCTGCACGTGGATCACGGCCGGCGTATTGTCGCGGGTGTTCTTTCTCGCGCCGACGACGTCGGCGAGCACCGAAGCGCGCAGCGGGTTCTCGGGATTCAGGTAGGCGCGCCGCACGCCCTCGTTGATCGCGTCCTCGAGCGAGCCGGCGAAGCCCTCGAAGCGCACGTCCATGCCGAGCTTCACGAAGACGTTCACGATGCCGGTGTCCTGGCAGATCGGCCGATGCCCTTCGGCGCACAGGCGCGAGTTGGTGAGGATCTGGGCGATGGCGTCCCTGGCCGCGGGCGAGCGCTCGCGCTCGTAGGCGCGGCCGAGCGCGCGGATGTAGTCGGCCGGGTGGTAATAGGAAATGAACTGCAGCGCATCGGCGATGCTGTTCACCAGGTCATCGTGCCGGATGGTGGTCGTCATGGCTGAAGGGCGCGGGCTTCCTGGGAGGGATTCATCGGGTGTCTTCCGGGGACGGGGCGTTCGGGACGGCAGCGAGCAGCGGGCGCCACTGTAGCACAGCGACGGCTTTACAGGCCCTTGATTTGGTGATTCTATTGCCGGACTTCAGAGAGGAGGAACGTGCATGTCGGCCATCGTATCGGTCCTGCAGGAGAACCGGATCTTTCCGCCCGCCGAGGATTTCGTCCGGAACGCCAACGTCTCCGGCATGGAGGCCTACCGCAAGCTCGTGGCGGAGGCCGAGCGCGACTTCGAAGGGTTCTGGGCGCGCCTTGCGCGCGAGACGCTCGACTGGTCGAAGCCCTTCACCAAGGTGCTGGACGAATCCAACCCGCCCTTCTTCCGCTGGTTCTACGATGGGGAGCTGAACGCTTCGTACAACTGCCTGGATCGCCACCTCAAGACGCGGGGCGACAAGACGGCGATCATCTTCGAGGCCGACGACGGCAAGGTCAGCCGCATCACGTACCGCGCCCTCCATCAGGAGGTCTGCCGCTTCGCCAACGCGCTCAGGGGGAAGGGCATCAAGACCGGCGACCGGGTGCTCATCTACATGCCGATGTCCATCCAGGCGGTGGTCGCCATGCAGGCCTGCGCGCGCATCGGCGCCACGCACTCGGTGGTGTTCGGCGGGTTCTCGGCGAAGAGCGTGCACGAGCGGATCATCGATGCCGGCGCGGTCGCCGTGATCACCGCCGACGGCCAGTTCCGCGGCGGCAAGGAGATTCCGCTGAAGCCCGTGGTCGACGAGGCGCTCGCCATGGGCGGCTGCGAGGCGATCAGGAACATCATCGTCTACCGGCGCTCCGGGAGCCCCGTCTCCATGAAGGAGGGGCGCGACGTCTGGTGGGAGGACGCCGTGCGCGGCCAGCCCGAGACGTGCGAGCCGGCCTTCGTGAACGCCGAGCATCCGCTCTTCATCCTCTACACCTCCGGATCGACCGGCAAGCCCAAGGGCATCCAGCACTCCACGGGCGGCTACCTGCTCTGGTGCGCGCTCACCCAGAAGTGGGTGTTCGACCACAAGGAGTCGGACATCTTCTGGTGCACGGCGGACGTCGGCTGGGTGACCGGCCACTCGTACATCACGTATGGTCCGCTCGCGCTCGGCGCGACCGTGGTGGTCTTCGAGGGCGTGCCCACGTATCCGGACGCCGGCCGGTTCTGGAAGGTCATCCAGGACCACAAGGTCAACGTCTTCTATACCGCGCCTACCGCGATCCGCTCGCTCATCAAGGCGGGCGGCGACCTGCCGAAGAAATACGACCTTTCTTCGCTGCGCCTTCTCGGCACGGTGGGCGAGCCCATCAATCCCGAGGCGTGGATGTGGTACCACGAGAACGTCGGCCGCGGCCGCTGCCCCATCGTCGACACCTGGTGGCAGACCGAGACCGGCGGCCACATGATCACGCCGCTGCCGGGGGCCACGCCGACGAAGCCCGGCTCGGCCACGCTGCCGCTGCCGGGCATCTTCGCCGACGTCGTGGACGAGACCGGGAACTCGGTCGGGCGCGGCAAGGGCGGGATCCTCGTCATCCGGCGGCCCTGGCCCGCCATGCTGCGCACGATCTGGGGCGATCCCGAGCGCTACAAGAAGACCTACTTCCCCGACGACTTCAAGGGCAAGCTCTACCTCGCCGGCGACGGCGCCAGCATGGACGAGGAGGGCTACTTCCGCATCGTCGGGCGCATCGACGACGTGCTCAACGTCTCCGGCCACCGCCTGGGCACCATGGAGATCGAGTCGGCGCTGGTGGCGCACACGAGCCTCGTCGCCGAGGCGGCCGTCGTGGGGCGCCCCGACGATCTCACGGGCGAGGCGATCTGCGCGTTCGTCGTGCTGAAGCGCCCGCGCCCGAGCGGCGAGGAGGCGCAGAAGATCGCGAAGGAGCTGCGCGAGTGGGTGGCGAAGGAGATCGGCCCCATCGCCCGCCCGAAGGACATCCGCTTCGGCGAGAACCTGCCGAAGACGCGCTCGGGCAAGATCATGCGCCGGCTCCTGCGCGCCATCGCGCGCGGCGAGGAGATCACGCAGGACGTGTCGACGCTCGAGAATCCGGCGATCCTCGAGCAGCTGAAGCAGGTCAGCTGATGCCGGGCTGAGCCGCGGAACCGGCGGATGAGCGACGCCAGCGCCCACCGCTTCGCCGCCCTCTGCATGCTGGGGACGGTCCTCTTCAATTACCCCGTCCTCGCGCTCTTCAACGTGACCGGGACGCTCTTCGGCGTCCCGGTCCTCTACGCCTACATCTTCGCCGCCTGGGCGGCGCTGATCGCCCTCATGGCCCTCGTCGCCGAGTCGGCCGGATAGCGCACGGCCATGCTGCACGGCCCGGTCGTCATCCTCACGTCGTTCGCCTACCTCGGGCTGCTCTTCGCCATCGCGTATTACGCGGACAAGCGCGCCGACGCCGGGCGCTCGGTGATCGCGAGCCCGTACGTCTACAGCCTCTCGCTCGCGGTGTACGCCACGGCCTGGACCTTCTACGGCAGCGTCGGGCGTGCGGCGATCGACGGCGTCGGGTTCCTGCCGATCTACATCGGCCCGACGCTCATGATGGCGCTGTGGTGGATCGTGATGCGCAAGATCCTGCGCATCTCGAAGCAGAACCGCATCACCTCGCTCGCCGACTTCATCGCTTCGCGCTACGGCAAGAGCGCGCTGCTCGGGGGCATCGTCACGGTCATCGCGGTGATCGGCATCCTGCCCTACATCTCGCTGCAGCTGAAGGCGATCTCGAGCAGCTACTCGATCCTCGTGCAATACCCGGAGCTGCGCATGCCCGAGGCCGGCTCGCCGTTCATCTGGCACGACACCGCCTTCTGGGTCGCCATGATCCTCGCCATGTTCACCATCGCGTTCGGCACGCGCCACCTCGACGCCGCCGAGCACCACCAGGGCATGGTCGCGGCCATCGCGTTCGAGTCCCTCGTGAAGCTGCTCGCCTTTCTCGCCGTCGGCGTCTTCGTGACCTTCGGCATCTTCGACGGCTTCGGCGATCTCTTCGGCCGCGCCGCCGTGGAGCCGCGGCTCGCGGCGATGATGACGCCCTTCGAGGGCGTGGCGGGGAGCTACGCGACCTGGGTCTGGCTGACCGTCCTCTCGATGCTCGCGATCATGTTCCTGCCGCGGCAATTCCAGGTCTCGGTGATCGAGAACCTGGACGAGAAGCACCTCAACAAGGCGATCTGGCTCTTTCCCCTGTACATGCTCGCGATCAACGTCTTCGTGCTGCCGATCGCCTTCGGCGGACTGCTGCGCCTGGGCGACGCAGGCCTCGACGCCGACACCTTCGTGCTGACCCTGCCGATGGCGGAGAAGCAGGAGCTCCTCGCGCTCCTCGTCTTCATCGGCGGGCTCTCCGCCGCCACGGGCATGGTGATCGTGGAGACCATCGCGCTCTCCACCATGGTGTGCAACGACCTTCTGATGCCGGTGCTCCTGCGCATGAAGCGCCTGCGCCTGAACGAGCGCCCGGATCTCACGGGGCTCGTCCTCGGCATCCGGCGCGGGGCCATCGTGGCGATCCTCCTCCTCGGCTACACGTACTTCCGCGCGGCGGGGGAGGCCTATGCGCTCGTCTCCATCGGCCTCATCTCCTTCGCCGCGGTGGCGCAGTTCGCCCCGGCGATGCTGGGCGGGATCTTCTGGAAGGGCGGCACCCGGCGGGGCGCGATCTGCGGCCTCCTCGCCGGCTTCGCGGTATGGCTTTATACGCTCCTGCTCCCGGCGCTCGCGCGCTCGGGCTGGCTGCCGGCGGGCTTCCTGGAGGAAGGGCCGCTCGGCATCGAGCTCCTCAAGCCGCTGCAGCTCTTCGGGCTCGCCGGGCTCGACCAGATCACCCACGCCATGCTCTGGAGCATGATCGCCAACATCGGCGCCTACGTCGGAGTTTCGCTCGCCGCCGCCCCGGGGGCGGAGGAGCACCGCCAGGCGAGCCTCTTCGTCGACGTCTTCCGCAACACGGGCGAGGCGGGCGGCGCGCGCTTCTGGCGCGGGACGGCGTCAGTGCCTGAGCTCTTCACCCTGCTCGCGCGCTTCACCGGGGTCGCGAACGCGGACGAGGCCATGCGGGCCTATGCGGCGGCCCGCGGCGCCGACTGGCCGAGCGCGGCGCTCGCCGCCGATGCCGAGCTCGTGCACTACGTGGAAACCCAGCTCGCCGGCGCCCTGGGCGCGGCGTCGGCCCGCGTGATGGTCGCCTCGGTGGCGAAAGAGGAGGTGCTCACCGTGGAGGAGGTCCGCCGCATCCTCGACGAGGCCTCCGAGGTGGTCGTGTACAGCCATCGCCTCGAGCAGAAATCGCGCGAGCTGGAGGCCGCGACGGCGGAGCTGCGCGCGGCGAACGCGCGGCTCACCGAGCTCGACCGGCTGAAGGACGACTTCGTCTCCATGGTGTCGCACGAGCTGCGCACGCCGCTCACCTCCATTCGCGCCTTCTCCGAGATCCTGCACGACCACCCGCAGCTCGACGCGGCCCAGCGCAGCCGCTTCCTCGTCATCATCATCAAGGAGACCGAGCGCCTCACGCGCCTCATCAACCAGACGCTCGACCTGTCGCGCCTGGAATCCGGGCAGGCGCAGTGGCGCATCTCGCTCATCGACATGCGCCAGCTCGTGGAGGACACGATCGCCGCCACGAGCCAGCTCTTCCGCGAGCGCGAGGTGCAGATCACGAGCCGCGTGCCGGAGAACCTGCCGCTCGTGCGCGGCGACCTCGACCGCATCACGCAGGTGATCGTGAACCTCCTCTCCAACGCCGTGAAGTTCAGCGAGCCCCGGCGCGGGCGCGTGGAGATCGCGCTCTCGCAGGAGCCCGGGTTCCTCCGCGTGGACGTGCGGGACAACGGCATCGGCATCGCCCCGGAGCACCACGAGGTGGTGTTCGAGAAGTTCCGCCAGGCGGGCAACCCGCTCACCAAGGCGCAGGGCACCGGGCTGGGCCTCCACATCAGCCGCCGCATCGTCGAGCACTTCGGCGGCCGCATGTGGGTGGCGAGCGCGCCGGGCGAGGGCGCCTGCTTCTCCTTTACGCTGCCCCTCGCGGCGGACACCATCGACGCCATGGCCGAGCCCGCCTGAGATGAGCGCCGCCGAAGCCTCGATCGCCTACGTGGTGGACGACGACGAGTCGATCCGCACGCTCTGGCAATGGCTCATGGAGTCGCGCGGCTATCCGGTGCGCACCTTCGCGAGCGCGAGCGAGTTCATCGCCGGGTACCGCGACGAGGGCGCGGCCTGCCTGGTGCTCGACCTGAATCTCCCGGACATGAGCGGGCTCGAGCTCCAGCGCTACCTCAGCGCCCAGGGCGTCGAGATCCCGATCGTGTTCGTCACCGCGCACGGCGACGTTCCGGCCGCCGTCGCCGCGCTGAAGAGCGGGGCGGTCGACTTCATCGAGAAGCCGTTCAACTACCGCCTCGCCGTGCAGGTGGTCGAGCGGGCCTTCGAGCTCGACCGCCAGAACCGCAGCGCCCGGGCCCGCCAGACCGACCTGGAGGCGCGGCTCGCCCTGCTCACCGAGCGGGAGCGGGAAGTCATGGACCGGGTGATCGAGGGCAAGGCGAACAAGATCATCGCGGCCGAGCTCGACATCAGCATCAAGACGGTGGAGGCGCACCGGGCGAAGGGGATGGAAAAGCTGGGGGTGAGCTCCGTGGCCGAGCTGGTGCAGACCATGCTGCAGCGCAGAAAGGGTTTTCCCTAATTGGCTGGCCGGCGCGCCGGCCAGTAGAGTGCCCGCGGTCAACTCGACGACTCGCATCGGGAGATCGGAACGACCGAATGCCGATCGGCGCGCAAGGGCTCACAGTCAAACCCTGCCTAGAGCGGACGCTCCGCGCGATCCGTCGCTGCCGCGCTTTCCAGGACCAGTGCCTGCCCGTCGAGCGTCCGGCGCAGCTCCTGGCGGATCTCGTTCCAGCGAAAGCGCACCGAATTGCGCACGATGTGCGCGTCGAGCTGCTTCAGGTCCTCCACCACGGGCGCCCATTCCACCAGCGCCGCCGGGCTTTCGCAGAAGGCGCTGTCGTCGTCGGCAATGGCGCTCCAGTCACAAAGCGCGATGCGCGCCCGGATGCGCTCGGCGTGGGCGCCGAACTGCGGTCCGGCGTCGGCCGGCACGCCGGTTTCCTCCAGGATCCGGTCCACCAGGCTCGCAACGATTGCGCCGACCGTCGCCGCGCTTGCGCCGGCGCGCCGCAGCAGGCCGCCCGCATAGACGGAAAGATCCGACAGGCAGGCGAGCCAGACATGCCACTTGGCGATGTTGATCGAGGCGACGAAGACGTCGTCGTCGAAGAGCTCCGGAAACCGCGCGCCCGCCCGGGTGCGCAGGTAGCCGTAGAGCGTCATCTGCGCGACGTAGCTCGCGCGGGTCTGGACGAAAAGGCGCAGCGCCGCCGCGTCGCGCACCGGCTCCTCGCGGCGCCGGCGCCAGAGGCGGCGCACCGTGCCGGCAAGGCGGGCGAGGAGCGCGGGCTGGCCGGCAGGGGATTCGCTCATGGCCGCATTATCGCGGCTCGCGGGCGCACGTTGGATTTTTTCGCATGGGAAGGAGGAGGGTCGATATGAGTGCGGTAGCTTCGCAAGCGCAGAAGGAGCAGCACTGGCGTAGGACGCGAAACCTGATGATCACGCACATCGTCATCTGGTTCATCGCCTCCTACGTGGTCCACTGGTTCGCCCCCGAGCTCAACCGGGTGCGGTTCATGGACTTCCCGCTCGGCTTCTACATGGCCGCGCAGGGCTCGCTCGTCGTCTTCGTGGTCCAGCTCTTCGTCTTCGCCTGGCAGCAGGACAAGATCGACCGCGACCACGGCATGGCCGAAGAAGACTAAAGGGAGAAGCGCGCTATGTCCGTATTCCGAATGAAAGGCACGTTCATCGAGAACCTGCCGAAGATCTACGGCCTCTACACCGGCAGCTTCATCGTCTTCATCTTCCTGATGGCGCTGCTCGAGCAGGCGGGCCTGAAGGAGGACACGATCGGCCTGCTCTTCGTCGGCTTCACGATCGCCATCTACGCCCTGATCGGGTGGCTTTCCCGCACCATGCAGCTCGACGCCTACTATGTCGCCGGGCGGCAGGTGCCCGCCGTCTTCAACGGCATGGCGACGGCGGCCGACTGGATGTCGGGCGCCTCGTTCGTGGCGATGGCCGGCGGCATCTACATGGGCGGCCATCCGTATCTCGCGTTCGTGGTGGGCTGGACCGGCGGCTACGTGCTCGTGGCGGTGCTCATGGCGCCGTACCTGCGCAAGTTCGGCTGCTACACCGTGCCCGACTTCATCGGCACGCGCTACGGCGGGAACGTGGCCCGGGCCTGCGCCGTGCTGGTGCTCGTGATCGCCTCGTTCACCTACGTGACCGCGCAGATCAACGCCACCGGGACGATCGCCTCCCGCGCGCTGCTCATCCCGTTCGGGGTGGGGGTCTGGATCGGCCTCGCGAGCATCCTGCTCTGCTCCATGCTGGGCGGCATGCGCGCGGTGACCTGGACGCAGGTGGCGCAGTACATCGTGCTGATCATCGCCTACCTCGTGCCGGTGATCTGGATGTCGAACAAGCAGGGCTTCGGCATCATCCCCCAGCTCGTGTACGGCGATGCGGTGCAGCGGATCGTCGAGCTCGAGCAGCTGCACCAGGTCGGCGTGCTGAAGCCTTCGGGCCCCGCGCCCGGGCCCGGCATGAGCGCGCTCACCGTCCCGCACAACGCGCCGGCGGACACCTTCGTGGCGCAGGTTCGGTTCGCCACGCTGGTCGCCTGCATGATGCTCGGCACCGCGTCGCTCCCGCACATCCTGATGCGCTACTTCACCACGCCGTCGGTCCGTGCGGCGCGCACCTCGGTCGCCTGGTCGCTCTTCTTCATCTTCCTGCTCTACTTCACGGCGCCCGCGCTCGCGACGTTCACCAAGCTGCAGATGCTCGACCCGAACCTGGTCACCAGCGTCATCGGCAAGTCGGTCGCGCAGGTGAACGCGCTCGAGTGGGTCCAGAAATGGAGCCAGACCGGGTTCCTCAAGGTGATCGACGCGAACGGCGACGGCATCGTCCAGGTGAACGAGTTCTTCATGCGGGCCGACATCGTGGTGCTCGCCACGCCGGAGATCGCAGGCCTGCCGTACGTGATCTCGGGCCTGGTGGCCGCCGGCGGCATGGCGGCGGCGATGTCGACCGCCGACGGGCTGCTGCTCGCCATCGCCAACGCGCTCTCGCACGACATCTACTACAAGATGGTCGATCCGAAGGCGGACGTGAAGCGCCGGCTGATCGTCGCGCGCGTGCTGCTCATCGGCATCGGGGCGCTCGGCGCCATCGTGGCGAGCATGCGCCTCACCGGGATTCTCGGCGCGGTGGCCTGGGCCTTCGACTTCGCCATGTCGGGGCTCTTCTTCCCGCTGGTGCTGGGCGTCTGGTGGAAGCGCGCCAACCGGGCCGGAGCCATCGCCGGCATGGTGGTCGGCCTCGCGGTCGGCACCTGGTACCTCTACATGGTGAAGTGGGGCGGCATGGCGCCCTGGATCGGCATCGACGACCTGCGCTTCGGCATCATTGGCGCGGCGGCGAGCCTGATCGCCATGGTCGCGGTGACGCTCATGACGCCGGCTCCGGACAAGGAGACGCAGGCCATGGTGGACGAGATCCGCATTCCGAGGGGCCAGACGATCCTCGGCTCGACCCACTAGCCGGGCTGGAAGCAAAAAAGCCGGGGCGCTCGCCCCGGCTTTTTTTTGGCCCCATCCCTCACCCCTTAGAATCTGACGCCATGCACGACGCCTTTCCCGTCTGGGTCCTCGTCCTCGACTACCTCCTCGGGATGGTGATGTGGACCCTCATCGGCCGCTCGGCGATGAACATCTTCCTTCCGGAGTCGAGCCGGTTCTTCTTCATGCGGTTCTTCGTCCGCTCGACCGATCCGCTGCTGCGCGCTTTCGCGCCCATCACGCCGGGATTCCTGATCCCGCCCATGGTGCCGCTCTACGTGGCCTGGTTCTTCTTCATGATCCGCTTCTACGTCATGCCCTGGCTGCTCGGGTATTCGGTCATGGGAATGCTGTCGTTTCCGCTCGAAAGCGACATCGCGCGGGTCATCGCCAGCCTGCTCGGCAAAATCCTCAACTAGTTGCACTAGAATGGCGCCTGCGGGGAGAGATGGCCGAGTGGCTTAAGGCGCACGCTTGGAAAGCGTGTATACGTTAACAGCGTATCGAGGGTTCGAATCCCTCTCTCTCCGCCACCCCGAAAGATGGAGCGCAGGCGCGCGGCCCCGGGCAAGCGGGCGCTGCGGCGCATCAATGACAGGGCCGATGGCATACAATAGGTGCCGGCGGGCCTCCCCGCATCGCAGCCTGGTGAACCTGGTCAGGTCCGGAAGGAAGCAGCCACAGCCGGTCCCTGCGAGTGCCGGGGGTCGGGCTCGCCTCCTAATTTTCATCACGCCATGAGCTACCAGGTCCTTGCGCGGAAGTGGAGGCCGAGGGATTTCGGCACCCTCGTCGGGCAGGAGCACGTCGTGCGCGCGCTTCGCCATGCGCTCGAGGCGCAGCGGCTGCATCACGCGTATCTCTTCACCGGGACGCGCGGCGTGGGCAAGACGACGATCGCCCGGATCCTGGCGAAATGCCTGAACTGCGAGACCGGGATCACGGCCCAGCCCTGCGGCTCGTGCAGCGCGTGCATCGAGATCGACGCGGGGCGCTTCGTCGACCTCCTCGAGGTCGACGCGGCCACGAACACCAAGGTGGACGAGATGCGCCAGCTCCTCGAGACGGCGCAGTACGCGCCCACGCGCGGCCGCTACAAGGTCTACGTGATCGACGAGGTGCACATGCTGTCCACCTCGGCCTTCAACGCCATGCTGAAGACGCTGGAGGAGCCACCGGAGCACCTCAAGTTCATCCTCGCCACGACCGATCCGCAGAAGATCCCGGTCACCGTGCTCAGCCGCTGCCTGCAGTTCAACCTCAAGCAGATGCCGCCCGCGGCGATTTCCGGCCATCTGGGCGCCATCCTCGAGAAGGAGTCGGTGGCCTTCGAGGCGCCCGCGCTCGCCATGATCGCGAGGGCGGCGGCGGGCAGCATGCGCGACGCGCTCTCGCTTCTCGACCAGGCGATCGCGCATGGCGGCGGCGGCCTCTCCGCCGAGGGGGTGGCGCAGATGCTCGGCGCCATCGACCAGTCGTATCTGCTGCGCCTGGCGGAGCGGGTGGGGGCGGGCGACGCCGCCGGCGCGCTCGCCGTGGCCGACGAGATGCGGGCACGGAGCCTTTCCTTCGACGCCGCGCTCGCCGAGCTTGCGATGCTCCTCACGCGCGTCGCGCTCGCGCAGGCGGTGCCCGAGGCCCTCGAGGAGCCGGAGCGCGCGAGCCTCGCGCCGCTCGCTTCGGCGCTCGATCCCGAGATGGTGCAGCTCTGCTATCAGATCGCGCTGCAGGGGCGCCAGGACCTGCCGCTCGCGCCCGATGAGTACGCGGGCTTCGTCATGACGCTGCTGCGCATGCTCGCCTTCCGGCCCGAATGCGGCGCGCCGTCCACGACGCCCCCGCGGCGCGCACCCCAATCGGCGAGCGGCTCACGAGCGCCGGCCGCGGGCCGCGCGGAGACGGCCGCGCCGGCGGCTGCGGCACCGACGCCGGCCTCCACGGCAACCTCCACGGCAACTGCGGCGCCGGCGGCCGACGCGGGCGACTGGCCCGAGCTCGTCCGGCGGCTCGCCGTCACCGGCGCGGCGCGCGAGCTCGCGCGCAACGCCGAGCTTCGGGGCCGCGAGAACGGCGCATTCGAGCTCGTCGTGCCGAAGGCCAAGGCGTATCTCGCCGGACGCGCCTATCAGGAAAAGCTCAAGGCCGCGCTGGAAGCCCATCTCGGCACGCGGGTGACGCTGGCTGTCGCGGTGGGCGAGGCGGGCGGCGTCACGGCCGCCGCGCTCGAGGCGAGCGAGCGGGAGGCCCGCCGGGCCGACGCCGACCAGGCCGTGCGCAACGACGGCTTCGTGAACGAGCTCGTCAATCTCTTCGACGGCAGGAT
>Ga0079224_100007335_pt1 | contig 14783 bp, 6 predicted proteins | sample Stecom2015_FD_80414 | JGI IMG/M metagenome (GOLD analysis project Ga0079224, IMG submission 80414) | Agricultural soil microbial communities from Utah to study Nitrogen management - Steer compost 2015 | ecosystem: Environmental > Terrestrial > Soil > Agricultural land | place: USA: Utah...
GAGCGCGAACTGCATGATTCGAGGATCCCCGGCACTGGTGATCCTTCCAAAGTTGCCCGAGGTCATGTTTGTGTTGGGGTTTCCAAAGTTGGGTCGGTTGAGAGCATTAAACATCTCCCAGCGGAACTGGAAGTTGACCTCTTCGGTGAGCGGGAATCGCTTCATCAGAGCCATATCCAGAACGGCGTCACCTGGTCCGCGCAGAAAATTCCTGGGAGAGTTCCCAAAAGTCCCTTCAGCGTTTTGAGCGAAAGCAGCCCGGTTGAAGTATTCGATGATCAACTCGGCCCTCGGACGCCCGGTGTCTAGATGGGGGTCACCTACTAGATCGGCACGATTTGCGCCCATTCCGGCCAGAGCATTGTCCCGGCCCGAGGAGACTCCAAAGGGAGCTCCGCTTTGCAATCGCAATACTCCCGAGGTTTCCCAACCGCCGAATATTCCTCGAACCAGTCCGGAATACCCCTGCATTCGCGGCAGGGTCCAGACATATGAGGCCACAAAGCTATGAGGCCTGTCATAATCGGAGAGCCCACGGTTGTTCCGCCTCGATGTGGGATCCGCAACGCTTTCGGCACCCGGTGCCGGGTCGCCCGAGAACTCGTCGATCATCTTGGACCAGGTGTAGTCCGCCTTGATGGACAGCGTAGGCGATCGGCGGTCGATACTGATGTTCAAACCATGGTAGCTCGAAGTGCTGTCGGCAGTGACCTCGTAAACCTGGACGAACTGTTGTAAGGGTCGACGTTCCTGAATATTGGCGACGGTTGCCCCCGGCGCATACCGCGCGTAGTTGATATTGGTTGGGTATGCCAGCTGGCGCCCCAGGTTACCTACGTAGCTGGTACGCAGCACGGTATCCGCGAAGAGTTCTCGTTCGATAGTCAGGTTGTAACCCCACATGTAGGCGGGCACGAAATCTTCCGCGAACGAGCCCACCACTCCGATGGGCGGGAAGAAAGCCACATCCCGGGGTGGCTCGAAAGGAGCGTAGAATTCCGGGAACGGGTTGACCGTGCCTGCATAAGGATCGTCCAGCTTAACTCCGTATCGCTCCTCCTGAGGACTGAACGGTGCGCCATTGACGAAACGGTTGTACTGGTGCGTACTGAGGGGATACCAGAACATCCCGATTCCTCCCCGCAACACCGTTTTCTCGTCCGGGAGCCTCCAGGCCGCGCCAGTCCTTGGTGAAAAGCTCTTATAGTAGCCGTCGAAACCGCCTTCAGGACAGCCGGGATCGCCTCCCAGAAGGTATCCCGGAGGAGCATTCGGAAATCGAGTCGATTGACGGCCGAGGCGGACACACTGGACCCTTCCCAGGGAATCGGTGAAGGGAATCGTAGGATCCCAACGGAGACCCAGGTTAAGAGTGACGCGATCGCTCACGCGCCAGTCATCGTTCACGTACAAACCCATACGCCAACCGGTAAGATCCTTGTACTCACCTCCTCCCTGGAGAAAGCTATAAGCCTCCCCCAGCATGAAATCTGCCAGAGCATTTCCAGATGCATAACCGTTGAAGCTGAATATGCCTTGGGTTCTGAAATGGTTGTTGATCACATTGGTACTGCGAATGGCCTCGCCGCCGAATTTCAAGTGATGGTCGCCGAGAATCCAACTGACTTTATCGGCGAAATGCCAGTCATCGTCAGCAATCTGGTAGGTGTGCGAGCCTTCAATTGAGAAGTAGCCGCTGATAGACATGCTGACGGTGGCCGGGTCCTTCACTGCAATGTTCTTGACGCCGGCGGTCTGGTAGTTGATTGGCAGGTTCTCTTCCCAGACACTGTCGCGATCACGTACGCGGTAGCCCACCGTCGCTTCATTGATCACGTTGGGCGATGCGGTGAACTGGTGGGTCGCTGAGAAGTGCCGATACGGCTGGCTGTTCTTCCTGTTTAGACCCTTAGCCAGGTCAGTGGGGTCAAGATACCAGGGAGAAGTGTCTTCATACCAGAAGAGAGAACCGGACAAACGCTGACGCTCTTGGATGAAGTCCACCTTGGCGGTGTATTCGTGGACGTCATTCTTGTTGGGCAGACCATAGAACCTCTCCCCGTTGGGGGATGTCGGGACCGGCACGTACTCCAGGAACGCCAGGGCGACCGGATTCAGGCGATCGGCGGGGATCTGATTGTTAGGGAAGGGCTGGCCGGTCAATGGATCATTGATTGGACTGCCTAGATCAGAGAAATCGCGCTGCCGCTGCGCGGCCGTGGGCAGGAACTGGCGACTGAGGCCCGGATCGCTGCGAAGCGTCGTGAGTTGATAAGACCCGAAAATGAACAGCTTGTCCTTGATGATTGGGCCACCAAGGGTCCCTCCAGCCTGATTTCGTTTCAGGGAATCTCGTCTTGGCGCAAAGAAATTACGAGCGTTGAAGGATGCATTGCGCACATACCAGAAGGCCGACCCGTGCCAGTCGTTGGTGCCCGATCGGGTAATCACGTTAACTACACCTCCGGTGGCATTGGCATACTCGGCACTGAAGTTGTTGACCTGGATGCTGAATTCCTGTACCACGTCTGGATTCGGAAAGCGGCCACTGTAGTTGCGGTAGGAGTTGGTGTTGTAGCCACCGTCCAGGGTGTAGTAAACACCTCCCCGGCGGGCACCGCCAATAGAGTAGGCAACTCCTTCACTGCCGGCGTCGGCGACCCGGACTGCGGCAGACTGCAGGCCGACAAGATCGGTCATGTTACGACCCTGCAGCGGAAGGTTGGCCATCCGCTCGCGATCGACCGTTCCTCTAAGAGTCGCCGTCTGAGCCTCCAACAACGGGGCTGCACCAAGCACCGTCACATTATCGGCCAACTCTCCAATTTCGAGGACAATGTCGAGAGTTGGCTGGTCATTCACCTGGAGTCTGATCCCTTCTCGCAGATAGCGGCGAAATCCCGGCATCTCCGCTTCAATCCGATACTCGCCGACCGGTAGTGAAATCAAACGATAACCGCCCACGTCATTGGTTATGGCTTCAGATGAGAAACCCGTGTCGATATTGGTGGCCCGCACCGTTACTCCCGGAATGGCACCCCCCGATTGATCTTTGACGGTCCCGACGATGCTAGCGGTCTGTTGAGACCAAACAGGGACCATGGGCGATAAAAAAATAAATAATCCAATTCCCCATAATAAGACCCGTTTTATGAATGTACGCTTCATCTTCTCGCCCTTCTGCCGTGGATTTGAATGCTGAACCTGCATGACGAACTATATTTGATATGCTCCCACACTATATTTACTCGCACTGAACCGAAGTAATAGATTTACCTGTGACCCGCTCATGGACTGCGGCAATTTGCCAGGGTAAGTAGTAATTGAAAGAGGTTTAAAGGCACAAAAGTACTTCCGACTCTGGTCAAGAGAAAAGCAAGAGTCACTAGATTAAAAAGGATAGCCATAATGTTCCGGGTAAGACCCTTGACTACCACCTAAACTGATCTTTCGATGACTGACGAACGATGCGCGCAACACCGAGAAAAAGTGAGTCCCTGAACCACTTAGTGATAAAGACTATGAAACGACCATCTCAACGGTATTAGTTTGGTACTTGGCCCGCCTGATAACGTGTAGAGGGACGCTCGAAAGGCTGATGGTCCGGATGGAATTTCGGGTGGTCTGCTTCTCGTTAGCTTTCTAAGATGCCCTTGCATCGACTTCCTCCTCGTTTCGCGACCTTGCCTAGCGGGGGCCCCTTCCACAAAGGCAGTCGAATTCATGAATCAGGACATTAGAAACTCTTATGCAAGATAAGATGCTTTCGATATTGCTTTTTTATACTCAGGGTTTTATGTCACAGCGATTCAGCCATGTCAATTATTTTCGATTGTCTGTCTCACTCAGAGGAACACCTGTTGTTGTCTCTTCCACACAACACCTCGGCCAAATCCTTTGTGATGTCTTTAAATTCTTGCGGATGATCTCACTCGTACTCTGTTCAGGGGTGTGCCGCGCTCAATTGAAGCCGTGTCCCCCAGGGATCTGCTACGGTCCATTCGCCCGATTGGTCCTCAGGTGAGTAGCCGGCTGCCTGAAGCCGGGAGTGAACGGCGAGTCGAGCGTCCTCACTGGGCAGGATCAGCTCCCACTTAAGCAACCGTGCCTCGTCTTCAGCGGCGGATGGTCCAGGCGACCAGATGTTGGTACCGAGGTGATGGTGGTAGCCGCCGGCGGAGAAGAACAGTGCCCCGGGATAACTCCAGACGGTCTTATTGAAACCGAGAGTGGTGTGATAAAACTCTTCCGCCTGCTCGAGGTCACCCACGTGCAGATGGAGGTGGCCGATCACGGTGTTGTCCGGAGTCCTGTCCCAGGCGCGATCGCCGCCGGCCCCGATCAGACCTTCAACGTCCAGTGGATCAGTTGTCATGACCAGCTCGTTCTGTCGTATTTTCCAGTTCTCACGAGGTCGATCCGCGTATACTTCGATTCCTAATCCGTCAGGATCCTTGAGATACAGAGCCTCACTAACCAGGTGGTCGGCAGCACCCATTGGAATTCTCAGCCGCACCACATGAGCAGTGAACCTGGCGAGAGCCTTTCGGTCGGGCAGAAGGATGGCAAAGTGATACAGGCCGAACCTGCCGCTGGGACGTACCCTTCGAATTCCGTGTCGCCCGTGAAGAGCGACTAAACAACGGTCCGTACCGGGTGTGCCCAGCCGGGCACAGTCGCGAGTCTTGTCCAGTAATGCAAGTCCTAAAACCTGGACGTAGTAATCGATGGAGCGTGCGAGGTCGCTGATTTGTAGATCAACCCTGCCTGGACGCGTTTTGTCGGGGAGAGGGAACTCGGGTGTAATTCCGTAATGGCGACCCTGGATCGGTTCTTCCTGTTCTGGCATAAGCGTTCCTGTCGTGCCGACGGGGCTGTCTTCCATCTCGCGCTTCTTGAGCCATCCTGGACCAAGGACAGCTTACAACGCGGGTCCAGGAGAGGTGCTCTTTGACGTCGACTCACGACGGTTGCCAGGTCCTCCTCGACACTCGAGGCCCTCGATCGTGCTACACCAAGACGGCATGTCTACTGCAATCTCGCAATCGCATGGACGGCAAGACCCCCCTTTTCGGGAGCGTTGGCCACCAAGCCCATGATTATGAACAATACGATAATGATAACATCGCGCGGTGGCTCAATCCGGTGAACATAGAAGGCCGACCAGACTCTCATTGTGTGCGCTGTTTCTTCTAGCTACTTATCCTTCCGAGTTCGCACTTATCGAAACTTCCTTGACCAGTCAGCGATCGCCAATATAGGTCATTGACAAGTACTTAGCTGTGACTGGCATAGAGATTGCATTCTTCATGTGGGGCAGTGGAAAACATACTCCTTATCACTAAATGTGATCGTCCACAGGGAAATTTTCCCTTTAAGGCCTACGCTCAGGAGATTCAACATGAAAAATGAGCCGAAGGGCGACAAGGGGCCCGGGAAAGCTAAGCGGAAAAGAACTTCAGAGCTGGATCACATTAGAGAAAGCCTGAACTCGCTTTTGTTGAGTACCGAGGCCGGAAAGCGGGATCGAAAAGCCCTCCAGACGCTCAAGCGTATGATGAGTATTCTAGAGAAACACTTCCAAAAGGCGGCGGATCTAGAAGCAGAGGTTCGCGAGCTTCGGAAAAAGTCTAATCAAAGTAAGGTGCTTCACAGAAAGCATCTGCAGCTGAACGTCCAATTTCAAAGGGCTCTGGGGCAGCAACTCCATGACAGCCTCGCACAGCATCTGTATGCCACACGCGCGCTGGCCTTGACCTTAATTCGCAAGAAGCGGAGAGGCTTAGAAATTCAGATTGGAGATCTCGAACAGTTATCAGATTACTTGAAGATCGCTGAGAACGAAGCACGGAATCTGGCTCGTGGAATGATCCCTGTCGAACTTGACGGAGCGGCGGGCCTAGTTTCCGCACTTCAAAGGTTGATCGATCGGATCTGTCGTTTATGGGAAAACATTGATTGCGAACTCCAGGCAGAAGAAGACGTAACCATATCAAGTGATTTTGCGGCTCTCAAACTCTACTATATAGCCCGTGAGGCCGTGAACAACGCTCTCAAACATGCTCAGGCGGGCCGGATTGCAATTCGTCTCCGAACGGGCGAGCAAGACGAAACGATTCTTGAAGTCGTGGACGACGGAGTAGGGATCAGCAAGGAAGACCTCGAGGCTGGAGGCGGCCTTGGAATCGAGATCATGCGCCACCGGGCCGAACTCATAGACGCTCAATTTGAGATTGAAAGAAGACCGGAAGGAGGGACGGTGGTGCGGTGTACCCTCAATCCTCAGGTAGAAGGAAATTGACTCTAGTCACGGGGCAGTCGATCAAATCAACCAGACGATCGCGGCTCCCCACAGGAGCAGTAAAAACACGATTATTGTTGCCCATACTGCGACCAGTTGAGGGTCCAGACATTTCAGGGCCCTATATATCCGCGAAACGGCCTTCGTCGGTGAATGACTTCCTAAGCGAGTCTTTTCAGCAAGGGGAACGAAATAGGTCGATGCGGGAAAGAATCGCAATTTCAGGTTGGCCTCGAATCCTGCCTGCCTGTCGCCGTTCCACTCTTCTCCCGAGAAGATCAGAATAGGGATGGAAGGGTTTGTGCGCCGCACCCTTGAAGCCAGTTCCTGGCCTGAGATGGTTCCCGGAAGATGATAGTCGGTGATCAGAAGGTCGACGCTGGCGAAGTCGTTTCCGAGGTAGTTCAGCGCATCCTCGGCGCTGGAAAAATCCTGCACCTTGCAACCTGAGGTCCTCAATGCCACTGTCAGAACTTCTAGAATCGTTGAATCAGCCTGCACAATAACAATGGCAACCGGCATTGCTAGCCCTCGCTAAGAACAATCCAGAACCTCATATTGTTGAACACCGAGTTTGATATTGGAAGAGGTGAAATTAGTACGTCCTGAAACGAATCGCATTCAATTATTTTGAGCGTAGCTTGCCCAATTAGGATGGCACTCTGTCGTCAGTGTCGCAACAATCGCGGCGAAGGTGTGGCGCGCCATGAATTCTTAACTTTCTCGCCTCCAATGAATTTCGGTATCCTAAGCCCATAGGTAGTGGCTCGATGTGCTATCCAGTGCCAGTCCCATATAGGCGCTGATTCTTCCTTCTCACTCGCGCGAATTCATCTTCTTTGCGGGGGATACTTAGTGTTTCGTCAGGCCAGGCTACCGGCAGGAGTGCGTCGCTTTTCTTCAGGGACTAGGTTCCCGAGAGCAATCTCGACCAAGTCTCTTCGCAAATCGGTTAAGGAAAAGGAAACATGCATAGGAGCGCTTATGTCAACGGTACCGACTACGACCACACGGGGTGGCTCGGTACCCTTTTCGGGATGGATGTACTCTGCAACGCTCAGAGGTAACGTGCCGTGACGCGGATAGAGCAAGACGACTCGCGGGCAGTCGTACTCCTTGCCGTAGGCATACATCTGATACATGTCAGCGTGAGAGACATTGTCGTTTGGCTTCGATCGGTCCAGGCGTTTCCACTTCGTATCCAGTAGACAGATCGGCTTGCTCTTCAGGAAAACACCAAGGTCCGGCTTCAGATAAAACTTCCTTCGTCCTTCGCGCAGCAAAAGTGACTGGCTGGCGAACTGGCTGCGCACGTTAAATCCGGTGTCCAGAAAAGCGCTTCGGAGTTCGGCGGCAATAAAACCTTCGAAGATTTGATTCATGTCAAACATGAATGAATAGACTCCATCCGTAGGGTCCAAATCCGTCGACGGAGATACTTCTTGCAAGATGAACTTGGCCAGCGTGACCAGCGTCCTGTAGCGTTCCAACGAACGGTCCACGCGAATGTTTTTCATTTCCTCAAATGTAAAATCTCGGTCCTCCACTTCATCAAATTCAGCCAACAGGTGTTTTATTCTCTGCTCGGTGGCAACCCGCAGGAAGGGTACATGGCACTTGCGTAAAGCCGCTTTTAGAAGCTGAGCAATGCGATTGTTAGGAATAAACTCATCACAGGTGGTGTAGAACCTTTCCCGGTGGATGAAGTTTCTTTTGATCTGATCCGAGAAGAGAAGCTTGCCTTTCAAGACCGCGCGATTTCTGTCCAGATGGACGTATTGCCGTATGGCACCCCTTCTCCACTCGAAGGATAGTTGCTTGATATAGAGCTCGAGAAAGGCCGAGATTAGAGGCTGACCGGAGTTCGCCAAAAGCACAATATCGGCTTCAGTAATTGCGATTCGTTTGGCCCGCGCCACCATGAAAAGCAGATTCTGCCGGGTCTGCAAGTCTGAGAGAGAGGCATCGGCACGGTCGATCTTGGGAACGACCTCGAGGGTGTACTTACCAATTCCGAGACAGCCCACCCACTGAGTAGCCGTTAGTTTTCTCTGGCCGACATCGAAGAGCCGGACGCCCCGCCGGGACTGAAACGCCTCAACCAGGAGTGCCTGCTTCCTGGAGACCGTCCGTAAGCAAGGATCCCATCTCTCGCCTATTGCGACGCTTTCATGTTCCCGCAGCAGCAGAGTATCGGTACGAAAAGAGATACGCCTCATCGCTCATATATTTTGATGATGGAGTCGGGAGTAATGGAAGAAGGGACGGCGTAAGTTCTTCTGGGAGAAAGGGTATCATCGGGGATGCCCAGCAACGATGCGGGCGTCACGACCTGATGTGAGATAATTGCATTATTCTTGCATTTCGGTCGACCGTCGGTTTGATCGGGAACATCCTCCAGGTCTGCAAAGACGAATTGGATCTTCTCCCAGTCGCCATAGAAATACTCTTGCAGCAATGGAATGATCTTATCGAGGAAAACCCTTTCCAGGTCTTCGTACGTCTTGATTCCCAAGAAGTAGGAGTGGCCGATACGATGGTCGCGGTCATAGAGAAACTCTATTCGTTCATTTATCGCTTCGAGTAGCTGAACAAGATCGATCTTCTGACCGTTTCCTGCCGGCACCTGCCATTGTCTATGACTCTTGATTACTTCCGGATCGGGTAGCAATTCTCGAAAGACAAAACGTCGGCGAAGAGCGGTATCGAGGAGCGCAATCGATCGGTCGGCTGTATTCATGGTTCCGATTACATGGAGATTGTTCGGAACGCCGAAGGGGGGCGCTGCTGGATCTTGCGAATGCATGTAAGGCAGTCGGACGACGAGCCCACCGACCCACTGCTTCCGTTGCCCGTCCCACTTCATCCGCTTATCGGGTTCGAGCAGGGTAATCAACTCCCCGAAGACTTTGGAGATATTGGCTCGATTAATTTCATCGATGAAAAGCGCGAAGCGAGAGTTCGGTTCACCGAGAGCGCGACAAACCATCTGCTTAAAGATTCCATCGACAACGTGATAGTGGATCTCACCAGAGTCGGTCACTACAGGTTTTATTCCCTCGACGAAATCCTCATAGCTGAAGGATTGATGAAAGGTGACGAACTCGAAACGCTTACCGTTAGGACCATTGAAGTGATTTGAATAGAAGGTTTGTAACTGATAGGTCTTCCCGGTGCCTGGCGGACCGTAAAGAATCAGGTTCAGAGGAATCGCGGACTGGTCGGTTTCTCTCTTTTCGGTTTGTTCGGTCTCCGCCTGGTGGTCATGCCCCACGCGAAAAGGCGATGCTGCCTCGGTTTCCTCATGCCGGCTAGTCACCCAATAGAAGCTCTGCAGGTCGACCATATCTCGCGGTTCAAATTCTGATAGATCCTGGCTAACCCTCGCCATGATCCCTAACAAGCGGTTGTACTCCTCGACCGTCAGTCGATTACCACTTCCCAGCGGCTTTTCATTGATTCGCTTGAGGAAGCGGTCCAGATAGAATGGTTTAATGAAGACAAAGCGGCTTGGATTCCAGAAGAAAAGCAGCATGCTGGGGAAGGATTTTGTTGTAGCCGCTGCAGTGCCCTGTTCTTTGAGCCAGTTCAGAAGATTATCCAGCAGTTCCTCGATCGGGCGGTCATTGGCAGCCCGCAGCAGCGAGTGAAGGAGCTTCATGAACATCGATGCGGAGGTTTCGACCCTCAAGAGGCCATCGAGGACAAAGCTGATCTCGCGCCAGTTCAGTAGATTGGGAGCATAATTGAATCCCTCCAAATTTTTCCGGAGCAGGTCTTCAAGGCGATTTCGGAAGTCAATTGGAGAAAGCGACATAGCGTCGCTTCGAACCCATTCGCCAAAGAGACGATGCATCTTCTCGATTGCGGCTCGCTTGTAGCTGTTTTCGTCCCTCTCATAAGCTTCTCCCGGATCTGAAAAGGTCGAGAAATCAGGATACTTGCTGAGGAAGAGCTTTTTGAGCCTGTCAATGCCGATTGGCTTCTGGTTAGCGTAGTCCGGAGACGGTATATCAGTGCCAAGTTCATCGGCGAGGAAGGTGATCGCTTCATCGGTGTGAGCCCAGTACCAGGGAGTTCTGGCATGACTCTCAGCGGCGGCCGTCACGGCATCGAGATGGGCGTGCTCGGTGTCCTCATCCCAGATTTCAGCGAATTGGTCCGGTATGAAGTGGAGCAGGAATCCTCCCGGCTGTACCCAACGACGCACCTGCTTGCCGGTGCCGTAGGGGGACAACCTGGCTTCCAATTGGTCGGGTGTATTGCCCCGAAAAGAGATCATGATTTCATTGGTGTTGATACCGAAAGCCAGAATGGGACCGACATTCAGGCGGAGAACGGGTCCGGTGCTTCTGGCCGTAACTTCCCAGGAGGCTGGATTGACCTCATGGGCTCGCCGGATTGACGTGTGGACAACACGGAGAATCTTGCGGCGAATGGTTTCATCCGCGATCGCATTTCTGATTCGCTTCCCGATCGTTTCAACAATTTTCTCCTGGTCCAATTTTGCCATCGTGTTCATTTCCATTGCCCTTCCACTCCCGTTGACTATCTTCACAGTCGTGCTGGCTCTTGTCCAGACGACACTGGTTAGCTCCACCTTCACCTTGGGCAAGTAAGGGATTATGCAGGATAGTGGATTGAATACCATGATCCTGGGGGGCGCCTGCGGCTTGCCCCAGCTTCTGAATTCTTCGGTGCTTCCAGCTCAATTGGCCCTGTTGACCAAAAGAGCGTATCGCGGAGGGGGTAGAACAAGTACAAAAAGGCCGAAGTAAGGCGTTAGCCACTACCGCGGGTTAGAGGCTCGAAGAAGAGTCACACTCTGAAGGAGTGCAAGAGACCCCGCTTCAGCGGTTATGACGCAATCATTTATTGCGCTACTTCAGGCGCTCTTCTTCTTCTTTTTGATCCTTAGAGGCGTCCCTTCAGGATGGAGGTTTCACCGTTTCCGCGCGTCAGAGGAGGCCGGTGGAGACTGAGCGTTGGTACGATGATCCATTAGGAACGACGGCATGTTTACTCAAGAAGACGGGCCCTCCTTTGCGTCCTCCCTATCTTGGTGGTGAAAATCAACCGGCTGGGTGCGCTGCATCGTGGCTCGTCGAATTCGAGAGCGCGAATGGTTTTGACAGCGGCGTTGGCGGCCCGGCCGCTTGGTCCTTGGCTTTGTACTTGTCCTCCTCATCGAGCGTGGAAGACCATCCACAGCTTCTATGCCAATCTATTGTACCGGGCGCTTTTCTTGTTGCATTTAGTCTGTTTCCTGTTATCCTGTCCGCAAATCGTGCGTCTTTCACGTGATTGTTCCTTTGTGTCCTGAAACGACACTTTTTCCTTGTTCGATTGATCCAAAGCTACAGACGCACCATGAAAGAGTGAACGCAACTGTCCGCCGTGACGTGAAGAAAGATTAGATCCTGGGAAGAACGCTTGGGGCCCGCTGGGGAAGTCTATTAGCCGTCGAGCTTATTTCAGGAGAAACGATCAATGAATCTTTCGAGTGGAACGGAAAGGTTTCTGTCGTCTTTCGTGGTGCTGCTTCTTCTCATGAGTGGCAGCTTAATCGCCCAGCTGGTGACCGGGACCATTACCGGGACGGTAGTGGATCCAGAGGGCCTTGCGATTCCGGGAACCACGGTCACCCTTCAAAACGAGCGTACAGGGGAGGCTCGCAACACGCTAACCGACGATGTGGGTAGTTTCGTTCTGATAGGAGTGCCTCAAGGGACCTATACCCTGCGCGTGGAGATACCCGGGTTTCGCGCCTACGAGCGCAGGAATGTGGTTCTTAGCGCTGGGGAACGTTTGGCCCTGGGAAGTATTCAGTTGAGTCTGGGTGAGCTGTCAGATACGGTGACAGTCACATCCGAAGGAGCCGCTGTTCAGAGTGAGAGCGGAGCGGCTTCAGCCCTGCTCACCCCGGATCAGCTGGACAGTATGGCGTTACGCAGCCGTGATCTGGTCGCCTATTTGCGCTTACTACCGGGGGTTCCCTACACCCAGGACATTGAGGCGCCAGGCGGATTGTATGGTACTCCGACAATGTCAATTCAAGGGATGCCGGCCGGCGGCAACGTTCTGTACGTGGACGGCATGCAGGGCATGGATCTCGGGACCGACAGCGTCTTCTCCGCCACGGTGCCGGTAGACGCCGTCGCCGAGGTCAACGTCGTAACCAGTGGCTTTCGGGCCGAGCATGGATCACGCGGTGGGGCCGTAATCGATGTCGTCAGCAAGGCCGGGTCCCGCGACTTTAGCGGGTCGCTCTACTGGTATAAGCGCCACGAGAAACTCAATGCCAATCACTTCTTCCGCAACGAGGCGGATCTGCCGCGGCCGATTCACCGCTATGCCACAGTTGGGGGCACTTTTGGCGGGCCAATTCCGCTCCCCGGCAACTACAACCGGAACAGGGACAAGCTCTTTTTCTTCTATACCCACGAGAGGTGGTTGATCCGTGTGCCCAAGGCTATCCAGAGGCACAACATGCCGACAGCCTTGGAGCGGCAGGGGGACTTTTCCCAGTCGCTCGACACAAACGGCGAACTTATCGTGATCCGTGATCCGCTTACGGGAGAGCCTTTCCCGGGGAACGTGATTCCGCCGGATCGAATCCACCCGTTTGGGCCCAGGCTGCTCAGCGTCTTGCCGGAGCCTAACTTCTTCGATCGAAGCATCAGCGGTGGCGCCTACAATTACATATTCCAAGACAGTGGAGATAACCCGAAGCGCTACCACTCACTGAGGGTAGACTGGCGTCCGACTGAGCGAGACAGCTTCTCCTGGCGGGGCAACAGGGTTTCCAACGACAATCGAGGATACACCGGGGTGGCGGTGGGTATGCCCAACTGGGGTCTTATGTACCACCATTACAATCATATAGACGAGGGGATGAGTCTGACCTATAACCGCACCTTCTCACCTTCAGTCATCAACGAACTCTCCCTGAGCACGCGTCGAAGCTGGGAGTTGGGTGATATCCTACCCGAGGCCGAGGAAGAGTTCAGACAGCTTCAACGCCACAACATCGGCCTGGATGGTCTTGGCAATCTCTTCAACATCAATGCCTATAACATGATTCCTCAGATGACCTTCGGAGGTATCGCAGGTGCGCCCTCGGTTACCTGGGACGGACGCTTTCCAATCCGCGGGTGGGACAACGTCTCCACGATTGCCGATAATATTTCCTGGATTCGCAACACGCACGTTTTCAAGTTCGGGATCTATGCGGCCCTCTACGACAATGTGGAGGCCGGGGAGCTAGGTTATTCCAACTATTCCGGCCGATTCGATTTCAGCCGAGACGTCAACAACCCCCTCGGTACCGGCCATCCCTACGCCAATGCGCTACTGGGGCATTTCCGGCAGTACACGGAATCAAGCTCGACGCCCCGCTCAGACAAGCGCCAGTGGTTGTTCGAGTGGTACGCACAGGACAGTTGGAAAGCTACGCCCCATTTGACCTTGGACTACGGAGTGCGCTGGATGTGGCACCGCCCATACGTGTCCAAGGATGGAAACGGGGCAGTTTTCGCCGGGGAACGGTACGATCCAGCCAAGGCGCCGCTCTTCTTCCAGCCCGGATTTGACGACCAGGGCAATCGCGTTGGAGTGAACCCGTTGACAGGTGAGTTTGTTCCGGCAATTCAGATAGGGACCTTCGTCCCGGGAACGGGTGACCCGAATAATGGTATGGTCACCACCAACGATCCCAACTATCCCGATAGCTTTCGAGATCCGCAAGGGATTAGTTGGATGCCGCGATTGGGCTTTGCCTATGATGTCGGTGGCCGGGGCAAAACCGCTATCCGTGGAGGTGTGGGCATCAACAGGTTCGGTCGAGAGGGTGGAGGTCCCACCTGGCTCCTCATGTGGAACCAGCCCGTCCAGTATAATCCGGTCATTCACTACGGGACGTTTGATACTTATCTAGAAACCGAGGGTTTGCTCGCTCCCGCTGACACCACCAGAACTGTCGAAAGGGCAGCTAAACGACAGACCGTTTACAACTGGAACCTCGTAGTCCAGCATGACATCGGGTTAGGAACTGTTGTGGATGTGGGATATGTGGGTAACAAGGGGCACCACCTAAACCGCACGCGGAACATTAACCTGGTTCCGTATGGAGCTCGTTTCTTGGAGGAAAACCTGGATTTCACCACGGGACGGGCCTTGCCGGACAACTTCTTCCGCCCATACCCGGGCTTCGGCACCATAAGCCATCAGGAACATAGCGGCACTAGCAACTACCACGGCCTCCAGATTGGCGTTAACCGACGCTACGCAAGGAACTTGCAGTTCGGAATGTCCTACACGTGGTCGAAAACCATGGAAAAGGGAACCAGTGTCCATGTACCGGTTGAGATCTGGGAAGTCGGACCCGCTGCTGAGGATCAGACTCATCGGCTGATTGTCAACTACACCTGGGATCTTCCACAAGTGAGCAATCACTGGAACTCCGCTGTGGTTCGCCACCTCC
>Ga0079224_100007336_pt1 | contig 14782 bp, 12 predicted proteins | sample Stecom2015_FD_80414 | JGI IMG/M metagenome (GOLD analysis project Ga0079224, IMG submission 80414) | Agricultural soil microbial communities from Utah to study Nitrogen management - Steer compost 2015 | ecosystem: Environmental > Terrestrial > Soil > Agricultural land | place: USA: Utah...
CGGGCCTCCATCGGGTTGATCACCCGCGACCGGAACCACAAACCCCGGTACCGGGTGGAAGGATCCATCCAGGCTACCGATTCCTATGTTTTTCGCTTTCATCCGGGAACCCTTCTGCTCGATTACGAGGAATGGACCGTGCAGCCCGACAATGGCTTTTTTCTGAACGATTCCGGTTTTTACGCCCGGAACATCCGTTTCTCCAACCGAGATCAGTTTCTCGAGATCAACAGTGAAGAATACCGTCCGGGAGCGCCCCTGGGTATCCGCTTCAACGAGTTTGAACTGAGCACACTGACGCGCATTGCCCAGCAGGATTCCCTGGCCATCGGCGGCCAACTGAACGGGACGGCGCAAATCAGCAATTTTGACACCACACTGGCCGTGGTAGCCGATCTGCTGATCGAAGATTTCAGTTTCCGCAGCGACACGGTGGGCGATGTGGCGATGAAGATGAGCAACGAGGAGGAAAACGCCTATGCCGCCGAAATTACCGTGAAGAGCGCGCGGAACCAGGCGTACCTGGCAGGTTACTATTACCCGGAAGCCGTGGAAGGAAACAACATGGACCTTTCGCTGGACATTCTGAACCTGGATATGGCAACCGTCCAGGCGTTCTCATTTGGCCAGATAAGCGATGCCAGCGGAAGCCTGAAAGGAAGCTTTAATATCACCGGCACCACGGACCAGCCTAGCATATTGGGCGGCCTGGCCTTTAAGAAGGTTAGCCTTACCCCCACCTACATCAATTCCCCGCTCTACTTCGAAGACGAGCTTATCGGACTGACCGACGAAGGCATCGCCTTCAGCCGGTTTACCATTTTGGATTCCATGAAGAACAGCGCCGTGCTGGATGGCGTGATCCGCACCACCGACTTCACCGATTACGGCTTCGACCTCCAGTTTACTACCAGTAATTTCCGGGCCATCAACAGCAAGCGGGGAGACAACGAGCTTTTTTACGGCCAGTTGTATCTCGATTCGGACGTCAAGGTAAAAGGCACGCTGGACCACCCGGAGGTTGACGCGTATATCCGGGTAAACGAAAAAACAGACCTGACCCTGCTCCTGCCTTCCTCCGACCCCAGTGTCCAGGACCGGGAAGGGGTCGTGGAGTTCGTGGACATGGACGCGCCGCCGGATATGCTTCCCCCGGACACCCTGCGGGCCGAAGCGGGCATTACCGGACTTAATCTGAGCGCCGATCTGGAAGTGGATGAAGAAGCCCGATTTACGATCATTGTGGATCCGGTGAACGGCGACAACCTCCAAATCAAAGGAAACGCGGCCCTGAGCACGAGCATGGACCCGAACGGCATCATCAACCTGACCGGAAGGTATGAAATCGCCGAAGGAGCCTACGAACTTTCCTTCAATCTGATCAAGCGGCGTTTCGAAATTTCAGAAGGCAGCTACATTACCTGGGTGGGCGACCCCTATTCGGCCGATGTGGACATCACGGCCGTGTACGTGGCCGAAACGGCTCCCCTTGAACTGGTACAGGATCAGCTGACTTCCATGTCGCAGTCCGAGCGCAACACCTTTAAGCAAACCCTTCCGTTCCAGGTAGAATTGCACATGGAAGGGGAGCTGATGAAACCGACACTCTCTTTCCGAATTGATTTACCGGAAAAGGAGCGGGAAGCGCACGACGGGCTGGTATACGCCCGTCTGCAGCAATTGCAGCTGCAGGAATCCGATCTGAACAAGCAGGTATTCGCTTTGCTGGTGCTGAATCGGTTTGTCGCGGAAAATCCGTTCGAATCCGCCGGTGGCACCAGCGTTTCATCCATCGCCCGCCAGAGTGTGAGCAAACTGCTCAGCGAACAACTGAACCGCCTGGCCGGCGACCTGATCGCCTGGGTTGATCTCAATTTTGATCTGGAGTCAACCGAGGATTACTCCACCGGGGAAAAAGTAGACCGGACCGACCTCAACGTGGGCTTGTCGAAAAACCTGTTGAACGGCCGGATTACCGTGAACGTGGGCAGCAGTTTCGGGCTGGAAGGACAGGAGACACGCGGACAGGCCAGTACTATTGCCGGCGATGTGTCGGTGGACTATCGCCTATCCAGGGACGGCCGGTATCTCTTGCGCGCATATAGACAAAACGAATACGAAGGAGTGATCGAAGGCCAGATCATTGAAACCGGGTTAAGCTTTATCATTTCTCTAGACTATGATAAATTCAAAGAACTGTTCAAAAAATAAGCGCCCGCGCCGCTGGTTTCGGTTGCCCAGGTTCTTGCTTCCGGCAAGCGGAATGGGTCTGTTGCTGCTCAGCTCCTGCAATAACCTGAAGCATCTGCCCGCGGGCGAAAAACTGTATACCGGCGCGGAAGTTGTGGTGGAGGCGGAACACCTCACGCGGAAAGAACGGAAAAGGCTGGAAGACGAACTGGGCGAACTCACCCGTCCCCTGCCGAATAAAAAGTTCCTTGGGATGCGGTTGAAACTATCTTTTTTCAATCTGGCCGGAAATCCCAAAAAAGAAAAAAGTCCGGCTGCGTTCATCAAGAACAAGCTGGGCGAGCCGCCGGTGCTGTTCAGTGCAGTGGATGTTATCAGAAACCAGGACATTCTGATCAACTCGCTTCAAAACCAGGGTTATTTCAGCGCTGAAGGGCAGGCCGACAGCAGCGTGATTGAGAAAAAAGCAAGCCTCACTTACCCGCTGCGTCCCCGGAACCGCTACCTGATCAGCCAGGTCACCTTCCCCGCCGACAGCAGCGAGCTGGCACGCGCCATCCGGACCGATACGGCGGAAACCCTGCTGAAAGTGGGGGAGCCCTACGATCTGAATACGGTCAAAGCCGAGAGGGAACGGATTGACAAGTACCTGAAGGAACACGGCTTCTACTTTTTTAATGCAGATTACCTGATCGTAAAGGCAGACAGTACCGTAGGCAGAAACCAGGTTGCCCTCCACCTGCGGGTGAAGGAAAACGCCCCTGAAAAGGCCCAGGCTGTCTACCGGATCAACGACATTCGTATTTATCCCGATTACAGCCTCCGGGACGACAGTATATCACGTGCGGGCGATACGGTCTTTTACCACGGATTCCACATTTTCGACCCCCAGAAAAAATTCAAGCCTCATCTGTTCCGGCGCACGATGTTCTTTAAGACCGGTGATATCTATAATCTGGAAGACCACAATCTGTCGCTGAACCGGCTGGTCCACCTGGGAACATTCAAGTTCGTCAAAAACCGCTTCACGGAAGTCCAGCCCGAAAACTCGCACCGGCTGGATGTCTCCTACTTTCTCACCCCCTTGCCAAAAAAGTCGCTGAACATGAAGATATCGGGCACCTCCAAATCCAATAATTTTGTGGGGTCCGAAGTCACGGTAGGCTGGTTGCACCGGAACGCGTTCAAAGGTGGCGAACAGCTCCAAATTAACCTGACCGGCGGGTTCGAGACCCAGACAAGCGGACAGCAGTCCAAAACCGACGCCGGCTCTTATTTTCTGGGAGCCGAGGTCGATCTGCAATACCCCCGGTTTATTACTCCCTTCTATGTAACCAGCACAGGGGCCTTTGTACCCCGGACGCGCTTTGCGACGGCTTATGAACTCCGTAACCGGTCCAATTATTATTCGATCAATTCCTACCGCTTCTCCTACGGGTATATCTGGAAGGAAAGCGCGCGGAAAGAACATACGCTGAATCCGGTCTCGGTAACTTTTGTTCAGCCATTCAATACCACGCCTTTGTTTGACAGTCTGCAGGCGGTTGACCCTACCCTTCGAAACAGTTTTGAGCGGCAGTTTATCCTGGGAGCCAATTATACCTTCACCTATTCGGACCAGCTCGAAACCGAGCGGCGTCACCACTTTTTCTTCCAGGGCACACTGGATCTCTCAGGCAATATAGCCGGCCTATTCACCGGAAAAAACTCCCCGGCCAACCCGGCAACCATTTTCAGGACGCCCTTTTCCCAATTCATTAAAGCGGAAACCGATACGAGAAGTTATTATAAAATAAACGACGGACTCACCTGGGCCAACCGGCTGATCGTAGGCGCCGGCCAGCCGTACGGCAACTCCCGTACGCTGCCTTTTGTCAAACAGTTTTTCATCGGCGGAAGCAATAGCCTCCGTGCATTCCGCGCCAGGGCGCTGGGTCCGGGAAGTTACGACGGAACCCGGCCGTCGGGAGGCGGGGAAGACGGCCCCCGCTTTTTCGCCGATCAGTCCGGCGACCTGAAACTGGAAGCCAATACGGAACTGCGTTTCGATCTGGTCAGCGCCCTGAAAGGAGCGCTCTTTGTCGACGCAGGGAATATCTGGCTGATGCGGGAAGACCCGTTGAAACCCGGCGCAGCCTTCGGCAAAGATTTTCTGAAGGAAATTGCCGTGGGTACCGGCATGGGTTTACGCGTGGACCTCTCGTTTTTCGTCATCCGCCTGGATGTCGCCTTCCCCTTGCGGAAACCGTACCTTCCCGAAGGGGAACGCTGGGTAATTGACCGCGTGGATTTCAGCGACAAGGATTGGAGAAGAGAGAACCTGGTCTTTAATATTGCCATCGGCTATCCTTTTTAATATCCGTCCAAAATCCTTACTTTCGGGTTTTCTAATAACCCATTTAAATTTACGAACGAAAATGAAAATAACTGTAGTAGGTGCCGGCAATGTAGGTGCTACCTGCGCCAATGTAATTGCCCACAAGGAACTAGCCAATGAAGTGGTTTTACTGGACATTAAGGAAGGAGTAGCGGAAGGCAAATCCCTTGACATGTGGCAGACGGCCCCTATCAATATGTTCGACACCCGGCTGACCGGCTCCACGAACGATTATTCGAAAACAGCCGGATCCGAGGTGGTTGTAATCACCTCGGGCTTGCCCCGCAAACCCGGGATGAGCCGCGACGATCTGATCGCTACCAACGCCGGCATTGTGCGTTCGGTAACCGAAAACATCATCAAGCATTCCCCTGACGCCATTATCATTATTGTTTCCAATCCCCTGGACGTCATGACCTATTGCGCCTTCCTGACCGCGGGCGTTCCGGCCCACCGGGTATTTGGGATGGCCGGCATTCTGGATACGGCTCGTTACCGCGCCTTCCTGGCCGAAGCCCTGGATTGCTCGCCGAAAGACATCCAGGCGGTGCTTATGGGCGGCCACGGCGATACGATGGTACCCCTGCCCCGCTATACCACCGTGGGCGGCATTCCGGTGACCGAACTGATCGACGGGAAACAGCTTCAGGACATCGTTCAGCGGACCAAATCCGGGGGCGGCGAACTGGTCAACCTCATGGGAACATCCGCCTGGTACGCTCCCGGTGCAGCGGCAGCCCAGATGGTGGAAGCCATTGTGCGCGATCAGAAGCGGATCTTCCCCTGCTGCGCCTGGTTACAGGGTGAATACGGACTAAAGGATATCTACTTGGGCGTTCCGGTTAAGCTGGGTCGGAAAGGCATTGAGCAGATTATCGAATTACAGCTGAACGAAGAAGAAAAAGCCCTGTTGAACGAATCGTCCAAAGCCGTGAAGGAAGTGATGAACGTGCTGGACAACATGAATAAATGATATCAACCACGGTAGCCCTGAACATATTCAGTTTGGAGGGCGATGGCTTTCATCCCAAACTGGAGATTGGTGTGAACGGCCAGTGTGAAATGGCTATTCTGGATACCGGGGCGTCAAAAACCGCCTTCGACAGGGAGCTTTTGGCCCAGCTGCTGCCTCAGGAAGGGTTTGAAGAGGTGGAAAGGCTATCCACCGGTCTGGGTACTAATTCCATGCAATGCTACAAGGCCACCATCGCCGAATTGCGGGTGGGTGATTTCATCATCCGCGACTTCGAGGTAGCCGTTCTGGACCTCTCGCACATCAATCAGGCTTATAAATCGCTCGGCTTCGGACAGGTGCTGGGTGTCATCGGGAGCGATCTGCTACAGGAATACAAGGCTTTGATCGACTACGAAAGCCGAACGCTAACGCTCAGAAAATGAGTTTGATAATCTAAAAAAAGATCGGTAACTTCAAGGGACTGAACCAAAACGTCCGGTCGTGAAGCTACCGATCTTCATCGTTGCCGCGCTACTCCTCCCCAATGGAGTCATCAGCCAGGACCTTTCCGGAAAATGGTATGGAAAAATTACACAAGGTCCGGGCGGCTATGCCAGTGAATACGCCCTGGAGCTGGAAATAATCCAACGCAACCAGAAGCTCTCCGGCGTTTCCTTTGCCTATTTTGAGGAAGATGTCGTTGCCCGCTTCAACTACTACGGCTTTTTCGAAGGCGCCAACCGCATTGTGCTTCAGGAGGGTCTCGTACTGGAGAAAAAAACGCCGCCGCAATGGGTTGTATGCATCAAACGAATGGTGCTCGACTACCGGATCGCCGACAGCGTGGAATTTCTCGAAGGTGAATGGGTGGGCGTCGGAATTACCGACGGGGACGCCTGCGTCCCGGGCCGCGTTTACCTCAGTAAAACACCCCACCTTCCGGAACTACTCCCCGCTGCCCAAATTCCGGAGATCCGGGAACTCACTGAAAGCGCGTCACCACCCTCCGGTGTCCCGGGAATGACAACCCCCAGTTTGAACGAAGATGCCCCGGCCGCGGAAGGACCCATGCCTGAAAAACCCGCTGCTGCGACGCCCTCGGGGGGAAGGTCCCTCAAGGAAGGAAAAGAAATTGAGGTCAGAAGCCCCGATATTATCGTAAAGATCATCGACTACCAGATACTGGATGGGGATACGGTGACGGTGTATTTTAACGACCTGAAAATAGTGGACCGGCAGCTGATCAGCAAAGAACCTATTGTTCTTCATTTACGTGTTGACCAGGCTCATCAGCCCGCCAAGTTATTGCTGCATGCAGATAATCTGGGCCGGATTCCACCCAACACCGCGCTGATGATTGTCGAGGACCGGGAAGGCCGCCAACGTATTAAACTCGAATCGGATTACCAGCGCAGCGACGTGCTTTTCATCCGATACAGGAAATGAGGCGGTTACCCGTACCGCCTACTCCCGTTAAATATCGATCTTGGCGTATCGGGCGTTGCGTTCAATGAACTCGCGGCGCGGGGCCACTTCATCGCCCATCAGCATGGAGAACACATGATCGCATTCGGCTGCATTCTCAATCGTAGCCTGACGCAGGGTGCGCGTTTCGGGGTTCATGGTCGTTTCCCAAAGCTGCTCGGCGTTCATTTCCCCCAAGCCTTTGTAACGCTGCACACTGACGCTTTCCTCCCGCCCGTTTCCTTTCAGGCGCTGAATGGCTTCATCGCGCTGCTCATCAGTCCAGCAATATTCCTGATCCTTTCCTTTTTTCACCAGATACAGGGGAGGCGTTGCGATGTAGACGTAACCGTATTCAACCAACTCTTTCATGTAGCGGAAGAAGAAGGTTAAAATCAAGGTGGTAATGTGTGATCCGTCCACATCGGCGTCGGTCATGATCACAATTTTATGATACCGGAGCTTATCGAGATTCAGCGCTTTGTCGTCCTCCTCGGTTCCAATGCTCACGCCCAGGGCGGTAAAAATATTCTTGATCTCCTCGTTCTCGTAGATCTTGTGCTCCATGGCTTTCTCCACGTTCAGGATCTTACCTTTCAACGGGAGAATGGCCTGGAAGTCACGGTTACGGCCCTGTTTGGCCGTGCCGCCCGCCGAATCCCCCTCCACGAGGAACAGCTCGCATTGGGCCGGGTCGGTAATGGCACAGTCGGCCAGTTTACCGGGAAGTCCGGTACCCGACAGCACGTTCTTGCGCTGGACCATTTCGCGGGCTTTCCGGGCAGCCTGCCGGGCCGTAGCGGCCAGGATCACCTTGTTGATTATCAACTTCGCCTCCCGGGGGTGTTCTTCGAGGTAAATCCCAAGGACCTCCCCTACCGCGGCATCCACCACCCCGGTCACTTCGTTATTCCCGAGTTTCGTTTTGGTCTGACCCTCAAACTGGGGCTCCTGGACTTTCACGGAAATCACCGCGGTCAAACCTTCCCGGAAGTCGTCGCCGGTGATCTCCACTTTGGCATGCTTCAACAGGCCCGACTTTTCGGCGTAATTCTTCAGGGTCCGCGTCAATCCCCTTCGGAAACCCGCCACGTGCGTCCCCCCTTCAATCGTATTGATGTTATTGACGTAGGAATGGACGTTTTCGTTGTAGCTGTTGTTGTACTGCAAGGCGATCTCGATGGGCGTTCCGGCTTTTTCACCCATCATGTACACGGGTTCCGGGATCAGCGGCTCCCGCGTGCCATCCAGGTAGGTAACAAATTCCTTCAATCCGCCTTCGGAAAAGAACGTTTCGGTCAAAAACCCGCCGTCCCGCTCTTCCCGCTCGTCGGTAATGGTGAGGCGTATTCCTTTATTAAGGTAAGCAAGCTCCCGCAGCCGGGTAGCAAGCGTATCGTATTTGTATTCCGTTGTAATGAATATTTCGTCATCCGGCCAGAAGGTAGTGATCGTTCCCGTCCCGTCGGTTTCCCCGATTTCCTTTACATCGTAACGGGGAACCCCTTTGTCGTACTCCTGCGCGAATATTTTTCCTTTCCGGTGCACTTCGACCCGCAGAACACGGGAAAGCGCGTTCACGCAGGAAACACCAACCCCATGCAATCCACCGGAAACCTTGTAAGTATCCTTGTCGAATTTCCCCCCGGCATGAAGCACGGTCATCACGACTTCCAACGCCGACCGGCCTTCCTTTTCGTGCATGTCGGTAGGAATGCCGCGGCCGTTATCCCGGACCGTGATGGAATTATCTTTATGAATGGTTACAAAGATCTCGTCGCAGTATCCCGCCATCGCTTCATCGATGGAGTTATCCACTACTTCGTAAACCAGATGGTGAAGTCCCTTCGAACCTACATCTCCAATATACATCGCAGGACGCTTCCGTACGGCCTGCAACCCTTCCAATACCTGTATATTTTGCGCTGAATAATCGGATCTGTCGACTGTTGTTTCACTCATTATTTATACAATATATTATACAAAAATAACGAATTTCGGCCTGAATTTGAAATATATCTTGCGTCTATCCACATTTGTGCATAATTTTTGAGGACGCGGGGGCGGGGCTCCTGCAGAATCGTCCGCCCCCCTGCTGAAAACGCGCCGCTTTCCCTATAAATTGAATCACGATTTCAGAAAGAAAAGGAAAAAACGTAACATCGCAGGACAAATAAAATGCTATTCAAGATGCAATCAGTTAGATTCCCCCGGCGTCTGGTTTCCGGTCGTCGCCTATTCCTCATCGCAGCGGCAGCCACGGTCATGTCGGCCTGCCAACAGCCGGTTTCAACCAATACAAGCGCCGATCCAGCCAACCGGCCGGCGGCTCCGGCTCCGGAAGCCATCGTCTACGTCAACTCGGATACCCTGCTTGCCAAATACCAATTCTTCAAGGATCTGCAGGCCGAGTTGGAGGAACAGGGGAAAACGCTGGAAAGTCAGTTGAGCAGCCGTACCAGCAATTTCCAGAAACAGGTAAGCAATTACCAGCAGAACGCCGCGACGATGACTCCCAGCGAACGCCAGAGCACCGAACAGAACCTGGGTAAGGCCCAGCAGGATCTTCAGGCGTTCCAACAGAAAGTGAGTCAGGACCTGATGGAAGCGGAACAGGCAGCCAATGAAAAACTGCATGCGAAAGTGCAGGAATTCCTGAAGGAATACGCCGCGCTGAATGATTACAAGTTTGTGTTGACCTATAGCCGGAGCAACAATGCCGTGCTGTTCGCCGATTCGACCCTCGATGTGACCGATGAAGTGCTGAACGGCCTGAACGCCGCTTACGCCAAGGAAAAAAAATAGCATCAGCCCGTTTTCGACCGGAGCTGATCGATTTCACGGCGCTCCTTTTTGGTGGGCCGGCCCGCTCCGCGGTTTCTTTTAAAAACAGGGGCATGGAATGCCGAAGGCATACCGGGAGCGTCCGTGACCGGGGTAATGTCTTCGTAATACTGGCTGGCAGTGACTGCGTTCACTCTCTTTTCGAGCAGGTCGATCACACGGACCACCTTTTTTTCGGGGCCTTTCTGCACGGTGATTTCTTCCGCTCCCTTTAGGATGTAGGACGGCTTGACACTACGCCCGTCAATTTTCACTTTCCCGGATTTGCAGGCTTCGCTTGCAAGGCTTCTGGTTTTAAAGAGACGCACCGCCCACAACCACTTGTCAATCCTCATGCTCAAATGTAACGATAATTCAAACTTTGAACAAAAAATGCGTTCTTTGCAATAGGCCGGCGTTGCGGCATCATTGACGTATTTACCATAGCAAAATGAAAGAAGAACTGAGAGTAAAAATCGAGAAGGCATGGGATGATCGTACCATGCTGACCTATCCGGACGTAATCGAAGCTATTGTGGCAACAATCGACCTGCTGGATAAAGGAGAGTTACGGGTAGCCGAGCCGGTTTTGAATACCTGGCATGTGAACGATTGGGTTAAAAAGGCGGTTATTCTTTACTTCCCGACCCAGGAAATGAAGGAGATCAAGACCGGTCCCTTTGTTTTCCATGACAAGATCCCCCTTAAAACGGATTTTAAAAATCAGGGAGTCCGGGTGGTTCCGCACGGGCTGGCGCGATATGGATCCTTTTTGGCAAAAGGAGTGATCATGATGCCGTCCTATGTAAACATCGGCGCCTACGTGGATGAAGGCACCATGGTAGACACCTGGGCCACGGTGGGTTCCTGTGCCCAGATCGGAAAAAATGTGCATCTCAGCGGAGGGGTGGGAATTGGCGGGGTGCTTGAACCCGTGCAGGCTGCTCCGGTGATCGTTGAGGACGGCGCATTCATCGGCTCGCGCTGCATCGTGGTGGAAGGTGTGCGGGTAGGAAAAGAAGCCGTGCTAGGAGCTAATGTGGTATTGACCGCTTCAACCAAGATTATTGACGTGACCGGGGAGGAACCGGTGGAATATAAAGGGCTCGTGCCCGAACGCTCCGTGGTTATTCCCGGAAGTTATGCAAAAAAGTTTCCCTCGGGCGAATTCCAGGTTCCCTGCGCGCTTATTATCGGGCAGCGGAAAGCTTCCACGGACCTGAAAACTTCGTTGAATAACGCCTTGAGGGAATACAATGTGGCCGTATAATCAACCAACGTGTCAAGCGGGATCATTGAACGGGGAATTAGCCGGAAAAATCAGCAGGCAAGCCGGAGGCGGTTTCTGATTATCGAAACCGGAAAGGTCCAGGATGTGATCCTGGCTACCGTGCTAATCGAAAAGCTGCACGGTCATTTCCCTGATGCACCCATTGATTTCCTGCTGCGGGGCGCCAACAAGTCTTTGCTTAACGGCCACCCCCTGCTTGACGAGGTTTTTTCCTGGGATGCGGGAAAGGCTAAATTTAAAGGCCTTTTCCCGCTTCTTTGGGAAATCCGGAAACGGAAATACAACGCGGTAATCAATACCTCTACCCTGGCGGCACCGGGGCTGATTACGGCTTTTTCGGGAGCCAGCCGCCGGATCGGTTTTAGGAACAACCCCCTTTCCTTTCTGTTCACCAAAAAGATCCCTCAAAATGTTCCGCCGCGCGGCGCGGACCAATCGGCTCTCTCTGAACTACCCATTCAACGGAACCTGGATCTGATCAAAAGTTTTACCGATTTTGAGCCGCAATCCCCACGGCTGTATCCTACGGAAATGGATTTCACCCGGGTATTGCCTTTGAAAAAAGCTCCTTATGTTTGCATTGCTCCGGATCCGGATTGGTTAAGTCCCGTGTTCCCGCTTCAACCATGGACGGACTTTATCCGGGGATCGGCTCCCGGCACCACGATCTATCTGCTCGGTGAGGGATCCGGCTGCACATCCTGCGATGAATTGAGCCGCCGGGCCGACAGCCCAAACCTAAAGAACCTCTGCGGAAAACTCAGTTACCTCGAGGCTGCGGCGCTGCTCAGGGACGCCGCCGCCAATTACCTGGCCAACCCGGTCCAGATCGGTCTCGGTCTTGCCGTGGGAGCGCCGCTTACCCCCGTTTCAGCATCCACCAAACCTGCATTCAATCTGTCGTGATATGAAAGAAACACCGCAAACAAGGGAAGCGCTTAAAAAATCCCTGGAAGTACTGGAAAGTGGCGGTATCCTGCTTACCCCTACCGATACGGTATGGGGCTTAAGCTGCGATGCCACCAACGAAGAGGCGGTACAAAAGCTGATCAGCCTAAAACAGCGTCCCGAAGGGAAAAGCTTTATCGTCTTGCTAGATGCCGATTATAAACTTGAACAATACGTCAGTCAGGTACCTCCGGTGGCTTACGACCTGATAGAACTTGCGGAAAAACCCCTGACCATTATTTTTGACGGCGCCCGGCGACTGGCCACCGGGGTGATCAACCAGGACGGAAGCGTGGGCATCCGCGTGGTACAACCGCTTTGTTTCTGTAAGCGCTTGCTGGAAAAATTCCGGAAACCACTTGTTTCCACCTCCGCCAATCTGAGCGGACGGCCTGCCCCGGTAAACAGGCAGGAGATCCCCTCCGATCTCATCGATCAGGTTGACTATGCGGTTCCTGCCAGTGAAGCCTCCACCGCCGACTCAAAACCTTCCACCATCATCCGGCTCGGTCCTTCCGGTGAATATACGCTCATTCGCAAGTAAAAGGATCGAATATCTGCCAGGTTTCTTATTTTTGCCCGGATGCAGCACCACCTTACACATCCGGTATTTACTCTTATTGCAGAAGCGGCTGCGCAAACCGGGCAGGAAGTTTACGTAATAGGTGGCTTTGTCCGGGACCTGTTTCTCAAACGTCCTTCGAAAGACGTGGACATCCTCGTTGTGGGCAATGGCATCGAATTCGCCCGGAAAATCGGCGAAAAGACCGGCAGCAAGGTGGCGGTTTTCAAAAACTTCGGCACCGCCATGCTCCGTTATGAAGACCTGGAGGTCGAATTCGTCGGCGCGCGGAAGGAATCCTACCGAAATGATTCCCGCAAACCCATTGTAGAAGACGGCAGCCTGGATGACGATCAGAAACGACGGGATTTCACCATCAACGCCATGGCCATCGGATTGAACGGGCCCCATTTTGGCAAGCTGGTGGATCCCTTTGATGGATTGGGGGATTTACGCAGGCGGCTCATCCGGACCCCGCTGCGGCCCGAAAGCACCTATTCAGACGATCCGCTGCGCATGATGCGGGCAATCCGGTTTGCCTCCCAGCTGAACTTCCGGGTGGAAGACGACTCGCTGGAAGCCATCCGGAAAACCCGCGACCGCATCCGGATCGTCTCCCAGGAACGCATCACCGACGAACTGAACAAGATTATTCTTTCGGACCGCCCTTCGGTGGGCTTCCGGCTGTTGTTCGACACGGGACTGCTCCAGCTGATCTTCCCTCAGATGGCAGCGCTGCAGGGAGTGGAAACCATCCAGGGGAAATCCCATAAAGACAATTTTTATCATACCCTGGAGGTACTGGATAATATCTCCCGGCATACCCAGGATCTTTGGCTGCGCTGGGCGGCGATCCTGCACGACATCGCCAAGCCAGCCACCAAGCGGTTCGACCCAAAAGCCGGATGGACATTTCACGGCCACGAAGACCGCGGCGCCCGGATGGTTCCCAAGATATTCCGGCAACTGAGACTTCCCCAAGACGAGAAAATGCGGTTTGTCCAGAAAATGGTGGCCCTGCATCTTCGGCCCATCGCCCTCGCTCAGGAAATCGTCACCGATTCAGCGGTCCGCCGCCTGCTTTTCGAGGCAGGGGATGACATCGATTCGCTGATGACACTCTGCAATGCGGACATCACCACCAAGAACGAATACAAGATCCGGAAGTACCAGCAGAATTTCGAGTTGGTCAGGCAAAAGCTGATCGACGTGGAAGAACGGGACCGCATCCGCAATTGGCAGCCGCCCGTATCGGGGCACGATATCATGAATCTGTTCAACCTGAACGAAGGCCGCAAAGTGGGTATTCTCAAGAACCGGATCCGGGAAGCGATCCTGGACGGGGATATCCGCAACGACCGGGAAGAAGCGCTCGGTCTTCTGCTTCGACTTGGGGAGGAAATGGGTCTGAAGGTAAACCCCGACCGTCAATAATTGACCGGAAGGGTTTTCATGTAGTCGTTTAAATCGATATGATCCGACTTCGTGAACGGCAGCCCGGTATTTACGATCCGCTTGATCCTGGATAGCCGGAAATCCCGGTAGGCCTGACGCAAATGGCACCAGGCAACCAAATGCCAATTGAACGCGTAAAATATCAGTCCCAACGGTTCGGCCCGTCGTTTACTATCCTCTTCCTTGCTGTTCCGATATTCCATCTCCACAATCTGGCGCGCGGAGATGGCATCCTGCAGGACCGACAAATAGGCAAAATTAGGTTGGTAGGCCGGCGGAACGTGCACCCGGGTCTGCCCGGCCAGGGTTTCCATCCGTTCTTTCTGGGTGCCCTTGAGAACCGCTTTTATTTTGGTCAGGGCGTTGGCATAGTGGTGCTGGATGGAACGGTCGGCGAAGCGCTGGGTAAGGGTCTCCATCAATAGCAATGCCCCGGCTTCCTCCGAAGTGAAAGACACCGGAGGCAGGAAATAACCCGGAACAATACAATAGCCTTTCCCGGGCTCGAATGTCAAGGGGATCCCCAGTTCGGAAAGCGCACGGACGTCCCGGTAGACGGTTCGCTGACTGATCTGAAACCGTTCCGCGATCTGCTCCACGCTGGCATGCTTCTTGGATTGCAGAAGCATCAGAATTCCAAAGAGACGGTCAATCCGATTCATTTTGACTAGTTAGACAAATAAGTAATCTTTTTCTATTTTTGCAAAAATCGGCAAA
>Ga0079224_100007337_pt1 | contig 14782 bp, 13 predicted proteins | sample Stecom2015_FD_80414 | JGI IMG/M metagenome (GOLD analysis project Ga0079224, IMG submission 80414) | Agricultural soil microbial communities from Utah to study Nitrogen management - Steer compost 2015 | ecosystem: Environmental > Terrestrial > Soil > Agricultural land | place: USA: Utah...
CGATACTGTCGGTGCTGAATCAAAAGTATCCCAACCTGGAGTATATTATTATTGACGGTGGGAGTACGGATGGTTCAGTAGATGTTATTCGGAAGTATGAAGCACATCTGGCCCATTGGGTCAGTGAACCGGACGACGGGATGTACCACGCCCTTCAAAAAGGGTTTAACATGTCTTCCGGAGAGATCATGGGGTGGCTGAATTCGGATGACCGCCTGCACGCGAATTCACTGTTCATACTTGCCGAGGTATTCTCACGATTCGGCGATGTTAACTGGGTACAAGGTGTTCCCACCGTTATAGATGAATCGAACCGAACTGTTTTTGTGGGATCGCATACCGACATTAACCGCTCCTTTTTTTACCAGCGGAAGCACGAGAAAAGCAAGCGGTATATACAGCAAGAATCAACCTTCTGGAGGCGCACGTTATGGGAAAGAGCAGGTAGCCGTATGGCAACGGAGTACAAATATGCGGGCGATTTCGAGTTGTGGATGAGATTCTTTCAATACGATAAGTTATGGAATTTGAATGCACTAATCGGCTCATTTCGACTCTCGAGTGAAGGTCAAATTTCAACCGATTTGTACGATGCCTATATTAGAGAAGCTAGAAAGGTTCTCGACTCGCTACCTCTGTCATCCGCCGAAAGGCGAAAGATTAGGTGGAGCGCGGCATTAGACAACATCGTGCATAAGTTTGAACGAAGGGTAAATGCCCTGAAGCTACGCTTAGGCCTGTCGGACAAGACGACGCTAAATAACAAGATATACTTTGAACCAGTGTCACAAAGTTTTAAGAAGCACTCAAATTGACACCGAATCCATTTTTTTCGATCATTATTCCAACCTTCAACTCTGCCGAGGTTTTAGACCGGGCAATAAACAGCGTACTTTCTCAGCGGTTCATCGATTTCGAGATTTTAATTATGGATGGTGTGTCCGAAGACAACACTGTCAAACTGGCTCACACTTTCCATGATGAGAGGATCAGAGTATTTTGCGAGGAGGATACGGGGATTTACGATGCGATGAACAAAGGAACTTCCCGTTCACGAGGGAGGTGGCTATTGTTTCTTGGAAGCGACGACCAACTCTTTGATGACGACGTCTTGGAAACGGTGTACCAGGCAATTGAAGCTCATCCTGCCAGCAAGTTGATCTTTGGCAACGTCAGAACATCAACGGGCGGGATACAATCGTATCGCAATTACAACTATCTGAAACTCTTGGACATGTGCATCTGCCATCAGGCCATTTTCTATCACCGCTCTCTTTTTGCCCAACGGAAATACGATATAAGATACCGTGTCTGCGGCGATTGGGATTTTAACCTGAGGGTTTTCCGCCGAAAGAACGTACCGCTGCACATGGACAAGACAATCGCGGTATTCAATGTAACAGGCGCGAGCAACAATTGGGGTGAGCATCCAGAGTATTACAAATATTTCAAATCGAAAACAAAATCCATTCTTCGGTACCGAGGTATAGGTTACCTCCTTTACTATTATTTTTACGCTATATTCACGCGGCTAAAGCACTTCGTAAGACTGAGGGCTAAGAAATCCGGAATTACGTCCAAACCCAATGAGTAAACCGGTTCTATCGGTAATTATTCCCTGCTACAATTCGGGTCAGCTTCCATTCGAAGCTGTACAGAGTGTCATGACGAGCTCCCATCCAGAGATGACCACTGTTATCATTGTGGATGACGGATCGACGGATGAGGAATCCATTGCAGCTGTTCGAAAACTCGAAGCAGATGGACACATGGTGGTGTATCAGGAGAACAAGGGACCCGCGGCTGCGCGGAATGCAGGCGTCCGACGGACGGAGACACCTTACCTCCTGTTCCTCGACAGTGATAATAAGGTGCGTAGGGATTATATCTACAGGGGAGTGCAGTTTCTTGAAACTAATCCCGAGTTCGGAGTCTTTTACGGCAAACCCAACTTTGTTGGCGACACTACCGGCAGATTGTTTACCACCCGATCCTTCGATCTGTCATCGCTGTTAGTCAACAATTATATTGATCTCTGTTCCGTGGTAAGAAGGGCTGCATGGGATTCGGTCGGGGGCTTCGACGAGAATCGCATTCTGATCGGCCAGGAAGACTGGGAGTTGTGGATCCGGCTGGGTGGTCACGGTTGGAAATTTCATTTTCATGATGAATTATCGTTCGATTACCTCATACGCCCCGATTCTCTGAGCACCAAAGTGAACCGGGATGAAATCGCCTCCTACATCTTTTCCCGTAACGCTGACATTGTGAGAAAATGTTACCTGGATATTCATAAACAATTCCGATTTTACAGGTACGATCGAAAGCATCCCCTGCGTTCGTTTTTGAAGTATGTGTACCTCAACCTGAAGCGGCAAGCATGATCACTTTCGCTTTCCACGAGTTTCGGTCAAAGTATCTGCATTCGTTATGATTTCCATCATTGTAAGCTCAGTAAAAGACGGAATGTTTGAGGCGTTCCATCGCAATGTAAAAGAAACCATCGGGCTACCTTTTGAAATCATCCGCATCGAGAACAAGTCAGGTACGGTGGGAATTTGTGAAGCGTACAATCAAGGGGCCGCCCAAGCGCAGTTTGATTTGCTAGGATTTGTGCATGAAGATGTAGTTTTTCACACGCAGGATTGGGGTCTCATACTCAGCAACTACTTCGAAAATGATTCCCGCCTCGGGCTGCTCGGTGTAGCCGGCAGTAAGGTGAAGACACGAATGATATCGAACTGGTGGTTACCCGTCATCGGTGACAATGAGCCCAAACGTGGAAGGCTATTTCAGCATTTCCGCAATAGCCCACCCCGGATCACGGAATGGTGGGAAGGGGAGGGAGACATTGAGGAAGTCGTAACGCTTGACGGGGTTCTCCTTTTCACCCGAAAAAAGGTATGGAAGGAAAACCCCTTCGATTCAGAGCTGCTCAAACGCTTCCATGCATATGACTTTGACTTCTCGATGCAAGTTGGCCGCCATTGGAAAGTCTGCGCGACACGGGCAATCCAAATAGAGCACTTTTCCCAGGGCAGCTTCGACTTGGAGTGGGTCATCTGCACTCTGGCGGCGCACGAAAAGTGGAAGGACCAGTTGCCAAAATCCGTCCACCCCAACATTCGACTGCCTCAACTTGGTTTTTTCGAAAGGCAATTGCTAAATGATTGTTACGCGAAACTTGCCCGGCTGGGGGTTGATTGGAACATAGGAGGGCCCCTCCTATATCGTGCAATCGCCCTCGTTCATGAGAAAGGCTCATTCCGGGGTCTGACTTGGCGCTGCAGAATGGCTATGTCGTGGATTGCTGGCCGGCTACGCAGAAGGTAGCGTTCCGGCATTTTATTTTATCTTTCGACCGATGAAAAAGGTAGCGGTCGTTGTACAGGTATATAAGCCCGAGATCACAGACAATGAACACATATCACTCACACAGGTGAGGAGGGTTCTTTCAGCGTATCCTGTCGTACTGGTAACACCGCCATCCATGAATGTCGGAGCATATCGCAGCCTCCTGGGCGACCAGCTGGCAAAGGTTGTGACTTTTCCTCAACGATACTTTTTGGGGCTCCATGGATATAACCGGTTGTTAATCAGTAAGATGTACTATAAAGCGCTCATTGAGTATGACTTCATCCTGATTCACCATACGGATGCTTTTGTTTTTCGGGACGAACTGGAATACTGGACCGAAAAAGATTATGACAATATCGGAGCGCCTATCTACCAATATGACGATACTCCAAACCCGGAGCGTTACATTTGCACGGGTAACGGGGGGCTGTGTCTCCGGAAAGTCAGGACGTTCCTTGAACTAAGCACCAACTACACCAGAATTTATCGGTTTCCCGATATTGCAGAGAATTTTTTGAGGTACAACTGGCGAGGACGCTTGTATCGTGCACCCTACTATCTCCTCCTGCTGTCAACGCTAGGGTCGCGATTAAACACGAAGCTTAACAGGATCAAGCAAAACGAGGATGTTATTTGGGGCCACTATGTACCCAAGTATATTGAAGGGTTCAGAAGTGCGCCCTTCGAAGATGGGTACCGCTTCAGTATGGAATTCAATTGCAGCCGCCTGCTGGCCCTTAACAATAAGCAATTGCCCTTTGGGTGTCATGGGTGGTACCGTCCGATGTTCAAAGATTTCTGGAAACCCTATATTGAATCGTTCGGTTACACGATCAAAAACTAACACAACCATCACGCAATGACAGATACGCGCCGAATACTGGTTACGGGTTCTCACAGGTCAGGCACCACCTGGCTAGGTCGGGTACTTTCAGCGTCGACCGACGTGTATTACATCGCTGAGCCATTTAATATCAGCTTCAATCACCCGGATAATCCCATTGACAAATGGTTTTACTACATTCCGTCGGATAAGAAAGATGCTCGTGTCTACAACTATCTAAAGCACCATTTTCATTTTAGTCCTAAGGCCTTACTGTCGGACCTCAAAAAGATAAACAGTCTCTCATGGGCAAAGGGCATTGCAATTCGACAAGCGCATAAGATGTTCCGTCCTTACAAAGTAATGAAAGATCCGATTGCTATTATGTCGGCAGAATGGCTTGCAGCTAATTTTGACATGAAAGTCGTTGTATCCATTCGACATCCCGCGGCCTTTGCGTCGAGCCTAAAGGTAAAGGGATGGAAATTTGATTTTAGTTCACTTCTTAGCCAGCGTGACCTGATATCCAATCATCTAAGTAGCTTCGAGCCAGAGGTGAAACGACTCGCAGAAAACGAGCATCCCATAGTTGAACAGGCGGGATTGCTATGGAACATGATCTATACGCGGGTGTGGCAATACTCACAAACCCACACGGATTGGATGTTTGTACGTCACGAAGACATATCATCACACCCCGAGATCCACTTCGAGAAGTTGCTGGAATACATGGGCATCCCCTATTCCGAACAAATCCGACAAATGGTTAGAGCGACGACATCGGCAAAGAAAAACAAAAACACCATCGAAGAGTCACTTCGGGACTCTCTATATCGGGATTCACGACAAAATATCAAGTCATGGAAGGACCGACTAACGCATAGTGAGGCTGATTTTATGCGCGGCTACACACGATCCGTATGGAACAATTTTTATGATGAAAGTGATTGGTGAGAAAAAGTGATGAGAATACTTCACCTGGCTTCGACGTTCTTTCCTCGCCATACTGGAGGGAAAGAAGTATTTATTTACCACCTTGTTAAGGGTACTCCTGACCTACAACATCTTGTTGTCCACCACGATGGTGCTCAGGTCGGTCCTGACGAATACGAAGGGATAGCCACACAGAAGCTACCAGAGCCCGTAGCCAGAGATGCTTACCGGTCGTATTGGAGTTTGGTGTATGACGAATTGCCTGGCTTTCGGGAGATACTCAAAGATTTTCGACCCGATCTGGTACACTTTCACGACTTTTGCGCGGGGGCATCATTATCCCATTTGCGGATATGCAAGGAGGAAGGCATTAGGACGCTTGTTTCATATCATGCCCCGGGGAGTTCCTGTATGCAAAAGGGTCTGATTCGTGCTAGCAAGAAACCCTGTGATGGTGCCATTATCGACCATCGCTGTACCGCTTGTAGGTATCAGGTAAAAGGTATTCCCCTCTCTAATGTTTTGGCCTCGGTCCGACTACCAATGGACCGAACCGGTAGGTATTTGCTAAGAAGCAGTACTGAGTTGTTCCACCAAAGTTTCAATGACTTTTTTGAACACATCGATGCAGTCCAGGCACATGCTCAATGGGTTAAGGATCTTTTGGTTCTGAATCAGGTGTCTCCAATTAAAATTCACATGGTCCGCCTGGGCGGACATCCTACGATTGCGAATAGTAACGGCGCCGGAAAGGCACCTCACGGACCACTCAAGGTCGTATTTCTAGGTCGATGCGTGAACATTAAGGGCGCCCACGTGCTGGTTGACGCTGTCAACAAGCTGCCAATTGATGCTCCGATAGAGGTCCACTTTTTCGGACCGTACTGGGACGACTCCCGGTACGGGCGGAGTCTCCGAAAACAAACAGCAAAGGACAAGCGCTTTATTCCCCCACGAATGCTTCCACCGGCAACAATTGTCAATGAGATTTCAAGAATGGACGTCTGTGTTATACCGTCACTATGGCCGGAAACAGGTCCTTTGTCGTTGCTAGATTCGTTTGCCGCTCGAGTACCCGTAATCGGTACAGACCTCGCAGGTATTAGGGAACGTATCGTGCATGGCCAAAACGGTTTGCTATTCAAGTGGGGAAACAGCGATGACCTTGCGAAGCAACTCCGCTATGTTCTGGCAAACAAGGACGTACTCCGTCGATTCAGCCAAGCCATTCCGCCAAACTACACCTTTGCCGAAATGGCCACTGATATAGGAAACTTATATAGCAAGATCATCAATTGATGTTATGCAGTTCACTCTCTTACGAACGCTTAGGAAGCTCAAAGCCCACCGTCCCTACGCTATCCAATGGGAGTATGTAAGGGACAATAAGAAGCTACGCAAATTTTCCTTTACGAGCCCGTTTACGGGCAAGCGGCTCTCGGCCATTTGGTCCAATAATCAGGATTTACGTGAACTCGTCCTGGCGTTCGACCGCAATAAATGGCAAGCGATAGATTTGGGAAACCCCCAGATAATTGTAGACCTTGGATCAAACAATGGATACTCCGGACTTTACTTCAAAGATCGTTTTCCTAAGGCCACTTTATACCTAGTTGACTTGCTCCAAACAAACACACTTTTTGGCAACAACTTATTCCATGCCAATGGTCTTCACGCCACGCATGTAAACGTAGCAATCTCTGGGAGTGACGGATTGCTGGATATCGACCTTCATCCGGCTCATTCACGCAACCGGTTATCTTTCCTGCTGGACGAAGAACAGAAACAACGATTTGGTTTCAGCGGCACACAGATCAAGGTCCCGTCGCGTCGTCTGACATCACTTATGAAAGATGTGCAAATTGATCGTATCGATCTGTTGAAGGTCGACATTGAAGGGGCCGAGCAATATTTGATTGAGGACATCGGTGAATGGTCCCCGCACGTAAATCAAGTTCTCTTGGAAGTGCATCATAACATCGACACAAATTGGTGTGAGCAAAAAATCCGAAGCGCCGGCTATTCCCTTATTAAAGATTACGGAGATTGGTATTTGCATAAATGAAGACCAACACAGTACACGGCAATTCGAGAATACTGCACATCCTTGCCCGTGCTTTGCGTGGAGGGGTTGAAAAAAACTGTTACCATATCGTTAAGGCTACGCCGCAATTCCAGCATACGATTGCTATTCTTGACGGTGAAGGACCGATGGTGACTGAATTGCAGACTGCGGGCGCAACCATACATGTACTCAATCTCTTGAGAAAGGGACGAGTCACATTTCAACGACAACTGAGGGGCCGTTTTCCGGATGGTCCATTCAGTTGTATCATCGTGTGGACGAATCTCAGAATGCCAATTGTAGTGCACTCGCTGAATAGATTTAGTGCAGATATTTTTGTACATGTTGGTAATCCTGTACGTGTCAGTTGGACCGAATTGCTGCAGTCACTCTTCTTTAGACCCAAAAACCCAGTCAATCTGCGGCCTGTTTCAGCTTACGTAGAAAAGAGTCTTTCTTCGAGTCCGTACTATCGTAAATTTCCCCGAAAGGTGTCACTTAAACCTATTGTGGCACCATCGGTAATGGTTAAAGAACCTGTACCCCTCGCGCGAGATTCGTGCATTTCCCTGGGCATGGTAGCAAGGTTGGATACAATCAAGGATCATCGCACCGTAATTGACGCGTTCAATATCATTCACAGAGAATATCCGAACGCCATCCTAAACCTTGTGGGCGCGGGGCCTCTGCTTGAGTCACTAAAACACACGGCTGCCAATAAGGGCTTGTCTTCTAATGTGATATTCCATGGAGATGTGGCGGATGTGTACGGCGCGATGAAAGACTGGGACCTTTTCTTATATGGAACGACTGTGAGCGAAGGTTTAGGGGGTACTGTCGCAGAAGCCCTGTCGATGGGATTACCAACCGTGGCAACCGATCTGCCTATGGTGCGTGAATGGGATCCTAAGGGACAGTATATCACCTTTTGTAAGGCATCTGATCCACCCGATATGGCTATGAAGGCCTTGACGCTACTCAGCGATGTGGCCCGGAGGACGAAAATTAACCGCGCCGCCCCGGCCTATATTCGTGAAAATTTTTCCCCAGAGAAATTTGCCTATAATTACATCTCGAAGCCCTGAGCGAGGGAGACCCGTGACGAAGGGGATGTTAAGCCGTAATATCGTATGAGTCATTGGCCAAAAGACCTCTACAAGCCTTTCAAACGAGTCACAACAGCGGGGAAACACATTCCGGCTTTTGATGGCTTGCGATGTTTCGCTATTCTATGGGTGGCGTTTTATCACCTTAATGGCTCCTTTTCGCATAAGGCGCCTCTCAGGGAGTGGGTTCCGGACGAAGGCGTCTTGCATACAATTCTGACGCACGGAAGGCAGGGTGTACCGTTGTTTTTTGCACTAAGCGGATTCTTTTTATGTCTGCCCTTTGCGCGGCACTACTTGCAGGGAACGAATGCCATTGAATTGCGAACGTACTATGTCCGACGGTTTATCAGGATCGTGCCCCCATATTGGATCGCCGTACTTACCATCACAGTCATCTACGCGGTGATGGGCCGATATTCCCTGGAGTACCTTGTCTCCCATGCCGCCGCATCGCTCGGTTTTGTTCACACCTTCATCTTTGAGGAAATCAATGTCCTGAATTCCGTTTTCTGGGCACTCGAAGTAGAGATGCAGTTTTATCTGATTGCACCCCTCATGGCATACTTGTACTTTCTCATGGGTCCCGTTGCACGAATGGCAACGACGATGCTTTTGATAGGGCTGTTGCCATTCCTGCAGGCGGCATACGAACGCAGCATTGCTTTTACGCTTCTCGACTTCCTCCAATATTTTCTCGCAGGGTTTGCTATCGCAGATGTGTATGTCTCTAATGAAGGCCTGCGTTTCAAACATGGACTCATACCCCTTGTAGCCTTGCCCGTAATCCTCTTTGCTACGTACGACGACTCGATCATTGAAAGGATCATTTACCCTTTCATGATCATCAGTCTGTATCTGGTGGTTCTCTTCAATCCATTCTGGGAAAAGGTATTCAGCCGTAAAAGCATGGTGACAATTGGTGGAATCAGTTATTCGGTCTTTCTCATCCATTTTCCCATAATCGGTTTCCTGGGAACCTACACAATGCCCATACCTCTGACGGGCACCTATTACGTCGATTTCCTCACACAATGTGTGATAATTCTGCCGGCCATACTGGTATTGTCGTTCATATTCTATCTTGCGGCAGAACGGCCTTTTATGCTAATCAGGCCCGGCAACCGTGCCCGCTCTGTTGAAAATGTGGGACCCCCGGAGAAGATCGGGACAGATTCCGACGATGCCGGGACCGGGTCAGACGTAATGAACATTGCGAAATGAGGAGAATTTGTGTTGCAGCCATTGGAGATGTCGGGGATATAAACACTCACAGTAACCTCCCCTACTTCTTTTTCAATGAAGGAAAGCGGCAGGGGGTGTTCACTGACGCCTTACGACTTGATTTATCTGGATTTGCGTGGAAGCGACGCTTCTGGAACTTGAAACAAGTGCTACTGGGAAGAGGGATTGGTGGATTTCAGTACTCAACGACCTTCCTCACAGCACTGGAGCGCCAGATTCCAGGGTCGTTGCATAATGCCTGTTTTATTACGTTCAGCCAGGTGTTTCCACGGGCCGACTCCCTATCCCCCAACGCAACGACGGTGTGCTACATAGACGCGACCATACGGAATCTTGTGAACAACCCGTCTTACGGCGTAAAACTACCGCCATACATTTTGCAAAAAGCGTTGGAACAGGAACGCTGGAATTACCATGCAGCCAGCCATGTCGTAGTCCGGTCGTCATGGATCATACCCACGCTTGTCGATGACTATGGCATAAGCTCGAGTAAGATAACCCACGTGCTTCCCGGCGCTAACCTGGCACTTCCATCAGATTGGACGCCACCACCGCGATTTGGCAGGCCGGGCATTGACCGCGACCTTGTATTGGGTTTCGTTGGCAAAGACTGGAAGCGGAAGGGCCTTCCTTTTCTAATTAAAGTAAGGACTCTACTGGCGCAACGTGGATACAAGGTTCGAATTCGTGTAATCGGTGGTCATTCTTCTGATCTTACTGCGGATCCCGCGATAGAGATGACGGGGTTCATTAACAAGCACTCAGGAATGGATCGCTTTATCCAGGCCGTATCAACCTGTGACATCGGCTGCCTTTTCAGTGCATCCGAAGCACTCGGCATCTCGACGCTTGAATTTCTGCGTACGGCCGTTCCTGTTGCGGGCTATTATCATCAGGGACTCAAGGACACGTTACTGCCTGGGGCAAGTTTCAGGTTCAATACGGACGCATCTTCAGAAGAGGTCGCTGAAAGCTTCGAAGTCTTCATTCGGAACGAGGAAATACGTGACGAAATGAGGGGAAAGGCCCTCCAGTATTCCAACGAAGTGACGTGGGGAGCCTGCGTAGCGCGTTTCAAAAAGCTGTTGATGTTATGAGTGTTGAATGGATTTGCTCCCAATTGGGCGCCAGGGAAAAGTACGCCGTTCCGAGGGCGATTTTTCGGAATGGTAACCTTGCAGAATTTTATACCGACATCTGGGTAAGACCCGGGTCACTACTCGCCAAAGCAAATCGCCGACTGTCTGGTAGATTTCATCCTGATCTGCGAGACGCACGCGTAGTTCATTTTGTCCGGAATTTTGTTGCGAACAAACTGATTGAAAAATTTGGCGGCAGCGTGGCGGCTTCTGATATCCACTACGATCAACGCCTTGAGCGGGCGCTGCGTCGAAAGGCACGGGGGAAAGGCACCATCTTTTTTGGATACAGCTACTCCTCAAGGCGTAGTATGGCCGCCGCGAAACAATTAGGGTACAAGACTGTGCTCGGTCAGATTAATCCGGGTCCGGTCGAAGCAGAGATCGTGGTGGAAGCCTTCAAGCAGTTTCGTAATGGGGTTCATAAGCCAACCGTACCAGACCCGGCCTATTGGGATCGCTGGAAAGAAGAAGTGGGCTACGCAGATACGATCATGGTCAACTCCACCTGGTCGCTACAGTTGCTTACGCGCGCTGGTGTGGCCGCTGAGAAGTGTGTGGTTATTCCACTTGCCTATGAACCCGGCGGCGCACCGCCTGTGAAGCGATTTCCCAAAAGATTCGAGTTGAGTTCACCCCTGAGACTACTTTATCTTGGCGGCATTGGGATAAGAAAAGGATTCCATTTGTTGATCGACGCGATGAAAGCGCTGGTGGGACATCCCGTCCACCTCGACGTGGTTGGCGTTTTGAAAGGTCCAACAGACCTCATTCAGAATTTGCCCGATAATGTTACCCTCCATGGTGCCGTTGCCGGCAGCGAAGTGGATCGCTATTATCAAAATGCTGACATATTCATGTTTCCGACGTTGTCTGATGGATTTGGGCTGACGCAATTGGAGGCCCAATTTTTTGGTCTACCCATCATCGCCTCAAAGTCATGCGCCGAAGTGGTAACCCACGGCGTCAATGGTATCATATTGGATCGCATTGATGGTCCCACAATCCGCGATGCCGTCCTCCAGATTCTGGATGAACCTGCACTCATCGAAAAGTTTTCCTCCCATGCAATTTCAATGGAGGATTACAGCATTGAAAAATTGTCTCAACGTCTTCGTGCACTAGAACAATGAAGATATTGCATGTGCTTACGGCTCCGCGAGCCGAGGGAACACCCCGGTTGGTACTCGATTGGCTTACGCTGAAGGATAACCAGCAGGAAGTGGTGTTCCTAACTGGTGAGGGAGACCTAAGATCAACCTTTGAAAGCACAGGCGTATGGCAGCATTACAACACCGCGTTCCCTTTGAAGTTCACGAACGGTTTCAAAATTATTCGTCTCGTACGAAACATATGCAAGGAGAGGAAACCCGACATCGTCATTAGTTGGACGACGGGCATGTCGCAGTGGATCCATGCCGGAGCACGACTGGCTGGCGTACGCAAGTTGATTGTACACGCTGGCAATGCACCCGGTAAATCGTTTGCAAGTCGGTATCTTGCGAGCTACTTCACGTTCTGGTCCGGGATCATTCTGGGTAGCAAGGTGATCGCCTGTTCGAAGTATATTCGGGATGAATTTGTTAGAATTCCCTTACTGGCCTTGCGCCAATTCTACTGGGTACACAATTGTGTCGATGCAAAAAGATTTCAACGGGAAACACTGAGCCGTGATAAGGCGGCCATCATGGTGGCAACGCTGGAACGGCATAAAGATCACCAAACGCTGCTAAAGGCGTGGAAGTTAATTGAGGAAAGAGGACCTTTGGCCGAACTCAGACTTGCCGGAGACGGATCGCTCCGCAATAGGTTGAAGATGATGGCAGACGATCTTAATTTAAGGCGTGTGAAATTCTTAGGTAGCCGATCGGATATACCCGAGTTGCTGAATCAGTCAAGAGTCTTTGTACTCAGCACTACGCCACAGGAAGGATTCGGTACGGTGTTGGTGGAAGCCATAGCAGCGGGCTGCGTTATAGTTGCGTCAGATGTTCCCGCCTGTCGCGAGGTGCTCGACCACGGTGCGTATGGAACTCTTGTGGAGTACGCCAATTCAGAAAAGCTTGCGGCCGCCATTGCCACGGCCCTTGAAGATGAACTGACGGAAGACATGAAACGCAAGCGCCGGGAGTACCTGGAACTCTTCACGCCATCAGCGATGATGAAGAAGTATTTACAAATTGCCGGCTAATGTCTGCACTTAAAGAGCTTCGTGTCCTTTTCTTTCTTCGCCGGATAGGCCCGTATCATCACGCCCGGTTCAATGAAGCCCGTAAGAAGCTTGATTTGATTGCCGTTGAAACAAGACCTCTTTCGGAAGAGTATCCGTGGGAATTCGATCCTGGTGATGAGTATGGAATTGAACGATTTCCTGCTTCTGATGAAAAGGAAACGGGGTTGAGAGGGCAACGTCTTGAGGCAGAGGTCAAAAGAATTCTTGAAAAACATCACCCTGATGTTGTAGTCACTACGGGATGGGCGGATCCGGAATATCATGCCGTTGTGCTGGCTGCTCGCGCAACAAATATTCCATGCGTTGTGATTAGTGACAGTCGTCACGAGGACGAGCCGAGAAAATTTTATAAGGAGGCTATTAAGCGTGTCATTCTGAGATCTTATTCCGCGGCACTTGCTGCGGGAACTGCATCGCGCGGCTACCTGGTAAGGCTAGGATTTGATTCTTCCCGTATCTTTCAGCCATGGGATGTCGTTGACAACCAGTATTTTGGAATTGAGAGGAATGAAGGAGTGGTGCCATACCATGAAAGGCCAATCATCTGTGTAAGCCGGTTCATTCCAAAAAAGAACCTTCCGCGATTAATCGAGGCATTTGGATTGTACAGAGGCAACGGTGGGTCGCGCAGACTCCTCCTCATTGGCAGCGGTGAGCAGGAACGTATGTTACGGGATCAGATCGATCGCCACCGTCTCGGAGACCAGGTAGAAATCACAGGGTTTGTCCAATACGAGCACCTCCCAACGTATTTTTCGCGTGCGCATTGCCTGATCTTGCCGAGTACTACCGACCAGTGGGGACTTGTGGTTAATGAAGCGATGGCCGCTGGGCTACCGGTTCTGGTCTCGCAAAATTGTGGATGTGCCGCAGACCTCGTACGGGACAAGGAAAATGGTTGTATCTTTGACCCCTTCCGCGTGGATGATATTGCTAATAACTTGCTGTTTATGAGTGGAATATCAGAGTCCTCATGGAAGGAAATGGGCAAGGCATCACGGACAATTATTGCCAACTGGGACTTAGAAGATTTCAGCCAGGGATTGCGCGACGCGTGCCGTCACGCGCTGAACTACGCTCCCAGGCAAGCCCCTAAATGGATTCACAGGCTATTGAGCAGATGAGTTTCTTAGGATTCACGGAACAGGAAGCCCTTCCACTGTTGGGGATTATCCTCATAATGGCATTCCTGTTCCTTGTTCGGCGTAGGGCGGGACGTCTATGGATCTGGTCTCCGCTATCCGTACTTTCCGTGATTTACTTCTATTACCTGGTGCTGGGCCCCATACAGGCGGTTGCCTCCGGAGACACATCCGAACGTCTGGTAGAAATGCGTCCGTTTTACTCCGCGGCATTGCTGGGCGGGTTAATCTCTCTTGCTTCGATCTGCCTGGGGTATGTTTCTAATCAAAAACCGGGAAGGAAAATGGCCGTTGTCCCGAACACGGACAAATGGTTGAGTTATTATGGAAAGTGTATAACGATACTTGGGTTTGTCCTGTTCACGATCAGCACCAAAGGAAACATAGCGCAACTGATAAACCCCCTGGACGCCCAAGCCGTACCGGAACGCGCGGGCGGTAGTTTTGCCAACTATCTCAACCTGAGCGTGAACTTTCTGATCACCGGGATCACCTTGCTTTTTATCCATTTTCTCAGGACAAAGCAAGGCCTCCTGTGGTTTGCCATTCCCTTTGTTCTGGCATTGGGGATTTACACATCCATCGGATTTCGTTATCGGCTTATCCTGCTTTTGGCCAGTGTGGTTGCCTCTTACTATCTCACAAAGCGTGTCCGGCTGAGCGCTCTGGTAGCCACCGCGGGCATTGTCCTCCTGATCACCCTCATGGGTATCATCAACCTGACGCGGACGTACAACCG
>Ga0079224_100007338_pt1 | contig 14782 bp, 6 predicted proteins | sample Stecom2015_FD_80414 | JGI IMG/M metagenome (GOLD analysis project Ga0079224, IMG submission 80414) | Agricultural soil microbial communities from Utah to study Nitrogen management - Steer compost 2015 | ecosystem: Environmental > Terrestrial > Soil > Agricultural land | place: USA: Utah...
ACCGCCGGCCCGGCGCTGGCCGGCGCCTGCCGCGCGTGCGCCGCCGGCCGCCGCTGCGGCGACCGCGCGCCCCCGGGCGATCGCAGGCCGGGCGCCACGCCGCTCCCCACCGGCGTGCGGCGCGACATGGAGGCGCGCCTCGGGGTCGGGCTCGGCGCGGTGCGCATCGACACCTCGGCCAGCGCGGCGGCCGAGGCCGCCGCGATCGGCGCGCGCGCCTTCACCCGCGGCCGCGACATCGCCTTCGGCCGCGATCAGTTCGCGCCGCACACCGACAGCGGGCGCACCCTCCTCGCCCACGAGCTGGTGCACGCGGTCCTCCACGCCGGCGACCGGCGGGTGCGGCGCGACGAGGAGCGCGACGCCGACCCGATCCGCGCGGCCGAGCGGGTGTCCACCTCCTCCGGCACCGACATCGGCGCGCTGGCCGCAAACACCACCGCCCGAGAGTGGGTCGAGGTTCACGCCGCCGAGCTGGTCCGCCAGCTCACCGCCGAGCTGGAGGCGACCGCGTTCAGCCTCCCGGTCCCGCAGATGTCCTGGCGCGGCGGCCAGGGCGCCTTCATCCGCGCCCTCATGCAGCCGCTCGCCGACAGCGAGCCGGCCGGGGTCTGGTGGCTCCTGCCCTCCTACCTGCAGCCGGACTCGGTGACCGACGCGGTCAACATCGGGCGCGACTGCCACCCGTTCCCGCTCGGCCAGATGTGGTGGAAGCCGGGCGTGGTGAGCGAGCTGCACCGGCGGATGAGCCTGCGCATCGAGGAGTCGCTGGGACGCGTGGCCGGCCGGGTCGCGCGCCACGTGGCGCGCGGGTGGCAGCCGCCCGATCTCGCCGGGGCGCCGCCGGGCGCGCCGGGCGCCGAGGTGACCGCGGACGCCGGGGCCGGCCGCGTGGCCATCCTCGTCCCCGGCCCGCAGCGGGTGGCGACCGGGCTGGCCTTCTCCAACCCGATCGATCCGTACGTGTACGGGGCGCTGCGCGGGCACTGCGAGGTCGACGCCGACGCGTACCGGGCGGCGCACCCGGAGGAGTTCACGCCGGAGGCCATCGCGGCGGACGATCGGGAGCTGCGCCCGGTGCAGTTCGAGTTCCTGGTCGGCGCCGGCCTGCCGAGCTGGATCCGGGTCACCACGCCGCACGACGCGAGCGTGGAGGAGGTCGCCAGCACGCTCTACGGCGATCCGGCCGCCTCCTACCGCCTCACCGCGGCGCCGCCGCTGTTCGGCTTGCCGGCCGCGGACGTGCCGGTGTACACGCGGCCCGGCAGCCTGTCTGCCACCGCCGTCCTCGTCCACGGCGCGACCGGGACGCGGGTGATCGACAGGGAGGAGCGGCGCATCGGCCTCCTGCCGCGGCACGCCGCGGCCTGGCACGAGGCGCTCCGCCGGTCCGGCCGCGATCCGGCCGAGCTGGCGCGCGCCGGCGGGCCGGTGGAGGAGCTCGGATCGCCGCTGGCGCAGGGGCTCGCCGACGAGCTCGCCCTGCGCGCCAGCGCGCGCGTGCTGCCGACCCCCGGCGCCACCCGCGAGCTGATCCTCGATCGCATGGCGTTCATCTCCAGCCAGCTCGAGCGCATGGAGGAGCCGGCCGGCGAGCTGGTCCACCCGCCGCACGTGGCGCGGACCGCGTTCCTCATCGGGCGCGGCGGCATGCGGCAAGTTCCGTACGTCGCGCCGGAGTCGTACGCCCTGCGCCAGCGCATCGCCGCCGCCCGCGCGCGGGTCAATCGGCGGCTCGAGGACCTCGCCGCCGGCGGCGCAGGCGACGTGCGCCTGTGGGACGGCCAGACCCGCGGGCAGCTCGAGATCGTCGGCGCCGCGGGGAACGGGCTCGCGATGGCGGCCCGCCAGGCGCGCGGCTGGGCCGGCTCGCCCGGGATCTACGAGCTGGTCGTCGACATCGCCGACGCCTACGTCGCCGCCGCCGAGATCTCCGATCTGTACGAGCCGGCGCGCGCGCGGCTCGACAGCGCGGAGCGCAAGTCGATCCTGTTCCCGGTCACCGCGACCGAGCTCGTGCTCTCCGCCCTGCGGGCGGCGCTCGACGAGGCGCGCACCAGCGAGTTGACCTCCGTGGAGATCGATACCGCCAGCTCGCGGATGGTCGACCACATGGACCGGACCGAACAGGAGCTGCGCCGGCGGCTGGCGCGCCTGCGGCCCCGCATGCTCCACGACCCGGAGCGGGCCGGCGCCGAGCTGCAGGAGATCCTCGAGGAGGTCCAGGCGCTGCAGACCGGCGTGACCCTCGCGGTCGACCTCGACACCATCGATCGGGTCTGGCAGGCGCTGCACGACACGAGCTCCGTGCTGGGCGAGTTCCGCGCGCTCTGGGGCGGCGGCAACGAGCTCTTGCGGAACGGGCAGAGAGCCGCTCTCGCGCTCGGGAATGAGTGGCACGAGATCCTCCTCGAGTGGCGCTTCGGCGATCGCGATGAGGCGCGCCGCATGCTCGCCGAGCCCGATCGCCGCCGCCGCTGGCGGAGGTGGCTGTCCGACATGCGGTCGACCATCGAGGACCACCAGGCGATCGACCAGCTCATCACGTTCGCGGCGATGGTCGGAATCGCGGTGATCTCCGGCGGTATCGCCGGCTACGTCGGCGGCCTGGCGGGCGCCGCCTGGGGCAGCGGCGTCGGGCTGGCGGTCGAGATCGGCACCGAGGCGCTCGTGTTCACCAGCATGTCGTACCCGCTCACCACGCGCGATCCGTCGCTCGGTGACTTCGCCACCCACCTGGGCACCAATCTCCTGTTCCTCGGCGGCGGGCGGCTGCTGGCGCGCGGCTTCCAGGGGATGCTCGGCGAGGCGGCCACGACCGTGGGCGGGCGGGCGCTGACCCACGGCGTGACCATCGCCGGGATGACCGGCGCGAACCTGCTCATGGCCAACGCGCAGGCGATCCGGGAACGCGGCCGCGGCCTGTCCGGCGCCGAGCTGGCCCAGCTCAGCCTCGACAACGTCGCCTTCGTGGGCGCCACGATGGCGGCCAGCGCGGCCTTCCGCCGGCCGCTGGCCAGCCTCCGCCTGCGCGGCGAGCTCACCGGGCTCAGCCTCCGCCACACGCGCGCCATGCGCCAGCTCGAGGGCACGCTGCGCCGGGTGCAGGAGGAGCCGAACCCGGACGCCACCCTGCGGCAGCGCCTGATCGACCAGACCGCCCGCGCCCTCGAGTCGGAGCAGGTGCTGCTCGAGCGCTTGCAAGGCGCGGTCGCGCGCGCCGACGCCCTGGCCGCCGGCGGCACGGAGCGCGGCGCGCGGGCGCGCGACCGGATGCTCGCCCGCCTCGGGATCGACGCGGACGTCGCCGCGCAGCTACGCAGCGGCGAGGTGCAGAGCCAGGTGATGGCCAGCGTGCACGCCATGCAGGGCGTGCGGGTGGCGCGCGCCCTCGAGCCGGTCGGATCGGACTTCGCGATCCGCAGCGACCTGTTCGAGGCGGCCGAGGGCTACTTCCGCAGCCTGCCCGACACGGTGGTCACGCCGGGCGATTTCACCGTGACGCTCGATCCGGCCGGCCGCAGGCCGGTGACCGCGATCGGCGGCCAGCTCCGCAACGTGGAGCCGTCGCCGCCCGCGCCGATCGAGCCGGGCGCGCGCTCCTTCACGGTGCGCCCGGCCGGCGAGCCGGCGTTCCGCGTCTACGAGCGCCGGGCCGGCGTGGTCGGCGAGCTCGCCGGCCGGGTCGAGCTCGCGCCGACCGTCGGGGCCAGCGCCGCCGCCCGCGTCCCCGCCGCGCGACCGGCCAGCCAGGGCGGTGGTCGCGCCGGCGCCAGCGAGATCGAGTGGGGGATGCCGGCGGAGGCGATCGAGGGGATCCGGCAGCGGCTCATCGGGAACCAGCACGACGTCGGCCGGGTCGAGCGCACCCTGCGGGACGCCGGCGAGCCGATCCCGCGCGAGCGGCTCGAGCAGGTCAAGCGCTACCTGTTCGACAGCCGCGGCATCGCGTTCGATCGCGCGAACTACGAGGCCTGGCAGCGCCTCGCCGCCGGGCGGGCCCAGGCGCGCGACGTCGTCTTCCTCGTCCACGAGCTGGCCGAGATCCGCGCCTTCGAGCGGCTGCGCGCGCGCACCGGGTTCGACGTCCGCGGCGCCGGGCTCGAGGGGCGACCGGAGGCGGAGGGGCGCAGGTGGGATGCCGACTTCCAGCGCTACTACCTCGAGGCGCACTCCGAGGCGCTGGCCGCCGAGTACCGCTATGTCGCCGAGGCGGTGTCCCGCGCCACCAACGGTCGGGTGCGGATCGGCCGCAACATCGCCGCCGCGGTCGACCCGACCCGCGCCGAGGCGCGCGAGCACATGGAGGTGGACGGCGGGCCGCTGCAGGAGCACCCGGAGTTCTCCCGCTGGAGCGCGCGCGCCGCCGAGGTGGTCGAGATCGGCGCCGGCGCGCAGGCGCGGCTCCGCCTGCCGACCCGGACGCCGACCCTCGCGGAGCTGGTCGCGGCGGTCAAGCGGAGCGCCGCGGGGCCGGAGTCGGCACGGCGGATCGCCCTCCTCGCGCCGAGGGTCGATACGACCGGCCTGGTGCAGGGCCGGTCCGGCGCCCGGGCCGGGACGCCCCACGAGGATCCGGGCGGGCGCGGCAACTACCACCTCCCCGAGGCGGACATCTCGCGCCTGCCGCCGACCGACGCCCAGCGCCTGCGCGAGCTGCAGGGCCGGATCCCCGCCTCCGAGCAGGAGCTGACCGACCTGGTCGCGCTTCGCCGACGCGCGGTCGGCGGCGCCTTGCCGGAGACCCCGGGCACGCCCGAGCACACCCTCTCGGCCTGGCGCGACTATGTCGGGCCCTGGTCCTTCACCCGATGGATCGCCGGCCACCCCTCGCGCATGCGCAACTCGGTACAGGGGATCGCGAGAGAGCGGGTCTACCGGGAGGCCCTGGCCGATCTCGGCATCGAGGCGCCCAGCACGGTCGAGCAAGTGGGCCAGCAGAGCCGGCAGAGCGACCTCACCCTCCGGCGCACCGTCCACGGGGGCGAGCGCCATCACTACATCCAGCTCAAGACCGGCTACGAGTCGCTCACGACCAGGCCGCGCCGCAGCGGCGGACACAGCCGCGGCTCGTCGTCGCTGTCCAACGAGGAGGCGCTCAATGTCGGCGCCCAGCGCGTCAGGAGGGGTCACCGGGTGACCTGGGTGTTCGAGGGAGGGGCCTCCCGTCAGCTCTTGCAACGGGCGATTGAGTCCGGGGTTGAGGTCGTCATGCGGACCGACGCCTCCGGGAGGGAGCGCGCCATTCGGCTGATGGAGCGGGCAGGGATGACCGAGCAACAGATCCGGCAGGTGCGCTTCGTGGAGGGCGACGTCCACGCCGTGATACAAGAGGTCCTCCGCAGCCCGCCGCCCTGATCGACCATGCCGCCGCAGACCGACGGATCCATCGCCGCGTTCATCGCCGCCATGCCCGAGGAGATCGCCGCACTCGAGGCCGCCATCGCCGCGAGGGGCGGCCGCGCGGCGCTCGATCGGTCGTACGAGTCGATCGACCGGCTGGAGGACCACCTCCTCGATGTGCTGCCGGCGCTCGCGGGGCAGGAGCGCGAGGAGACGCTCGCCCGCGCGGCGCGCTACGTCGGCCAGACTCTCGTGGAGCGCGCGGGCGGCCAGTGGGCACTGCGCCCGCGCATACGCGGGCGCAGCGAGCCGTGCGTCCTGCGGCTCCCGGATCTCGGTGACTACGCCCTTTTCCCGCGAGCCGTGGTGAACACGTTCGCTCAGGCGAACGCCGCTGGGGTCCTGCGCGAGGAGACCGAGAACTATGATTTGCCGCACCGGCGATCACAGCTCGCGGCGCTCCTCGCCGCGGCTCCGCAGGAGCTGGCGGCGTTCGCCGAGGACCTCCGCGAGGTGTCCGGGGAGGAGGTGGTGGCGCTGGACCAGAGCCTCTCCTCTCTCGAGCCGGTCGGTCGGGCGCTCGCGCGCATCTACGCGGCGCGCCCGCCGCGCGAGCGGCGGCGGCAGGTGCGGGACCGGGCCGTCCTCTACGTCGGCCAGGTGATCCAGCGCGCTCTCGGCCGCGGCGACTGGTCGGTGAGCGGCGATCCGGACCGCGGCGACTTCGGACAGTTCACGATCGCGGGCTGGGCGCCGAGAACGCTGGTCGGCTACCTGCCCCCGGCCGACCCCGGTGCCTGGCTGCGCGAGGAGATCGAGCAGGAGATCGAGGCGCGGCGATGACGACCGGGACCTGGCTGGTTCTGTGCCGGCGCGAGCGGCTCATCTCACTCGACGATCTCGCCGCGAGGTTGCAGGGCGTCAAGAACATCCGCGTGGGATCGCCGGACCAGGACGTCCTGGTCGTGACCGCACTCGACCGGTCGACGGGGGCCAGCGTCGACATCAATGTCTGGATCAACGCCGAGCCGCACGTCGCGCTTGAGTCGGCCGAGATCGCCGAGGATTTCGGCGAAGGTCGGCCGGACGCCGATGTGATCGCGCAGGCCGATGCGCGCTACGAGCTCCTGTGGGATCTCGCGCTCAGCTACGCGGCTTACAACGCGCTCTGCGTGATCAGCGAGGTTCTGGCCACGGCGTGCGGCGGAGTCGTGTTCGACGCGACCGACGGTCGGATCGTGTGGAGCCCGCTCGAGCCCGAGCCTCCCGAGCAGGAACGCCCGGCGCCGGCGCCGGCGCCGGCGCCGGCGCGGGATGTTGCCGACGAGGACGTGGCGTCGGTGCTGGACGGGCTCGCCGCGGCGGATCCCGCCGAGCGAGCCTCGACCCTCCGCACCCTGATCAGCTTCCCCAGGGCGCATCCGCGCATCGCGGAGGCGCTCGCCCGGCTGCTCGAGGATCGCGCGGTCTGCGTGGTCAGCACCCCGCTGCGCTACGGCGAAGTGCGCTACCTGGCGGCGACCGTGCTTGCCGCCGTGCGCGCCGCCCTCGGCGACGCCACGCCAGTGCGCGCCCGGTTCGCGCGCCCGCTCACGGTGACCGAGATCGACCACATCGAGCGCGCGGCCGGGCTGGAGCCCCTGCGCGGCATCCGCGATCCGGCCAACCCGCACGCCCGCGTCCTGGCCGCCTACCGCCGGCTGGTCGACCGCGGCCTGGTGCCCGAGATCGATCACACCTTCGGATAGGTGATCAGCGGGCGGCGCCTGCCGGGTCGCGCCCGGCGCCTGCCGGGTCGCGCCCGGCGCCGGCCGGGCCGGACCCGCTGTAGCGCAGGATCGCCTGCTGCCACGGACCGAACTCGTCGGCCGCGATCAGCCGGCCCGACTTGCGCAGCTCGCGCCAGGTGGCGACCACCAGCTGCGCCATGGTGATGAGGCCGCCGTCGGCGGCGGCCATGAGCGCCGCGGTGGCGGCGGCGTTGCGGATGTCTCCGCCGGAGATGGCCGCGCGGTCGGCCAGGGCCGCCAGATCGACGTCGGGCGCCAGGTGCTCGGCGGGGAGCTGCAGCGCCCAGATGCGGCGGCGCTCCTCGCGGCCGGGCATCGGGAACTCGGCGAGGATCTGGATGCGGCGGGAGAACGCGTCGTCGACGTTCTGCCGCAGGTTGCTCGCCAGGATGCAGATGCCGCGGTGCAGCTCGAGGCGCTGCAGGAGGAACGCCGTCTCGAGGTTGGCGTAGCGGTCGTGGGCGTCCTTGACCTCGGAGCGGCGGGCGAACAGCGCGTCCGCCTCGTCGAAGAACAGGACCGCGCCCGACTCCTCCGCCTCCTCGAACACCCGGTCGAGGTTCTTCTCGGTCTCGCCGATGTACTTGTTGACCACCTGCGACAGGTCGACGCGGAGGAGATCGGCGCCGATCGCCGACGCGACCACCTGCGCGGCCATGGTCTTGCCGGTGCCGGGCGGCCCGTGAAACAGGCAGACCAGGCCGGGGCCGCCGCGCAGGCGCCGGCCGCTGCCGGTCGGGTGGAACACCGACGGGGCGCGCCGGGCCCAGGTGAGCGCCAGCTCCAGCTCGCGCCGGGTGGCCGGCGGGACGACCAGCTCGTCGAGCGCGATCTCGCCCTCGAGCCGATGCGCCAGGCCGCCGGCGACGCGCGTGCCGCCCGGGCGGCACGCGATCCTCAGGTCGCGCAGCGAGACCGGCTCGCCGCGGGCGGCGGCGCTGCGGCGGGCGATCGCGGCGGCGGCGACCACCCGCCCGGGGCCGACCGGAACGCGCGCGGCCAGCGCGCGCAGGTCGACGTCGTCGCGCAGCGCCGCGCCGGCCAGGCGCTCGCGCCACAGCCGCTCGCGTCCGTCGGCGTCGAGCGGATCGATCGCCACCTGGGCGCGCCACCGCGCCGGCGGGGCCGGCTGCGGCGGCGCCGCGTCGGCCGAGATGACGAGGATCGGGGTCGACACCTCCTGCGCCAGCCGGGCGGCGGCCGGCGCGGACGGCGTGCCGTGCACGATCACCGCGGCCAGGTTCCAGGCCGCCTCGCGCGCCAGGTGCGGTGTGGTGTCGGCCCGCTCGGCGGCGGCCGCGTCGATCCGGAGGCAGGCGAACCCGAGCCGGCCGGCGATCGCCTCGGCGAGCGAGTCGCGGCCGGAGCCGGGCGGGCCAGAGAGCTCGATCCAGGCGCGGTGACCGGGCTCGCGCGCACCCCGCGCCACCAGCTCGTCGATCTGCGCGCACGTGGTGCCGGCCAGGACCAGGCGCGAGAGCGCGTCGGCGCCGGCGGCGACCAGCGAAAACGGCGCCGGCGCCGCCATGCCGGCCAGGCGCGGCCAGAACGCGTCCGGCACGCGGACCACGCGGTCCGGGTGCGGGCCGTCGCCCGACAGCTCGATGAGGCCCGTGCGGACCAGGTGGCCGCCCGCCGCCAGGGTCTCGCGGGTGGCCGGCTCGCCTGGCGCGCGGGCGAGCACCGACAGGAGGCTCGCCACCGAAGGCCGCCGCCGGGCCGGATCGCCGTGCACGCGGGCGATCAGGTCGCCGAACCGCTCGTCGAGCTCGACCGCCAGCGCCAGCAGCACCACGTCGAGCTCGGCGCCGGTCAGGTTGAAGATCTCGGCGCAGCGGCGCAGCGCCGCCGACCGGCAGCCGGGGCCGGCGGCGGGGGATGCGCCGGGGGATGCGCCGGACGCCTGGTCGCCGACGCGGGCCCGCAGGAGCCTTTCGGCGCGCGCGAGATCCAGCGCGAGGTCGTCGGTGGTGACCGGCGCCGGCGGGGGAGAGAGCACCGCGGCATTCTACGCACCCGGCGCGCCGCTGAACAGGCGGCGGCCGCCCGCGGCGCGGCCCTCAGCCGTAGATCACCACGAACGGCGTGGCGGTCGACCGCAGGCCGTCGGTGGCGGCGTGGAACGCCTGCGCGATCTCGTCGAGGTCGTCGCGCCGGAGGGCGCGGCCTCTGCGGAACACCCGCACGAGCTCCGCGCGCAGCGCCTCGTGGCGCGTCGCGACGTCGGCCGGATCCATGGCCGCGAACTCGAACGGGGTCGACGTGGTCGGGTGGGCCGCCGTCGCACCGGGCAAAAGCGCCAGGATCGCGGCGCGCCAGGCGCCGGCGAAGTCGATCGCCGCCGCCTCCACGGTCGCGCTGTCCAGCCCGAGATCGGCGAAGAACGCGGCCTCGACGGCGCTGAAGTCGAGGGTCACGGCGGTCGGTGACAGGACCGGGAGCCGGTCGACCATGTCGCGCACGTAGACGTCGAAGGCGTGGGCCCAGCGCCTGCGAGCGTCGATCCGGCCGAGCGGCCAGCCGCTGAACACCGGCGCCGAGGGATCGGCGAACCGCTGCAGCTCGACGAGCAAGACCGCCGCCTCCAGCACCGGTGCATTCTATGACAGGCGCGCGAGGCCGCTGGCGCGCCGCCCGGCGCCTGCTATGATGAGGCCATGTCGGATCGCCGCTTGACCGAGCCCATCTGACCTGAGGCCACACCGCGGGCCGCCGCCGTCCTGGCGCGCGGTCTGGCGCTGACGACGCTGCTCCTCGGGATGGAGCTCCTCGACGAGCTCTACTCCGGTGTGCCGTCGATCGGCGCGCCCGCGATCCAGCGCGATCTCGGCGCCTCGTACCAGGAGGCCGCCTGGGCGCTGCTGCTCGTGCCGACCCTGGTCGCGCTGGCGATCGAGCCGGCCCTGTTCCTCCTGGCCGACCGCCACGGGCGCGCCTGGTTCGTGCGCGGCGGCGCGCTGGCGATGGCGCTCGCCGCGTTCGCGGCGGCGGCGGCGCCGTCGATCCCGGTCCTCACCGCGGCCGTCGCGCTCTCGTTCGTCGCCACCGGCGCGGCGGTCACGACCGCGCAGGCGGCGCTGGTCGACGTCCACCCGCACGACCGCGAGCGGGTCATGACCCGCTGGACCATGATGGGCGTCCTCGGCGACCTCGCGGCGCCGGCGCTGGCGGCGGCGCTGGCCGCGGCCTCGCTGGGCTGGCGCGGCGCCTACCTCGTGGTCGGCGCGGCGGTCGGCGTGTGGGCGATCGCGCTCATGCGGGTGCGCTTCCCCGCCGGGCGCGGCGGGGCCGCCGCCGGCGACGGCGACGATGGCGACGGCGATGGCGGCGACGGCGGCGGCGAGGGCGACGACGCGCCGCTCCTCTCCTCGCTGTGGATGGCGCTCCGCAGAAGGCGCCTGCTCGCCTGGCTGTTCGGGGCGGCCCTGTGCGAGCTGCTCGACGAGATCCTCGTCATCTTCGCCGCGCTCCACCTGCGCGACGAGCTCGGCGCCGGCGAGGCCGCGCGCGCCCTGATGATCGGCGGCCTCGTGCTCGGCGAGGCGGTCGGGCTTGCGCTCGCCGAGCGGATGCTGCGCCGCGGGCCGCCGCTCCGCCTGCTGGCTCTGAGCGGCGGCGCCTGCGCGGTGACCTACCTCGCGTGGCTCGCCGCGCCCACCCTGTGGCTATCGGCGATCCTGCTCGTGCTCGTCGGCCTGACCGCGGCGCCGCTCTACCCGATCACCATGGCGCAGGCCTACGCGGCGCTGCCCGACAGGGCCGGCGCGGTGCAGGCGGCCGGTCACCTCTTCACGCCGCTCACCATGCTCCTCCCCTGGCTGCTCGGCTGGCTGGCCGATCACCACGGCACCGCGGCGGCGCTCCTCGTGCTCCTGGCGCAGCCGGTCGGGATCACCATCCTGGCGCTCGCCGCTCGCCGGAGGGAGCCGGGGGCGCCACGGCGCGGGCGCGCGCCGCGAGGGCGCGCGTGACGCCCGGGAAGGCGACCCAACCGGTTGTCCGGGAGAGCGCGGTCCGGCAAGATCGTGCTCGTGCCTCACGGCGCCAGCACCTCGCCGTCGCGAGTCGCCGGCGAGAGCGCGCGCGGGGCGGCGTGATGCTGCGCGCGCGCGATCGCGATCCGCTGACAGACCGGCCCGGCGCCGTGTCGCGACGCGGCGACGCGACCGAGCGGGACGCGCACCAGCGCGCCGAAGAGGCGCTCGCCGCGCCAGCGGGTGGCCGCCGCGCGCCGGGCACCTGCTGTGAGTGCGGCGGGCCGAGCTGCAAGGGGCACGGCGCGGCCGCGGCCCGGGCGGCCGTCCCGCCCGGCGCCGGCCAGGAGCTGCCGCGCCCGCTCCGGCTCGATCTCGAGGGCCGCTTCGGCGCCAGCTTCGAGGACGTCCGGATCCACACCGGGCCGGATGCCTCGGCGCGGGCGGCCCGCCTGGGCGCGCGCGCCTTCACGGTCGGCTCCGACATCGTGTTCGGCGAGGGCGCCTGGGCGCCGGACAGCGGCCCGGGCCGGCGGCTGCTCGCCCACGAGCTCGCCCACGTGGCGCAGGGGCCGGACGGACCTCCGATCCGGCGCTACGACGACCCGGAGCTCGCGCGCGAGATGGAGGAGGAGCGGGGCATCCTCGAGGGGCCGATCTCGTTCGAGTCGATCGCAACCATGTCGCTCGAGGCGTCCGTCACCGGCCCGCTCCGCCCCGGCGAGGTGGTCGACGATCACGGCCTCGTGGTCACCCAGCACTCGGCGACCAGCACGACCATCGAGCTCGGCGACCAGCGGATCGAGATCCGTGCCGCCGACGAGGGCGAGCGCTACGCCTTCTGGATCGAGCCGCTCGCGCCGCCGCGCGCGGCCGAGGGCGGCCCCTCGCTCCTGGGCGAGCCGTCCGGTTTGATCCAGCTTCAGCTCGCGCCCCCTGCGCGCCGGGTCCAGCGCGCGGTCCGGATCGCCGCGACCACCGGCGTCCGCATCGACACGCCGACCTACGACGACGCGCTCGATCGCCCGGAGCTGGTGGCGCTGGTCAGGCGGGTCGCGCGCGCCGAGCAGGTCGACCCGATGACGGAGCTGACGGTCGGGCCGTGGGTGCGCGAGGTGCCGCTCGACGGCGGCGCCGTCCAGCTCGAGCTCGACGACACGCGCATCCGCATCAGCCCGCCGGGCAGCGAGCGCGGCTTCCAGGTCGGAGTCTTCAGCGCTCCGCGGTTCGCCTACTGGATCGACCCGGAGTGGACCGGGCCGAACCGCGACGAGAGGCAGGTGTTCATCGTCGCGTCGCCGGGCATCCGCGTCGAGCAGGGGGAGCGGCCGTTCCCGCTGGCGGTGCGCGACTACGGCCGCAAGCTGGTGCCGGTCCTCCTCCGGGTGCCGCACCCGAGCATGGTCCCGGAGCAGGGGGAGGAGATCGACCCGTCCGACTACATCGGCGCGCGGCCGCTGCGGGGGGATGAGCCGATCGATCTGTTCGGCGGGCCGCCCGCGCCGCCGAGGGCGCAGGCGCTCGCCGGGCTGTCGGGCGGGGTCACCATCACGCACGAGAGCGGGGCGCTCGTCGCGATCCGTCCGGTCGCCCCCGAGCGCGGCGCGGCGTTCGCCTACCAGGTGCTCCCCGGCCCGGACACCGAGATCCGCATCGTCGTCGGGCCGGACACGTTCGTCGAGGTGGTCGAGCCTCGCTCGGAGGAGGGGCTGCCGGACGTCTTCCAGGAAGAGGGGGAGGGGTTCCGGCAGGCCGGGCTCCGGATCGACATCGTGGAGGTGAGCTCCGCCGAGGCGGTGCCGCCGCAGGGCCTGCCGCTCAACCTCGACTTCTACGCCGGCTACGGCCGCTATCGGCGACCGGACCGCCACCGCTGGATGCCGACGAGCACCCCGATGTACCAGATCAAGACCTCGGTGATCGAGGCCGGCCTCGGGTTCGTGCCCATCGTCGGGGACATCCTCGACCTTGCCCCCTACGGCTACGCCCTGTCCACCGGGCGCGACATCTGGGGCAACGAGATGAGCACCGCGGACCTCGTCGTGATGGGGATCGGCGCGGTGATCGGCCTCATCCCGATCGTGGGCGACGCCGCGAAGACGGCGATGCGCGGCGGCAAGATGCTCACGCGGCTCACCCTCGATGTGACCGCGGCGGCGGCGCGCCTCGGGGTGACCCCCGAGGTGGCGGAGCTCATCGCCTTCCGCCTGCAGCGCGCCGCATCGGGAGCCGACGCCGACGCGGTCGTGCGGGTCAGCGTGGCGCTGCGGGTCGGCGGCGACATCGATCCGGCCGACATCGATCGGATGGCCGGGCTCATGCGCCGCCTGGGCGCCAGCGACGAGCTGCTGAGCGGGAGCCGGTGGGGCCGCCAGAGCGGGCTTCTCCAGCTCGAGAGCGCCGACGAGGCGGCGCGGCTCGGCCGCCGCCAGCCCGAGGTGGAGCAGTGGTACCGCGGCCTCAACCGCGAGACCCGCGATCTCCTCGCCGGCAGCCCCGCGATCGCGCGCGCCTACGAGCAGATGGATCCGCTGGTGCGGCGCCTCCTCACCCGCTGCGCGAGCACCTGCATCCCGACGCGGGTGCCCACGCCGGCGCAGCAGGCGCGCATCGCCGAGATCGCCCGCCATGTCGAGCCCGGCTCCTTCGCCGAGCGCCTCCTCCGCACCTACCTGCACGTCCGGCGCGCCGATCTCGAGGCGGCCATCACCGCGCTCGAACGCCACGGCTCGCCGCAGAGGCTGGCCCGCTTCCTCGGCCGGAACGTCGAGGACGCCGACGCCGTCCTCCTGCGCTGGCCCGGTCTGCGCGTCCGCGCCGCCAGCCGGGCGGCGGTCGACGACGCCATCGCCGCCGGCGTCGACGTCGAGGAGCTCGCCAGCATCATGGACGCGGCCAAGGCGGCCGGGATCGCGGGCGGGCGCATGCTCCGCTACGCGGCCAAGCTCGGGGAGCTCCGCCGGGCCGGCATCCCTGGCGTCGACACGGTGCTGCACGATCTGGCCAAGGGGGGCAACTGGGCGCGCGGGAGCGAGTGGATGCTCCGCTACCTCGACTCGATCGAGTGGCGCGGCATCCAGCGGTTCGAGTTCCCGCAGATGACCAGCTTCGGGGAGCTGCGCGTGACCGATGCATTCATCGGCAAGACGCGGTATCAGTTCAAGAGCTGGAGCTACTTCTACCCGCCCGTGTTCGTCAAGCAGCTCGAGCGGGACGTCGATCTGGTGAACGGCAATCTCGATAACCTCCGGTGGGTGTTCGATCCGCGCAAGCCGCTGCGCGATCCATCGGCCATCATCGCGGCGGCGTCGCAGGCGCTCGACGACGCGCTGGTCCAGGGGACCACGCGGCTCGACGCCGACGATATCCGGCAGATCAAGCTGGCGCTGAGCTCCATCATCGAGGTGCCGTCGTGACGCCGGTCTTGCGCTCCGAGTTCTCTGGCTTCCGGCTGGTGCGACCGCCGGTGTCCGATGGCGTGCGCCTCCTCGCCGTAGAGACCGACGGCACCGCGATCGCGTTCGACCGGGACGGGGCGATCCAGTGGCGCACCGAGGTGGCGGGGGCGGCCGGGCCGTACAGGAGCAACGTGAGGTTTGGCGTGCGCGGCGGGGCGCTCCTGGCTCGCGACCGCAGCCGGTGGACGGCGCTCGAGCCGGGCTCCGGGGAGGTCAG
>Ga0079224_100007339_pt1 | contig 14782 bp, 15 predicted proteins | sample Stecom2015_FD_80414 | JGI IMG/M metagenome (GOLD analysis project Ga0079224, IMG submission 80414) | Agricultural soil microbial communities from Utah to study Nitrogen management - Steer compost 2015 | ecosystem: Environmental > Terrestrial > Soil > Agricultural land | place: USA: Utah...
ATCCTTCCCGCGTTCCTCGTCGGTCCCGAGCCGGCTGGCGATCCGGTGGAGGTCGCGGTGGCGGACCTTGCCGCGCTCGTCGATCCGTCCGCGCTGGCCGTCGCCACCCGCGCCCGGCTCCCGGTCGCCGCCTGCGAGGACGCCGAGATCGTCGTCTTCCGCAGCCCCGACGACTTGCGCGAGCACGTCGCCCTGATCGTCGGCGCGCAGACCGCCGACCGCGTGCCGCTCGTGCGTCTCCATTCCGAATGCCTGACCGGCGACCTGCTCGGTTCGCTTCGCTGCGACTGCGGGCCGCAACTGTCCGGCGCGCTGGCGGCCATGGCCGAAGAGGCCCGCGCCGGCGGCTGGGGCGTGCTGCTCTACCTGCGGCAGGAAGGCCGCGGCATCGGCCTCGTCAACAAGCTGCGCGCCTATCGCCTGCAGGACGAAGGGTTCGACACGCTCGAAGCCAACGCCCGCCTCGGCCTGCCCGAGGAAGCGCGCGATTTCCCGGTCGCCGCGCGAATGCTCGCGCTGCTCGGCGTGGCGTCGGTGCGGCTGCTGACCAACAACCCGGCCAAGGTCGCCGCGCTCGAAGCCGCCGGTACGACCGTCGCCGAGCGAGTCGCGCACAGCCTGCCGGCCAACCCGCACAACGCGCGCTACCTCGCGACCAAGCGCGACCGCGCCGGACACTTGCTCGAGTGAGCGGCTGGATCGTCCGCAGCGAACGGCCGGGCGACGAGGCGGCGATCCGCCGGGTCACCGCTGCCGCTTTCGCCGGCCACCCGCACAGCGACGGCAGCGAGCCGGCGATCGTCGATGCGCTGCGCGCCGACGGCGACCTCGCGCTTTCGTTGGTGGTGGAGGAGGACGGAGGGATACTCGGCCATGTCGCCTTCTCTCCCGCGGCCTTGTCGAACGGGGAGCGCGGCTGGTTCACGCTGGGTCCGGTCTCGGTGCTGCCGCAAACGCAGGGCAGGGGCGTCGGCCGTGCCTTGATCGAGGCGGGGATTGCCCATTGGCGCGGCGCGGGCGCCAACGGCCTGGTCGTCCTGGGCGATCCGGCGCTCTACGGGCGCTTCGGTTTTGCCGAAGGCACGCCGCTCCGCATCGGCGGACCGCTCGACCCGTACTTCCAGGTTCTGGCGTTCGGCGACCGCGTGCCGGACGCAACGGTGGAATTCGCGCCCGCGTTCGCGGCGGGCGGCTAGCTCAGCGCCGCTCGTAGGACCTGAGGCCCGGGCCGAGCACGTTGTCGCCGAGCGCGATCGTCTCGCCCGACCAGTCGGCGACGAAGGTCGTGTTGCGATCGACGCCCGTCGCGAGCCGCGCGTCGTTGCCGACGATCACCAGGCCCGCGCTCGGGTTCTCGCGGCCTTCGGCGGCGATGGCAATGAACGCCGAGTAGTTTTCCTTGTTCTGCCCCTGGACGAACCAGTTGTTGCTGATCTGGCCGATCGAGCCGTTGGGCAGGTCGATCATGTAGTTCGTCCGCTGGCCGCGCGAATCGTCGAAGCTCGAGCTGGCGATGTCGGTGCGAAGGGCGCGGCTCTTGACGTAGTGGCCGCCGCGTCCTTCCTCGAACCGGCTGCGGGTCACGCGCAGGTGTGCGTAGTCGCCGACGTAGATCGAATGGGCGCACCCGCCGGGCCCGTCGCAGGTGCCGAGGCGGGTGAAGGTCGAGCGATCGACGATCAGCCGGCCGTTGGCGTCATCGGCGGTCAGGATGCCCTGCTGGCTGTCGCGGAACCACGACAGCGCGACCGTCAGGTCGCCCTGCTCGAGACGGATGCCGGCGCCGTTGAAGTCGGGAACGCGCATGTCCTCGAACACGAGCCCCGAGACTTCCGCGCCGCTTCCCCGCAGCACGAGCGCAGCCTTGCCCTCGCAGGTGCGGCCGTCGAAGATCGCGGTCCCGGGTTCGGTCGCGAGGAAGGAAACGAAACCCGCGCGCTGCACCGCGCATTCGGCGTAGCGCCCGGGGGCGATGGCGATCGTCCCGCGCGCATCGCCGATCGCGTCGACCGCCTGCTGCAGGCGGTCGAACGCCTGTCCGGTCTCGACCACGGTGAAACGGCCGGCGGGCGCTTGCGCGAGCAGCGCCCCGAGCGGGATCGCCAGCACCGCGAGTACCGCCAGCACGCCCGCGATCGCGAGCGAAGGTCTGCGCAGCACGGGCCGGGCGGGTTGGACCATGCCCGAGGGCTAGCCCGAAAGGGGTTAACGCCGCGCTAAGACTTGCCGTCGAAGGCGGCGATCACGTGGCGCGCGAACAGCTCGGCCGAACGCAGTGCCGCGTCGAGCGGCAGGTTGCCGAATGCCAGCGCCGAGACGAAGTAGTTCACCCCGCCTTCGGCCGCCTCGCGCTCGACGAAGGCCCGCACCGTCTCCGGCGAACCGGCACAGCCGTGGCCCATCGCGGCGGCGGCGTCCCAGTCCATCGGCAGGTGCCCGCCGAGCGGGAATTCGAACCCGCGATCTTCCCACAGCTTGGCCATCGAGCCGCGCCAACGGGCATAGGCCGGCCGCGCGAGCGCCAGCGCTTCTTCGTCGGTCGTGGCAACGACGATGTGCCGGCTCACGCCCATCAGCGGCATGTCCTCGGGCGCGCCCTGCCATTCGCTGCGGTAGAGGTCGGTCGCCTGGCGCACGCGTTCGCCGAGCGCGAGCGTGACCATGTTGATCCCGTTGCGCGCGCACCAGCGGATCGAGTCCGGGCTGCCGGCCCCGTACCACAGCGGCGGGTGCGGCGTTTGCAGCGGGCGCACGGCCATCGGCACGCGGTCGTAACGGTAGAACTCGCCTTCGAAGTCGAGCACGTCCGAAGACAGGCCGCGGCGCAGCACTTCGAGCGCCTCGTCGAACCGGGCGCGCTGCTCGGCCATGTCGAGCCCGTGGAAGCCGAGCTCGATCGGCGAGACCCCGCGGCCGACGCCGAGCTGGAAGCGCCCGTTCGACAGCGCGTCGAGCATCGCCACTTCCTCGACCAGCCGCAGCGGGTTGTAGATCGGCAGCAGGTAGACCAGTGGGCCGAACTTCAGTCGCGCGGTCCGCTGGCTCACGGCCGAGAAGAACACCCCCGGCGAGGGCGACAGGCCGAGCGGCGTGCCGTGGTGTTCGGCAACATGGTAGCAGTGGAAGCCGAGCGAATCGTAAGCCTCGGCCAGCTTCAGCCGCCCTTCGAGGTGCTCCGCGAGCGGCACGCCGCTGTCGTCGACATGGTCGAACACCCCGAACTTCATGCGACCGATCCTCCCTGGCGTTTCGGACCAGCCTAGCGTCTCGCACGCGTCACGCCAGCAGGAACAGTCCGGCGAGGAGCAGCATCGTGCTCAGCAGCAGCATCGGCCAGAGCAGCAGCGGCCGGCGGTGAATGGCGGTGATCAGCATCATTCTTTCTCCCTGTTCTTCGGCGGGCGTCCGCGCCGGACCGGCTCGGCCGGCGCGATCCTGATCCCACGCCGCGCGAGCGCCTCGCGCAGCAGCATCTCGATCTCAGCGTTGACCGAGCGCAACTCCTGCGCCGCCACCCGCTCCACCGCCGCGTGGAGCGCCGGATCGAGGCGGAGGGCGAAAGCCTTTTTCGGTGCTTGCGGCACGGCGCCGGCCTCACTGATAGAGCGAGCCCGCGTTGACCACCGGGTTCACCTCGCGTTCGCCGCACAGCACGACCATCAGGTTGGAGACCATTGCCGCGCGGCGCTCGTCGTCGAGATGGACGATCTCGCCCTCGCTGAGCTTGTCGAGCGCCATCTGCACCATGCTGACCGCGCCCATCACCAGCTTGGCGCGCGCGGCGATGACCGCCTCGGCCTGCTGCCGGCGAAGCATCGCCCCGGCGATCTCCGGCGCGTAGGCGAGGTGCGTGAGCCCGGCCTCGTCGACGACGATGCCGGCGTGCGAGAGGCGCTCGTTGAGCTCGATGCGCAGCTCGGCGTTGACGATCTCCCCGTCCGAGCGGAGCGTGGTCTCGTTTTCCTCGATGTCGTCGTAGGGATGGCGCGAGGCGACCGTGCGCAGGCCCGCCTCGATCTGGATGTTCACGAAAGCCTTGTAGTCGTCCACGTCGAACGCCGCCTGCGCGGTGTCGGCGACGCGCCAGACCACGTTGCACGCGACTTCGATCGGATTGCCGCGCAGGTCGTTCACCTTGACGCGCTCGGAATGGATGTTGTTCTGCCGAACGGAGATCTTCTTGCGCGCCATCCAGGGCCAGACCCAGCGCAGGCCTTCGTTGCGCTCGGTACCCCTGTACTCACCGAACAGCGTGACCACTGCCGACATGTTCGGCTGGATCATGAAGAAGCCAAAAGTGACGAACAGGAACAGGAGCAGCCCGCTCACCCAGCCGGCCAGCCACCAGGGCGTGCTCGGAGCCAGCACGTCAACGGCACCCACGAACGAAAAGAAGGCGTAGATCGTCCACGCAATCAGGGCCAACCAGAAGAACAGCATCAGGTATCCACTGGACGTGGTTGCCGGCCGCTCCTGGCTGCGGACCATGGCGATTTTCCCCTCTGGCATGACGAATCTCCTCGATATAATTATGATATCATATTTATATCAAAGGCGGTCACCGTCAAGCGGAACCGGCAAGCCGTTCTAATGCTGGCGGATTATCGCTAGGAACGCATCGCCATACGCCTCGAGCTTGCGAGCGCCGATGCCCGGAATCTCGGCCAGCTGCGACAGGGTTGCCGGCCGGAGCGTCGCCATCTCGCGCAAGGTGGCGTCGTGGAAGATCACATAGGGCGGGACCTGCGCCTCGGCCGCGAGCTCGCGGCGGAGCGTGCGGAGGGCCTCGAACAGCGGGTCGCCGACCGGGTTCGGCGCCTGGTCGCGCCGCCGGCGTTGCTTGCGGGTCGGTGCGGGCCGGACGATCTCGACGCTGCGTTCGCCCCTCAGGATTGCCCGGGCATCGCCCCCCAGCCGGAGGCCGCCGTGCTCGGTCGCGACGAGGCAGCCCCGCGCCTGAAGCGCACGGCTGAGCGGCTGCAGCAGCGGGGCTTCCTCGACCCCGACGATGCCGAATACCGAGAGCCGGTCGTGCCCGCGCTGCAGCACCCGCTCGTCGGCGGCCCCTGTCAGCACCTTCTGCAGGTGGCCGAACCCGAAGCTCTGCCCGGTGCGATAGACCGCGCTGAGGAGCTTGCGCGCCAGCTCGGTCGCGTCGATCACGCCCGGAGCTTCGAGGCAGTTGTCGCAGTTGCCGCAGCGTTCGGGCGGATCTTCGCCGAAATGGCCGAGCAGCACCGCGCGGCGGCAGCCGGGCGTCTCGACCAGCGTCGCCAGCGCGTCGAGCCGGGCCCGCTCACCGCCGCGGCGCTGCTCGTCGATCTCGCCAAGCCGCTGCCGCGCCTGCGCGAAGTCTCCCGCCGCCCATAACATCAGCGCGAACGCGGGATCGCCGTCGCGCCCGGCGCGGCCGGTCTCCTGGTAATAGGCCTCGATCGACTTCGGGATGCCGGCATGCGCGACGAAGCGCACGTCGGGCTTGTCGATGCCCATGCCGAACGCCACCGTCGCCACCATGACCATGTCCTCGCTGGCGACGAACGCGGCCTGGTTGGCGGCGCGCACCGCGGGTTCGAGCCCGGCGTGGTACGGCAGCACCGGCCGCCCGGTGGCCTTCTCCAGCGCGTCGGCCAGCTGCTCGACCTTCTTGCGCGTCGGGGCGTAGACGATTCCGGGACCCGGCTGCTCGGCCAGCAATGCGGCGAGTTGCCGCGCGCCGTTTTCGCGATGGCGGATCGTGTAGCGGATATTCGGCCGGTCGAAGCCGGCGACCACCAGCCCCTCCTGGGGAATGCCCAGCTGCCCGAGGATGTCGGCCCGGGTGTGGGCATCGGCGGTCGCGGTCAGCGCCAGCCGCGGGACGCGCGGGAAGGCGTCCATTAGCGGGCGCAGCTGGCGGTAGTCGGGGCGGAAGTCGTGGCCCCATTCGGACACGCAATGCGCCTCGTCGATGGCGAACAGCGCGAGCGGCGCCGCGCCGAGAAGCTCGCGGAAATGCGCCTGGCTGGCCCGCTCGGGCGCGACGTAGAGCAGGTCGAGCTCGCCGGCGCGGAAGGCGTCGATCGTGGCCATGCGGTCCTCGTCGACGCTGGTCAGGGTTGCCGCCCGGATCCCGTTCGCGCGCGCGGCGCGCAACTGGTCGTGCATCAGCGCGATCAGCGGCGAGATCACCACGCAGGTGCCTTCGATCATCGTCGCCGGGAGCTGGTAGGTCAGCGACTTGCCCGCGCCGGTCGGCATCACCGCGAGAGTCGAGCGCCCGGAGAGGACCCGCTCGACGACGTCGCGCTGAACGCCGCGGAAGCTGTCGAACCCGAAGATGCGGCGGAGCGCGTGCTCCGCTTCGCCGATCCGCTCCACCGCCGTTGCCATGCCAGCCGCTGTGGCAGATCGCCCGTGCCCCGGGAACGGGCAAATGCCTCCGCTTTGCCGTTTTCTTGCGCGCGCGCCTCGGCTAGCTTCGCTCGCCCGGCTAGGGGGGCTCTCCCCGTCGCCGCCATTCACACGAGAGGCTATACCGATGAAGAAGATCGCCCTGTTCGCCGTTTCCTCGTTCGCGCTTGCGCTCGCCGCCTGCGGCGACGCGACCGACGCGTCCGAGGACGCCATGGCCGACAACGTCGAGATGCCCGCCGACGAGGCCCTGGCCGACGTTCCGGACCCGAACGCCGACGCGGTCAGCGACGCTGCCGAGGAGGCGACGCAGGATGCCGAGGCAGCGATCGAGCAGACTGCCCAGTCCGCCGCGGACGCTGCCCAGGCCACCGTCGCCGACATCGAGGCGGCTGCCGAGGCCGCCGACGAGCCCGCGAACTAGCTTGTCCGGGACCACTGTCAGCGGGGCGGGCAGGGCCGGGGCCCTGCTCGCCTTGGCCGCGGCGGCCTTGCTGGCCGGCTGCGGGGCGAGCGACAACGATCCCGGCCCCGGCGGCGTCACCGTGGGCGAGGCGCGGGCGCTCGACGAGGCGGCCGAGATGCTCGACCGGGCGCAGCTGCCCGTAGAGGCCCTGCCTGCTCCCGACGAGGCCGCGGAGCCGGCGGAAGGCGAACCGGCGGACGCCGGCGGGGAATAGGCCGGCACGTTTGTCGGCACTGCGCGGGCGTGATAGACGTTCTAGCTCAGTCATGGCCACGATCGCCCACCCGAGGAACGACTTCTCGGCGCTTCCCGAAGTGCCGGAAGGGGTCTTCACGGCGCCGCTGAAGCGCCCGGCCCATGTCGGCGAGGACTGGCTCGAGCCGGCGCAGCGCGAGTACTCGTCGGATGACGACGCGATCTGGAACGCACTGTTCGAGCGCCAGATGGAGATTCTCCCCGGCCGCGCCTGCGAGGCGTTCTTCGCTGGCATGCAGAAGCTCCACCTCGACCGGGCGGGCGTGCCGGACTTCGCGCGGCTCTCCGAGCAGCTCGGCGCCCTGACCGGCTGGAGCGTGGTCCCGGTGCCGATGCTGATCCCCGACCACGTGTTCTTCTGGCACCTCGCCAATCGCCGCTTCCCGGCGGGAAACTTCATCCGAACCCGAGAGAATTTCGACTACATCCAGGAACCGGACGTGTTCCACGACGTGTTCGGCCACGTCCCGTTGCTGGCCGACCCGGTGTTCGCCGATTACATGCACGAGTACGGCAAGGCCGGGTGGAAGGCGATGCGCTACAATCGCCTGAAGGCGCTCGGCGCGCTCTACTGGTACACGGTGGAATTCGGCCTGATCCAGGAAGGCGAAGGGCTGCGGATCTACGGCGCCGGGATTCTCTCGGGCCCGCGCGAGGCGATCTTCGCGCTCGAGGGGCAGTCGCCGAACCGCATCATGCTCAACGTCGACCGGGTCATGCGCACCGACTACGTGATCGACGACCTCCAGCCGACCTATTTCGTGATCGAGAGCTTCGACGACCTCTATCACCAGACCGTCGACCGCGATTTCGACCGGCTCTACCGGAGCCTCAACCCGGGGTTCACCTATGCCAATTCGGCGGTGATCGACGTCGACGACGTGCTCCACCGCGGCACGCAGGAATATCACCTGCGCGGTGGCCGCGGATCCAACTCCGAGCCGGTCTGACCTGCACGAAGAAGGCCGGCCCGGCGTACCGGACCGGCCTTTGTGAAAGCGCGTTGCGCGGCGCTTACATCGTCGATTCGTCGATCGTGCTGCCGATCGGTTCGTCGTTGGTGCCCGCGTCGGTGTCGCCCTCGGCGGCATCCTCGACGCGGTCGGCCTGCTCTTCCATGACGTCGGCTTCGGCGTCGGTGATCGCACCGGCGTCTTCGAGGGCGTCGGCCTGGTCCTCGATCGCCTCGGCCTGTTCCTCGGCGGCGTCTTCCGCCGGGCTGTCGCAGGCCGCGAGCCCGAGTCCGAGCGCGGCAGCCGAAGCGATCGCGATGAGCTTCTTCATGTCTACTTCCCCTTTGCGTTGCGAGGCGGAGCGTCGTGACGATCGCGACCCCTGTTGAAATTCGTTTCGCTCCACGGATCCGGACGCGGTTCGCGCGGAACGCGCACGCCGCCGAGATTGAGCGCGAGGAGCACGGCGATCGACCCGCCGAGCGCCACGAGCATCGCCCCGACGCTGTACTGGCCGGCGAGGAGATCCCCCCCGCCGAGCATCGAGTTGAGCACGAGGCCGCCGGCCAGCGCGCCGCCGATGCCGACGAGGATGTTGTGCAGCTGCGCGGCGCCCGTTTCGGCCTCGGCGATGATCGCCGCAAGCCAGCCGAGCATGCCGCCAATGACGATCAGGAACACGAGGCCCACGGGCAACCCTTTGCGAAACTTAGGGCATGAATTCGGCTGCCCGCCGTTTGTTCCGAAGGTTGCGACGAACCGAGTCGGCCGGACGGCGCCTCAGCGCAGGGCGAGCCAGGCAATCGCGGCGGCACCGGCGACGATCCGGTACCACGCGAACGGCGCGAAGCCGTGGCGGCTGACGTAGGCGACGAACGCACGGATCACCACGAGCGCCACCACGAACGAGACGGCGAAGCCGATCGCGATTTCGTCCCAGCCGACGCCCGTGTTCCCGGTGGGGAAGCGGTCCCAGTTGTCGGCCAGCTCGAGCGTCGAGGCCCCCATCATCGTCGGCACGGCGAGGAAGAACGAGAACTCGGCCGCGGTCTTGCGACCGACGCCCATCGCCAGCGCGCCCATGATCGTCGCGCCCGAGCGGCTGACACCCGGGATCATCGACAGGCACTGCGCGATCCCGATGCCGATGATCTGCCGCACGGGCAGGTCGGCGACGCCTGTATCGGGGCCCGGTTTGGCCGCCTTCTCGATGCCGAGGATCGCGATTCCGCCGAGAATCAGTGCCCAGCCGACGATCTCGGGCGTGCCGAGCATGACGTCGATATAGTCCTTGAGCAGCAGGCCGAGGACCGCCGACGGCAGGAATGCGAGCAGGATGTTGCGGGCGAAGCGCAACCCGTGAGACTCGAGCCTGAGCACGCCGATGCCGGCGTTCCAGAACGTCTTCCAGTACTGCACGACGACCGCGAGGATCGCGCCAAGCTGGATCACCACGTTGAACATCGACCACTGCGCGGCGTCGTAGCCGAACAGCTCCGAGGCGAGGATCAGGTGGCCGGTAGAGGAGACCGGGATGAACTCGGTCAGGCCCTCGACGATGCCGAGCAGGATGGCGGTGAGGGTCAGTCCCATGGGGCGCCGCTCTTGGCGGAGCGGGCGGCCAAGTCAAGCGCCGCCCGCCCGCACTTTCACCAGATGTGCACCCGCTCCTCGGGCGGCAGGTAGAGGTCGTCGTCCGGGGTCACCCCGAAAGCCTCGTACCAGGCATCGATGTTGCGCACGACGCCGTTGACACGCGCCTCGGGCGGGCTGTGCACGTCGGTCAGCAGCCGCTGCCGCGCGGCTTCCTCGCGGGTGGCCGTGCGCCAGACCTGCGCCCAGGCCATGAAGAACCGCTGGTCGCCGGTGAAGCCGTCGATCACCGGGGGCTCCTTGCCGTTGAGCGACATCCGGTAGGCGCGGTACGCCATGCTGAGGCCGCCGACGTCGCCGATGTTCTCGCCGAGCGTCTGCCGCCCCTTGATGCAGGTCGTGCCTTCGTCCCACGGGCAGATCGCGTCGTACTGCGCGACAAGCTTGTCGCCCATCTCGGTGAACCGCCGCAGGTCCTCCTCCGCCCACCAGTTGCGCAGCGCGCCGGTGCCGTCGGACTTGGCCCCCTGGTCGTCGAACCCGTGGCCGATCTCGTGCCCGATCACGCCGCCGATCGCGCCGTAGTTGACCGCCGGGTCGGCGCTCAGCCCGAAGAACGGTTGCTGCAGGATGCCGCCGGGGAAGGTGATCGCATTGAACACCGGGGTGTACGAGGCGTTGACCGTCTGCGCGAGCATGCCCCACTCGGTCCGGTCGACCGGCTTGCCGAGGTGGGCGCGGTCGTCCTCCTTCTGCCATTCGATCGCGGCCAGGCGGTTGGCCAGCGGCGCGTCGCGGCGGATGACGAGGCCGTCGTAGGTCTCGGGATCGTCGGGATAGCCGATCCGCGGGGTGAACGCCTCGAGCTTGGCGAACGCCTCGCGCTTGGTCGCCTCGGTCATCCAGTCGTTCTCGGCGATGCTCTCGGCCAGCGCCTTGCGCAGGTTGCCGACCAGCTCGTCCATCGCCGCCTTGCTCTCCGGCGGGAAGTAGCGCGCCGCGTAGAGCGCGCCGAGCTGCTCGCCGAGCTGGTTCTCGGTAGCCGCGATCGCCCGCTTCCAGCGCGGGCGCTGCTCGGGCTGGCCCGAGAGGAAGGTGCCGTAGAACGCGAACTGCGCGTCGTCGATCGCCTTCGGCAGCACCGGCGCGTGGTCGGCGAGGAACCGCACCGTCATGTAGGCCTTGATCGTCTCCAGCGGCGTCTCGCGCAGCAGCTCCATCATCGCCGGCAGCCCGCCGCCGATGCCTGACAGATACTCCGGCGTCAGTCCGAGCTGGTCGACCTCGGCCTGGTCCGGCGGCAGCTGCGCGACGAGGAAGTGCTCGACGTTTTCGAACCTGGCCGCGCGCAGCACGCTGTCGAGCGGGAAGCCGGGGGCGAGCGCCTCGAGCTCGGCGCGGGTCAGCTTGTTGTAGGTCAGGTCCCGGTTGCGCAGCGCCTGCCGCGCCCATTCGAGCTCGGCGACCTGGTGCTCGAAGGCATAGACCTGCTCCGCGGTCGCCGCCGGGTCGGCCACGCCGGCCTGGCCGAGCATGAAGGCGAGGAATTCCTTGTAGCGGGCCTGGATCTCGCGGTTGCGCTCCGAATCGACCAGATAATAGTCGCGGTCCGGGAGCCCCATCCCATCGAACCCGACCGAGACGATGTAATTGTCGGGATCCTTGGAATCGACGGTGACGCCGGCCGAAACCAGCGGCGAGAAGCCCGCCTTGGGGAACAGCTCGGCCAGCTGCTCGAGGGTCGCGGCCCCGCGGATCTGCGCGAGGTAGGGCTGCGCAGGCGCCAGCCCCGCGGCCTCGATCGCGGCGGTGTCCTCGTAGGCGAGGTAGGCATCGACGATGCGCCGCTCCGCCGTGCCCGGGGCGGGATTGGAGGCGACGAGGTCGTCGACCAGACGCTTGACGTCGGAAGTCGACTTCTCGCCGAGGATGTCGAACGCACCGAACCGGCTGTACTCGGGCGGCATCGGGTTCTCGCGCACCCACTTGCCGTTGACGTAGGCGAAGAAGTCGTCGCCCGGATCGACCGACGGGTCGATCGTGTCGGGATTGATGCCCCAGGTGCCGAAATCCATCGTCGGCGGCGCGATCGCGTCATCCTGCGCGAAAGCCGGCATCGCCAGCGACAGCGCGATGGCCGAAGCACCCGCGGTGAAAAGGTGTCGAATCATGCGGAAAGGCCTTTCGTCGGCCGGCCACGCTCCTGCAGTGGCCGGGTAATCTCGTGATCGGGGTGTAGCGTTCCGGCGCCGAGCCGCGGCGCCCTTCGTCGGTTGCACTTGATACTTTGTCGATTAACGGCGACCGAATCGCTCATGCGGCGGCCGCATCGTCGAACTGCAGCGCGGCGAGGCGCGCGTAGAGGCCGCCGGCGCCGCTGAGCGCCGCGTGCGTGCCTTCTTCGACGATCCGCCCCTGGTCCATGACCACGATCCGGTCGGCCGCGCGGACCGTCGCCAGACGGTGGGCGATGACCAGCGTCGTGCGGCCCTGCATCAGCCGCTCGAGCGCCTGCTGCACGAGCCGTTCGCTTTCGGCGTCGAGCGCGCTGGTGGCCTCGTCGAGCAGCAGGATCGGCGCGTCGCGCAGCAACGCGCGGGCGATCGCCACGCGCTGCCGCTGCCCGCCCGAAAGGCGCGCGCCGCCCTCGCCGAGGAACGTGTCGAGTCCTTCGGGCAGCGTGCGCAGGAAATCCTCGGCATTGGCCGCCCGCGCGGCTTCCCAGATCGCTTCCTCACTCGCATCCCAGTTGCCGTAGCGCAGGTTGTCGCGCGCGCTCGCGGCGAACAGCGTGCCTTCCTGCGGCACCAGCGCGATGCGCCGCCGCACGTCCGCCGGGTCGGCCTGGGTCAGCGGCACGCCGTCGAGGCGGATCGTCCCGACCTGCGGGTCATAGAACCGCTCGGCGAGCTGGAAGATCGTCGACTTGCCGGCACCCGAAGGCCCGACGATCGCGACGGTTTCTCCCGGTTCCACCGTCAGGTTGAAGTCGTGGATCGCCGGCGCGTCGGGCCGCGTCGGATAGCGGAACGTCACGTTCTGGAACGCGAGCGCTCCGCGCGCCGGTTCGGGCAGGGCCACCGGCCGCGCCGGCGGGGCGATCTCGGGCTTCTCGCGCAGCAGCTCGTCGAGGCGGCTGGCCGCTCCCGCGCCGCGCAGCAGGTCGCCGTAGACCTCGGCCAGCGAGCCGAACGATCCGGCGACGATCATTCCGGTCAGCACGAACGCGGCGATCGTGCCGCCGCTCAGCGTGCCCTCGGCGACTTGCACCGCGCCCTGCCACAGCAGCATGGTGATCGAACCGAAGATCAGCGCGATGAACACGGCGGTCATCGCCGAGCGCAGCAGGATGCGCTTGCGCGCGGTGTCGAAAGTGCGCTCGACCGCGTCGGCGAACCGCGCCTCCTCGCGTTGCTCCTGGTTGAAGCCCTGGACGATCTTCATCGCCCCGAGCACTTCGGACACCATCGAGCCGACGTCCGCGACGCGGTCCTGGCTGTCGCGCGAGATGCGGCGCAGCCGGCGCCCGAACCAGAGGATCGGCAGAAGCACCAGGGGCACGCCGATCAGCAGCATCGCCGTCAGCGCGGGCGCGAGGTAGAGCAGGTAGCCGACCCCGCCGACGGCCATCAGGCCGTTGCGCAGCGCGACCGACAGCGTCGTCCCGACCACGTGCTCGATCTGCGCCGTGTCGGCGGTCATGCGCGAGGAAATCTCGCTCGGCGCGTTCTGCTCGAAGAACGCCGGGGACAGCCTGAGCAGGTTGCGCTGCACCGCCAGCCGGATGTCGGCGACCACGCGCTCGCCGAGCCACGAGACGAAGTAGAACCGGCACGCCGTGCCGATCGCCAGCACGGCCACGATCATCAGCAGGTAGCGGAACCAGCGCCCGATCTCCGTCGGGTCGACGCCTTCGGCGAAGCCCCGGTCGATGATCAGGCGGAAGGCCGAGGGGATCGCCAGCGTCGCCGCCGCGGTGACCAGCAGGGCCAGCAGCGCGAGCGCGGCCTTGCCCGGATAGCGCGCCGCCGCGCCGAAGATCATCCGCAGCGGCCCTAGCGTGGAGGCGGGCTGGACGTCGGGCTTTGCGGGGGAGCGGGCCATGGCGCGCGGGCGTTAGCCCATATGGGCCGGCGATTGAAGGGCGGGGTGCGCGCTCGGGCTGCCGGCCCGCGAATTGCCCGTGTCAAGGGCCATGCCGCATTGCAACATCGTGCGGGAGTCGCCACATAAGGGACGAAAGGACTCTGCCGACTTGCTCTACGACGCTTACGAGCTGCACCGGTCGCTGCTCAACAGCGCCAGCAACTGGGCCGCGATCGGCGCCAAGCTGTTCAGCAATCCGGCGCTGCCGATGGGCTACTTCGGCACCGGCCCGATCATCGCCAGCGCGCTGCAGGTTTTCGCCCATCTCTACGAGGAGCGCGGAAAGCCCGAGTTCGCGATCCGCCCGGTGACCGTCGACGGCCATGAGTACGCGGTCGAGGAATCGGTCGTGCTCGAGAAGCCGTTCGGCGCGCTGCGCCACTTCCGTCGGGAAGGCCTGCCTGAGGACGCGCCCAAGCTGCTGATCGTCGCGCCGATGAGCGGCCACTACGCGACGCTGCTGCGCGGCACGGTCGCGCGCATGGTCCACCACCAGGAGGTGTGGATCACCGACTGGGTGGATGCCAAGATGGTCCCGCTGTCCGAGGGCCATTTCGACCTCGACGACTACATCGACTACCTGATCGAGTTCCTCCGCTTCGTCGGCGAGGGAACGCACGTGCTCGCGGTCTGCCAGCCGTCGGTCCCGGCTTTCGCCGCGACCGCGATCATGGGCGCCGAGAAGGATCCGTGCCGCCCGGCGTCGTTGACCATGATGGGCGGCCCGATCGACACGCGGGCGAGCCCGACCTCGGTCAACGACGTCGCCGTGCGCCGCCCGCTGAGCTGGTTCGTCAACAACGTGATCGCCACCGTGCCGCTCAACTATCCGGGCGCCGGGCGGCCGGTCTATCCGGGCTTCCTGCAGCTCGCCGGGTTCCTCTCGATGAACCTCGAGAGCCACCTGATGAGCCACTACGAGATGTTCAAGCACCTGACGCTCGGCGATCACGACAGCGCCGCGGCGACCAAGCGG
>Ga0079224_100007340_pt1 | contig 14780 bp, 10 predicted proteins | sample Stecom2015_FD_80414 | JGI IMG/M metagenome (GOLD analysis project Ga0079224, IMG submission 80414) | Agricultural soil microbial communities from Utah to study Nitrogen management - Steer compost 2015 | ecosystem: Environmental > Terrestrial > Soil > Agricultural land | place: USA: Utah...
CGACGTCACGCTCGTCAGTGGCGGGGACGACCTGTTCCTCGAGGCGGCCCTGCTCACGCTCGGCGATCACGTCCGCCTGCACGCGATGGACGTCGCGACCGCGCGCGACCAACCGCGGGCGCCCGCGCTCGTCGAGGCCGACCTCGTGTTCTACGACCCCGGCGCCGAGCCGCTCCCGGAGGCCTTGCCCGCGACGCACCGCGTGTTCTTCGACCCGTGGCGCCATCCGACGTCGCCGTGTCCGATCCGCAAGAAGGCCGACGTCGTCCGCCCGTTCCTCACCGAGCAAGCGCGTCGCCATCCGTTGTTCGAGCACATCGTCCTCAAGGACGTCAACATCGCCCGCGGCACCACCCTGCAGGCGGACCCCGGCGACACCGTGCTCGCGCGCAGCCTCGGTGAGCCGATGATCGTGCTCCGCGAAGACGAGCACGTCGACCTCGCGATCGGCTTCGACCCGCGACAATCCGACCTCGCGCTGCGCACCGCGTTTCCGCTGCTCGTCGACAACATCGTGCGCTACGTCGAACAGCGCGCGCCGGGCTTCGTCGCCGCCGTGCCGCTCGGGTCCACCCGCCTCGTCGCGTTGGCCGAGCTCGGCCTCGAGCCGCGCGGCGTCACGCGGGTCCGCCTCGAGCCGCCCGCGGAGGCGGGCGACGCCGCGTCCGAGCTGCCCGTCGAAGCCGGGCAGATTCGCCTCCGCGGCCGTGCGCCGGGCATCTACGGCATCGTCGCGCTCGATGGCGCGGCCGCGGGCGCGCGGGTCGAGGTCGCGGTGCAGCCGAGCGATCCGCAGGCCTCCGATCTGCATCCGCGCGTCGACGCCGGGCTCGGGCGCGCACCGAGGACCGCCGCAGATGCATCGCCCGATCCCGCGACGCCGGGCTTCGACGGTCCCGTGTGGACGTTGCTCGTGCTGCTCGTCGCCGCGATCGTGGCGCTCGAGTGGGCGAGCTATCACCGGAGGATCACGGTCTGATGGCGCCCTCCGATCGATCGATGCGTGCCCTCCCGTGGGGTGTCCTGGTGCTCGGGTTGCTCGCGGCGTGGGCCCTGGCGACGTTCGGCCCCGCGGTGCCCCCGATCGCGTGGCCGCTGCCGGCCGGGCTCGCGGCGCGCTGGAGCGAGGACGCGTCCCTCACGGCGCAGGAGGTCGTGTTCCGCCATCCCGAGGCGCTGTGGCTGATGCCGCTCGCCGTGCTGCCGTTCCTCGTCGTCGTCGTGCGGCGCAGCCTCGTCGACGCGCCGGCGTTCCAGATCGTGGCCCAGGTGGTGCTGCGCGTGCTCGTGCTGCTCGGGCTCGCACTCGCGCTCGCGCAACCGACCTTGCAGGCGCCCGTGCGCGGGAAGTCGGTCGTGCTCGTCGTCGACGTCTCCGACAGCCTCGACGAGGCGCAGCTCACCGCGGCGCGCAAGCTCGTGGACGAGGCACGCGCGCAGGTGGCCGACGAAGCCGACCTGCCCTACGAAGATCGCACGCGCCTCGCCCTCGTCACCTACGCCGGGCGCACGCGCGTACGCGAGCTCGCCGAGGACACGCCCACGAGCGACCTCGTCACGCGACACCCCGACGACCCCTGGGCGAGCGACCACGGCGGGGCGCTGCGGCTGGCGGCGGCGCTCGTCGATGCCGAACGGGAGCGCCGGGTCGTGCTCGTCACCGACGGCGGCGGAACCTTGGCCGAGCGCGAAGACCTCGCGCGCGCGGTCGCGGAGCTCGAGCGGCAAGACATCGCGGTGCACGTGCGCAGCACCCCGCCGACCACCCGCGACGACGTGCTCGTCCGCGCGATCCATCTGCCGGCGAACATGCGGATCGGCGAGACGTTCGATCTCGCGATCGACCTGCTCGCGACCCGCCCGACCACGGTGCGCCTGCAGGTCACGAAGAACGGGCAACCGAACGCGCTGCTGCCCGAACAGACCGTCGAGCTCCGCGGTGGGCTGCAGCAGGTCGCCGTGCCCACGCGCGTCACGGAAGCCGGCACGGTCGTGTTCGAGGCCCGGCTCGACCCCGCCTCGATCGATCCCGCCGTCAATCGCCGCACCGAAAACGATCGCGCCGCGGCGCTCGGCGAAGTCCGCGGGCGCCCGCGCATCCTCCTCGTCGGAACGGGCGGCGACGAGCACCTGGCGGAGGCGCTGCGGGCCGATCACCTCGACGTCGTCGTCGCGAGCGGAGCCGAGGTCCCGACGAGCGAAGCCGAGATCCGGGCGTTCGACCTCGTCGTGTTCTCCGACGTGCCCGCGCGCGCGGTCCGGCCCGAGGCGCGTGAGACCGTGCGCCGCTACGTCGTCGATCACGGCGGCGGCTTCCTGATGATCGGGGGCGAACACGCCTACGGCCTCGGCGGCTGGGACGAGACGACGCTCGCGAGCATCCTGCCGGTGCGGTTCGAGGGCGAACGCCAGCGCGAACAACCGATGCTCGCGCTCGTCCTCGTCATCGACAAGAGCGGCTCGATGAGCAGCGACGACAAGCTCGACCTCGTCAAGGAAGCCGCGCGCGCGACGGCCCGCACCTTGGAGCCGAGCGACGAGCTCGGCGTCGTCGCGTTCGACTCGCGCCCGATCACGCTCGTGCGTCTGCAGCCCGCGGGCAACCGCATCCGCATCGCGTCCGACATCCGCCGGCTGACCGCGGGCGGAGGCACGAACGCCCTGCCCGCGCTGCGCGAGGCGTACCTGCAGCTCGCCGGCAGCGACGCGCGCGTCAAACACGTCATCCTGCTGAGCGACGGTCAATCGCCGGAGAACGGGATCGCGGCGCTGCTCGGCGACATGCGCGACGCCGACATCACCGTGTCGGCGATCGGCGTCGGTGCGGGCGCGGGGAAAGACCTCCTGCGCCGCATCGCTTCGCGCGGACGCGGCCGCTTCTACTACAGCCACGACGGCACCGACGTCCCGCGGATCTTCTCGCGTGAGACCCAGGAGGTGACGCGGAACGCCGCCAAGGAGCAGCTGTTCCAGCCCCGCGTCGCCAAGAACGTGCAGGCGCTGCGCGGCATCGATTTCGGCGGCGCGCCGGGGCTGCGCGGCATCGTGCCGATCCAGCCCAAGCCGCTCAGCGAGGTCCTGCTGCGCACGCAGACCGGCGAGGCGCTGCTCGTCCGGGCGCGCCGCGGGCTCGGCCGCAGCGCCGCGTTCGCCAGCGATGCCAAGGCGCGCTGGGCCGCCCCGTGGCTCGGCTGGGGCGGCTTCGCGAAGCTGTGGAGCCAGGTCGCCCGCGACACGATGCGCCAGGGCGCGAGCGACCTCGGCGGGGCCACGCTCGTCGTCGACGCGGCGATCGAGGGCGGCGTCCGCCGAGCGGTCGTCGACGTCGACGCGCCCGAGGGCTTCGCCAACGACCTCGTCGGCCACGTCGAGATCGAAGCGCCGGCGGGCGAGGCCGTGGTCGAGCCGATCCCGCTGCGGCTCGCGGCGCCGGGTCGCTACGAAGCACGGCTGCCCGATGCCGCGCCGGGCGAGCCACGACTCGTCCGCGCGCGGCTGTTCGACCAGAGCCAATCGCCGCCGCGCCTCGCCGCCGAAGCTACGGCCGCGATCGCGGTCCCCTACCCCGACGAGCTGCTCCCACCGGAGCTGCAAGGCGGCACGTCGAGTCTGCGGCGGTGGCCCGAGGGCGAGCGCGAGGGGCCGCTCGGCGAGGTGCTCACGGCTCCGGGCGACGGCCGCGGGCGCACGCGCGACCGCGCGTTGTGGCCGTTCGTGCTCGCGGTGGTCGTCCTTCCGCTCCTCGCCCTCGACCTGCTGCTCCGGCGCGTCTCGCTGGGGACGCGCCGGCTTCGCGCGTAGCTCAGACCGCGTCGCTGCGGCTCTCGAAGTTGAAGTCGCGGACGACCATCGGCGGCAGCACCCAGACGCCGCCGGGCATGAACCCGGCGCGCCGAGGCTGGCCCAGGGCGACGACGTTCTTCAGCAGCGTGAGCGGGCTGTCGTTGTAGCGGAAGTTCTTCACCGACCGCGTGATCTTGCCCTTCTCGACGAGGAACGTGCCATCGCGCGTGAGCCCGGTGACGACGATCGACTCGGGATTGAGCATGCGGTTGTACCAGAACGACGTGACGAGCACGCCGCGGTCGACCTCGGCGATCAGCGCGTCGAGGTCGGCGGTGCCCCCCTGCATGTGCAGCGAGCTCGGCGGGGGCCGCAGCTCGACGCCCGCGCGGTTCGACCAGAAGCGATCGGCGACCAACGCCTCGAGCCGCCCCTCGTTCACCCACGTGACGCGCGGATGCACGACGCCCTCGGACGTGAACTTGCGGGCGGGATGCCGCGCGTCGTCGGGGTCGCTCCAGATCGTGATGCGTTTGTCGAACAGGACCTCGCCGAGGCGGGTCTTGCCCCCGGGCGCCGAGAAGGCGCTGCGCCCTTCGACGGCGGAGCGATGCGACAGCGCCCCGACGAAGAACAGCATGAGCTCGGCGACCGCGTTGGGCGTGAGGATGACCGTGTAGCGCCCCGGCGGGAGCTCGGCGGGCGCGCGCGACTGCAACGCCCAGCCCCCGGCTTCGCGCGCCAGGGCCTCGCTGTCGAGCTCTTTGAGCACGTGCGACACGACGGCGGCCTTCGAGCTCCCCGTCCCGTCGGGCGTGCGCGAGCTCGTCGACATCACCACCTCGGTGGCGCGCTCGTACGTGAAGAGGCCAGCCTTGTGCCCTTGGACGATCGCTTCGTCGCGATGCTCGAGGTACCCGGCGGGCTCGAGCCGCAGGGAGCGTGCCGCCGCGATCGCGGATTCGACGCGGCTGGCTCGATCCGCCGCCGTCAGGGCGCCGATCGACGGATCGACGCGCGTGGCGGTGGACGGCTCCCGCGCGGCGAGCGGGGGCATCCACTCGGGATCGGCGGGCGCGACCGCAGCGAGCTGCTCCGCTTGCCGCACGAGGTCCGCCAAGGCGGCGTCGCCGTCCTGCGTGCCCGACACGGTGGCGTGGCGGTTGCCGTCGGCCGCGGTGACCTCGACGAGCAGGCGGTCGATGTCGCCGGCCTGCGTCGGCATGCCCAACGCGAACCGCGTGTAGCCGACGCGGGACGAGGTCACGGTCACGCGCACGTCGGACAACGTCGCGCGATCGAGGACGCGTTTGACGATGCGTTTGGCGTCTTTGACGGGCAGGGTCATCGGGCACCTCCGCGCTGCTGGCTCGTGTTGACGACGTTGACGGTGAAACGCCCCGGCGGACAGCCGTGACTCATCGCGTTGAGCTGCATCGGTTCGCCCTTGCCGTCGTAGAAGGTGCCCCCCAGGCGATAGGTCCCTTCTCCGCCGAGCATGTCACAGGAATGCCAGAACTCGAGGGTGTTGGCTTGATAGGCCACGTCGCGCAACGGCTGCGTGATGCGGCCGCGCTTGACCTCCCAGAACATCTGGCCGGAGAACTGGAAGTTGTAGCGCTGCTGGTCGATCGACCACGACCCGCGGCCTTCGATCAAGATGCCGTCTTCGGTGGCGTTGACGAGGTCTTCGGTGGTGTATCCCTCGCGCCCCGGTTGCAGGCTCACGTTGGGCATGCGTTGGAACGGCACGCCGTCGTAGCGCTGGCCGTAGCTGCAGCCGCGGCTCTCGGATTCGCCGATCCACGCCGCCTGGTCGCGCGTGGTCTGCCACCCGACGAAGATGCCGTCGCGGACGAGGTCCCAGCGCTGGCCCGCCACGCCGTCGTCGTCCCAACCGATGGTCGCGAGCCCGCCCGGTTGCGTGCGGTCGGCGACGAAGTTGACGAGCTTGCTGCCGAAGCTGAGCCCGCCCGCGTCGTTCGGGCCGAGGAAGCTCGTCCCGGCGAAGTTCGACTCGAGCCCCATCGCGCGATCGAGCTCCGTGGGATGGCCGACGCTCTCGTGGATCGTGAGCCAGAGGTTGCTCGGCGCGAGGATCACCTGGCGCGTGCCCGGCTCCACGCTGCGGGCGTAGAGCTTCTGCTTGGCTTGCAACGCGAGCGGAGCCGCGATCCCGGGGAGGTCGAGGCCGAGCACGTACTCCCACCCGCCCTGCATGCCCGGGGCGTCGTGGAGGCGCTCCGCGAACCCGCCACGGCGACGGTCGACCGCAGTCGCGGCGATGGTCGGCAGCACGCGGGGCGCGATTTGGTGGATGCGCAGGCCCTCGCTCGACAAGAACAGTTTGTCTTCGACGACGATCGACAGCGAGCCGTCGGCGTACTGCACCCCCGGCTCCTTCAGCATCGCCTGGGTGGCGGCGAGCAGGAGGTCTGCCTTCTCCTGGATCGGGACCCCGAGCGGATCGATCTCGTGGGGGGCGACCCACGTCCCGCTGCTCGGCTCGGCGAGCGGCGCCCACGACACGGGCGGTTTGCCGAGCGACGTCAGCATCGCGCCGTTGCGCTTGGCCGTCTCCACGGCGCGCATGGCCGCGGCGACGGCCGCTTTGGCGGTGACCTGCGACGTCGCGGCGAATCCCCAGCCCCCGCCGGCGATGACGCGCACGCCGAGCCCGTAGTGATCGCTGCGCGCCACGCTGCGCACGTGGTCGTCGCGCACCCCGATCGATTCTTCGCGGTAGAGCACGAGGCGTGCGTCCGCGTAGGTCGCCCCCGCAGCGACGGCGGCCTCGAGCGCGGCCTTGGCCGTCGCTTCGTCGGCCAGCGTGCGGCTCGCCGCGAGCGCCTCGGCAGCCCGGGCCGCCGACGGTGGCGCGACTTCGGGCGCGGGCTGCCACGCCCCCGCCGGCATCGCCCAACTCGAGCGCGGCACGAGCATGCCCGCCGAGGCGAGCGACGAAGCCACCAAGAACTGACGCCGCGTCGTGGACGAGCGCGAGGTGTGGGAAGGGGACATCGGCCGCATCATACCCCCGCCGGCCGCTCACGGGACGTAATATGGGCTCTGCGGCGGCTCTACCCCCGGGATGGAGGCGAGGTCGAGCATCGCCCGTCCGGCGTGGGCGAACGCGAAGACGCAGACGGGCACGAACACGACCAACACGGCGCGCATCCACGAGATCCGATGGGTCTGGGCGAGCGCCACGGCGGCGAGCGTCCAGAACACGAGCGCGACCACCCCGAGCAGCGGGAAGTAGATCGCCCCCGGGAGTGCGCCGAAGTAGATCGGCCAATCGAGCACCGCGACGGCGAACAGCGAAGGGCCGAGCGCGTAGCCCACGGCGCGCATCGTCGCGCCGAGCGATCGTTGCGCGCCCCCGGTCAGCCCGATGCCGATGTGCGCGAGGATCCCCGTCGAGAAATAGAGCAGCGGCAGACCGACGGGCACCATGACGAGCAGCCACGTCGACGACGCGACCGCGAGCTGGGCATCGAGCAGCGCGTGGATCGAGCGGTGGGGGATCGACGACAAGCCCTCGGCGCCGAGGCGGCGCACCGCCAACACGCCCACGAGCAGCACCCACAGCGGGAACCGCAGCGTGGCCAAGAAGCGCAACACGGTGCCGTGATCGACCGGTTCGGGACACACCGCGAAGCTGCGTCCAGGGCTCCGCAACAGCCGCCCGCAGGTGACCGCGCAAGCCCACCACCATCGTCCCGCGCGTGGCTCCTCCACCGGAATCGGCGAACGATGGGAAGGGGCGACTTCGGCCGGTGTGCTGGAGGTCACGGGCGGGAGTGTACCCGCGCCGTGCGCTTCGCGGGACTTTGACGGGCCCGGTTCACGCGTCTAGAGTCGCGGCATGACGGCTCGGCGGGAGGTCGGGAGGAAGGTGCTCCTCCTGCAGGTCGCCGGTGCGGCTGCCTGCGCGAGCTCGGGCGGGCCACCGCGTCACTACGACGATCCGCAGGCAATGATCGGCGTGTTCGAGGGCGAGAAGCGCGACGCGTGGCAGATGCCCGACCGCGTCGTGAGCGTCTTGCCGCTCGCCGCCAAGAACCTCGTCATCGCCGACATCGGCGCGGGGTCGGGCTACTTCACGCGGCGCTTGGCCTACCAGGTCCCCGAAGGCCGCGTGTTCGCCGTCGACGTCGACGGCGAGTTCGAGGACTACCTGCTGTCGCAACGCGAGGTGTGGGGCACGCCCAACATCGAGCCACGGCTCGCGCACTACGACGATCCCGCGCTGCCCGAAGACAGCGTCGACGTCGTCTTCACCGCCAACACGTACGCGTACATCCGCGATCGCGTGGCGTATTTCCAGAAAGTCCACCGCGCCCTCAAACCGCACGGCGTGCTCGCGGTCATCGACTTCCACCCCGGCGCCGAGGCGCCGCAGGAGGGCCTGACCGCCGCCCCCGAACACCGCGTCACGCCCGAGACCGCGACCGCGGAGATCGAGCGCGCCGGGTTCACGCTCGAACGCGCCGAAACGTTCTTGCCGTACCAGTGGTTCCTCATTTTCCGCCGGAAGAGCCCGTCGCCATGAACCAGCCCCAGGAAACCTACGCGCTCGCCCTCGAGAACCTGCGCCGCCGGCAACAGGACAACGGCGCCTTCGCGGGCGAGGTGATCTGGAACCCGATGTTGCCGTGCCAGTACGTGATCGTCTGTCACATCATCGGCCACGAGATCCCCGCCGATCGCCGCGCTCGCCTGCGTCTGCATTTCGAGCGCTCCGTGACGCCCGAAGGCGGTTGGGGCATGCATCCCGGGGGCGCGCCGTGGATGTTCCACACCGCGCTCGTCTACGTCGCGCTGCGCCTGCTCGGGTACTCCGCCGACGATCCGTTGGCCCGCAGCGCGCGCGATTGGCTGCGCTCGCAGCCCACCACGCTGCACACGATCCCCACCTGGGGCCGCATCTGGCTCGCGATCCTCGGCCTCTATCCGTGGTCCGGCGTGCAGCCGATCCTGCCCGAGCTCTGGCTCCTGCCCGACGCCTCGCCGATGCACCCGCGCCGCCTGTACTGTCACATGCGGCTCATCTATCTCGGGCTCTCGTATCTCTACGGTTCGCGGTTCGTCGCGCCCGCGGACAAGCTCCTGCTCGAGCTCCGCGCGGAGCTCTACCCCGGCGGCTACGACCTCGCGGATTTCGAAGCGCACCGCGACGACATCGCCGCCACGGATCTGTTCGAAGCGCCCCCACCGGGGCTGCAGACCGCGTTCGCGGGCATGCGGTTCCTCGAGCGCTTCTCGCCCAAGCTCCTGCGCGACCGCGCCTTGAAACGCGCCATCGAGCACATGCACTTCGAGGTCGAGAGCACCGGCGGCGTGTGCTTGAGCCCCGTCAACGGGTTCCTGTTCTGTTTGTCGCTCTACATCCACGACCCCCGCGACCCCGACCTCACGCGCGCGTTGCAGGGCATGGAGTATTGGATGTGGGAGGACGACGTCGACGGCTTGCGCATCTGCGGCGCACGCTCGGACATCTGGGACACGTCCTTCCTGCTGCAGGCGATGTGCGAAGGTCCGCGCCTCCCCATGGCGGAGACGATCGTCCGGGATGCCGCGCGTTGGCTGCCCTGCGCGCAGATGCTGCGAGAGATCGAGCATGGGCGCGAGCACTACCGTGAGCCCGCCTACGGCGGCTGGGGCTTCGCCAACGAGCACCATCCCTGGCCCGTCAGCGACTGCACCGCGGAGGCCCTCGAAGCGCTGCTGCGCTGCGAAGCGGCCGACTTGAGCGTCCGCGAGGATCGCCTGTCGCTCGCCCGCGTGCACGCGGCGATCGAGTTCGTGCTGCGCCGCCAGAACGACGACGGCGGGTTCGGCTCGTACGAAGCGCGGCGCGGACCGATGGTGCTCAAGCAGTTCAACCCCGCCGAGATCTACGGCAACTGCATGCTCGAGTACTCGTACACCGAGTGCACGGGCAGCTGCGTCCGCGGCCTCGCTTATGCGCTCGAGCGTTACGGCGACCGCCTCGGCGCGGCCCTGCGGGCACGCATGACCGCCGCGATCGAACACGGCGCGCGGTTCCTGCGTTCCCAGCTCGATCCGCGGTGCGGCGCGTGGCTCGGGTTCTGGGGGATCAACGTCACCTACGGCACGTTCTTCGCCGTGTCGGGCCTGCTCGCCGCAGGCGTGCCGACGAGCGACCCCGCGATCCGCAGCGGCGTCCGTTGGCTGCTCGACCAGCAGCGCCCCGACGGCGGCTGGGGCGAGAGCTGGGACGGCATGCGAGAAGAGCGTGCGATCCCCTTGCCCGACGGTGAACCGAGCGTGGTCGTGCAGACCGCCTGGGCCCTCCTGACCCTCCTCGAGGCGGCGCCCGAGGAGCGCGCGGCGATCGACCGTGGCATCGCCTACCTCGCCCAGACCCAGGGCCCGGACGGGGGCTGGCCGCGCGAACGGGCGAGCGGGTGCTTCTTCAATACCGCCGTCCTCGACTACGACCTCTACCGGGACATCTTCCCGGCCTGGGCGTTGGCGCGATACCACCGCGTGTTCGCCTCGCCCGCGGCGGAGGTCCCTGCGAACGACGCGACGTGAAACGCTCGCGATCGGCCTGACGTTCGCCGCTTCGCTCGAGCGGCGCACGTTCGCATGGCGAAACCCGAGTAAGGCGCGTGATAGGCTGTCGTCGCGTGTTGCCCGCGACGCGAACCTCCTCGACCCCGCTCGTGTTCCTCTGCGCCGAAGACGACGACCTGGAACTCGTCGCCCTCGTGCACTGCGCTCGTGCGCATGGCCTGGAATCCGAGGTCGTGCCCGGCGTCGAGCGCTGTGACGATCCGCTCGTCCAGGCGTTCCGGATGTTCAAACAATCCCTGTTCGTGGTGATCGAAAGTCCTCACCTCGGCCCCGCCCGCGTCGAAGAGGCGCGTGCGCTGTTCGAACGCGGCCGTACGCCCACGCAGCATTTGATGTCGACGCCGCTCGACCTCACCGCCCCGGAGAAGGTCCTCGAACGCATCCGTCGACGGCTCGAGCGCAGGGACGACCCGTGAACCGGCCTTGCGAAGCCCTCGCGCTTTGCAAGACCCCTGCGGAGCCTCCCCCATGCGCGGTGACGCCGTTCCGACCGTGACGTCCGCGAACGACCCCGACCTCCATCGTCGAGCCGCCAAAGGTGGGCTCTGGACGATGGTGGGCTTCGGTGCCGGCCAAGCGCTGCGCTTCGTCAGCAACCTCATCCTCACCCGCCTCATCCCGCGCGAAGCGTTCGGCGTGATGCTCCTCGTGCAGGTGGTCCTGCAGGGGCTCGGGCGGTTCTCGGACATCGGCATCGGGCCCGCGGTCATCCAGAACAAGCGCGAAGACCCGGCCTTCCTCGACACCGCGTGGACGCTGCAGGCGATCCGCGGGGTCGTGCTCACGCTGTGCGCCGCGGCCATGGCTTGGCCCGCCGCCGCGTTCTTCGAGCAGCCGGCGTTGCTCTGGCTCGTGCCGTTCGCGGGGCTCTCCGCGTTCTTCGGCGGCGTCCAATCGTCCAAGCTCCACACCGCCAATCGCAAGCTCCTCGTCGGGCGCGTGGTGATGGTCAACCTCATCGGGCAAGTCGTGGGGCTCGTCGTCGCGGTGGGCTGGGGCCTCGTGCAGCCGAGCGTGTGGGCCCTCGCGGCGGGCGGGGTCGCCTCGGCGCTCGCGATGGCGGTCCTGTCCCACGTCATCATCCCCGGGCGCATCGATCGCTTGGCGTGGGACCGTCCGAGCGCCAAGGCGGTGATGAGCTTCGGCAAGTGGGTGTTCATCTCCACCTTGCTCAGCTTCTTCGCCACGCAATCCGACCGCATCGTGTTCGGTCGTTTGTTCACCGCCGACGCGCTCGGTGTCTACGCGATCGCGACCCTCATCGTCGAGGCGCCGCAACGGCTGCTGCGCATGATGACCCTGCGCGTCGACTTTCCGCTCTACAGCCAGGTGCTGCGCAACGGCCAACCGCTGGCGCCCGCGTTCCGCTCGGCGCGTCGCCGCGTGCTCGCGTTCGGTGGAGCCTGCTCCGCGTTGCTGCTCGCCGCGGGACCGGTGTTCGTGGAGCTGTTCTGGCCGGAGCCGTACCGCGACGCGGGCTGGATGGTGCAGATCCTCGCCGTCGCGACGTGGTTCAACGCCGTCGAAGCGACCTTGGAGGCGCCGCTGCTCGCCCGCAACGAACCCAAGAAAGTCGCGGGGGCCAACCTCGCCAAGGTGCTCGGGATGCTCGTGCTGATGGTCGCCGGCTACGCCCTCGCCGAGGTCCCGGGGGCCCTCGCCGGCTTGGCCGGGTCGGAGCTCGTCCGTTACTTCCACACGCGTCACGCGGTGCGCCCGGCCGCGCTCGGGGGCATCGACCAGGACCTCCGCTACACGGCGCTCTTCCTCGCCTCCTCGGGCGCCGGCGTGCTCGCGATCGCCGGATGCGAAGCGCTCGCCCTGCACACGGCCTTCGCCGCACTCGCGGCGAGCATCGTCGTCGGCATCGTGTGGCTGCCCCTGCTCGTTCCGCAGGCGCGCCGTTTCCTGGTGCGTCCGCGCATGCGCCCCGAAAACCCGCGCGCACCTGGCCCGCCCCCCGCGGGTGGCTAGACCTCCGTCGTGCTCACCTCCGCCAAACGGACCCTGCGGCGCCACGCGGGCCGCCTCAAGCTCTACGTGGAACGGCATTGGGGCGAATACGTGCCCCGCGCCTACCGCATGGTGCGGCGCATTCCGGAGTCGCACCAGACGCGGTTCCTCATCGTCGTCGCCCACGCCCGCAGCGGCTCGAGCTTGCTCGTGCACCTGCTCCACGCCAACCCGGCGATCTTCGGGATCGGCGAGCACCACGTCTCGTACGACACCCCCCACGACCTGCAGCGCCTCCTCGATCGTTCGCGCTTCCTCGCGCGCGACCCTCGGCTCGATCCGCCATGGGTCATGGACAAGATCGTGTGGGCGCACCATCGCCTCTCCGACGCCGTCCTGCACGATCCGCGCGTGCGCGTGCTGTTCCTCGTCCGTGAGCCGCGCTCGACGTTCCCCAGCCTCGGTCGCGTCCTCCCGGGATGCAAGACCCCCGAGTCGCAGCGCGACTACTACCGCGACCGGCTGCAACAGATGATCGCCATCGCCGAACGTCTCGGCGACCCCGCGCGCATGAGCTTCGTCGACTACGACGAGCTCGTCGGCGACGCCGACGACGTCCTGGCGCGTCTCTCCGCCGAACTCGGGCTCGAACGACCGCTCCAGCGGCACTACGAGACGACCGCGAAGACCGGACACATGGGCTGGGGCGACCCCGGCGACGCGATCCGAGCCGGGACGATCGTCAAGGTCGAGCGCCCCGCCGCTCCGCTCCCGCCCGAGATCGAGCAGGAGGCGCGCGCGATCTACACCGACGCGGTCGAGCGGCTCCGGGCGTTGACCGGGACGAGCCCCGTTGGGCCTGCGCCGTCGGAGGAGACGGCCGAGCCCATCGGCGAAGGTGAACCCGTCCACCCCGCCTGAGGTTCGCATCGGCGCCGGGTGCCCCGGCGGCTCCCGACGCATCGCGCGGCGGCGCGCGTGCCTACGCCCGCCGCTCACACGACGCCGAACGTCGTGCGCAAATACTCGTCGAACCACCGCGCGACGTTGCGTTCGGAGCACGTCGCTTCCGCGAAGGCCCGCGCGCGGCTCGCCACGCGCGACCCGAGCTCGGGATCGTCCCAGAGCCGCTGCATCTGCGCGGCGAAGCTCGCCGGATCCCCGAGTTTGGCCAACAGCGCCGTGTCGTCGTGACGCACGTAATCCGCCACGCCGGCGGTGTCGGAGACGATGAGCGGAATGCCCATGTACATCCCCCGCACCAATGTCCCGTGGCCACAGGGGACCGTCGAATCGCGCAGCGGAATGACCACACCACGCGAATACCGCATGATGTTGTAAGCTTCCGCGCGCGGAATGTTCGTTCGCACGTGGACATTCGGCGGGATCTCCAGACCTTCGAGATTGTAAGGTCGGCACACCACCTCGAGATGGATGTGCGGGATCTCGCGCATCGCCCGGAACAAACACGCGTAGTCGCGCCCTTCCCCGCCCACCGCACAGAAATACGGTGGCTCGACCACGGGCGGTTCGACCAGGGGCCCATCGTCGGGGACTTGGATTCCCCAAGGCACATGATCGATGCGCGATGCATCGATTCCGAACGTTTCTGCATAGATCGTCCGCTCGAGCGTGGACGGCACGGTGAATCGATCGATCGTCCGAAACGCGCGTCGCATGAATCGCAAGCGGACGCCGGTCGGCAGCGCGGTGAAATTGAACATGAAGGCCAAATGGGGGCACTTCACGCCCAACGCCTCCATCGTGAGGGCGACCCACGCGGAGACGCGCGGATGGTGACTCACGATCAAATCGGCCTCCACCATCCGCGCCACCAGCCCCGATCGAAGCGCCGTGCGCATGATGAGACTCCGCGACGGACGCGGGATCTCGTCGTTCTGCTCGAATCCGAAGAACCGCCACGCGATCGCGACCTCGGTCTTCCCTTCGAGCCAACGCCATTGGGGGCGGACGCCGTGCGCGACGTTCAAGACGAGGAGGGGCCGCGAAGTCTGATCGTGCGACGTGATGCGGGTCATCGGCAGCCTCACGCGGGGACGGCAGAAGGACGCGGGACCATGGGGCTCCCCGCCGCGACGCCGTAGCTCGCGCGGCTCCCCGAGCGCGCCGCTCCGGCCACGTCGGGGACGGCGGTTTCGATGATCCGCTCGCGCAGCAGCATCCAAATCTCCACGGCACGGCTCGGCGGCAGCTCGACGTCGGCAAACGTGAGTCGTGCGCCGCGTTCGACGGAGTGGCGCAGGCGCGCCCCCTTGAGCAACCCGAGCGGCACGTGGTCGATATGGTTCGCGGCGACGACGGCTTCGCCGCGAACGTCGAAGTTGCCGAACGCATGCCCGATGACGGTCCCCGCGGGGAGATCCCGTTTCACGATCGCCGCCACCGAAGCGTACGGGAGCTCCCCGTTGGTGAGCAGC
>Ga0079224_100007342_pt1 | contig 14779 bp, 13 predicted proteins | sample Stecom2015_FD_80414 | JGI IMG/M metagenome (GOLD analysis project Ga0079224, IMG submission 80414) | Agricultural soil microbial communities from Utah to study Nitrogen management - Steer compost 2015 | ecosystem: Environmental > Terrestrial > Soil > Agricultural land | place: USA: Utah...
CCGACTCGGCATCGTCGCGGCCGCGGCCGGAGTCGACGCCAGCAACGTGCCCGAGGGTCGGGTGCTGCTGCTGCCGGTCGACCCGGACGCCTCGGCCCGGGCGATCGCCGCCGGTCTGCGCGCGCGGACGGGGGCCACGGTGGGGGTGCTGATCTCCGACACCCTCGGACGACCGTGGCGACGCGGTCAGACCGACGTGGCGATCGGCGCTGCCGGCGTGCGGGTGTTCGAGCGCCCCGAGCGGGACGCCGACGGTCGACCGCTCGCGGTGACGATGCCCTGCGTCGCCGACGAGCTGTGCGCGGCGGCCGAGCTCGTCAAGCCGAAGGGCGCGCGGGTGCCCGTCGCCGTGGTGCACGGGCGCGGCGACCTCGTGGGAGACCTCGACCTGCCCGGGGCACGATCGATCGTCCGCGACGCCGCCGAGGACCTGTTCCGGACGGGAGGCTGACGTGCGGGTCACCGTCCTGGCCGGGGGAGTCGGCGGAGCGCGCTTCGTGCGGGGGGTCCGCGCCGCGATGCCCGACGCGGACGTCACCGTCGTGGTCAACACCGGGGACGACCTGTGGTTGACCGGCGTGCGCCTCCAGCCCGACCTCGACTCGATCCTCTACGCGCTGGCCGGGGTCAACGACACCGAGCGCGGCTGGGGTCGGGCCGACGAGACCGAGCGAGTGAGCGCCGAGCTGCGGGAGTGGGGCGCCGGCTGGCCATGGTTCACCCTCGGCGACCTCGACCTGGGGACCCACCTGGCGCGCACCGGGTGGCTGCGCGAAGGACTGACGCCGACGCAGATCGCCGAGCGCCTCGCCGCCCGGTGGCCGATCGGCGTGCGCCTGCTGCCGATGACCGACGCCGAGGTCGACACGCAGGTGGTGCTCGCCGACGGGCGCCGCCTGCACTTCCAGGAGTGGTGGACCCGCCATCGGGCACGATTGAGAGCGGTCGCCTTCGAGAACCCGGGCATCGAGTTCGCGGCTCCCGCCCCCGGTGTCGTGGCGGCGATCACCGGCGCCGACGTGGTCGCCCTCGCGCCCTCCAACCCCGTGGTGTCGATCGGGCCCATCCTGGCCGTGCCGGGAGTGCGTACGGCGCTCGCCGAGGCGCCCCGTGTCGTGGGGGTCTCGCCGATCATCGGAGGCAAGGTCGTGCGGGGGATGGCCGACGCCTGCCTGACGGCGATCGGCGTCCCGACCGCCGCCGACGCCGTCGCGCGGCACTACGGTCGTCGCGCCGCGGGCGGGGTGCTCGACACGTGGTTCCTCGCCTTGGAGGACGCCGACCTTGCGCCCGCGCTCGTCGACGAGGGGTGGGACGTCCGCGTCGCCCCACTGTGGATGAACGATCTGGAGGCCTCGGCCGAGCTCGCCCGCACCGTGCTCACCGTCTGAGGGTCCAGGTCAGTCGACCGGCGGAAGACGGCGCAGGAACTCGGCCTGGGCGGCGACGATCGCCTCGGCGGCCTCCTCCAGACCGAACCAGGCGATCCGGTCGAGCTCGCAGAAGCGCTGCACGACGCCGCTGCCGGGCGGCCACTCCAGCTCGAAGGTGCCGGGGTCGACGCTGTCGGGATCCAGGTCCGCCTCGACGGCCCAGACCCGCACGTCCTTCCTCGACTGCCGCACCTCGCCCAGGTCCACCCACGGACCCGGCGGCACCGGGACGCCGAGCTCCTCGACGAACTCGCGCCGCGCGGTCTCCTCCGGCTCCTCGCCGGGCTCGACCACCCCCTTGGGGATCGACCAGGCGCGAGCGTGTCGGCGGGCCCAGAACGGGCCGCCCAGGTGGCCCAGCAGGACCTCGCGGCGTCCGTCGCGGACCCGGTGCAGCAGCAGTCCGGCGCTCTGGAGGCGCGCCATCACTCGTCCCGGCGTCGGCGGGCCTGCTCGACCCGAGCGGCGAGCTCGTCGTCGGGCGGGTAGACCACGCCCTCCAGCACCAGACCGTGCGCCGGCATGACCTTGACCCGCGGATCGCGGACCTTGCCGGCGAGGATCTCGGCGGCGAACTCCGGCGGGTACCGGCGCTCGCCCACGGCGACGAGGCAGCCCATGAGCGAGCGCACCATCGAATGACAGAAGGCGTCGGCCCTGACCGTCGTGGCGATCGTCTCGCCGCCGCGCACGGTGCGGAGCATGAGCAGTTCGCGGATCGTCGTCGCGCCCTCGCGCTGCTTGCAGAACGCGGCGAAGTCGTGCTCGCCCACCAGGTGCTGCGCCGCCTCGTTCATCAGGTCGACGTCCAACGGCCGGGGCACGGCGGCGACCATGCGACGCTGCAGCGGATCGGGGCCGGCCGGGTGATCGGTCATCCGGTAGACGTAGCGACGCTCGATCGCGGCGAAGCGGGCGTCGAAGTGCTCGGGCGCCTCACGGACCGAGACGATCCGGATGTCGTCGGGCAGGATCCGCCGCAACCGCCGCTCCAGCACGCCCGGGTGGCTGTCGACATCGACGTGGGCGACCTGGGCGCGCGCGTGGACGCCGGCGTCGGTGCGCCCGGCGCAGGTGATCCGGGGCGGCTCGGGCAGCCGCAGCACGGTCGCCAGGGCGCTCTCCAACTCACCCTGCACCGTGCGCAGGCCGGGCTGGGTGGCCCAGCCCTTGAAGTCGGTCCCGTCATAGGCCAGGTCGATCCGCATCCGCACGGCACCACGGTAGTCCTCGCCGACGGGCTGCTCATCACCGAGCCGGAACGACGAACGCCCCGCCGGTTTCGGCGGGGCGTTCGGGCGATCGGCCGGTCAGGCCCAGCGCTCGCTGGCGGGCACGAAGTCCCGGGTGCGGTGACCGGTGTAGATCTGCTTGGGACGGGCGATCTTCTGCTCCGGGTCGTCGACCATCTCCGACCACTGGGCCAGCCAGCCGGAGGTGCGCGGGATCGCGAACAGCACCGTGAACATCTCCGGCGGGAACTGCAGCGCCTCGTAGATCAGGCCCGAGTAGAAGTCGACGTTCGGGTAGAGCTTGCGCTTGACGAAGTACTCGTCCTCGAGCGCGATCTTCTCCAGCTCCTGGGCGACCTCGAGCAGCGGGTTGACGCCGGTGACCTCGAAGACGTCGTCGCAGGCCTTCTTGATGATCTTGGCGCGCGGGTCGTAGTTCTTGTACACGCGGTGACCGAAGCCCATGAGCCGCTCTTCGCCGTTCTTGACGCCCTCGATGAACTCCGGGACGTTCTCCTTGGTCTTGATGCGGCGCAGCATCTTCAGCACGGCCTCGTTGGCACCCCCATGCAACGGGCCGTAGAGCGCGGCGATGCCGGCGCTGACCGCCGAGTACGGATCGACCTGGCTCGAGCCGACCGAGCGCACCGCGTTGGTCGAGCAGTTCTGCTCGTGGTCCGCGTGCAGGATGAACAGCACCTCGAGGGCCTTCACCAGGCGCGGGTCGGGCTGGTACTGCGGCTCGCTCATCCGGAACAGCATCGACAGGAAGTTCTCGGTGTAGGACAGCTCGTTGTCCGGGTAGATGTACGGCTTGCCCTGAGCGTGGCGGAAGGCCCAGGCGCCGAGGGTCGGCATCTTCGCGATCAGGCGCACGATCTGGTCGTGGCGGATCTGCGGATCCTTGATGTTGCGCGCCTCGGGGTAGAAGGTCGAGAGCGCGCCGACGCCGGACATCAGCATGCCCATCGGGTGCGCGTCGTAGCGGAAGCCCTGCATGAGGCTGCGCAGGTTCTCGTGCACGAACGTGTGGAACGTGATCTCGTGCACCCACTTCTCGTGCTGCTCGCGAGTGGGCAGCTCACCGTGCAGCAGCAGATAGGCGACCTCGAGGTACGTCGACGACTCGGCCAGCTGCTCGATCGGGTAGCCGCGGTACTCCAGGATGCCGCGGTCGCCGTCGATGTAGGTGACGGAGCTGCGCGTGGAGGCGGTGTTGGTGAAGCCCGGGTCGTACACGGACAGGCCCGGGTTGTCCTCGGTCTGACCGATCCGTCCCAGGTCGGCGGCGCGGATGCTGCCGTCGGTGATCTCGACCTCGTACTCCTCGCCGGAGCGATTGTCTCGGATGGTCAGCGTCTGCTTTTCGGTCACCATTGGGTCTCCTGTGACGTCAGAGAGGTAACGGTCGCGGGGGTGAGCGACCCACTCCAACCTAGTGGGGAGCGGTTCGGTCCGCGAGACCAGGGTCACGTTCTGCGAGACGGGCGTCACGTTCGACCGACCCGTTTTGACCCCACTCGGGGACGGCGGGTACTCTTGAGAGTCGTTGTGTTGCGGCCTTCGGATACGGGCCATGCAGCGCAGAGTCCCGATTTCACAGATTTCGATTGCAGCGAGAAGGTCACGCCGTGCGCACGTACAGCCCGAAGCCTGCTGACATCACCCGTCAGTGGCACGTCATCGATGCCGAGGACGTCGTCCTCGGCCGTCTCTCGGTCGCTGCCGCGACGCTCCTGCGCGGCAAGCACAAGCCGACCTACGCGCCCCATGTCGACGGCGGTGACTTCGTCATCATCGTCAACGCGGACAAGGTCGCCCTCTCCGGCAACAAGCGCACCGACAAGAAGGTCTACCGCCACAGCGGTTACCCGGGTGGCCTGAAGCAGATCGCCTATGGCGACCTGCTCGCCAAGGACGCCCGCAAGGCCATCGAGAAGTCGGTTCGCGGCATGCTGCCGAAGAACCGTCTGGGTCGTCAGATGATCAGCAAGCTCAAGGTCTACTCCGGACCGGATCATCCGCACGCCGCCCAGAAGCCCCAGCCGTTCGAGATCACGCAGATCTCCCAGTAAGCGAGAAGAGCAGGTTCACCGTGGCTGAGACCACCACCGAAGACGTCGAGTACACCACCAACGCCGAGGGCGTCGCCTACACGTCGGAGTCCGCCGGCGCGACGGCGACCGGCGAGATCACCTCGATCATCGCCCCCGGCTCGGCGACCGGTCGCCGCAAGCAGGCCGTGGCCCGCGTGCGCATCGTGCCGGGCACCGGCGTGTGGACCGTCAACGGCAAGCCGTTGGAGGAGTACCTGCCGAACAAGCTGCACCAGCAGATCGCCAAGGAGGCGCTGACCACCACCGGTCTGGCCGACTCCTTCGACGTGATCGCCCGCGTGACCGGCGGCGGCATGACCGGCCAGGCCGGCGCGCTGCGGCTGGGCGTCGCTCGTGCGCTCAACAACGTCGACGTCGAGGCGAACCGCCCGACGCTGAAGAAGGCCGGACTGCTGACCCGCGACGCGCGGATCAAGGAGCGCAAGAAGGCCGGTCTCAAGAAGGCCCGCAAGGCCCCGCAGTACAGCAAGCGCTGATTCCGTCGGCGAACATGGGCCGGATCTTCGGTACCGACGGTGTTCGTGGTCTGGCCAATCGGGACCTGACCGCCGAGCTCGCCGTCGACCTCTCGGTCGCCGCGGCCCACGTGCTCGGTGAGGCCGGTGTCTTCGCCGACCAGCGTCCGACAGCCGTCGTCGCCCGCGACACCCGCGCCTCGGGGGAGTTTCTCGAGGCCGCGGTGGTCGCGGGCTTGGCGTCTGCGGGAGTGGACGTGCACCGACTCGGCGTCGTGCCGACACCCGGTGCTGCATACCTGACGTCGTTCCTGCAGGCCGACATGGGCGTGATGATCTCGGCGAGCCACAACCCGATGCCCGACAACGGCATCAAGTTCCTCGCCCGCGGCGGGGTCAAGCTCGACGACGACATCGAGGCCGCGATCGAGGCCCGCCTCGAGGAGCCTTGGGACCGTCCGACCGGCGCGGGCGTCGGACGCGTCGGCGACAGCCACGCCGGACTCGGCGCCTACGTGCGGCACCTGCTCGACACCCTGCCGAACCGACTCGACGGGCTCAAGGTCGTCCTCGACTGTGCCCACGGCGCGGCCTACGAGGCGGCCCCGGACGCCTTCGAGCGCGCCGGCGCCCGGGTCGTCGCGATCAACGCCGAGCCGGACGGCCTGAACATCAACGAGGGGTGCGGCTCGACGCACCTGGAGCAGCTGCAGAGAGCCGTCGTCGAGCACGGGGCCGACGTCGGCTTCGCCTTCGACGGTGACGCCGACCGATGCCTGGCCGTCGACGCGACCGGGGCGACCGTCGACGGCGACCAGATCCTGGCGATCCTGGCGCTGCGCGCCCAGCGCGAGGGCCTGCTGGTCGCGAACACGGTCGTGGCCACGGTCATGAGCAACCTCGGCTTCACCCGCGCCATGACGGAGGCCGGGATCACGGTCGTGCGCACGGCGGTCGGCGACCGCTACGTTCTTGAGGCGATGCGCGAGCACGGCTTCATCCTGGGCGGCGAGCAGTCCGGCCACGTCATCATGAGCCGCTACGCCACCACCGGCGACGGGACGCTCACGGCACTGCAGCTGGCCGCGGAGATGGCCGCGACGGGACGCACCATGGCCGAGCTGGCCGCGGTGATGGAGCGGTTGCCCCAGGTGCTCGTCAACGTCCCGGGCGTCGACCGGGCCGCGGTCGGCCAGAACGCCGCACTGCAGGCCGAGGTCGCCGCCGCCGAGGCCAAGCTCGGCGAGGGCGGACGGGTCCTGTTGCGGCCCTCCGGCACCGAGCCGCTCGTGCGCGTCATGGTCGAGGCGCAGACCGCCGAGGAGGCCGGCGAGATCGCCGACCATCTCGCCGGGGTGGTCCGGACCCAACTCGCCCTCTGACGGTGCGGGGGTGGCCGAACGGGCCGACGCCCGTCACTCTGGTGCCATGACCGTCACCCTCGAGGTCCTCGATCCCACCGACCATGGCACGTTCGTGGAGTTCTGCGACGTCTACCTGCGCGCCCAGGAGCGCTCGATCGACCAGCCGTGGTCGCCCGACGAGCTGCGCGTGATGCTCGTCGGCGACGAGTACGTCCACCGCGACGCACTCCTGGCGCGCGACGGCGAGAACGTGGTGGGCGTCGCGATGGCCGAGCTGCCCGAGCGTGACAACGTCACCACCGCGTATGTGGAGGTCTTCGTGCCGCCCGAGCTGCGCCGACGCGGCTACGGATCGGCACTGCTGGAGCGTCTGGAGATGCGTGCCGCCGAGGACGGGCGTGACCGTGCCCTGGCCGAGACGCTGCGCCCGGTCGACGACCCGACGGGGCCGGGACGGGAGTTCGCGCTGGCGTGCGGGTACCGGCCCGACACGACGAACGTCCAACGCGAGCTGGCGCTGCCGGCGCCGACACCGCCCGCGGACGTCGCCGAGGGCTATGCGCTCGTCGCCTGGCGGGGCATGCCGCCGGACCGTTGGGTCGACGAGTACGCCACGCTGCGCTCCTTGCTGAACCAGGAGGCGCCCTCGGGGGAGACCCGGCTGGAGAACGAGTTCTGGGACGCCGACCGGATCCGGCTGGAGGTCGACCAGTGGCGGCGCGAGCGCCGCGTCGCACAGACGGTCGTCGCCGTCACCGACGACGGACGGCTGGCCGGGCACACCCAGTTGCTGTTCCCGGCCGACTCGACCGAGGTCTACCAGTGGGACACCCTCGTGCTGCCCGAGCATCGAGGCCACGGGCTGGGCCTGGCGCTCAAGCGCCAGGCGATGCGCGAGGCGGCCGACCTGCTCGAGGGACGTTCCCGTGTGGTCACGTGGAACGACGCGCAGAATGAGCACATGATCGCCGTCAACGAGGCGATGGGCTACCGCGCGACCGCGTGGGCGGACCAGTGGGTCAAGTCGCTGCGCTGACCGCCCCGCGACGGGCGCTCGGCCTCCTAGTCACCGCCGCGCTCCTCGCGACGGGCGCCGGCACGCCGCGCAGGCCGCGGCGCCGGGGGTGCAGCGGCCACTGTTGAGCGCCACCGCCCGCCCGGCCACCTCGCAGTTCGTGTCCTGGAGTCGATCGTCCCCGCGATCCGGCCAGGTCGTCGTGGTGCGCGCACCGGACGGCACCGTGCGGACCGTCCCGGCCGTGCGCAAGAAGGGCACCACCGTCCGGGACGCCGGGATCCGCCAGTATCGCTACGTGGCCAAGGTGACCGGACTGCGCCCCGCCACGACCTGTCGCTATCGGATCGCGACCGGGTCCGGCAGCACTCGCTGGCGGAGGTTCCGCACCGCGGTCCCTGAGGACGCGGCCTTCACCCTTCTGCAGTTCGGGGACACCCAGATCGCGGACGCCGGGGTCCCGCAGCGCATCGTCGACGCGGCGGCCGCCCGCTTCCGCGACGCCCGGCTCATGCTCCTCGCCGGCGACGTCGTCGACCGACCGTGGCGAGGCGCTGAGTGGCGAGCCCTCCACCGGGCCCTGGCCCCGCCGGGAACGTTCCGCTCGGTCGTGGCCGCCATCGGCAACCACGAGCAGTGCCGGCTCACCTCCGCGTGCCGGTCCGGGAACGGTGCCGGGTTCCGCTCCTACTTCCACGGCCCCACGAACGGCTTCCCACGCCAGCACCGCACCTGGTTCCACACCGACGTCGGCGCTGCCCGGATCATCGTCCTGGACTCCTTCGGCAGTGACCTGCCGCGGCAGCGTCGGTTCCTGAGAAAGGCGCTGCGGACCAACGACCGGCCGTGGTCGATCGTGCTGGTGCACTCGGGCCCGTTCGCCTCGTGGCCCGACCGGGTGAGCTCGACCATGAGGTCGACGTTCCTGCGCACCCTGGAGCGGCACGGCGCCGACCTGGTCCTGTCCGGGCACGACCACTCCTACGCCCGCGGCATGAAGGCCGGCGTCACCTACCTGACCTCGGTGAGCGGACCGAAGTACTACGCCAGCTCGGCTCGGGACTGGCGGCGGGGCGGGGCCACGCGGCGCGCCTGGGCGTCTCGGACCTCGACCTACCAGGCGATCACCGTGACCCCTGATCGGATCACCGTCCGGGCGATCGTCGGGCACCGGGCCGACGGGGCCCGTCCGGCCGCCCGGGTCGGCGACGTCCTCGACCGGTTCAGCCTGCGGCGGTGATCAGAGCTTGCGCAACCGCACCCACTGGACGGTGTGGTCACTGGCCTTGCGCAGGATCACGTCGGCGCGCCCGCGGGTGGTGGCGACGTTCTCGCGCAGGTTGGGCCAGTTGATCGTGTCCCACAGCTCCTCGGCCCGCGCGACGGCCTGCTCGTCGGTGAGCGTGCTGTAGCGGTGGAAGTACGAGGCCGGATCGGCGAACGCCGTCTCGCGCAGTCGCAGGAAGCGGTTGATGTACCAGCGCCGGATGTCCCGGCTGTTGGCGTCGACGTAGATCGAGAAGTCGAAGAAGTCGCTGATGGCCAGCCCGGGAGAGCCGTCGCCGCGCACCCGCGGTGGGGCCAGCACATTGAGTCCCTCGACGATGAGGATGTCGGGCCGTTCGAGACTGATCGTGCGATCGGTGCGGTCGTACGTGAGGTGGTCGTAGACGGGGGCCTCGATCCGCTCGGCGCCGCTCTTGGCGTGCATGACGAAGCGCAGTAGGGCCTTGCGATCGTAGGACTCCGGGAAGCCCTTGCGGTGCATGATGCCGCGCCGCTCGAGCTCGGCGTTCGGCAACAGGAAGCCGTCGGTCGTCACCAGCGCGACGTTCGGATGGTCGTCGTGCTGGGCGAGCAGCTCGCGCAGCAGGCGGGCCGTCGTCGACTTGCCGACCGCGACCGACCCGGCCAGGCCGATGATGAACGGCACCCGATCGGGCTGGGGGTCGCCGAGGAATCGCGCGGTCGCGCGGTACAGCGCCTCGGCGAGGCGGACCCGCAGGCTGATGAGCTGGGTCAGCGGGACGTACACCTGCTGGACCTCGGCGAGGTCCAACTCCTCACCCAGGCCGCGAACGCGTTCGATCTCCTCGGCCGACATGGGTTGGACCGCATCGCGGGCCAGCTCGGCCCACGCCGCACGTTCCAGCTCCACATAGGGGGAGGGGTCCCGTGACATGCCTTCCATTGTGTCGTGTCGTCCGTCACCCACCGACGTCGGGACGCCTCCGAGTGCGCGTCCGTGACCTGCGTCACAGGGTCGCCGCGCGGGCTCGGACCGGGTCCGACGCCGACGGCGTGACCCAGAACCCGGCCTGCGCCCCGCGGTTCGCGGACGCGGCGTCCCCATCGCCTCGGTACGCTGGACGGCATGTGCGGAATCGTCGGATACGTGGGCCATCGCCAGGCGCTGGACGTCGTGGTGGGCGGGCTCCGCAGGCTCGAGTACCGAGGTTACGACTCCACGGGGGTGGGGGTCCTCGACGGAGATCGCATCGCCTGGGCCAAGAAGGCCGGCAAGCTGACGAACCTCGACGCCGTGCTCGAGACCGCGCCGCTTCCGGCCTCGACCACCGGCATCGGCCACACCCGCTGGGCCACCCACGGCGGACCCACCGACGCGAACGCCCATCCGCACCTGTCGCCGGACGAGCGCCTCGCGGTCGTCCACAACGGCATCATCGAGAACTTCATCGCGCTGCGCGAGGAGCTGGAGGACGCCGGCTACGAGTTCTCCTCGGAGACCGACACCGAGGTCGTCGTCCTGCTCCTGCACCGCGAGCTGCAGCGGCAGCCCGACTTCGTCGAGGCGGTCCGTGCCGTGTGCCGTCGCCTCGAAGGAGCGTTCACCCTCGTCTTCGCCGACGCACAGAGCCCCGGCGTCGTCGTGGGCGCGCGCCGCAACTCCCCGCTGGTCGTCGGACGGGGCGACGGCGAGAACTTCCTCGGCTCGGACGTGGCCGCGTTCATCGACTACACGGCCGAGGCGATCGAGCTCGGCCAGGACCAGGTCGTGACCATCACGCCCGACTCGGTCGAGGTCACCGACTTCCACGGCGCCCCGGCCGAGACGACGACGTACACGGTCGACTGGGACGTCTCGGCGGCCGAGAAGGGCGGCTACCGCTGGTACATGCTCAAGGAGATCGAGGAGCAGCCCAAGGCCGTGGCCGACACGCTGTTGGGACGCCTCGACCCCGACGGCCAGCTCCAGCTCGACGAGATGCGCCTGTCCGACGACGAGCTGCGTGACATCGACAAGATCATCATCATCGCGTGCGGCACCGCTTCGTACGCCGGACTGGTCGCCAAGTACGCGATCGAGCACTGGACCCGCATCCCGTGCGAGGTCGAGCTGGCCTCGGAGTTCCGGTACCGCGACCCGATCATCGACCGCTCGACGCTCGTCGTGGCGATCAGCCAGTCCGGCGAGACGATGGACACCCTGATGGCCATCCGCTACGCCCGTCAGCAGCGGGCCCGCGTGCTGTCGATCTGCAACACCAACGGCTCGACCATCCCGCGCGAGTCGGACGCCGTGATCTACACCCACGCCGGCCCCGAGGTCGCCGTGGCGTCCACGAAGGGCTTCCTCTCGCAGGTCGTCGCCTGCTACCTGCTGGGCCTCTACCTGGCGCAGATCAAGGGCACCAAGTACGGCGACGAGATCGACGTGGTGATCCGCGAGCTGCAGCGCATCCCCGAGGGCATCCAGCGGATGATCGACGAGGGGGAGCAGGTGCGCAAGCTCGCCGCCGAGCTGGTGGATCGCACGTCCTTCCTGTTCCTGGGTCGCCACGTCGGATACCCGGTGGCCCTCGAGGGCGCGCTGAAGCTCAAGGAGCTGGCCTACGTGCACGCCGAGGGCTTCGCGGCCGGCGAGCTCAAGCACGGCCCGATCGCCCTCGTCGAGGACGGGTTGCCGATGTTCGTCATCGTGCCGCCTCGGGCCCGGGACCAGTTGCAGGAGAAGATCGTCAGCAACATCCAGGAGGTCCGGGCCCGCGGCGCCCACACGATCGTCCTGGTCGAGGACGGGGACGACACCGTCCTGCCGTTCGCCGACGTGGTCATCCGGCTGCCGAAGGTCCCCACCCTGCTGCAGCCGCTCGTCGCGACCGTGCCGCTGCAGATCTTCGCCTGCGAGCTGGCCGAGCAGCTGGGCCACGACGTCGATCAGCCGCGCAACCTGGCCAAGTCCGTCACGGTGGAGTGAGTCGTGCTCACCGCCCACACCGTCGCCCAGGTGCGCGCGGCCGAGGAGGTCGCCGCGGCTCGGGTGGGTTGGGACGGTCTGATGCAGGCCGCCGCCACCGCGCTGGCCGACGTCCTGCGCCAGGAGACGCCCGCCGACGCGCCGCTGTTGATGCTGATCGGACCGGGCAACAACGGTGGCGACGCCCTGTTCGCCGCCGCTCGACTCCGGGCGCACGGTCGGGCCGTCGACCTGTGCCTGCTCGACCGTTCGACGGTCCATGAGCCCGGACTCGCCGCCGCTCTCGACGCCGGCGCCCGGATCGTCGAGCAGCCGGCCGGACACCGGCACGTGGTCGACGCGATCTTCGGGATCGGCGCCCGTCCGGGCCTGCGGGGGCGCGCCGCGGAGTGGGCGGACTGGATCGAGCGGACGGAGCCGCACGTCGTGGCGGTCGACGTGCCGTCCGGTGTCGGCGTCGACGACGGCCGAGTCGACGGACCGCGGATCCGTGCCGACCTGACGGTCACCTTCGCCACCGCCAAGTGTGGACTGCTCCTCGGCCCGGCCGCCGAGGCGGCAGGCGAGGTCCGCGTCGTCGACATCGGGATGGACCTCGACGACCAGCCGGCGCTGGAGGCGCTCCAGGACCACGACGGCACCCGTTTCGCCGCTCAAGTCGTCCCCGGTCATCGCGACCACAAGTACACCCGCGGCGTGCTCGGCATCCGCGCCGGATCGCCGCAGTACGCCGGCGCCGCGCACCTGTGCGTGGCCGGTGCCCAGGCCGGACCCGCCGGGATGATCCGCTTCGTGGGCCCGCAGGAGCTGGCGCGCCGGGTCGTCGACCACGCTCCCGAGGTCGTCGGCCGGCGGGGTCGAGTCCAGGCCTGGGCCGTCGGCTCGGGAGGCGAGGACAGTCCCGCGCCGCTCAACGCCGCCCTGCGCGACGGGGTCCCGGTCGTGGTCGACGCGACGGCGCTGCACCACCTGCCCGACACCTTCGAGGTCGAGGCGATCGTGACCCCGCACGCCGGCGAGCTGGCGTGGATGCTCCGCGTCGACCGAGAGATCGTCGAGGCCGAGCCGTTGCGCCACGCGCGGGAGGCCGCCGATCGGTGGAACGCGGTCGTGCTGCTGAAGGGGGCCCGCACCCTCGTCGTCGCACCCGACGGCCGCGCCCGGGTCAACCTGTCCGGTACCCCCTGGCTCGGGACGGCCGGCTCCGGTGACATCCTGGCCGGCTTCATCGGCTCGCTGCTCGCCGCCGGTCTCGACGCCTTCGACGCCGGGTCGGTCGGCGCGTTCGTGCACGGGCGGGCGGCCGAACGGCTCCGGGGGCCGTTCGTGGCCTCCGACGTGGCCCGCGTGCTGCCCACCGCGCTGGCCGACTTCTGTGAGGGCGGCCGGCGATGACGACCCACAACGCCGAGCTGGTCGTCGATCTGGACCAGTACCGGGCGAACCTCGCGGCGCTGCGGGCCGCCGCCCCCGGAGCGCTGCAGATGGCCGTCGTGAAGGCGGACGCCTACGGGCACGGCATGGTCCCGGTGGCCCGGGCTGCGCGGGACGTGGCCGACTGGCTCGGGGTGGCCACGCCGGCCGAGGCGCTGACCCTGCGCGCCGCGGGCGACGCCGGGCCGCTGCTGTGCTGGCTGACCGTGCCGGGCGCTCCGTTCACCGAGCTCGCCGAGGCCGGGGTCGAGGTCACCGCGTCGACCGCGGATCAGCTGGCGGCGATCGCCGACGCCTCCGACCGCGCCCGCGCCCAGCTCAAGGTCGACACCGGGTTGTCCCGCAACGGCGCGCTCGGCCCCCAGTGGGACGAGCTCGTCGCGACCGCGGCCCGCCTGCAGGCCGCCGGTCGGATCCGGATCACCGGCGTCTGGTCGCACTTCGCATGCGCCGACGAGCCGCACGACCCCGCCAACGACCGGCAGGAGCAGGTCTTCGTCGCCGCCGTCGACGACCTGCGTGCCGCCGGGATCGACCCCGGTCTGCGCCACCTGGCGAACTCGGCCGCGGTCGTGACCCGCCCGTCGTCCCACTTCGACCTCGTGCGGGTGGGCATCGCGTCCTACGGCATCGCCCCGGACCCGGCGGTCCCGGTGCCGCAGGTCAGACCCGTCCTGACCGCCCGCACCGTGCTGGCGAACGTCAAGCGGGTCCCCGCGGGTGCCGCGGTGTCCTACGGTCGACGGTGGATCGCCGACCGGACCACCACGCTCGGCCTCGTCCCGGTCGGGTACGGCGACGGCCTCCACCGCACCGCCTCCAACCGCGCCGAGGTGGGGTTCGCGGGAGAGCGGCTGCCCGTCCGTGGCACGATCTGCATGGACCAGATGGTCGTCGACCTGGGCGACCGCTCCGCCCGGATCGGCGATCCGGTCACGCTGTTCGGTCCCGGCGACGACGGCGAGCCGTCCGCGCAGGACTGGGCCGACGCGGCCGGCACGATCGCGTACGAGATCGTGACCCGACTGCAGGGACGCTGGTCCCGCACCTATCGAGGAGAACGATGACATCGGTCGCCGCTCGGGTCGCCGCCACCGCGGGCGCCTTCGCCGCCGCCGGAGTCGCCGGCGCGGCCGCCACCATGCTCAAGAAGCGGCAGACGCAGAAGCGTCGTCTCACCCGCGGCGACGACGTGCCGTTCGGCTCGGTTCACGGCGACTCCTACTACGTCTCGGCAGCCGACGACGTGCCGATCCACGTCGAGATCGACGAGGGCCCCGCCCCGACGATCGTGTTCGTGCACGGCTGGATGTGCGACCTCGACACCTGGCACTTCCAGCGGCTCGCCCTGCGCGGTCACGCCCGGCTGGTGTTCATGGAGCAGCGCTCCCACGGCCGCTCGGGACGCAGCGGTCCGCAGAACTCCTCGCTGGCCGACATGGCCGACGACCTGCGGCGAGTGCTCGACGCCCACGCGCCCGAGGGGCCGATCGTCCTGGTCGGCCACTCG
>Ga0079224_100007343_pt1 | contig 14778 bp, 13 predicted proteins | sample Stecom2015_FD_80414 | JGI IMG/M metagenome (GOLD analysis project Ga0079224, IMG submission 80414) | Agricultural soil microbial communities from Utah to study Nitrogen management - Steer compost 2015 | ecosystem: Environmental > Terrestrial > Soil > Agricultural land | place: USA: Utah...
GCGGCGACCGGGTGTTCCCCGCCCGCGACCTCGACCGCGACCAGACGGTCGAGTTCCTCGCCCACGTGCTGCCCGCGATCCGCGGCATCGATCAGCTGCGCGTCGAGGCGCACGACGAGGTGCCGTCGTACACCTTCGCGACCGAGCGTCCCGAGATCACGATCGGCGCCGATCCCTCGGGCGAAGACTGGCTCGAGCTGAAGATCATCGTGACCGTGCAGGGCGAGCCGGTCTCGACGAGCGAGCTCATCACGGCGCTCTCGCGCGGCCAGAACTACCTGCGGCTGCTGAGCGGCACCGTCTTCGCGCTCACCGACCCGCGCTTCGGCCGGCTGCGCGACGTGCTCACCGAGGCCAAGGCGCTCGCAGACCAGCCGCCGACCAGCCCCGGCATCCCGCGCGTGCAGCTCGACCTGTGGCAGGAGCTCGCCGAGGTCGGCGTGCTCGACCGGCAGACGCACGCCTGGCTCGACTCGATGCGCGCGCTCGGCGACCAGACGATCGAGCGCCGCACGCCGCCCGAGTCGTTCCGCGCGACGCTGCGCGACTACCAGGCCGACGGCTTCAGCTGGCTCGACTTCCTGCGCCGGAACTGCCTCGGCGGGCTGCTCGCCGACGACATGGGTCTCGGCAAGACCGTGCAGGTGCTCGCAGCCCTCGACGCCGCACGCGCCGATGAGCCCGGCGCCCGCTTCCTCGTCGTCGCCCCGACGAGCGTCGTGGGCCACTGGCTCGCCGAGGCCCGGCGCTTCGCTCCCGAGCTCGGCGCCGTCGCGATCACCGAGACGAGCCGCAAACGCGGATCCGACGTCGCGGCCGCCGCGGGCGAGGCGCGCCTCGTGATCACGAGCTACGCGATCCTGCGCCTCGACGCCCCGCAGTTCCACGCGGCGGGGTTCCGCGTGCTCGTGCTCGACGAGGCCCAGCAGGTCAAGAACGCGTCGTCGAAGGGCTACGCGGCCGCGCGCCTCGTCGGAGCGCCCACGACGTTCGTCGTCACGGGCACGCCGCTCGAGAACAACCTGCTCGAGCTGTTCGCGCTCACGACGCTCGCGACGCCGGGCCTCTTCGGCGCAAGGTCGCACTTCCGCGAACACTTCCAGGCCCCGATCGAGCGCGACGCCAATGCGACGAAGCTCGAGCGCCTGCGGGCCCGCGTCGCGCCCTTCCTGCTGCGCCGCACGAAGGAGCAGGTCGCGCCCGAGCTGCCGCCCAAGACCGAGCAGGTGCTCGAGATCCCGCTGCATCCCACCCATCAGCGCGCGTACGAGCGGCGGTTCCGTCGCGAGCAGCAGAAGCTCCTCGGTCTCCTCGACGACGTGCGCAAGAACCAGGTGCAGATCCTCGCCTCGCTCACCCGCCTGCGCCGCGAGGCGCTGCATCCCGCGTTCGGCGACGGATCCGGCCCCTCCGCCAAGCTCGACGCGCTCGGCGAGCTGCTCGACGAGATCGTCGCCGACGGCCACCGGGCGCTCGTGTTCAGTCAGTTCACCGAGTTCTTGGGGCTCGCAGCGCAGGTCGCCGAGGAGCGCGGCATCCGCTACTCGTACCTCGACGGCTCGACGACGACGCCCGCGCGGCAGCGCATGATCGACCGGTTCGAAACGGGCTCCGATCCGGTCTTCTTCCTCTCGCTCAAGGCGGGCGGCACGGGTCTGAACCTCACGGCCGCCGACTACTGCATCCTGCTCGACCCGTGGTGGAACCCCGCGGCGGAGGCGCAGGCGATCGACCGCACGCACCGCATCGGCCAGACGCGCCCGGTCATGGTCTACCGCCTCATCTCGGCCGGCACGATCGAGCAGAAGGTGCTCGACCTGCAGGACCGCAAGCGGCGGCTCTTCGACGACGTGCTCGAGGGATCCGGCGCCGCCCCGCTCACGGCCGACGACTTCCGCGAGCTGCTTGCCTGATCCGTCAGTCGAGCAGCAGCGCGGGCTCCTCGAGCACCGACGCGACGTCGGCGACGAAGCGGCTGATCTTGTCGCCGTCGACGATGCGGTGATCGAACGACCCCGACACCGTCGTGACCCACGCGGGGCGCACCTCGCCGTCGACGACCCACGGCTTCTGACGGATCGCGCCCATCGCGACGATGCCCGCCTCGCCCGGGTTGAGGATCGGGGTGCCCGCGTCCATGCCGAACACGCCGATGTTCGTGATCGTGATCGTGCCGCCCGCGAGATCCGCCGGCTGCGTGCGCCCGTCGCGCGCGGTGAGCGTGAGGTTCTGCAGCGCGCTCGCGAGCTCGCGGATCGACAGGTCCTGCGCGTCCTTGATGTTCGGCACGAGCAGGCCGCGCGGCGTCGCGGCCGCGATGCCCAGGTTCACGTAGTTGCGCACTTGGATCTCGGCGCCGCCCTCGGTCTCGATCCACGACGAGTTGATCTCGGGCGTGCGCTGCACGGCCCAGAGCACGGCGCGCGCGTAGACGAGCAGCGGCGAGATCTTGATGTCGGCGAACTGCGGCTGCTTCTTCAGCCGCGCGACGAACTCCATCGTGCGGGTCGCGTCGACATCGGTCCACACCGACACGTGCGGCGCCGTGTACGCGGATCCGACCATCGCGTTCGCGGTCGCCTTGCGCACGCCCTTGACGGGCACGGCCTCGTAGCGCGGATCCGTCGTCGCGGGTCGCGCCGGGATCGTGCGCTCGCGCTCCGACGGCCACGCGGGCGTGGAGAGGTTGCGGAACACCGACGCCTGCTCGGCGTGCTTCAGGACGTCGTCGCGCGTGACCTCGCCCGCGGGGCCGCTGCCCGTGACGTCTGCGAGCGTCACGTCGAGGTCGCGCGCGAGCTTGCGCACGGGGGGCTTCGCGATGACGCCGACCGAGCTCGTCACGACCGTCTCGTGCTGCGCTTTGGGGCGCCGGCGCGTCTGCGCCTCGGCGCCGTTGCCGTAGCCGACGAGCACGGCGGAGTCGCTCGTGTCGGCCGGGGGCTCGGGCGTCGCGCCGCCCTCGGACGAGGATCCGGCCGCCGCGGTCGCGCCCTCGGGCTCGACCGTGAGGATCGGCGCGCCCACGTCGACCGTGTCGCCCGCCTGCACGAGCAGCTCGCCGACCGTGCCCGCGAAGGGCGAGGGCAGCTCGACGACGCTCTTGGCCGTCTCGATGTCGGCGATGGGGTCGTCGATCGCGATCGCGTCGCCGGGCTTCACGCGCCACTCGACGAGCTCGGCCTCCGTGAGGCCCTCGCCGACGTCGGGCAGGTGGAACGTCTCCATGGCGGATCCTCCGTGATTCAGTAGGCGAGCGCGCGGTCGACGGCGTCGAGCACGCGGTCCGCGTCGGGAAGGTAGGTGCCCTCGAGCTTGGCGGGCGGGAACGGCACGTCGTAGCCCGAGACGCGCATGACGGGCGCCTCGAGCGAGTAGAAGGCGCGCTCGGTCACGGTCGCGGCGATGTCGCCGCCGATGCTCGCGACGCCCGGCGCCTCCTGCGCCCAGACCATGCGGCCCGTCTGGCGCACCGACTCGACGATGGGGTCGTAGTCGACGGGCGAGAGCGAGCGCACGTCGACGACGGCGCAGCTCGTGCCCTCGCCCTCGGCGATCGCCGCGGCCTGCAGCAGCACCGACACCATGGCGCCGTGGCCGACGAGGGTCACGTCGGTGCCGGGGCGAACGAGGCGCGACGCGTGCAGCGGCGCCGGGCGGTTGTCGGTGTCGACCTCGCCCTTCTGCCAGTACCGGCTTTTGGGCTCCATGAAGATCACGGGGTCGTTCGAGCGGATCGCGTCCTGGATCATCCAGTACGCGTCGTTCGGCGTCGAGGGGCTCACGACGCGCAGGCCCGCCGTGTGCGCGAAGTACGCCTCGGGGCTCTCCTGGTGGTGTTCGACGGCGCCGATGTGCCCGCCGTACGGGATGCGGATCACGACGGGCATCGTGATCGCGCCCTCGTGGCGGTTCGTGAGCTTCGCGAGCTGCGTCGTGATCTGGTCGAAGGCGGGGAAGACGAAGCCGTCGAACTGGATCTCGATGACGGGCCGGAAGCCCGTCATGGCGAGGCCGATCGCGGTGCCGACGATTCCCGACTCGGCGAGGGGCGTGTCGAGCACCCGCTTCTCGCCGAAGTCGCGCTGCAGATGCTCGGTCACGCGGAACACGCCGCCGAGCTTGCCGATGTCCTCGCCCATGAGGAGCACCCGCGGGTCCTCCTCCATCGCGCGCCGCAGGCCGGCGTTCATGGCCCGCGCGAACGGCATCGTCTCGAGCGTCATGCCGCACCTCCCTCGAACGACGCCTCGTACTCGGCGAGCCAGGCCGCCTGCCGCTCCATGAGCGCGTGCGGCTCGGAGTACACGTGCGCGAACATGCTGTCGGGATCCGGCTCGGGCAGCGAGACCACGCGCTGGCGCGCGTCGGCGGCAAGCGCCTCGCCCTCCGCGTCGACGTCGGCGAAGAAGGCCGCGTCGGCACCGCGCGAGGCGAGGAACGCCCGCATGCGGGCGATCGGATCGCGGCGAGCCCACGACTCCTCCTCGTCGCGCCCGCGGTACTTCGTCGGGTCGTCGCTCGTCGTGTGCGCGCCCATGCGGTAGGTCACGGCCTCGATCGCGCGCGGGCCGCCGCCCGTGCGCGCCTCGTCGAGGTACATGCGCGACGCGGCATACGACGCGAGCACGTCGTTGCCGTCGATGCGGAGGGACGGGATCCCGTAGCCCGCCGAGCGGTCTGCGAGCGGGCCGCGCGACTGCGTCGCAACGGGCACCGAGATCGCCCACTGGTTGTTCTGCAGGAAGAAGAGCTGCGGCGTGTTGTACGAGGCGGCGAAGACCATGGCCTCGTGCACGTCGCCCTCGCTCGCGGCGCCGTCGCCGTAGTAGACGACGACCGCCTCGTCGCGCTCGACGTCGCCCGTGCCCGCGCGCCCGTCGAAGCCGAGACCCATCGCGAAGCCCGTCGCGTGCAGCGTCTGCGTGCCGAGCACGAGCGTGTACAGGCGCGTGTTGCCGTTGGCGGGATCCGTCGGATCCCACCCGCCGTGCGTCGTGCCGCGCATGAGCGCGAGAATGTTCACCGGGTCCACCCCGCGGATCTTCGCGACGACGTGCTCGCGGTACGACGGGAAGATCGTGTCCTGGGGGCGCGCGGCGCGGGCGGATCCGACCTGCGCGGCCTCCTGGCCGAGCGACGGCGGCCACAGCGCGAGCTGCCCCTGACGCTGCAGGCGCGTGGCCTGCTGGTCGAAGGCGCGGATGACCGCCATGTCGCGGTACATCTGTCGGAGCAGGGCGTCGTCTGCGCCCTCCACGATCTCGCGCAGCGGCTCAGCCTCGGGCGTGGGCGCGTACGAGCCGTCTGGCTCGAGGAAGCGCACAAGGGGGGTCTCTGCCGAAGTCACTGTTCCACGCTAGGCCCCCTTTCGCGCGGGGGCGGTGCAACACGAGGGACAACGGATCGCCCATTCCTCTGTGGATCCCGACAGACGTATCCGCGCGCGGCCATACCTGGGCCGGATACGCTCCCGGCATGAGCGCCACCGAGATCTACCGCGCCGCGCGCGACCAGCTGCTGTCCCTCGCCGACGACCACGAGCGGGCCGCCGCCGAGTTCTCCTGGCCCGACGTGGGCGAGCACTTCAACTGGGCCGTCGACTGGTTCGACGAGCTCGCCGCAGGCAACGACGAGGACGCCCTCATCATCCTCGAGGAGGACGGCTCCTCGCTCACGCGATCGTTCGCCGAGCTGTCGCGCCACTCGGACCTCGTCGCGGCGTGGCTCGCGGAGCAGGGCGTGCGCCGCGGCGATCCCGTCATGCTCATGCTCGGCAACCAGCTCGAGATGTGGACGTCGATGCTCGCGATCATGAAGCTGGGCGCCGTGATCCTGCCCACGACGACGGCGATCGGATCCCACGACCTCGCCGACCGCGTCACGCGGGGCGAGGTGCGCGCGGTCATCGCGAACGCGTCGGACACGGAGAAGTTCGCACACGTGCCGGGCGACTGGATCCGCGTCGCGGTCGGCGACGCCGCCGGCTGGCACGACCTGCACGACGCCGACGCGCGCGAGTGGGCGCCCGTGCCGCACCCCGGCACGGCGGCGACGGATCCGCTGCTGCGGTACTTCACGTCGGGCACGACGTCGCAGCCCAAGCTCGTCGAGCACTCGCAGGTGTCGTACCCCGTCGGCCACCTGTCGACCATGTTCTGGATCGGCGTGCGCCCCGGCGACGTGCACCTCAACATCTCCTCCCCCGGCTGGGGCAAGCACGCCTGGAGCAGCTTCTTCGCGCCGTGGATCGCGGGCGCGACGATCTTCGTCTACAACTACGCGCGCTTCGACGCCGAGAAGCTGCTCGCCGAGCTGCGCCACCGCGACGTCAACACCTTCTGCGGCCCGCCCACCGTGTGGCGCATGCTCATCCACGCCGACCTCGGCGAGCGTCCCCCGGGGCTGCGTGAGCTGCTGTCGGCCGGCGAGCCGCTCAACCCCGAGGTCATCTCGTACGTCGAGCGGGCCTGGGGCCTGACGATCCGCGACGGCTACGGCCAGACCGAGACGACGGCGCAGATCGGCAACACGACAGGCTCGCGCATCCGCCCCGGATCCATGGGCCGCCCGCTGCCGGGCTACCCCGTCGTGCTCGTCGACCCCGTGTCGGGCGACGTCGTCGAGGGGGCGGGCGAGGGCGAGCTGTGCCTCGACCTGTCGCAGAACACGCTGCCGCTCATGACCTGCTACTGGGGCGACCCCGAGCGCACGGCGACGGCGACGCGCGGCGGCTTCTACCGCACGGGCGACATCGCGGCGCGCGACGACGAGGGCTACATCACCTACGTCGGCCGCACGGACGACGTGTTCAAGGCGAGCGACTACAAGATCAGCCCGTTCGAGCTCGAGTCGGTGCTGATCGAGCACCCGGCCGTGTCGGAGGCGGCGGTCGTGCCCGCGCCGGATCCGCTGCGCCTCGCGGTGCCGAAGGCCTACGTCGCGCTCGCGCCCGGCTACGAGGAGTCGGCCGAGGTCGCGGAGGACATCCTGCTGCACGCCCGCCGCAACCTCGCGCCCTACCTGCGCGTGCGCCGTCTCGAGTTCCACGAGCTGCCGAAGACGATCTCGGGCAAGATCCGCCGCGTCGAGCTGCGGGCGCGCGAGAACGACCCGTCGGCGGACCTTTCGGGCGAGTTCCGCGAGGAGCACTTCCCGAACCTCAAGAAGGCCCGGTAGCGCGAGCGAGTCAGCGCGCCCGGCGCGCGACCTCCGCGATGCGCGGCAGCGACTCCTCCTCGCCGACCGAGATGCGCACGCCGTCGGGGAACGGGCGCACGATGAGGCCCGCCTCCTCGAAGGTGCGCGCGACGGTCGCGTCGGTCGTCGGGATCCACAGGAAGTTCGCCTGCGAGACCGGCACGTCCCAGCCCGCCGCGAGGAGCAGGGCGCGCAGGCGCTCGCGGCGCTCGACGAGGTCGGCGACGCGCGCCTGGATCTCGTCCGCGCGCGCGAGGCTCGCAAGCGCGGCCTCCTCGGCCTGCGCCGTGACCGACAGGGGGATCTGCGTCGCGCGCGCCGCGTCGAGCACGCGCGCGTTGCCGATCGCGTAGCCGACGCGGAGGGCCGCGAGGCCGTAGGCCTTCGAGAAGGTGCGCAGCACGACGACGTTGGGATGCTCGTCGAAGACGCGCGAGGCGAGGCCGTCGACGGCCGAGGCGTCGGTCACGAACTCGGCGTAGGCCTCGTCGAGCAGCACGAGCACGTCGGCCGGCACCTTCGCGAGGAAGGCGTGGAACTCCTCGCGCGTGACGATGGGGCCCGTGGGGTTGTTGGGCGTGCACACGAGCACGCAGCGCGTGCGCTCGGTGATCGCCGCGGCCATCGCGTCGAGGTCGTGGCGCCCGTCTGCGAGGTTCGGCACCTCGATGCTCGTCGCGCCCGCGACGAGCGCGAGGCTCGGATACGCCTCGAACGACCGCCACGCGTAGACGACCTCGTCGCCGGGCCCGGCCGCCGCCTGCAGGAAGGCGGCGAGGAGCGAGACGCTGCCGGCGCCGATCACGACCTGATCGGATCCGACCCCGTACCGCTCGCCGAGCGCGGCGCGCAGGCGCCCCGCCGTCGCGTCGGGGTAGCGGTTGAGGTTCGCCGCACCGCGCACGGCCTCGAGCACGCCCGGCAGCGGCTCGAAGGGGTTCTCGTTGCTCGACAGCTTGAAGCCGTCGGCCGCCGCCGGCTTGCCCTGGCGGTACGGCGGCAGCGCCGCGATCTCGGGCCGGATGCGGGGAAGAACGGGTTCGGAACTCACCCGTCGATCCTATGCCGCGCACGGAATCCGCTGGACAGCGCCCGAGAGTCCGTGCGCCGGCGCGCCCCGGATGCCACACTCGCAGGATGGGCTTCCTCATCCGCTCGATCGTCAACGGCTTCGCCATCTGGGTGATCTCGCTGATCCCCTTCCTGCAGATCACCGTGACCCCGTTCTCGCCCGGCGACGACCTGCAGCTCGTCGTCACGCTGCTCGCGATCGGCGCGCTGTTCGGCCTCGTCAACACGATCATCGGCACGATCATCAAGATCGTCGCGTTCCCACTGTTCGTGCTGACCCTCGGCCTCATCTCGCTGCTGCTGAACGGCGTGCTGCTCATGGTCACGGCCTGGATCATGGGCTTCTGGGACTGGGGCCTCGACGTCGGCGCGTTCTGGCCCGGCGTGCTCGCGGGCATGCTGCTCGCCGTCATCAACTGGTTCTTCGGCATCATCCTGCGCCCGCAGCGCAAGGCCAGGCGGTAGCGCGGGGTCAGAACTCTGTCCTGCGCGCGCCCTCGTCGGCGCCCGGGGCGTGGAAGAAGAACGTCTCGACCTCGGCGGCCTCGGCGAGGCGCGCGAAGTAGGCCCGCACGCTCTCGGCGCGGGGATCGCCCGACTCCTCGAAGATCGCCGCCGTCTCGGCGTACGCGCTCACGCGGTGCGCCGCGACGTCCCACTCGAGCAGGCCCGTGCGCGCTTCCTCGTACGCGCGCGAGATGACGAGGCTGTCGTCGTCGCCGAGGCGAGCGGGGGATCCGCCGTCGGCGAGCGCCGCCACGGGGTCGTCCTCGTGGGCGAGCGTGAGCGACGTCACCTGCTCCCCCATCGGCACGCGCAGCGGGGCGCCGATCGTCGTGACGTGCTGCACGTCGAAGGCGCTGTCGGTCGCGAGGCGCTGGGCGATCATCGAACCCTGCGAGAAGCCCGTGACGTCGACGACGGCCCCCTCCGTCGCGCCCGCCCGCTCGAGCGCCTCGAGGGCGAAGTCGTAGCCCTCCGATTCGGCCTCGCCCTGATAGAGCGCGAGGTTCTGGCGCCAGCCGAACGGCTCCGATGTCTCCCACGGCGCGCCGCGCGAGCCGCTCAGGTAGGCGACGAAGCGCTCGGATCCGTCGGGCATCGTGTAGCGATCGACGCGCACGCGCGCGCCGCTCCTGCCGTCGTCGACCTCGCCGTTCGGGATCCGCGAGATCGACTCGGCGAGCCCAGCGGGCGCCGTGTCGCGCCGCACGAGGCGCTCGACCCGCATCGGGACGACGCGGTCGGAGACTCCCGGCACGGCGCCCGCGCGGCGCCTGGCGCGCTCGGGCTCGCCCTCGGATCCGCGCCCCATGCCGGTCGCGAGCCGCATGCCGATCATGCCGAGCACGAGGCCCGCCATGGCCTCGGCGCCGGGCAGGCCGGGGCTGTCGAAGTGGTCGGCGAGGTCGCGGCCCGAGCCCAGCAGCCACTCCTTGTGCAGGCTCACGGCCTCGCGCCACGCCTCGGGGTTGCGCTCGGCGAGCGCCTCGAGCTGATCCCTCGCAGAGCCGCCGTCTGCCGTGCGGGCGCCGTCGCCGTGCATCGTGAGCAGGGTCTGCAGCTCCATCGCCTCGTAGGTGTCGCCCGCGAGCCGCAGCGCCGCGACGAGCTCGGTGGCCTCGTCGTACACCGCGAGGCAGCTGTCGCGGCCCGCGCCGGCGCCCGTCCAGAACACCGCCCGGTCGAGCGGCAGCTGCGCCTGCAGCGACTCGGAACGCCGCGCGCAGCCGACCGCCCAGTCTGCGGCCGCGACGACCTGCTCGAGGCGGGCGGCAATCGCGCGCAGCTCGTCGGGATCGACCGCGACGACGGATCCCTGCGTCACGTCGAGGCTCATGGCAGCATCGCCCTGTTGCCGTTCGCGAGCAGCACGTCGGCCTCGTCAGAGCAGCGCATCATGGCCTCGCCCGCGCGCTCGATCGCCGTCGTGAGGCGGTTCTGGAAGGCGACGGCGGCGCTCGCGCGCCACCCCATCTCGCCCGCGACGGCCTGCATCGTGACGCGCGCGACGCGCATCTCCTCCGTCGCCTGTCTCATCTGGTCGCTCGCCTGCCAGAGCAGGCGGGCCGCGTCATGGTCGCTCGTCGTCATGGGACGAGCATGCCGAAGCCGGGCGCTCCCGCGGCGGACTCGGCGCGGATCCCTCAGATAACTCGCGCACATGCGCTCCTGTGGACACGTTGATGCGTCACGAGACGCGGCATCGCGCGCCGTTCCCTCTAGGCTGGAACCGCCCGATGCCCGCCTCGATCCGGAGGTGCCCGTGAACCCTCTTCCTCCTCAGCCGCTGAGCCCGCTCGACGGCCGCTACCGCCCCGCCGTCGCTCCCCTCTCGGAGTACCTATCCGAAGCGGGCCTCAACCGCGCTCGCGTCGAGGTCGAGGTCGAGTGGATCATCCACCTCACCGACAACAACCTCTTCGGCACGCGCCCGCTCGCGCGCGAGGTGCGCGACCGCCTGCGCCTCGCCTACCTCGACTTCGGCCAGAAGGAGATCGACTGGCTCGCCGAGAAGGAGCGCGTCACGCGCCACGACGTGAAGGCCGTCGAGTACTTCGTGCGCGAACGCCTCGCCCAGCTCGGCCTCGATCACCTCGCCGAGCTGACGCACTTCGCGCTCACGAGCGAGGACGTCAACTCGACCTCCTACGCGCTCACCGTCAAGCGCGCCGTGCAGGACGTGTGGCTGCCCGCGTTCCGCGGCGTCGTCGACAAGCTGCGCGCGATGGCCCTCGACCTCGCCGACGCGCCCATGCTCTCGCGCACGCACGGCCAGCCCGCGACGCCCACGACGATGGGCAAGGAGCTCGGCGTCTTCGTAGGGCGCCTCGAGCGCGTGCTGCCGCGCATCGAACAGACCGAGTTCCTCGCGAAGTTCTCGGGCGCGACGGGCACGTGGTCGGCGCACCTCGCCGCCGAGCCCAAGGTCGCCTGGCCGAACATCACGCGCGAGTTCGTCGAGGGACCCCTCGGCCTGTCGTTCAACTCGCTCACGACGCAGATCGAGCCGCACGACTGGCAGGCCGAGCTGTACGACCACATCCGCCACGCGGGCGCGATCCTGCACAACCTCGCGCAGGACATCTGGACGTACATCTCGCTCGGCTACTTCACGCAGATCCCGGTCGCCGGCGCCACGGGCTCGTCGACCATGCCGCACAAGATCAACCCCATCAAGTTCGAGAACGCCGAGGCGAACTTCGAGATCTCGGGCGGCCTGTTCGCGACGCTCGCACAGACCCTCGTGACCTCGCGCCTGCAGCGCGACCTCACCGACTCGACGACGCAGCGCAACATCGGCGTCGCATTCGGCCACTCGCTGCTCGCGCTGTCGAACCTGTCGGGCGGCCTCGACCAGATCTCGCTCGCGCGCGACGTGCTGCTCGCCGACCTCGACGACAACTGGGAGGTCCTCGCCGAGGCGATCCAGACCGTCATCCGCGCCGAGGTCGTCGCGGGCCGCTCGCAGATCAGCGACCCCTACGCGCTGCTCAAGGAGCTCACACGCGGGAACCGCATCGGCGCCGAGGAGCTGCAGTCGTTCGTCGACGGGCTCGACATCGGCGACGACGCGAAGGCGCGCCTTCGCGCCCTCACGCCGGCGGGCTACACGGGCCTCGCCGAGAGCGTCGTGCGCGCCAAGCTCGGCCGCTGAGCCGCAACGAGCGACGCCCCTGGAGATGCTCCAGGGGCGTCGCTCGTGTCTCGAGTCTCAGCGGGCGGATCCGGCCTCGGGGGCCGAGCCGTCCTCGCCCTGCTCGTCGTCATCGGGCGCGAGCACGGGCTTGTCGTGCTCCTTCACGACGTCCTGCGGGTCGACCACGAGCAGCAGGAGCGCGAGCGACAGCACGACGACGATGAACACGATGCCCGCGACGATCGCGGCGATGCGCCACGCGTTCGCGACGATGTCGGATCCCTGACCGGTGAACGCACCCGTCGACAGCGCCGTCACGAACCCCGCGAACACGGCCGCGGCGAACGACCACCCGAGCAGGTGCACGGGCTTCATGAGGTCGCGGCGGGTGGGCTTGTCGTCGGTCATGCGGGATCCTTCGTGAGGGAGGCGGTCTTCGGCGCGGGCGAGACGGCGCCGATCCCGAGATAGACGGCGACGATCGCGGCCCAGCCCCCGAAGAGGCCGACGCCGATGATCGTGCCGGTGAGCGTGAACTCCTGCTTTGCCTCCTCGACGAAGTAGTCGAGGGCGTAGTCGGGCGAGACGACGAGCGTCACGGCCGCCAGGAGGAGCGTGAGGGCGCCGACCGTGATCGCGTCGCGCGCCCACGCGGATCCGTCACGCCTGCGCGCGATGCCCGCCGCGAGCTCGATGACGCCCGCGACGACGGCCCAGCCGAGCAGTACGGCGTGGAAGCGGTGCGCGGGCGCGAGGGGCAGAAGGATCGAGAGCGCGCCGGCGATGACGTGCACTGCGGCGAGCGCGCCCTTCGCGACGGCCGACGTGCGCGTGAGCGCGGCGTCGACGGCGAAGACGACGCCCGTCGAGATCGCGAACGCGGCGAAGACGGCGACCGAGAAGATGCCCGTGCGCTCCTGCACGAAGGTGACCACCATTGCGGCGACGGCTGCGAAGAGCGCCCGCAGGATCAGGGTCGCGCGTGCGACGCGCGAAGCGGCGGAGCGAGACGGCATGCGGATCCTCGGAAAGGCGACGGGTTCGGACCCATCCTATTTGCCCGGGCGCTGGGAAGTGCCGGAGCGGATCAGGCCACGCGCCGCCCATGCGCGAGGTGCACGAGGTGATCGGCGCGCAGGACGTCCTCCTCGTCGTGCGTGACCCAGCCGATCGCGCGGCCGCGCGCGGCCTCGTCGCGCAGGATCTCCCGCGTGCGCTCGCGGCTCGCGGCGTCGAGGCCCGCCGCGGGCTCGTCCAGCAGGAGGATCCGCGCGTCGCGCGCGATGCCCTGCGCGATGAGCGCCCGCTGGCGCTGCCCGCCCGACAGCGCGTGGATCGACCGGCGCGCGTGGGCCGCGAGCCCGACGCGGTCGAGCGCGTCGTCGACAGCCGCACGCACCGCGCGACGCGGGCGCCGCCTGCTCCACGTGCCCATCGCGACCGCCTCGCGCACCGTGAGCGGCAGGGTCTCGGGCACGCGCACGCGCTGCACGACGAGCGCGATGTCGCCGTCGCGCTCGACCCGACCCTCCCGGGGTGCGAGCACGCCCGCGAGGATCTCGACGAGCGTCGACTTGCCGGATCCGTTGGATCCGATCACGGCCGTCACGGCGCCCGCGGGCAGGTCGACGTCGACGTCGTGCAGCACGTCGACGCCGTCGTAGTCGAAGCAGATGCCGGAGGCGCGGAGCGGGGTCATGGTTCCACCGTAATTGATAATGGTTCTCATTTCCCTGTAGAGTGGCGTCTCGTGTCCTGGCTTCTCCACCCCTTCGCGGCCGACTTCATGCTGCGCGCGCTCGTCGGGGGGGTCCTCATCGCGGGGATCTGCGCTGTCGTCGGCACGTGGGTCGTCGCGCGCGGCATGGCCTTTCTCGGCGAGGCGATCGGGCACGGCATGCTGCCCGGCGTCGCGATCACGACGCTCATCGGCGCCCCGACCGTGCTCGGTGCGGCCGCGAGCGCCGTCGTCATGAGCGCCGCGATCGGGTTCCTGCAGCGCCGCGGCCGGCTGTCGTACGACACGAGCATCGGTCTGCTGTTCGTCGGCATGCTCTCGCTCGGCGTCATCATCGTGTCGCACTCGGGCAGCTTCGCGACCGACGCGACGGCCATGCTCTTCGGCGACGTGCTCGCGGTGTCGACGGGCGACATCGCCCTGCTCGCGGCCGCCCTCGTCGTGACGATCGCGGTCGCGAGCTGGCTGCACCGCGCCTTCACGGCCGCCGCCTTCGATCCGCGCATCGCGCAGACGCTCGGGCTGCGGCCGCGACTCGCCCACGTCATGCTCACGGGGCTCGTGACGCTCGCCGTCGTCGCCTCATACCAGGCCGTGGGCACCCTGCTCGTCGTCGGCATGCTCATCGCGCCCGCCGTCGCGGCCGGCCGATGGGCGCGCACGATCGGATCGACCATGGCGCTCGCGGCGGCCTTCGGCGTCGTCGCCGTCGTCGTCGGGCTGCTCGTCTCGTGGCACGCGGCGACGGCAGCGGGTCCTTCGATCGCGCTGTCGGCCATCGCACTCGCGGGGCTGTCCGCCGTCGCGGCGTCGCTGCGCCGCAGGCCCGCGCACGCGGCGGATCCCGAAGCGCGCGCGGAGCGCAGGACGCACCCTTCGACAGCACACCCCATCGTCACGGAAAGCCCCCGATGAAACGACGCCTCACCCTGGTCGCGGCCGCCGCGACCCTCGCCCTCGCCGGCTGCGCGAGCGCGACCCCCTCGTCCCCCTCCGATTCCCCCTCGCCCACGGCATCCGCCGGTCACGGCGCCCGCGAGGGCGCCCAGGAGGTCGCGGAGCCCCAGAGCGCCCTGCTGTCGGTCTCGGCGGACGGCGAGGTCGGCGTGCTCGACCTGCTGTCGGGCGA
>Ga0079224_100007344_pt1 | contig 14778 bp, 13 predicted proteins | sample Stecom2015_FD_80414 | JGI IMG/M metagenome (GOLD analysis project Ga0079224, IMG submission 80414) | Agricultural soil microbial communities from Utah to study Nitrogen management - Steer compost 2015 | ecosystem: Environmental > Terrestrial > Soil > Agricultural land | place: USA: Utah...
AGCACCCGGGTGCGCGGCGTGATGTTGTCCAGCCACGCCTTCACGATCTCGTCGTCGTTCGCCGGATCGAGCGGTGGGTCGAACTTGCGGAGCACACTGCCGTGCCTGGCCTGGTGCAATTCCCAGGGACAGAGCCCGCCAATGTGCTCGTGGGTGGTGGTGAGCACCTCGTCACCGCGACCCAGTTCGATTCCCGCCGCGACGATGCTCATCGCCTCGGTGGTGTTGCGCACGATTGCCACCGAACCCGGCCAGGCATTCAACAGACCCTCCAGCGACGCGTGCAGCGCGGCGAGGTCGGGATGTTCCTGGCCGATCATCCGCTCGAACGCGCGCAGGTGGTGGATGGTCGCCTCCAGCACCGGGATCGGGCACGAACCGTATGTACCGGTGTTGAGATGCACGCCATCGATCACGAACTGACGCGCAATCACCTCCCAGCTCGCCTCGTCATCTGGACGAGGATTGCGCGGCAGGTCTGTCGACTGCTTGTGGCGCGGTGGAGTCGCGTGAGCCAGTGCGGCGAACCCCGGCAACATCGCGCCGAGTGCGAGCAGGTCGCGACGTGAGATGCTCACGAGCGGTAGAGAGCGCCAGCGAGGAGGGCAATGAGTGCGAGCGTGCCCCCTATCGAACCGGTCATCGCCAGCCGCTTGCGGGTGCGGTCGAATGCGGCGGCGGTGTCGCCGGTGGGCTCGAGACGAGCCAGCCTGCTGGCGGCAGGCATCGCGCCGAGCAATGTGACCAACGCGCCCAGCAGTCCCGCGGCCTGCATCGTGCCGAGCCACGGTCCGACATACCCGGACATCGCGCCGTACATCCGGAAGGTGAGCAGCAGGCCACTGATCACCGCAATGATCGAACCGGGACCGGTCAGGTGACGATAGATCGCCGCCTGCACCTCAGCGGCGGCGCCCCAGAGGGTGCGATCGAGCCGATTCATCGCCATTCCGGCGATCATCGCCGCGAGCCCACCACCGATCCAGGCGATGAACGCGAAGTAGTGCACGAACCGCCAGATGCTCACGCTTCCTCCGGGGCGAGGAACGAGGAGTCGAGCGGCTGGCGACCGGGGAATCCTGCGTCGATCTCGTGCCAGTGGGAGACTTCGCTCTCGCCGAGGCGCCAGCAGAGGAAGACTTCCCGACCCTCGTGCAGCGCTGGGAAGTCGACCAGCCCCTCGTCGAATCCGCGAAAGAGGCAGCCGACCTGCTCGAGTTCGTGCAGGCAGGACTCGATCTCACCGGCGAGTCGCCCGGCCAGCAGGCGCGCACTGCGTGCGGTCTCGGTCTCCTCGGTGACTGCGGCATCCTGCTCCAGTTCGTATGCGGAAACCGCCTGGCGCCACTGCGGATGCAGCGTCATGAGGTCGTCTACGATCCGGGAGACCAGTGGCAGGGTGGAGTTTGCGCTCGCCGGCGTGAAGTACCGTCGTTCGTCGCTCATTGCAGCTCCCGGATGATGGCCCGCACCTTCTCGGCGCCGACCTCGCCGTAGTGACCGATCCGATCGATGGCGAATGTTGCACCACGATCGCTGGTGGGACGAACGTAAACCAGTCGCGGCAGCGATGGATCGCGATCCCAGCGCTCGCGCAGCAACTGGGTGGTGCCAGCCATCAACCAGCCGATGGCAGTGTCCGCCGCTGCAACAAACGGTGGCGGCTTGAGCACCGTCTCGCCAATCTCGTCGAAACCGGGTCCCACATCAATCGCCAGCACGATGTCGCAGTCGATGCCCTCCGCCTGCGGCAACGGCAGCGGCGCGCGAATGCCGCCATCGTACAGCGCCCGACCGTTGACCGTCACGGGATGAAACCACGGCGGCAGCGCGCACGACGCAGCCAGGACATCGATGAGCGGGGCGTCCTCGCCATTGGTTCCAAACACCACGGTCTTGCCGGTGTCACGTTCCACGGCGGTGATGGTGCACGGAGTGACCAGGTCGGCGAAGCTCCTCGGCACGATCAACCGTTCCAGCATCGCGCGAAACACCTCGCTCTGGAAGATCGCGGGCGCCCAGATGCCCTTGAGGAGGGCGAATCGTTCGCGCTTGAGCACCTCGCCCGCACGGATCTTCCCGAAGTCGGCCAGCATCCTCGCCGGATCGGCACCGCCGGCCATCGCCGCTGCGACCACCGAACCCATCGAGGTGCCGATCCAGTGCACCGGGGTGAGTCCGGCCTCGCGCAGGGCGATCGCAGCACCCAGGTGTGCAGCGGCCTTGGCACCGCCGCCACCCAGCACCACCGCCACCCGCGGCGCAGTGGACATCAGCCGCGATGCTCGCGTCGGTATTGCTCTGCGGCGGCGTAGCGGCGCTTCTCTTCCGCGGTCTCGGGACGAAGGCGAGGCACGCGGACCGGGTTCCCTTCCTCGTCGATCGCCACGAACACCACCCTCGCGTTGTGGGTGTGACGTCGCTCGCCGGTGGAAGGATTCTCGGAGTACACGTCCACTGAAATGTCCATCGACGAGTTGCCGACATACTCCACCTGCGCGACGCAGGTCACCAGCGAACCCATCGGGATCCGCTCGCGAAAGTCGACCCGGTGAATCGACGCGGTCACCGCCCGCCCGCCGGCGTGACGGATCGCAGCGATCGCTGCAGCCTGGTCGACCATCGCCATCAGGTTGCCACCAAATAGGTCACCGATGATGTTCGCCATGTGCGGCATCACCAGGGTTGATATCTCGCCACGCGAGTGCGACATCGGGCGGAATTCGGGTGTGGTCATGCACCGATCCATTGGGATGTGAGGCGGCAAGCGACCTACGATCTACGATCTACGATTTACGATGTACGATTGCCGAGATTCAGGACGAGCTGCCGTTGATCGTACCTCGTACATCGTACATCGTACCTCGTATCTCGTAAATCGTACCTCGTACATCGTACCTCGCATCTCGTATCTCGTAGATCGCATCAGTAATCCACCGGCCTCAGGTAGTACTCACCAATCGCTGTTCCCGACAGCATCGCGGTGCTTGGCAGGCGGCGCTTCCAATGGGTGCCGTCGAGGCGTCTGCGCACGGTCGCGATCTCGTCGGCGGTGTAACCTGACGCCAGCAGTGTCGCTTCGGAATGTCCCCGCAGCAGCAGGTCGAGGATCCCGTCGGCGCGGGCGTAGGTGATGCCGAAGTCCCGCTCGTCGGTCTGGTCGGCCACCAGGTCCGCGCTCGCCGGCTTGTCGACGATCACCGACGGCACGCCGAGGTGACGCGCCAGGGCCCACACCTGGGTCTTGAACAGGTCGCCGATCGGGTTGACCGGTGGAGTGTCGTCGGCGTGCCAGGTGAAATAGCCCAGCAGACGCTCCGACTTGTTGCCAGTGCCGATCGGCAATGCGCCCAGCGCTGCGGAGAGGTCGAACAGCGTGATCATCCGGGTGCGGGCCATCACGTTGCCGAGACGCTCGGGCGTCATCGGCACGCCACACGCGGCTGCGTACCCTTCGACGGCCGCAGTGATGTCGACCGTGCGCTCGACGATGCCGGTTGCCTCCACCACCAGGCGCGCGTGCTCCAGTGACTGTGGGCTCGACGACTTGTATGGCATCCGGATGGCAACCACGCGCTCGGGTCCCAGCGCCTGTGCCGCCAGGAAGGCCACGACCGCTGAATCGACGCCACCCGACAACCCGATGATCACGTTCTCGAAGCGGCGCAGGCGCCGCACCTCGTCGCGGAGGAACTCCACCAGCCAGCGACGCGTCAGCTCGGCATCAATCTCGAGCTGCGGCACGACGGCCATCGGCGGGATGCGATGCCCTGGCCGCTCATTCTGCGGCGTCCATTCGCCGGCCTCGATCGGGGCGCTTGCGGACTCGCGCCGCTGCCGCGCACGATCGAGCGATTCGATCAGGTACGGCAGCTTCACCTCGAGGTCTGCCAGCAGTGGCGCGTCGGCCCGCACCCGGGTGATCGCGTCGAGATCTACCGTGGCGGTCATCAGTGCGTCCTCGAACTGCGGCGCCCGCAGCAGAACTTCGCCATCGGGAGCGACCAGCAGCGAGCCACCCGGGAAGCCCTTGCCACCCTCGAAGCCGACCAACTGGCTCAGCGCCACGTAGACGCCGTGCTCGCCCGCGATCTCGCGCGCAAGTCGTTCCCAGCGTGCCTGGGAACCCGGCTGTCCGGGATGAGTCGAGTCGGGCACCAATCCGCGCGCGGGACTCGCCGCAACTATCGCCACAAGCTGTGCACCGTCCACCGCGGCGATCGTGGGCAGCAGCGAGTGCCAGGCGTCCTCGCACACCAGCATCGCGACGCGACCGATTCGCGTGTCGAAGGCGCGCACGTCCCGGCCCGACTCGACGAATCGCTCCTCGTCGAACACGCCGTAGGTGGGCAGGAACACCTTGCGATGCACGTGACGGATTCCGGCGTCCCCGCCGCCAAGGCTTGCCCACATCACCGAGTTGTAGAGTCGACTCTCGTGCAGTTCGTAGAAGCCGATGCACGCCTCCAGGTTGCCCGCACCAGACCTGGCGTGACGCTCCGAGAGCAGCTCGTACAGGTCACCGGCTGTCGTGGCCTTCTCGCGAACTCCGCCTTCGAGGAAGTAGCCGGTGAGGATTGCCTCGGGGAACACCAGCACGTCGGCGGGAACTCCGGCCGCCGAGTTCTCGCGGAAGCAGCGCTCGATCAGGTCGAGGTTGTCCGCGAGACGGCCCTTGGCGGGACGGAATTGGGCAAGCGCAACCGTGAGGGGACGCATCACCGGAATCTATCGCCAGCAGGCCTATATTGTCGTTCGACACCAAAGGAGTCACCAATGACCGACCTGAGAACCGCAACCGGACTTCCCGAGGGCTCACAACCGCTGCCTTGGCTGATCGTGACCGGGCAACCGACCCTCGAAATGCTGGCTGCGGCGCGTGACGCCGGAGCCACGGCGGTGATCGACCTGCGCGATCCGATGGAGCCGCGGCCGTCCAGCGAGCCGGATGAAGTGGCCAGGCTCGGGATGAGCTACCACAACTTCCCGGTGCGTCCCGGTGCGCTCGACGACGAGTCACTCCAGCAGGCACTCGAGGTGCTGCGATCGCAGGCCGGTCAGGGAACCGTGCTGCACTGCGCCAGCGCCAATCGCACCGGCGGTCCGCTGATTGCCTACCTGATCATCGACCAGGGGATGGACGAGCAGGAAGCGATCAATGCTGCGATGCGCGCCGGGCTTCGCAGCGCCGAGATCCTCGAGTGGGGCCTCGACTATGCAAGAAGGCACCGCCAGTCCTGACGGTGCCTCCTCGTCGCGTCTCCCCCTGACGCTCACTTCCAGTCAATCACCCCCGCGGCCGGGACCGGTGTCCGCCGCTCGAGGCCGGTGGGCTCGACTTCTGGGTCGAGCCGCTGGCCTCGCTTCGCGCCGGGGCACTGCGTGCCGGGGCCGGCGCCGGACGCTCAACCCGAGTCGGCTGGCTCGGCCGCTGGACCGTGCGCGGCGGAGCAGACGAAGCCGGCCGCGAGGTGGAAGTCTCCCGACGTGAACGCGGCGTCTCGGTCACCGCCGGCGGCCGATGCACCGGACGCTCCTCGACCTTGCGAGTCGGGGTGACGACCGGGGTCGTCGCCCGGGCCGGAGCCGAGACCTGCTGCGCCTGGGGCCGACGAGTCCGCGAACGATCCGTGTTGCCCGTGCTCGCCGGCGGCGTGCTGGTGGCCGGCGGCGTGCTCCGAACGCCACCGCGCGGTGCAGTCACCGGATCAGTGGTCCGGCTCGGCGGGGTCGCCGCCGGACGCTGCGGCTCCCGACGACTCGGCGTCACCGCCGGGGCTGCAGTGCCCCGCGAGCGGCTGCGGTTGTCGTAATTCCCCGATGGAACCGGAGCCGGAGCCGGAACCGGATCGGTCAGCCTGGGCACACCACTGGTCGGAATCGCTGCGCCCGGAGTGCGCGGCCGCGAACGGAACCCGTAGGGGGTGTCAGGTACCACCGGGCGAGGCCGGGGGTTGATCACCGTGATCGGACGGTACGGGGTGCCCCAGTATGGATCCCAACCCCAGAAACCGTTCCAGCGATAGCCACGGAAGTACCACGGGTCGTGCCAGGGATCGTACCAGCCCCAACGATTGCCGATCGTGATCGACACGCCGCTGGCCGGATAGCCCCAGCCACACGCGAGGCACGAATACGAGTAGTCCCAATAGGGATCGTAGCCGCCACCGGCGACAACCACCGGCTGCTCGCTCTCGTAACCCGGACCCCAGACCCGGTAGCCGACCACGTCGTAGCTGAACTCGCCGTTGCGAGTCATCTGCCGGGCGATCGCCAGCAGTTGTGCCTCGGCGTCGCCACCCAGATCCTCCAGCCGGAGCCGGTCATAGTCCCAGTGCATCCCGGTCGAGAACTGGCTGAAGTCGACCGGATCGCGCGAGAGAATCGCCAGCACCAGACCGGTGCCGCCGCGATCGTCGGCCAGGAACGTCTGACGGTCGTTGCGGCCACGCAGCTCGTAACGGCGATCGCCCCGAACGTATGGATCGAGATCGGGATCGAGCGGGAACAGAACCCGCACGTAGCCATCGCCGTCGACCCGGAACACCACGAGGTTGCCGTCCCTGCCTACCTCGACCTCGATGTTGACCCGGTCGCCGGGACGGAAGTCGCCGCCATCGTTGACGAACAGGCGGACGTCACTGGCCTGGACCGGCTCGGGCAGGGCAGGCAGCCCTGTCATCGCCGCGGCAGCGAATAGGGTTGTGGTCAACGCGGTCAGCATCGGTCCTCCGGAAGCCAGACGGTCCATTGATGGAACGCCCATATATGCATCCAGTTCCGTGCCACGGCTACATTGTTGAGAATCAATGACTTACGAGACTGGGCCAGGGAGGGGTGTCCTACCAGCAGGACACTTGTGTCCAGTTCAGGGCAGCGCGGTGTCGCGACCCCCTACCCAGCGGTGCCAGTACATCCGGAGCTCGGTGATCCGCTGACCGTCGGTCTCCGCGAACAGCGCCCCGCGGGCATCGACCATTTCGCCGGTCTTGCGGCGACGGAAGGTGAGCTTGAACTCGGTCGAGAACCACGGCCCTGCGACGAACACTTCGCCGGTGGTGAAACGTGCCTCGGACTGATGGTAGGGAATGTCGGCGGCCCAGGCACGAAATGCCTCGGTGCCCAGCAGCGGCTTGGAGAACGGCGTCTCGAGAAAGATCACCTGCGGGTCGAGCACACTCAGCATCATCTCGACCCGCCCCTTGCTCCAGCCCTTCGCGAAGGTGTCCACCAGCTCGCTTGCGCGGCTCGCGAAGTCCTGCGGGGAATCACTCACGGTGTTGCGGCCTGCCCTTCAGTTGATGCCCGTTCGACGGCGTCGCGCGCCTGCGACAACATCGGCTGGTAGAGCGAGTCAGCATTGTTCCAAAGGCGCAGGAATCGCGAGTACGCCACCGCCGCCGAATCGAGCCGACCCTCGGCTTCCCAGGCGCGACCGAGATAGTACTGCACGATTGGGTACACCTGGCCAGTCTCACTGAAGCCGTAGGTCAGGTGACTGATGCCACGGCGACGAGTCGTTGGCATCGAACTCAGCAGCATCGCGTAGCGCATCTCGATCGGCGTGACAAAGTTGACGGCGTTGGTCCCGCCCATCAGGACCCGGGCACTGTCGAGCACCGCGATGCCACGCGCGGTGTCGCCCTGCGCAACCAGGGCCAGACCCTGCACTCCGTAGAGTGCGCCGTGCACGAACCGCTGCAGGGTATCGGGTCGGGCCAGCACCCGGCCCACGAATGAGTACGCCCGGGCCGGATCGCCCAGGTCGAGCGCCATCAGTCCCTGCCACACCGCGACATACTGATTGAGGTGATTGCGACCGATCGCCGAGTCGGCCATCCGCAGCAGCGCCGGATCGGCGTAACCGGAAAGCAGCGGCATCAGTCGGACGTATGAGCGCATCTCCTGGTACTGGGCGCCGAGATCCGCGTTGGCGAGGATTGCCAGCGCAGAGTCGGTCTGTCCCAGTGCCTGGGCGATCATCCCCGGCAACGCACGCAACTGGGCTCCTGCCGGACCTTCAGGTGCGGCGGCGGAGATCTGCAGTGCCAGGTCGAGGACCTCGTCGCCACTCGCCCGCGACATCCGGTTCTGGAACGCGGCCAGCGACAAGCCGCTCGGCGACTCGAACAGCGCCACCAACGCCGAGTCGTCTCCGGACACCGCACGCCGCGCGAGCTGGGCGCGGCGCAACTCGGTACTGGACTCCGCCGATCGGAACACGGTCTCATACCGGCGAATGGTCGCCGTGTCGCCCATCGCAGTGGCGACCTCGAGCGGGTGGATGGCGGCCGGTGCGAGTGACGAGTCGAGCTCGATCACCTTGTCGAACGGCTCCCGCAGTCGTTCCGGTGGCAGCGGGCGGTAGGCGCGAGTGTGGTACTGCGCCTCACCCAACAGGAACCAGCCGTCGGCGTCGTCCGGGAAGCGCTGCGTGTAGAGACGCGCCGAGTCGGCGGCGACCGGGTTGCCGTGCGCGAACAGGTCGTACGCGATCAGCAGCGCGCGCATCCTGGGCGGCAGCGAATCGGAGAACCGCACCGCGTTGCTCGCTGCGTCCAGCGACAGCGGAACCTGGTACAGTCCCTGCCAGCCGAGCGTGTTGGCCAGGCGGTACCAGGCCAGCGCGAAGGTCGAGTCGGCGGTGACCGCCTCCTCGAATGCGACGCGCGCGCTGTCCCACTGGCCGCGACGGTGATAGCGCTCACCGCGCAGGTAAGCACGGATCGCGGGCATCGACGCCGAGCGAATGCCGGTGGTGTTGGCGGACGGCAGCGGCTCGCGTGACTTCCAGATGTCGTGCAGCAGTGCGAGTGCCAGTCCGTCGGCAAGCACCAGCACCGAGTCGATCGGTCCGTCGATCTGGGCACCACCGAGTCGCACGCCATCGAGGCCGTACAATTCCGCGGTGAGTCGCGCGGTGGAGCCCGCCGCCACGATGCTGCCGGTGAGCACCGACGCGGCGCGGGTGTTGCGAGCGACAGCGATCGCATCGTCGAGGTCGCCCTCGCCCGAGTCGACCCGGCGTCGCCACTCCCGCAGCACGCTGCGGGGCTCGATGGTGCGGATTGGCCCGACACCGTCGAGGGTGACCGACAACAGGTCGACCATTCCCTCGCCGAGTCCCTCGACGCCTGCACCCGAGACATTGAACGGAACCACGGCAATCGTCTCGGCGCCCGAGACCACGACCCGTCGTCCGGGGCCGTACATCATCGCCCAGATCGCGGTGCCCGCGATCACCACCAGCGGCAACACGATCGCGAGCAACTTCCAGCGACGGCTCTCGCGGCTCGCCGCAGCGGCGCCACTCGATTCCGACGCGATCGCTCGCGCAAACTCGGTGATGGAACCGAATCGCTTCTCGGGATCGGTGGACAGGGCGCGCTGGGTCGCGCCGTCGATACTGCCGGGAATTCCCGGCACCACCGACGACAGCTTGGGGCGCGGCCCGGTGAGGATCGACGTGAGCATCGCCTGCATTGTCGGGCCGGAGAACGCCTGCTTGCCGGTGACCAGCTCGTAGAACACGCACGCCAGCGCGTACTGATCGCTGCGCGCGTCGACGTTGTCGGCGGTCGCCTGCTCCGGGCTCATGTACGCCGGAGTGCCGATCGCCATTCCCGAACCGGTCAGGTTGCTCTCGGCGCGCGACGCGTCGATGGCGCGTGCGATGCCGAAGTCGGTTACCACCGCGTGCCCACCGGAGAGCATGATGTTTTCCGGCTTGACGTCACGGTGCACGATGCCGTGGTCGTGCGCGTACCCGAGGCCGCTTGCTGCCTCGCGGATGATCTCCGCGGCGCGATCGAGCGGCAGCGGACCCTCGCGCCGCATCAGGTCGCGCAGTGACTCCCCCTCGATATAGGGCATCACGTAGTACAGCATCTCGTCGGCCGAGCCCGAGTCATAGACGGGCACGATGTGGGGATGCTGCAGCTTGGCGGCCAGCTCGATCTCGCGGAGGAATCTCTCAGTGCCGAGCGTTGCCGACAGCTCGGGCCTCAGCACCTTGATCGCGACCTGGCGACGATGCTTGAGATCCTCGGCCAGGTAGACGGTGGCCATACCACCCTGGCCGACCTGCCGCTCGATACGGTAGTGGCCGTCCAGCGCCCTGTTGAGACGTTCGATGGGGTCGTTGGTCATCAGTGCTGGTGATTGTGGTGGTGGGTATGACTCAATCTACCCATCGGATGGTCGGGGGGCACCCCCCGGTTTCGCCAGACCGGGCGGACCCGATCTCCCGCCGGGCAGATGCTGGTGTGCCGAGGAAGGTTGCGTCGGTGGGGCGTGACTCAGGCGAGCCACTCGGCCACGGTCATCACCAGCAGCCACACGTTGAGGCCCGCGATCACCACGGCCATCGCCCAGGCCACGCCCTTGAGCAGGGGCCCGTTGACGAATTCACCCATCTTGGCCCGGTTCGAGGTGAACATCACCAGTGGGATCACCGCGAACGAGAGCTGCAGCGACAGCACCACCTGGCTCAGGATGAGCAGCGCACCGGTGCCGCGCTCACCGTACACCGCGGTCACGACCGCGGCCGGCAGGATGGCCAGCAGCCGGGTGATCAAGCGGCGCAGCCAGGCCGGCAGGCGGATGTCGAGGAACCCCTCCATGACGATCTGCCCGGCCAGGGTCCCCGTCACCGTGCTGTTCTGTCCCGAGGCCAGGAGTGCCACGGCGAACAGGATCGACGCCATCGTGGTGCCGAGCAGCGGGGCCAGCAGCTCGTGGGCATCGTGGATGTCCGCCACGTGTTCGTAGCCGGTGCCGTGGAAGGTCGCCGCGGAGAGAATCAGGATCGCTGCGTTGATCAGGAAGGCGAAGAACAGCGCCACGGTCGAGTCGATGGTGGCGTACTTGATCGTCTCGCGCTTGTCGTCGGGCTCGTCGCCCATGTGCCGCACCTGCACGATCGCCGAGTGCAGGTAGAGGTTGTGCGGCATCACGGTGGCGCCGAGAATGCCGATCGCGATGTAGAGCATCACCGGGTTGGTGACGATCTCGGTGGACGGGATCAGTCCCTCCACGAGGGCAGCGATCTCGGGTCGTGCCAGCGCCATCTCCACCGCGAAGCACAACCCGATCACCGCCACCAGCGCGATCACGAACGCCTCGAGCCAGCGGAATCCCTTGTGCTGCAGCAGCAGGATCAGCAGCACGTCGATCGCGGTGATGATCACGCCCCACACCAGCGGGATTCCGAACAGCAGGTTGAGAGCGATCGCGGAACCGATCACCTCGGCGAGGTCGGTCGCGATGATCGCAATCTCGCATAGGATCCACAGGATGAACGAGACGGGACGTGAATAGTGATCGCGACACGCCTGCGCGAGGTCGCGACCGGTCACCACGCCAAGCTTGACGGTGAGCGACTGCAGCACCATCGCGAGGATGTTGCTGATCAGGATGACACTGAGCAGCGTGTAACCGAACTGTGCACCACCGGCTATGTCGGTGGCCCAGTTGCCCGGATCCATGTAACCGACCGCGACCATGTAACCGGGGCCGGCGAAGGCGAGCGCCTTGCGCCACCACGGCCCGGTGCGCGAGATGTTGACGGTGCGGAACGATTCCGGCAGCGACGGAGTGCGTCGCTCATATCGCCAGCCGCTCTCCGGCGGTGCAGGAACCGGCTCGGGAATCCGAATCATTCCTGCGCCCCCGACACGCACAGCAGGTGACCCGCGATCTCCCGACCGACGACCTGTCGATTGCGTCCGCGCTTGATGATCACCGGGCCGCTGAAGGGCTGGTGCTCGACGACACTCACGACCGCACCGGGCACCAGGCCGTTGTCGGCGAACCAGCGCAACTGCTCACCCTCGTCGGTGTCCACCCGGACAATTGTCACGGTCTCACCGGTGGGAACTTCGGCGAGTGCACGAGTCAACTGCTCCGTCATCACGCCGTCGGCACTCGGAATCGGGTCGCCGTGCGGATCGAAATCGGGATGGCCCAGCGCGGCGGCGAGTCGATCTACCAGGTCATCACTCACGGCGTGCTCCAGCCGCTCGGCCTCGTCGTGCACGGTGTCCCAGGTGTAGCCAAGACGCTCGACCAGGTACGCCTCGATCAGGCGGTGACGACGCAGCATCCGAAGCGCCTCGCGACGGCCCTGCGCGGTGAGACTGACGCCCTTGTAGCGCTCGTGCTCCAGCAGTCCCTGCTCCGCCAGTCGCTTGATCATCCCGCTCACCGACGGCGCAGCAATCCCTAGCTGCTCGGCGATGCTGTTGGTACTCGCCGCCTCGCCGCGCTCGGTGAGGTGATAGATCGCCTTGAGGTAGTCCTCGACAGAGCGGCTCAGGTCAGCGTGCATCGGTGACCTTCGACCAGGGGGAGGGGGTGCGAGCCAGGAGCGACCGACAGGAGGAAGTCTTAGGCACGCCTAAATATTGGTCTTGGTGCTCCTAACTGTCAACACCCCCTGCCCCCAGCCAGGCCTCCAGCACCGGGGTGACGATCCGCTCGGTGAGTCCCCAGAGCAGGCCCACCGGCAGGTGGTAGCCGATCACCCGCATCGGCTCGCCGCGGACCTCCAGGTCGACCCCGCGCCGGGTGTCGGGGTGGGCCAGCTCCTCGAAGGTGACCCAGCTGGCCTGATCGATCTCGTGGTTGAGGACCAGGTTGGCGTCCTCGGGAGGGGTGAACAGGTAGGGGCGAACCAGCATCCGGGGCAGCACGGCGATGCTGGGAGCCAGGTCGTCGAGGGCCAGTCGGCTGTGATCACGCTCGAGCCGGAAGCCGGTCTCCTCCCAGGTCTCGCGCCTGGCAGTGTCGAGGAGATCGGAGTCGGTGGGGTCTCGCCTGCCACCGGGGAGTGCAACCTGCCCCGACCACGGATCGCTGTGACGGACCACCCGCCGTACCAGCAGCAGGCGATCGGGATCCGGTCGCACGATCAGGGCGACCGCGGCCTGGCGTCGGTCAGTGGGATCCGCTTCGACCGGTGGCCGCTCCGCGAGTCGAGCCACCATCTGCTCGAGTCGCGTCACGATTCAGTCGAGGTGCCGGGAGAGGTGACGCACGGTGAGGTCGAACACTCGCTCCGCCACCGGCGTCGCGCCGGCCCAGGGATGGGCGCACCCCCAGACGTGATCCGATCCCTCGATCGGCTCGAACTGGTGGCCCTCTCCCGCGGCCCGCGCGAGTTCCTCCGCCTCCGCGAACGGCACGGTGCCGTCGGCGGTGGCGTGCAGTTGCAACCAGGGTCGCGCCAGTTCGCTAGCAGCCGCAGGAATGTCGAGCCGTCCGTGTTCGTGCTGGAGGCAATCCTCGGCCACCTCGTAATCCAGCGGCAGGCGGATCCGGAGTCGCTGGTGCAGGATCTCGATCCTGCCGACCCGACGCCAGGCCGCGAGCTCGGCGTCGGTGTGACGACGCGCCCTGCCGATCCCGTTCCAGGTGACCACCGCCCTGATCGCATCCGCTTCGCGCGCGAGCAGGATCGCCATTCCACCCCCGCGCGAATGTCCCACCACGCCGATCGAAGTCGGCGGACGGACGCCCAGCTCGCCTGAGGCAAGCGCATCGATGATTGCCCGGAGGTCGTCGAGCTCCCGCGAATACGTGTTGCGTGCGAATCGTTCGTGGTGCACGAAGTCGCCTGCAGAGTCGACCCCGGAACCACTCACCGACGCAGTGACTGCGGTGAATCCGGCGCGGGCCAGCCGGTCGGCGAACACCGGCAGGAACGAGTAGTCCTTGAAGCCCTTGAAGCCGTGCAGCAACAGCACGGCCGGCTGCGCTGCGTCACGCGCAGTGGTGCGCACGTCGACGAGGATCTCGCCGAGTGCACCGGGGACCTGGTGCGAAGAGAGCGTGGGTGTCGCCACTTGTGGCCTTCGCCCGGCTACTGCACAGCCGGTTCGACCAGGCTCAGTGATCCAGCGTCGGCGTCGAGTTCCGCCTCGACCCCGATCGGCAATGTCCACTGATCATCGATGTGCCCGAAGGGAAATCCGACGGCGACCGGGATCCCGAGCGAACCGAAGTAGGTGTGCAGCACCTCGTCGAAGCCCAGCGCACCGCCGTCGCCGCCGCGACTCATTTCGGTGAAGCGACCGATTGCAACGCCGGCCAGGCGATCGAATGCACCGACCAGGCGCAGGTGCGCCAGCATCCGGTCGATGCGGTAGACGTCCTCGTCGACATCCTCGAGGAACAGGATCGCGCCGTCGAGCGACGGGAAGAAGGGAGTGCCGATCAGTGCCTGGACCAGCGTGAGGTTGCCACCGACCAGGCGGCCGCGCGCCTTGCCCCCGGCGATGGGGAAGATGCGCCGATTGGTGGGAACCAGCACGTCCGGCGGCGGGTTGTGCGCACCGAGCCGGCCGGCCGGCGCGACACTCGTCAGCACGCGGTCGAAGTGGAAACGCTGGAAGTTCGGCATCGGAGTGCGAGCGATCGGACCGTGGAACGTCACCACGCCGGTGCGCGTCCAAAGTGACAGCAGCAGCACCGTGATGTCGGAGTAACCGATGACCGGCTTGGGGTGGCGAACGAAGCCATCGAAGTCGACCCGGTGCACGATGCGGTTCATTCCGTTGCCACCGCGAATGCACCAGACCGCATCGACTTCGGGCGAGGTCAGGGCCGCGTTCAGGTCGCTGATCCGCTGGTCGTCGGTCCCGGCGAGGTAACCGTAGGCCGCCCTGGCGTTGGGACCCAGCCGGGGCTGATAACCAAGGGCCGTGCAGAGCTCGGAGGCTCGGGTGAGGTCGTCCCGCTCCAGCAACGGCCCGGAAGGTGCAATCAATGCTACCTGGG
>Ga0079224_100007345_pt1 | contig 14776 bp, 11 predicted proteins | sample Stecom2015_FD_80414 | JGI IMG/M metagenome (GOLD analysis project Ga0079224, IMG submission 80414) | Agricultural soil microbial communities from Utah to study Nitrogen management - Steer compost 2015 | ecosystem: Environmental > Terrestrial > Soil > Agricultural land | place: USA: Utah...
CCCTTTTTAGTTCTTTCAAAACTAATTATTGGGTAATTCTTTGATTATTGACAATAATAAAAGAAGGAATAAAGCAGTATGACTAAATCTACCAAAGACAGATTGACCAGAGTAAGGAGTATCCTAGTATCTCAGCCTAAGCCTACAGATGAACGATCTCCTTATTTCCAACTGGCTGAGAAATACAACCTCAAGATTGATTTTAGATCGTTTATCCAAGTGGAGCCGGTATCCATTAAAGACTTCCGCAAGCAGAAGATAGATATCTTAAAACACACTGCCATCATTTTTACCAGTCGGAACGCGATCGATCATTTTTTCAAGATCTGCCAGGAACTAAAGGTCGAGATGCCGGCAGACATGAAGTACTTTTGTATTTCTGAGCAGACGGCGCATTATCTGCAGAAGTACATCGTTATCAGGAAGAGAAAGCTGTTTGTTGGGGTAAAATCCGCTTCCGATCTTTTCGAATATTTTAAGAAGCACAAAAATGAGAAATACTTGTTTCCCTGCTCTGACATCAGGAAGGATGATATTCCGGATTTCTTGACCAAGAACGGGACGGAATTTACCGAGGCGATTATCTATCATACCGTAGCCGCCGACCTTTCGGATTTGAAGGACATTAAATATGATATTCTGGCTTTCTTCAGCCCTTCCGGGATCAAGTCATTGTTTCAGAACTTCCCCGACTTTGAACAGAACAATACCCGCATAGCGGCGTTTGGGCCTACTACTGCCCAGTCCGTTCGGGAGGCCAATCTTATTTTGGATATTGAAGCCCCCATGCCCAATGCCCCAAGTATGACCGGTGCGTTGGAGTTGTACATTAAAAAGGCCAATAATTTATAAGAATTTACATCCTTATTAAGGTAATTTCAGTTTAAATGTGTAAAATGGATGGTCAAATAAGAAAAGGCTTTTAACACATGGAAGGACAGATTTACCGATATTTTTGGGTTTTTATGTTTACCTGTTTTCTTGTTGTTCCGGCCTTTTCACAGCAAGATGCACAGTTTACACAATACATGTACAACGGGATGTTTTACAATCCCGCCTTTTCCGGCCAAGGGGAGGGGTACCAATTCTCCGGCCTGCACAGAAGTCAATGGTCGGGGTATAGCACCACTGCAGGCTTGGGAGGTGCGCCCTCGACCCAATTGCTGACCGCAAGCGGAAGTTTAGAAGATCTTAACTTGGGCTTTGGCCTTGTTTTTGTGAATGACAGAATTGGTGCAACCTCCAACCAGGAAGTTAATCTCTCATTGGCTTATCATTATGGTATAGGCCGTGGGGTATTGAGTGTTGGTGCATCAGCGGGAATATTCTCTAGCACTTTGGATTTTGACTTGCTTGAGCTGATCAATCCGGATTTAGTAGTGCCGGCTGCAGGAAGCGAAAGCCAGTACAATGTTAATTTTAGTGCAGGAGCATTGTACGATAGGGGCAATCTGTATGTCGGCCTGAGTGCTCGTCATGTAAATGAACCGGACTTTAATTTTGGGGACGGCAACCTAGGCAACCAGCTGAAGCTGCACAGCTACCTGATAGCAGGCTATAGGATTAGAGCTTCTGCATTTTGGACGGTAGAGCCGAGCGTCCTTTTAAAATCGGTCCAAGTGGATAATTTTTCCTATGATATGAGCGTTATAGCCTCGTACAATAACAAAATTAGTGGCGGACTGGCCTACAGGGGCGAGGAATCCGCCTCCGTTATATTAGGATATAGTTTGTTGAACGATAACTCGTTGAGACTGGGGTATGCCTTTGATTTGGTAGTGGGAGGTTTGGAAGCCAAATCGCCTTCTTCCCATGAATTTATGTTGACATATAATTTGCCGAAGGCCAAAAGAAGTGTGGAAAGGGTCATTCAAAGGACCCCGAGATTTAGGTTTTGAAAATAGAAGGATTTAAAATTTAATCGTGTGCTTTTTTAATATTTTCTCCTAAATTTCGAGTTGATAGAAAGATAATGGAGTTGTGTTAGATGTTGATAACAGTGTGATTTATGTATAGGAAAAAGATTTCGCAATCCTTCCCGTTAATTGCGGTAATATTGTTGGCAACACTACTTCAGGGTTGCGGCCTTTTTGGCAGTAGGGGATCTGCTAGCGAAAGAGCCAACAGAAGAGGTGAAGTGACGGGCGTGCCTAATCGTTCAGGATGGCAACAAACTTTGCCTCACGAGATGGTAGCTGTGAGGGCAGGGACTTTCTGGATGGGGCAAGCCGATGAGGACATTACCCAAAGTCAGGCTTCCCTGAATAAGCAAGTAACCATTTCCGAATTTTTCATGGACAAGTATGAAGTGTCCAACAATAAGTACCGGCAATTTCTCGAAGCAGTGAGATCCGGTGAATTGACCTATAGTACCCCTACTACATTGGATGAGCCGCCACAGTTTAATCTGGAGGAATTGCTGCCTGACACTGCCGTGTGGTCAAACAGTTTTACCTACCATTATGGAGATCCCTTGATGGAGTATTATTTCGAGCACCCTGCATTTGATGATTATCCTGTAGTTGGTGTGAGTTGGGATCAGGCCAAGCAGTACTGTGAGTGGAAGAGCTATCACATGAATGCCAACGACCGGTCGGAATATGATATGCCACGTTTCAGGCTGCCCTCCGAAGCAGAGTGGGAATATGCCGCGAAGGGCGGAAAACTTGCAGCGAAATATCCATGGGGAGGACCATATTTGAGGAATAAGAGAGGTTGCTTGATGGCCAACTTTAAGCCAGGCAGAGGGAATTATATTGATGATGGCTTCGCGTACACGGCACCTGTAGACGTGTTTGCACCCAATGGGTTTGGGTTGTACAACATGGCTGGCAATGTAGCTGAATGGGTAAACGACGCCTACAACCCTGCAGGTAATGCGTTGATGTGGGATATGGACCCGATATACGATGACCCCAATGAGCCTAGAAAAGTCGTTCGAGGCGGATCCTGGAAGGATATAGCCCATTTTTTGGAGACAAGTACCAGAACCTATGAGTATCAAGACACCAAGTCAGCCCACATAGGATTTAGAACCGCAATGACATTTATCGGAAGGTCTGGTTCAATGGATGTAAATTCAAGCAGAAGGAATAGAAGATAAACCCCAATAAAAAAAACAATTAGTATCATCAGTTATGGCAGTAGCAAAAAAATCATTTTCTAATACATTTTATAGCAATGTGATGCCTAAGATTTACGGCATCGGGGCATCTATCGTTATCTTGGGTGCCATGTTTAAAATCCTTGACTGGACAGGAGGCAACTTGATGATCGCAGTAGGTCTGACCACTGAAGCTATTATCTTTTTCCTTTCAGCATTCGAACCAAGACCACAAGAGGTAGATTGGACAAAGGTGTACCCTGAATTAGCAGGTGAGAATACAGGCGTGGCTCCAGTAGGAGGAGCTGCTCGGGTTGGAAAAGTGGCGGTAGCCGACGGAGCGACCCAAAAATTTGATGAGATGTTGGAAAAAGCCAAAATTGGCCCTGAACTGATCGATAGTCTAGGCAAAGGCATTCAGAACCTCGCCGCTTCCGCAGAAAAAATGGGTACTGTTGCCGACGCGGCTTTGGCTACCAATGAATATGCACAGAACGTGAAGACCGCCTCCAGAACCTTAGTCGACATTAACCAGTCCTATGCCAAAACCGCCTCTGCCCTTTCAGAAATGTCTTCAGCGACCCAAGATGTAGTAGGATATAGGGAGGAAGTGGCTAATGTCACCAAAAATCTTTCAGCGTTGAACGTTCTTTATGAAATGGAGTTGAAAGATGCTGAAAGTCACGTTAAAGTGATCAATAAATTTTACGCCAATGTATCTGCAGCCATGGAAGGCTTAAATGAGGCTGGAAAGGAAACAGAGACTTTTAAAAGCGAATTGGCAAAGCTCAATAGCAATGTCAGTTCTTTGAATAGAATCTACGGTGGAATGCTTTCCGCTATGAAAGGTTAAACAGCTATCAATTTAATTTTTATTCTTAATTCATTAGAGATATATGGCGCAGGCTAAAGAAACACCAAGGCAGCGGATGATCGGTATGATGTACCTCGTCCTTACTGCTTTGTTGGCGTTGCAAGTCAGTAATCAAATTCTACAGAAGTTCGTTTTGCTGAATGATGGCTTAGAGAGGACATCCAGCAACTATATCCAGAAGAACGAGTTGACGGTGAATTCTATCGCTAGTACCGTAGAGCAACAAGGGAACAACAGCAGGGATGTACCGAAAGTAGAGGCCGCCCGTCAGATAAGACAAGCTACATCCGAGATTTTTGATTATTTGGAGGAACTAAAGCAACAACTTATCACTGAGACCAATGCCCGAAACGACGAAGGGGGCTACAACACCGGTGCTTTAAAAAACACTTCAGCTTCAGGTAACCTGTTTAGTAACAACAGAGTGGGTTACGAGATGCAGGAGAGGCTGAATACCTTTCCCACTCAGGTTACCAAGTTGCTCGCCGATGTGGGCATAGAATTGACTTTTGACAAAATTGCAAAGGATGCAAATGAAATTGATTTGTTCCGGAACGACTCCGAAGCCAATTATAAAGATTATGTGAACCTGAACTTTGTCAAATCGCCCGTAGGGGCGGTGTTGGCAATCATTAGCCAGCACCAAAATGAGGTTTTAAATATTGAAAGCGAGGCCTTGTCCGCAATAACCGGTACTATTGGTTCGTTTTATTTTAAATCTGACGTGGTTCAAGCCAGAATTTCTGCCAATTCCAATGTGGTAGCTGCTGGTACACCTTTTGAAGGGGACTTGTTTATTGCCTCTTCTTCCTCATCGGCCAGGCCGAAGATGACGATCAATGGAGATCCCATTCCGGTAGAAGAGGGCTTTGGAAAGATCAACTTTACTGTCCCTCCAGCATCTAGCTATGATGACAGAGGATTAGCAGAACGGAGCCTGAAAGGCGAGGTGTTGGTCAACATTGGAGGAAAAGACAGTTTGTTCACCGTAGATTATACCTACTTCGTCGCTCAGCCGGTAATCCGGGTGACTTCAGAGGTCGTCAACAGGCTGTATGCCAATAGTGCCAATGAGTTGCGAATTGATGTACCGGCATTAGGCAATGCCTATGCACCAGAGTTTTCCGTGACGGGTGGACAGGCAATAAAGGGTAGTTCTCCTGGTCAGGTTACCATCATACCCGGAAGCTCCGGAAGGGTGACCATCGGGGTAAGTAGTGGGGGAAATAAAATCGGCGATGTTAGCTATGAGATTATTCCGGTTCCCGCGCCCACGATTCGTGCATTTGACGCAAGGGGTGAAATTGATCTTCAGAACCCCTATCCGGCGCCGGGTCCTTCTCAGCTGATGGTACGGGCGGTGCCTGAACCAAGCTTTGCTAAGACCATGGCCAAGGATGCGAATTTTGAAGTCACTGCCGGGGAAGTGAGATTGATACGGAACGATGTACCTAGGGAAACTGTTAAAATTACCGGTGAAAACGTGGCGATCAGGAACTTGCTTCAGTCGGCAAAAAGCGGCGACAGATTGATCATCATAGCGAACCAGGTGACCAGGACCAACTTTAGAGGCGAGAGGATCACCAGTAACGTAAACGAAGTAATACCTATCAACATCAGGTAACCTGCTGTCGGTAAAAGTAGGACAATTCAAATAGAAGAGAGAGATGAGGCTACGATTAAAATTAATTGGACTATTGAGCTTAATGCTCTGCAGTCTGACCGCTTTAGAAGGCGTTGCCCAAATCGGCAATACCCAAAGTCCGGCCGGCGGAGGAGATAGCAACTACCAAGTGGACACGGTATTTTCAGCTCGGTCCCTGCGTGAGGACGATAAAATGTTTAGGATTTCGGTGTGGAGAAGGATCGACTTGCGTGAGAAGTACAATCTTCCCTTTTATGGTTCTGGAGACGCCAAAACGGATGGTATCATCGGTAATATTTACAAAGCAGTAGTAGATGAAAATGCTTTGGAGATATTTGCGGATGAGGATTTTACCCAACCCATGTCCATCAGTGAGTTCCAAACCAATTTCTGGATCGCAGCAAACGGCGACAGCATCTTCCAAAAAAATCTTTATTATCTGGATTTTATGGAAGAGTTTGTCTTTGACAAACACCGCTCAGAAGTCATCTTCGATATCAAATATCTTGAGCTGGTAATGCCTTCTGAAACTAACTCAAATGCTGGGCAGAAGACCATTGCCTTTATAAGGTATAGGGATTTCTATAATCACTTTAAAGATCATCCAGAGGCTAAGTGGTTTAACTTTAGGAACACCGCGAAGAACCTCACCTATGACCAAGCCTTTGATTTAAGGCTGTTTAGATCTGTGGTCAGGAAATACACCAATCCGGATAATGCATTAATTGCCGATTTGGTATCCCCGGATCATCCAAATCCCGAGTTACAGGCCTATTTGAATTCGTTGGAATTTGAATATGGGCTCTTGGATTGGGAAAATGAACTGTGGGAATGGTAGCAACATAAAAGCCGGATTTTATCCGGCTTTTTCTTTTATAGCTCTGACCAGTTTTTCTGCCCGGCTTTTGCCGATTATTTCTGCAATTTCAGATTCGGAGGCCTCTCTTAGTTTTTTGAAGGACTTAAAGTGCCGCAGGAGTTTATCCGCCGTCTTTTCGCCTATTCCTCCCAGGGTGGTCAACTCGGTATTAATGGAATTCTTGCTCCTAACCTTTCGATGGAAGGTGATGGCAAAACGGTGTGCTTCGTCCCGTATTCGCTGCAAAAGACGCAGAGACTCCGACTTCTTGTCGATGTGTAATGGATATGGGTCTGCTGGGAAATAAATCTCCTCCAGTCTCTTTGCGATCCCAATAATAGGTATCTGCCCGTAGATTCCGACATTTTTCAGCGCCTGAACGGCAGAGGACAATTGCCCTTTCCCGCCGTCAATGACAATCAGTTGGGGTAATGGTTTTTCCTCCTCCAATAGCCGTCTGTACCGTCTAGTGACGATCTCTTCCATGCTGGCAAAGTCGTTAGGTCCTTCTACAGTTTTTATGTGGTAATGTCTGTATTCTTTATTAGCCGGCTTACCATTTATAAAACATACCATGCTAGCGACAGGATTAGTCCCTTGAATATTTGAGTTGTCAAAGCATTCAATGCGAACGGGTAGATCCTTCAAGGAGAGATCTTGTTGTAACTGCTCCAACACCCTGTTCTTTTTGTCTTTTACTTCTCCCGCTGCCAGTGCTTTTTCCTTCTTGTAATAAATGGCATTTTTCAGCGACAGTTCTACTAGTTTGCGTTTGTCGCCAATCTTAGGGACGTTGATTTGAAGCCCCTCTATCGGGTCATCGGGAGCTACATTGGTGATGATTTCTGTGGAGGTGCTCTGAAACTGGTCCCGGAGTCTTACGATCGCCGTGACGAGGAGATCCGCCTCTGGTTCGTCCAGCTTTTTTCTCAGTTCGACAGTTTTGGTGAGATGGATAGCCCCATGCTTAATTTTCAAATAGTTGACATAGGCATGCTTTTCATCCGTAACGACCGAGAAGACGTCGAGATTAGTTACAGCAGGGCTGGTTACCAGCGATTTTGCTTGGTATTTTTCAAGAAGATCAAGCTTCTCTTTGTATTTATGGGCGAGTTCGTAGGCCATGGCTTCTGCGGCCTCTTGCATTCGTGTCTTAAAGAAGGCTTTTGCTATACCTAGATTACCTTTTAGAATGTTTTTGGCTTGTTCTATGTCTTTTAAATAATCTTTTTCAGTCTGCAAACCTTCACAAGGCCCGAGGCAATTTCCGATATGGTACTCCAGACAAACCTTGTACCTGCCTTCTCCAATTTTTTCGGGCGAAAGATCCAGTTTGCATGTCCTGATCGTGAATAGGGTTCTAATCAGTTCCAACACATTCTTCATGCCTTTTACGCTTGCGAAAGGCCCAAAATAGGTTCCCTTTGAAGGGATGACTTTACGTGTAGGGAAGATGCTGGGAAAATGTTCGTTTGTCAAAAGAAGATAAGGGTAGGTCTTATCGTCCTTCAGCAGGATATTATACTTCGGCTGGGTGTGCTTAATAAGGTTGTTTTCCAACAGCAGCGCGTCAAATTCAGAATTCACCAAAGTGAATTCGATACGCTGGATTTCCCGGACCATTCTCCGGGTTTTGTGGTTGAGGCCGGTGCTCTTGACAAAGTAGCTGGCTACCCGTTTTTTTAGACTTTTGGCCTTGCCGACGTAAATCAAGGTTCCGTCGGCATTATAATATTTATACACGCCCGGCAGATCAGGCAGTAGGCCATACTCTGTAGGGCTATAGGACGTAGCGTTCATACCCATAAAAGGAAGTTTAAACCTATTTTGTTCAAATTGTTTAACGTCTCTTTAGGGAGAAGCTTTCCTTAAAAGTCATTGCTATTGGAGTCATAGTCAAAGTCTCCAAAATTGTCCCTTTCCAGGTTGTACATTTCGCAATCTATTTCCATGCTCAATGGTCTATCCGGCCTTGGAAACGGACCTTTAGTAATACCTGTGGAAGGGTCGTTGTACACCTTAGTCATAAAATTGACCCAGATCGGACGGGCGGTACGGGCACCTTGGCCGCTGATCCAGCTTCTAAAGTGGATAGCTCTGTCATCACCGCCTACCCATACACCACTTACCAAGTCTTTGGTCACCGCCATGTACCAGCCGTCAGAAGCATTTTGTGTAGTTCCTGTTTTTCCCCCGATTTCGTTTCCTTCATCCCGTAATGACCAGGGCACTCCTTGGCTTGTCCCCCCTTGTTCCTCTGTACCTCCGCGGAGCATATAAAGCATAAGGTATGCATCCTCTTCACTCATGGCAGGCTTTTTTCTGGGAATAAACTGGTGCAGGATGTTGCCGTTTTTATCCTCTATCCTATCAATATAGAAAGGTGTGATGTGCTCACCTTTGTTTACAAAGGTGCCAAAGGCGCCTACCATTTCCATGATGGAGACATCGCTGGTGCCCAGGCCGATAGCTGGTACCTCGTCCAAATCACTCGTGATGCCGATTCTATGGGCGGTCTCAGCCACCACTTTCGGCCCCAGTTTCTTTACCATATAGGTAGTGATGGAGTTAACAGATCTAGCCATGGCTTCCCTGATGGTCATCCGTTCATAAGAGAATTTTCCGTCCGCGTTTTTAGGGCTGTAGGTAGGCTGACCGGGGATGGTAACTTCTACAGGTTGATCGATGACGGTATAACAGGGGCCGTACCCATTTTCAATAGCAGCCGCGTACACAAAAGGCTTGAAAGTAGATCCAGGCTGCCGCTTACCTTGTTTGACGTGATCGTATTTAAAGTGCTTGTGGTTGATTCCCCCCACCCAAGCTTTGATATGGCCAGTGGTAGGATCCATGGAGACAAACCCCGCCTGTAGATGTTTTTTGTAGTGTCTAAGGGAATCCATGGTACTCATGAGCGTGTCGATCTCGCCCTTCTCCCAAGAGAACACCCTCATCTGTTTTTTCTGGTTCAAGCGGTAGTTGATCGAATCTTCATCATTCCCATAATGGGCTTTTAAGTTCCGATAGGCGTCGGTTCTTTTCACGGCTGTTTCAAGAAAATTTTCGATTACCCGCCCTTGGTTGTCGATCCAGGGATCCCTGCCTCTCATTTCAGCTTCGAACTTGTCCTGCAAGTCCGCCATATGTTCCTCGACCGCTTCCTCAGCATACCGTTGTAAGCGGCTGTCGATAGTCGTGTATATCCTCAGGCCATCCCCATAGAGATCATAAGGTTTGCCATCAGCTTTTAAATTTTCTCTCGCCCATTTTGTCAGATCTGCTCTCACCACTTCTCTGAAATAGGTAGCCAATCCGCGATTGTGGCTGGCAACTGAGTACTCCAGCTCAATGGGTAATTGCCTGATGGAATCATATTGGGTGGGGGTGATAAAACCGTACTTCTCCATTTGTCCGAGTACGACATTCCTTCTGCCTAAAGAATTCTCTGGGTTAAAAACAGGGCTATAATAAGAAGGGGCTTTGAAAAGACCCACCAAGGTAGCCGATTCTTGGATGTTCAATTCATTGGGTTCTTTGTTAAAGAAGGTCTTGGCTGCCGTCTTGATCCCAAATGCATTACTTCCAAACTCGGACGTGTTGAGATACATGGTCAGGATCTCCTGCTTGGTATAGGCTCTCTCCAGTTGGGTAGCTACAATCCATTCTTTGGTTTTGATAATCAACATCCGCAAGCCTGGGACGCGGCTTAATGTGCCCTGCGACTCTCCCGCTCTGGTTTTAAACAGGTTCTTGGCCGTCTGTTGGCTCAAGGTACTACCTCCCCCTGAATTGCTCTGACGGAGTAAAATAGATTTGAAAAGCACCCGGGCCATCCCTCTGGCATCGATCCCCGAATGGTTTTCGAACCGAACATCTTCTGTGGCGATTAGTGCGTTGACAAGATTATGGGAAAGCTCGTTGTAACTTACCGGGCTGCGGTTTTCACGGGCGTAACTGCCTAAGAGGTATCCGTCAGATGAATATAACTCTGAGGCCAGTTCTGTTTGGGGATTCTCCAAGGATTCAAATTCGGGCATCTCGCCAAACAAGCCAAGGAAATTGACGCTGACCGCCCAGATGAATATTACAAAACCCACCAGACCGGCTGCAAAGGCCAGCCAGAGGAATTTGATGATGTTCGAAATTTTCGATGGATTTTGCGGTTTTTTCTTCTTACTCATAATTTTATGGATAAGACTTCTCGTAGAAAGTCCTATATTCTTCTATGTCTTTCCGTTTATTCAACTGCTGAAAATTCTCAATTGAAATAACAAAACTACTCATTTTTAATTCGTCGGATAATGAATCCAAGTTAAAACTATTTAAAAATTCTGCCTGATAGGCCAGTGCATTTTCAGCATCGGTAAAGGGGCTAATAATAATTATGTTGTTTTCCCTTGTAAAAGAAATATTGCCAGTTCTCAACCTTCGGTTTGGATAATGTTGTTGATGGAAATTCTCCAATTCTGCTGTGATGTTTTTGTTTTCAGCATACTGTTGGGCATCCATGGCCAGCACAAATATGTGCGTCTGATTATAATTGATGGCATAAGGCACCGCCTCTTGGTCAGTGGTGTTGAGGTCAGCTTCTGGAATATTTTCATCTATTGCAAGAGAGTCTGACATATCCGCAGAAGAAATCGCTTCTACCCTGTCGGAGTCATCTGGTCCTGCCAGCACGGATAGCATATTTCCTGCCAACTTCAGCAGGTCTGTGTTTTGGGTCGTTTGCAGATAACTTTCAAGCCTGTTTCTGTAAGTTTCGGTTCCGTCCAACTTCCCTGCAATCATGATGTCAAGCAAAATCAGCCTTTCGGTATTGTCCGTCATCGGGTATTCATCCAGTGTTTGGCGAATGATTGCTCTTGACAGTTCGAATTCCTCAGAAGTATAATGTTCATAGGCCATCCTATATTGTCTAGCTGCGGCCAGATTAGCCTCACTGCCTGAAACATTTTCCGGATTGCTAAGGGACTTGGTAAATTGGGAATCAGGAAATTCTGTTTTGAGCAAACCTGCGTAGCGGGAGGCGTTTTCTCCGAGCTCCTCGTTTGCCAAATGCAACGTGTAGTAGGTTTCTGGCTTTCGATGGGTATCAGGGTAAAGCTCGATCAGTTTTTCCAGGTACTCCACAGCACGCATAGGTTCTTTTAAATCGAAGAAAAGTAGTTTTCCAAGGTTAAAGTAAGCTTCTTCCAATTCTTCATGCATCTTTTGCTGACTGCCTTCGTCCCGGGGAATATTTTGAAGCAATGCTTCTCTATCAGGAAGGACGATAGTCGCAACAGGTGGCTCCTCGTTGTCATCTACTAAAAGCTCTTCTTCTTCCTCAGGGGTGGTCTGAGCTTGTTGAAAGCTTTTATTGCTTCTTCTCCAATGATCTTCTAACGGACGATTTCCCCATACCCGCGCAAACTCTACCGCACCTTTTTGCATGGCGACGGCATTGTCCCAGTAGAAGGTGCTGCCTGCGCCTCCGCCTCCAAATGCCAAAAGGTTGTTAAAAATATTGCTGGATTTTGGCTCGCTTGCCGCCTCTGCTTCCGCCAACAGCCGGTCTTCTTCACTTTTGATGTACCGATCCGCATAGGCCTCCTGTTCCTCCTCACTTAGTTGGGCTAAAGTTAAAAGGCTGTCATTTTTTTGGATGAGCCTGTAGTTGTGAACATATTCGTCGAGAATACCCTTTTGTAAAGTTAGCGCATCGTACTGCAGGTCGGATTCCCGGAAGTTCTCCAATGCCAAATCCACGTAACGCTTGGTCGCCAAGTAATCTTTTTTTTCTTCCAGATGAATTTCAGCCAGCTTCTGATAGATGTATCCTTTTTGTCGAGGGTTGTTTCCAGGCTCTTCTGCCGCTAGGTGCAACAAACGTAAAGCTTCATCCAATTCTCCTTGGTTTAGCTCAAATACGGCCTTTTCGTAAAGAATGACATCCCGTAGCTCCGTATTCTTCCTGTCTTTGTAGAGCTCATCGTAGTAGCTGCGAACCCTTCTGAGATCCCCACTTTTTTCAAGTTCTGCCACCTGCTGGGAGTAGAGCCTCGCAAAGAAGGTTCTCTCGTACGGTGGATTTCCGGAGAGCGATTGCTGGTAGTAATCATAGGCAAAAGCATCTAAACCGGCTCTTTGGTAGAGCTGCCCCATGATAAAGTTCAATCTCGAGCGCTCTTTTTTACTGCGTGTATTTTCAAGGGCTTTATCCAAAGCAGTAATGATCATGTCGCGTTCCCCTCGGACTTCATAATAGTATGCTAAAGTTTGGTAGAGGTACTGTAGGTTTTCCTGGCTGATGCCCGGTTCCTTAGACAAATAATCCATGACAAACGCCGCATCATCAAAGCGTTTCAGATCAATAAATGACCGTAAAAGTTGGATGAGTGATAGGTGACGGACGTCATCTTGCTTGCTGTTGACATTGAGGTATTTGAAGGTGTTGGCCGCCTCATCAAATCTGGCTTCATAATAGTCGAGCTTTCCCAATAGGAAGTAGCTGGGATCTACCCATTTGCTGATACGGTGCCAGTCTATTGCTTTGTAGGCCAGCTCCCTGGCTTCTTTAATAAGATCTTCATTGGCATCTATGGTCGCGCTGTCAATGGGATAAAATACCGGTAATACTTGAGAAAAGTCTTCTTGATAGTCTTTTTGGATGTTGTCTTCCAGTTCGTTTATTTTCTCTTTGGCGAGATAATAGGCGTTAAACCTTGCCGTTGTGTTGTGGTATAACCGATTGATGAATGTGTTCTTCTGAGATGAACAACCCGTGGCCATACAAATCGTTAAAGCAATGATATAGAGGAGCCTTTTATCCATTCGATAATTCTGGTTATACAAGTGCCAAATTAGTCCTTTTGGTTTAAAAATTTAAATGCTTGTGTTTAATATCCTATTTTTGTGCCACCTTAAATGATAACCTTCCATTCCATTGAATTTCCAACAAAGAATCAGAAGCTGGATAGATAAGAAATTCCTGTTCGTCATACGGCGAAAAGAGGACTTTTCAGTCATCACCTCCTTTACTATTACGAAGGTTCGCGTGGGATTATTGTTAATATTCCTGCTAATGGTATGCTTTTCTATGTCCTTGTTAGCTTCGAAAACGATCCTGTCCCGATGGTTTGATCCGGGGTATATTGAAACGGAAAATACTGCTCGGATATTTGCGCTGACCGAAACCCTAGACTCCCTTTTATTGGAAGTAGAGGCGAAGGATAATTATGTAAGGAATATAAAGCGCATCATCGCAGGGGAGGATACCGACCTCGCAGCGACACAAGCAGATACTTCTGTAGCATTGGAGGTCAACCGACAGAACATCGACTTGTATAAATCTTCAGAGGCGACCCAAAGTATTATAGAAGAGTTCAGGTCCAAGCCCTTGGAGGAAACGAGTTTTGTAAGCATATCCGGCACCGCTTTCTCTGACGCTTACTTTTTCCCTCCTTTAAAAGGGGTGGTAACCGGGAGCTTCGAGCCGTCGCAAAGCCACTTTGGGGTGGATATTGTTTCAGCAGAAAATGAACCGGTCAAATCCATTGCCGATGGCACAGTGATATTGGCTTCCTGGACCTTGGAGACTGGCTACGTGATCTCGGTCCAGCATTCCAATGAATTGATTTCTATATATAAGCATAATTCAGTATTATTGAAAAAGCTGGGTGATCCGGTGAAGGGAGGAGAAATCATCTCCATTATCGGCAACACAGGCGAACAGACCACCGGACAACACCTTCATATTGAATTATGGTACAAGGGAAACCCCCTAAACCCACAGGAATTTATAACTTTTGACTAAGCATGCCGGATAATAACGAAGATAAGAAATCAACCACTGATTTTGTGACCTCCAGCAATCTGGTGGCACTCGAGACCATCATTGTTGGAGATATTGTTACCCAGGGAAACATCAGGATTGAAGGAAAAGTGGACGGGTCGCTCATCTCTCAAAACAAAATTGTCGTGGGGGATTCAGCGCATGTCACGGGAAACATCCAAGGAATGGAAGCCGAAGTTTCAGGTCATATTGACGGCGAAATTCAATGTATGGGCACGCTTTACCTAAAAAAGACCGCTTATGTCAACGGGGATATTTCTGCTTCCAAACTCATCATAGAGAATGGCGCGGTATTTAACGGGCGATGTGATATGAGCGGCTCATCGGATATAACCAATATGCATTCCAGCAATGGCGGACGAGAAAAGGAAACCTTCTCCAGATAAGTCACCTTCGTATGTAAAATACATCGGATTGGCTTTCCAGATGTGCGCCGTCATTGGGCTCGGTACTTGGGC
>Ga0079224_100007346_pt1 | contig 14774 bp, 10 predicted proteins | sample Stecom2015_FD_80414 | JGI IMG/M metagenome (GOLD analysis project Ga0079224, IMG submission 80414) | Agricultural soil microbial communities from Utah to study Nitrogen management - Steer compost 2015 | ecosystem: Environmental > Terrestrial > Soil > Agricultural land | place: USA: Utah...
AGGCCGCGACCAGAAGGACGACGCCGACGAGATGGAGTGCCAGGCGAGCCACGGGCCGTTTCTAGCGCAGGGCCGCCCCGCGCTGTGATCTTTTTCCGATCGGCCCCGCCGGCGGATCCGTTTTTCTGCCCGGATCACCCCGCCCGCACTACAATCCGCATCCGTGGGGGTGAGGACGAAGACGCGCGCGGTCTGGCTCCTCGGCGGGGCGGCCGCCCTCGGCGCCGTGGCCGCGCTCGGCGCCGCGCCCGGCTGCGCCACCGGCCACAGCGCGGACGACGACGCCGCCCCCCCGGACGCCCGCCCGCCTGCCCCCGACGCCGGCAGCCCCATCGTGGCCAGCACCTGCCCGCCCGGTCAGTTCGCCACCGGGCTCGACCAAGGCGGCGCGCTCACCTGCGCCTCCATCGATCCCGCCGCGCTCGCCGCCGTCGCCGAGAGCTGCTCGATCTACCTCGGCTGGCGCGACGAGTGCGACGGCTGCAGCACCCCGCCGTCCAAGTGGGGCCACGCCGGCGCCTCGTGCACCAGCTCCGCCGGCGCGGACAGCGGCTGCCGGTCGGTCACCCTGGGCGGCACCGATCTCGAGCTCTTCGCGCTCGGCACCGACGGCGACGTCAACGACGACGACAAGTTCTACCTCGGCTGGCAGTGCACGCCGCCGGAGGACGCCCGGGTCCCCGGGCCGTGCCCGGAGGGCACCTACCTCGCCGCGGTGACGCCGGGCGGGCTCGAGTGCGCCAGCGCAGGCGGCGCCATCGCCGAGTACGCGCGCAGCGGCTGCCAGGTCTACGCCGGCTGGCGCGACAAGTGCGGAAGCTGCACGACCCCGCCGTCCAAGTGGGGGCACGCCGGCGGCGACGTCTGCGCCGTCGGCCTCGGGGTGAACGGCACCTGCGCGGAGTACACCCTCGGCGACCGGGCCGTGCGCACCTTCGGCCTCAACACCGACGGCGACGTGGACGAGAACGACAAGTTCTACCTCGGCTTCCAGTGCAGCGGCGCCGCCCCGGCCGAGGAGGTCGCCCCGGCGTCCTGCCCGGCCGGGCAGCTCGTCGTCGCCATCGAGAGCGACGGGCGGGTGCGCTGCGCGAGCCCGCTGCCGGAGGCCGAGGCGGCCATCCAGGCCGGCTGCCGGCTCTACGCCGGCTGGCGGGACAACTGCAGCGGCTGCCAGCTCGCGCCCAGCAAGTGGGGCCTGGTCGGCCACGCCGCCTGCGAGGCGGGCGCCGGCGCCGACAGCACCTGCGGGATGACCGCGCTGGGGGACGCGACCATGCCGCTCTTCGGCCTCAGCCCCGACGGCGACGTCGACGGAAACGACACCTTCTACGTCGGGTTCCGCTGCCGGTGACGAGCGCGGCGCGCGCCGCCGCCCCCGACCTACAGCTCCAGGACCTCGATGCGGCGGTTCTGCAGGCGGCCCGCCTCGGTGTCGTTGGAGGCGATCGGCCGCTCGGCGCCGTAGCCGACCGTCTTGATGCGCCCGGGGTCAATGCCCTTGGAGACCAGGTAGTCGCGGCAGGCATTGGCGCGCCGCTGCGACAGCTTCTTGTTGCTCCTGGCGTTGCCGACGTTGTCGGTGTGGCCGGAGATCTCGATCTTCGCCGACTTCTTGTAGGTCATGAACTCGACCACCTGGTCGAGCCGGGCGAACGAGCCGGGGGTGAGGGTCGCCTTGCCGGTCTCGAAGTGGACGTCCTTGAGCACGAACCGCCGCACCGAGCTGGGCATGTAGTCGTCGCGCTTGTAGCGCAGGGTCAGCTTGATGTTCTGGTTCGGCTCGTCCTTCACCGTCACCTTGGCGGTGACGTCCCGGCGGCCGAGCGACAGGTAGGTGAGCTCGTAGGTCTGCCCGATGGGGACCAGCACCTCCGCGTAGCCCTTGCCGTCGGTCTCCTCGGTGTAGAACTTGTCGCCGGCGGGGGAGGTCAGCGAGATGACGATCCCCTTGATCGGCCCGTCCTGCTTGTCGACCACGAAGAAGCGGAGGGCGGCCTCGGTCTGGGTCGGCTTGATCTTCGACGGCTGCTCCCCGCGGGCGTCGGCGGCGGTGCTCGAGTCGCGGAGCTGGAAGACGTTCTCCCCCTCGCCGCCGCCCCCGGCGGCCCCGCCGCCCTCCTCGCCGCCGCCGCCCCCGGCCGGGGCGGCCGGCTCGTCCCCGGCGCTGGCGGACGCCGGCTCGGCGCCGCCCGACCCTCCGGGCGAATCCGGCGGCGGCGCCGACCCTCCGCAGGCGAGGAGCGACAGGGCGAGGATGGCGGGTGCGAGGTGGTTCAAGCGGCTGCCTCCTTGGTCCATCCCCTCCAACCTACCGCGGGGCATGCGCCGGGTGCAAAGCGCTGGGCGCCGCGTCGCCGTGAACCGACCCGGCCCTCCGGTCACATCAGGGGAGAGGACCGCACAACCGGGCGGGAAACCGCTCACCCGCCCCCACAGGTCAGACCGGCGCTCCGAGCCGCGCGCCGCCCGATCACCGCGCGTCGGCGAAGACGCGGTACTGGAGGAAGGCGCCGAAGCGGATCGCGGTGAAGTTGTAGTTCGCGCCGTCGGTGAAGAAGTCCTCGTCCCGCTCGCCCATGAGGTGGCGCTCCGAGGTGACGTCGAAGCCCAGCGCGTAGGTCTCCCCGAGCGCGAGCTCGATGCCGCCGCCGAACAGAAGCCCGACGTTCATCCCGTTGAACCCCTCGTACCACTCGATGCCATCGGCGTTGAGCGAGCTCGAGTTGCCGAAGTTGTCGTAGATCCGGCCGCCCTTGTTGACCGCGAGGTCGAAGGTGAGGCCGCCCTTGCCGAAGAGCCGCACGCTCGGGCCGCCCACCTCGAGCCGCACCAGGGCGGGCACCTGGGCGTACCAGACCGACTCGTCGATCTCGAAGGTCTGGTCGCCGGCGAAGACCTCGTAGTTCGCCCCGTGCTCCGCGAGCGCCAGGCCGGTCGACAGCCAGAGGTGCCGGTTCATCGGCATGGCGATCTCCACGCCGATCGAGCCGGCCGTCCTGCCGAGGTCCTCGTCCGGAAGGTCGTCCGTCGAGGCGCTGCTCGTCCCGATCGACGCGCGCGCCGCGACGACGTAGCGGGGCGTGCCGAGCGGCGCGCCGGGCGCGGGCGCGCTCGCGGTCGCGGTCGCGCTCGCGGACGCCCCCGGGGTGGAGCCCGGCTGCGTCTGGCCGGCCTGCGCCTGCCCCGCGGCCGACGATGCCCCGGCCGCCTGGGCGCCGGCGAACGCCTGCTCGAAGCTCGCGTCGGCGATGCGCCACGCGCCGTGCTCCCACACCCAGGTGATCTCCTGCCGCTTGCCGGCGATCTGGTACACGCTGCGGACGAGCTGGTCCGGCGAGATGCGCGACTCGTCGGTGATCCGCTCCAGCCGGACCGCGCCGATCTGGGACTCCCCGGTGGCGAACGCGAGGAAGAAGTTGGCCCAGAGGATCCGGCGGCTGTGCTCGACCGGATCCTCCAGGAACGACTGGACCTCCGCCTCCGTCAGCTTGCCGGTCAGCGCCTCGGCCAGCAGCTTGGTGAGGATCTGCGGGCGCTGGGCCACGAAGGAGTACGAGATCATCCGGCCCAGCAGGACGCCGTCGGGTCGCGAGCTGCCCAGCTCGTCGGCCAGGCGCTGCGCGGTGGCCCGCAGCTCGCTCGCCAGGCGGCCCTGGTCGCCGGCGATCCGCCGCGCGTCGACCGCCGCGGCGATCGCCCGCTCGATGACGGGTCCGGGGACCGACAGGTTCACGTTGGTCCCCGCCGCCTTCCACGTGTTCATCCCGACCACCTGGTAGCCGAGCGCCGCGCCCTGGGTCTGGATCAGGAGCGGGCCGCCGCTGTTGCCCTTGTCGATGGTCGCCGTGTGCTGGATGACCTTGCCCTCGGGACCCTCGAACAGCGGGTACTCGGCGTTGTTGATGATGCCGTTGGTCAAGGAGTAGATCGGTCGCTGGCCGGCCGAGGTCACCCGGCCGGGGAAGCCGGACGCCCACACGGTCATCCCCTCCTGCAGGGGCGCGCGCGACACCTGGAACCCTCGTGCCTGGGCCGGAAGCTGGCTCCGCCGCACCTCGATCACTGCCACGTCGTGGAGCGGATCCACGTAGATGACCGCGCCGCCGGTGATGGCGGGGTGGCGGGCGTTGTCGAACTCGAGCGTGACCGTGGCGGCCTGCCCGGCCACGTGCTTGTTGGTCACCACGAACGCGTGGTCGCCGCCGCCCGGCGGGATCCACACCCACCCGGTGCCGTGCCCGGGCGAGGTGGCCCGCGCCTGGTACTGGCTCGCCAGCGCGAGCAGGAGCTGCTGCAGCTCGCGGGTCTTGGCCTGCCTGGCGAGCTCGCCGAGCGCGACCGAGAGGTCGCGGAACGCGACCCGCGTCTTCTCGTGGTACTGCGGCTTGACGATGACGACGTTGCTCTTGAGGAGCGACGCGTTCGCCCGCGCCTCGCCCGGCGCCACCGCCACCGCCGCGGCGAGCGCGACCGCCGCAAGACCGATGTGTGCCTTCATCTGTCCTCCCTTCCTGTCGAGGTGACCTGCCGCAGACAGGTGCATCCCCCGGGCCGCCCCTTTGCCCGGCACATCTCCCCGAGCATACGATCGAGCGCGCCGCGCCCGACCGGACTGGACCAACCGCTGGACGGTCCACTGACCGGTCCCGTATCCTGGTCCCATGGGGGAGTCGGAGCTGCTCGAGGGGACGCTCGAGCCGGTGCAGCGTCGGGCGTCCGGCGCGCCGCGGCAGACCTGGATCACCCTCCTCCACCACCCGGATCTGCGCAGGATCGGCGAGGTCGCCGGCCCCATCGCGGCGCGCCAGGCGCTGTCGCGGCTCGAGCCGCGCTTCGGCGCGCCGGGACACGGCGGCGCCCCGCTCGGCGACCGGCACCTGAGCCGGACGCCGCTCTGGCTGTCAGATGACGGCGAGGGCGGGCTCGTCCTCTCGCCCGAGAGCGGGGGCGCGGCCGTCCAGGCCGACGGCGTGCCGGTGAAGGCGCCGCTGCGCCTCTCGCCGGAGCGGCTCGCCCGGGGCGTGATCCTGGAGCTCGCCGGCCGCGTGCTCGCGCTGGTCCACACCCGCGCGCCGTTTCGCCCCTCGGCCGCCGCGCGCGAGCTCATCGGCGAGAGCGAGGCGCTGGCCGACCTGCGCGACGCCATCGCCCGGGTCGCCGATCTCGACACGCCGGTCCTGCTCCGCGGCGAGACCGGCACCGGCAAGGAGCTGGTCGCGCGCGGCATCCACGAGTCCGGCCCGCGGGGGCGCGGCCCGTTCGTGGCGGTGAACATGGCGGCCATCCCGCCCAGCACCGCCGCCTCGGAGCTGTTCGGCCACCGGCGCGGCGCCTTCACCGGAGCGCTGCGCGATCACCGGGGCGTCTTCGAGCAGGCCTCGGGCGGCACGCTGCTGCTCGACGAGATCGGCGCGGCGCCGCCCGAGCTGCAGGCGATGCTCCTGCGCGCGCTGGAGACCGGCCTCATCCGCCCGGTCGGCGGCGACGAGGACGTCCGGGTCGACGTGCGCGTGGTGGCGGCCACCGACGAGGACCTCGAGGCGGCGGTGGCCGAGGGCGCCTTCCGGGCCCCGCTCCTGCACCGGCTGGCGTCCTACAGCATCCACCTCCCGCCGCTCCGCGAGCGGCGCGAGGATCTCGGCCGGCTGGTCTGCCACTTCCTGCGCCTCGAGCTCGCGCCGCTCGGCGAGGCGCACCTCCTCGAGCGCCCCGGCGCGGAGGAGCCGTGGCTGCCGGCGCAGGTGATGCTCGCGTTCGCGCGCCACGGGTGGCCGGGCAACGTGCGCCAGCTCCGCAACGCGGTCCGGCAGCTCGTCATCTCCAGCCGCGGCTCGAGCGTGGCGCGGCTCGACCCGGCGCTCCAGGCGATGCTGGCGGCGGCGCCGCCCGGCCCGGCGCCCGCCCCCGCGGCCGCGGCCGAGGAGAGGGCGCTGGCGCCGCGGCCCCGGCGCGCGCCGTCGGAGATCGACGACGACCTGCTCCTCGAGACCATGCGCCGGGTGGGCTGGAAGCCGACCCGGGCGGCGGCCGAGCTCGGCATCTCGAAGACCTCGCTCTACGCGCTCATGGAGCGCTGCCCGCGCATCCGCAAGGCCAAGGACGTCTCCCGCGACGAGCTGGCGGGCGCCCTCGAGGCGTGCGGCGGCGACCTCGACGCGGCGGCGGCGCGGCTCGAGGTGTCCCGGCGCGGCCTGCAGCTCCGCCTGCGCGACCTCGATATGGGCAGGGACTGAGCCGCAGGCCGACCCGGCCGGCCTCGCCGGCCCGCGCGCCCGCTCAGCGGCGGGCGTGCGCCGCCAGGAACCTGTCCGCCTCCGCCAGCTCGCCGGCCAGCCGCTCCGGGTCGCCGGCGAAGATGGCGCGGGCCGTCTGGACCAGCTCGACGGCGCGGGCGCGGTCCCGGCCCGCCGCCACCAGCGCCGCCGCCAGGGCGAGCTGGGTGAACGCCCGCTCCTCCGCCGGCGCGGCCGATCCCTCGCCGCGGATGGCGAGCGCGCGCTCGAGCACCGACAGCGCCTTGCCGTGCTCGCCGAGCGCGGAGTGGGCGCGGCCGAGGTCGGTCAAGAGGCCCCCCAGCTCCGGGTGGCTGGGCCCGAGCCGCGCCTGGTAGATCGCCAGCGCGCGCCGGCACGCGGTCACCGCGTCGCGCAGCCGGCCCTGCTTGCGCTGGACGCGACACAGCCCGACCAGCGCCGTGCCGATCGACGGGTGATCGGGCCCGGCCTTCTCCGCCAGCGCGAGGGCGCGCTCGAAGGCGGCGCGCGCGGCGGGGAGGTCGTCCATCTCGATGTAGAGGAGGCCGATGTTGTAGTGGGCGGAGCTCAGCCGGGGGCTGTCGGCGCCGAGCTTCGTCTCCTTGATCGCGAGCGATCGCTGGTAGTGGTCGAGCGCCTCCTGGTGGCGCCCGAGCTCCTTGAGGACGTTGCCGAGGTTGTTGAGAGAGCCGGCGATGTACACGTGATCCGGCTCGTAGGCGCGCTGCCGGATCTGGTAAGAGGCGCGGAAGCTCTCCTCCGCCTCGGCGACGCGCTTCTGCAGGAGGAGCACGTTGCCCATGTTGTTCAGCACGTCGGCGACCACCGGGTGCTCGGCGCCGTAGGCGACGCGCCGGCTGGCGAGCGCTCGGCCGTAGGCGGCCAGCGCCTCGTCGTACTCGCCCATGTGCTTGTGCACGACGCCGAGGTCGTTGTCGAGATCCGACACCAGCGGGTCGTCCTCGCCGAGGACCTCCGCCCTGAGCGCACGGGCGCGCAGGTAGCGCTCGCGCGCCTCCTGGTAGAGCCCCTCGCGCTGGAGCACCAGCCCCTTGGCCCGCTCGAGCTCGGCGGCGACCAGCGGGCGCCCGGCCCGCTCCTGCGCCGCGTCGGCGCCGCGGAACCACGGTCTGGCGTCGCCCGGCCGACCCAGCGCGAAGCCCACGTCGAGCAGCAGGTAGCTCCACGCGCGCGCCGCGATCTCGTCGTGCCGCCCGGCCTCCGCCGCCCACACCGCGTCCCACAGGACCTCCTCGGCGTCCGCGTACTCGCCGTTCTTGACCAGCACGCTGCCGAGGGCGAGCGAGGCCTCCGCCTGGATCGGCCGGTGCGGGATCTCGCGCGCCGCCGCGGCGACCGCGCGAGCCGCTCGCATCGCCTCGGCGTAGCTGCCGGTGTCGAGCAGCGCCTTGACGCCGGCGAGCTGGTGCTCGATCTCCGCGACCCGGCGGGCGACCTCCGGGTCCTCGGGGGGCGGCACCGGCGTGGCGAGCGCCTCGGCGTCGGCGCAGACCGACAGCGGGGTCAGCGCCGAGGTCGCCTTGACCGCGTTCTCGACCACGCTGCGGTCGGCCTTGGCCGCGAGGTCGACCACCGCGGTGAGCTCCTCGCGGCGGCGGTCGAGGCATCGCATACGCAGGTCGAGGAGCGCGGCCGACTGCTCGCCGCGCTGGTGCGTCGCCTCGCACGCGTCGGTGCGGGCCGCGACCCACGCTCGCTTGTAGGAGTCGACCCCGCCGGCGAAGAAGCGCCAGGCGTCCGCCGCGTACGGCGCGCCGGTGCCCATGAACGCGGCGCGCACCTCGGAGGCGCGCGCGGGGTTCCAGACCTCCTCGATCGGGTCGCCCAGGCCGCGGCACAGGCTGGGGCCCTCCTGCGCCTGGCGCGCCACGCTGAACGCCGCGATCGCGATCAGCCCGAGGGCGCCGGCGGCCAGCGCCCGCTGGCGGCGCCGCGCGCGCGGATCGCGGGACAGCGCCGCGAGCAGGGCGGCCATCGACGGGTAGCGCTCGTCCGGATCCACCGACAGGCCGCGCAGGACCGCGCGGCGCAACCAGGCGGGCACCGCGCTGTCGGGCGGCGGCGGGTCGATGCGGCCGGCGGCCACCGCCGCGTGGAGCTCGGCGATGGTCGCGCCGGAGAACGGTCGCCTGCCGTAGAGCCCCTCGTGGAGCGCGACGCAGAAGCTGAACTGATCCGACAGCGGCGTGGGGCGCCGGCCGAGCTGGAGCTCCGGCGCCATGTACGGTGGGGTGCCGCCGGCGACGCCGGAGCGGGTGCGCGACGGCTCGCCGCCCTCCTCTTCTCCTTCGCCGCCGGCGGGCGCCTCCTCGCCGTCGCGGCCGAGCTCGGCGAGCCCGAAGTCGCCGACGCGGGTCCGCCGGTCGTCGCCCACCAGCACGTTGTCCGGCTTGAAGTCGCAGTGCACGAGGCCCGCGTCGTGGGCGGCCGCCAGCCCCTCGCCGGCGGCGCGGAAGGTCGCCAGCACCTCGCGCCACGAGCGCTCGCCCTCGGCGAGCCAGGCGCGCAGGGTCTTGCCGGCGACGAACTCCATGGCGAGGAAGACCTGGCCGCCGTGGGTGCCGACGTCGTAGACCGTCACCACGGCGGGGTGCGACAGCCGCGCGAGGGCCTGCGCCTCCTTGAGCAGGCGCGCCTGCCCCTGGCCGCCGGCCGCCGCGCGATCCGGCCGGATGAGCTTGAGCGCGACCTTCCGGTCGAGCGACGGATCGTAGGCGGCGTACACCACGCCCATGGCCCCGGCGCCGAGGCGCTCCAGGATCACGAAGCGATCCACCAGCTCGCCGCGGGTCAGCTCCGACCCGGCCGAGGGTGCGCCGCTCGCCGGCTGGATGGTCTCCTCCGCCTCGAGATCGCCGCGATCCGCGTCCGCCATCGCCCCGCCAGCGATCCTACCGCAAGCGCCGCTCCAGGGCTCCGGCCGCGGGCGCGCGCCCGCGCGCGCAGCCGCCCTCGGCCGGGCCGGCCACGCCCCGGCCGCACCGGCCCGGGTGCGCGGCGCGACGTTTGCGCGCGCGGTGTGGAGCGGAGCCCCGGCGCTGCTGCGCCACCACCTCACCGGGGGAGCGGACGCTCCGGGCCGGAGCCGCGAGAGTGCCGGAATGACAGCGCAGCGGATGCGGCCTGGCGTTTGCTCTGCTGATGGTCGATGCCCGCCAACGCTCGCCTCGACACGGTCCGCGACCAGGACGATGAGCTCCTCCTGCCCGATCCCGACCCGACCGACGAGGTCGTGCTCATCGGCCACGACGACCCGACCATCAAGACCACCGCTCTGCCCGACACCGGCGTGGACAGCGCGGTTCACGATCTGCGGCACATCCAGGCCGAGTAGCCTCCGCTGATCCGCGGCGGCGCGCGCCCGGGCCGCGCGCGCGCCTGCGGTACAGTGCCCGGGTCGTGCGCCCTCGGTCCGCCGCTCCGCTCCGCCGGCTCCTGCGCTACGCGCGCCCGCACCGCTCCACCCTGGTGGTGGCGACCATCTACTCGGTGCTGAACAAGGTGTTCGACCTGGCGCCGCCGATCCTCATCGGCACCGCGGTCGACATCGTGGTCGAGCAGGAGCAGTCGTTCATCGGGCGCCTGGGGGTCACCAGCGTCGACGCCCAGCTCTGGCTGCTGGCCGGCGTGACGCTGGCGATCTGGGCGTGCGAGTCGATCTTCGAGTACGCCTACGCGCTGCGCTGGCGGCGCCTGGCCCAGCGCATCCAGCACGAGCTCAGGATGGACGTCTACCGCCACGTCCAGGGGCTGGAGATGGCGTACTTCGAGGACCGATCGACCGGCGGTCTGATGGCGATCCTCAACGACGACATCAACCAGCTCGAGCGGTTCCTCGACGACGGCGCCAACCAGCTCATCCAGCTCGGCACCACCATCCTCGTGGTCGGCGGCGTGTTCTTCGCCATCGTGCCGGAGGTGGCGTGGATGGCGGTGCTGCCGATGCCGATGGTGATCTGGGGCTCGATCTGGTTCCAGCGCAAGCTCGAGCCGCGCTACGCCGCCGTGCGCGAGCGGGTCGCGCTGCTCAGCGCCGAGCTAGCCAACAACCTGAGCGGCATCGCCACCATCAAGAGCTTCGTCGCCGAGGAGCACGAGGCGGAGCAGCTCGAGCGCAACAGCCTGGCCTACGAGGAGGCCAACCGGGCCGCGATCCGCCTGTCGTCCGCCTTCGTCCCGCTCATCCGCATGACCATCGTGATCGGGTTCGCGGCGATCATGGTGTACGCCGGCCGGATGGTGCTGGCCGGCGGGCTCAACGTCGGCGCCTACAGCGTGCTGGTGTTCATGACCCAGCGCCTCCTGTGGCCGCTGACCCGGCTCGGCACCATGCTCGACCAGTACCAGCGGGCGATGGCGTCGACCGCGCGCGCGCTCGACCTGCTCGACACCCGGCCGACCATCGTGAGCGGCGGCCGCGCCCTGGCCCCCGGGGAGGTGCGCGGCGAGCTCACCCTCGACCGCGTCGAGTTCAGCTACCGGACCGGCGACAAGGAGGTGCCGGTCCTGCGCGACCTGTCGGTCACCATCCCGGCCGGCCAGACCGTCGCGTTCGTCGGCGCCACCGGCGCCGGCAAGAGCACCATCGTCAAGCTGCTGTTGCGCTTCTACGACGTGCAGGGCGGCCGCGTCCTGCTCGACGGCGTGGACGTCCGCGAGCTCGAGCTCACGTCGCTGCGCCGGGCGATCGGCCTGGTCAGCCAGGACGTGTTCCTGTTCCACGGCACCGTGCGCGAGAACATCGCCTACGGCAGCTTCGACGCGCCGCTCGACCGGGTGATCGAGGCGGCCCGGGTGGCCGAGGCGCACGAGTTCATCATGTCCTTGCCGGACGGCTACGACACCGTGGTGGGCGAGCGCGGGCAGAAGCTGTCCGGCGGCCAGCGGCAGCGCATCTCGATCGCGCGCGCGGTGCTCAAGGATCCGCCGATCCTGGTGCTCGACGAGGCGACCTCGTCGGTGGACAACGAGACCGAGGCGGCGATCCAGCGCTCGCTCGAGCGCATCGCGGTGGGGCGGACGACCATCATCATCGCGCACCGGCTGTCCACGGTGCGGGGCGCGCACCAGACCTTCGTGCTCGAAGGCGGCCGGCTGGCCGAGCGCGGCACCCACCGCGAGCTGGTCGCCGCCGGCGGCCTGTACGCGGCTCTCTGGCGGGTGCAGACCGGCGAGCGGGCGCCCGGCAGCGCCGCCTCGCCCGCGCTGGCGCGCGAGCGCTAACGTTGCGCGCGGGCTGCGCGCGAAAGCCGTGAACCGCGCGGGCGGTCCGGTCACGTCAGGGGAGAGGGCGGCGCGCGCGGGCGCCGCCCCGGTCCTGCAAGGAGTCCACCATGCGCGTTCGCCTCACCTCGTCCCTCCTGTCTCCCCTCCTCTGCGCCGGCCTCGCCTGCGGCGGAGATGATGACCCGGGCGGCGGCTCGCCCGACGGCGGCGCCGACACCACCGCGCCCTCCGTGGTCTCGATCTCGCCGGACGACGGCGCGACCGGGCAGCGCGCCGACGTGGCGGTCACGATCGTGTTCAGCGAGCCGATGGATCGCGAGTCGGTCGAGGGCACGCTCGACACCGAGGACCTGGGCGAGGTGACCCTCGGCTGGAACGCCGCCGGCGACACCCTCACCATCACGCCGGTCGAGCCGCTCGCCTACGCCGAGGGGATCGGCGCCGACCCGGCCCAGGTGGAGCCCGAGACCTACACCGTGACCCTCGGCAGCGCCGCGCTCGACCTGGCCGGCAACCCGCTCGGCCCGGGCGTGCAGACCACCTTCGCCACCCTCAAGAGGATGTCGCACGTCTTCGAGCTCGAGCAGGCGCTCACCCGGTCGATGACCGCCGACGAGGAGCTCCTCAACGAGCCGGACGACCCGCTGGTGATCGGCGATCTCGCCAGCGACGAGGGCGCCCGCGCGCTCGTCACCTTCGACATCACCCTCCTGCCGGAGTCGGCGGTCGAGGTGGTCTCGGCGGTGTTCGCCACCCGCCAGCAGATCGGCGACAACGCCGGCCAGCCGTACGGCCAAGGCGGGCTGGGCGCGGCGGTGCTGATCGATCACGTCTCGTTCAGCGAGCTCGACAACGCGGCGTTCAACGCCAGCCAGAACCCTCACGCCCAGCTCGGCGAGCTCTGCGTCGAGGACCAGGTGATCATCGAGAAGGACGTGACCGCCGCGGTCGACGACGACCGCGCCAACCGGCTCGACCGCGACGACCGCAGCCAGTTCCTGCTCCGCTTCGAGCTCGACAACGACGGCGACGGCGCGGTCGATCGCGCCGTGATCAGCCGCGACCTCAGCGAGCTGCAGGTGAGCTACCTGGCGCCGTGACCGGGCTCGAACGCGCGGCGCGCGAAATGGATCTACCGTGAAGCGGCGGGCGCCCGGGCGCGTCCCACGGGCATGACTCGCCTGATTGCACTCGCCCTCGCGGTCGCCGGCTGTGCTTCGGCGCCGCGCCCCTCCACTCTCCCCCCGCCGCCCGCCTCGCAGGCGGCCGACACCGCGGTCCCGCTCGACGACGAGGTCGCCGCGCTCGTGATGCGCATGTACGCCGACGACCTCGCGCTGCGCACATCCGCCGCGCGAGCGCTCGGCGCCATGGGCGGCGCGGCGGCCGGCGCCCTGCCGGAGCTGGTCGCCTGCGCCGCCACCGAGCCGCGCGAGGCCGGCGAGGCGCCGGGCCAGCTCGGCGACCGCGAGCCGGTCGCGGAGTGCGCCCGCGCGATGGCGGCGATCGGCGCCGAGGAGCCGGACGCCCTGATCGCGGCGCTGGCGATCCCGCTGCCCGACAAAGAGCGGGCGCTGGCCGCGCTGGCCGGCGTCGGCGCCCCGGCGGTGCCCGGCGCCGCGGCGGTGTACCTCGACGCCTGCACCCGCGGGGCCGCGGCGAGCGAGCCGGCGGTCCGCCGCAACCTCGAGACCACCGCCGACGCCGCCCTGGCGGTCCTCGCGCGCGAGCCGGACCTCGCGGCCGAGGCGCTCGGCACGGGCGACGCGTGCCGCGAGGAGGCCGCCGAGCGGATCGGCGCCCTCGCGATGAAGCGCTGAGCCGGCGCGCGGTGCGGCCGCATCTCCCGCGGGGGTGCGGCCGCATCCGCCCTGTCGGCCGCGCGATCGCGCTGCGGGAAGCCGCGCGTCAGAAGCCGCGCGTCAGAAGCCGCGCGGCTGCAGCGACCGCAGGTAGGGGACGATGCCGGCGGCCTCCTCCGCGGTGAAGTTCCACTTGTGGTTGCCGCCGTTGACCTCGCCGCCGTCGGGGTACATGCCGTCGCGGACCATCTGGAGGATCTCGGCGTCCTCGAAGTAGGCCAAGGCCAGCGGCGTGTGGTCGACGCCGTCCGGCTGACCGTGGCAGCTGTGGCAGGCGATGCGGTCGGTGTCGTTCGGGCTGGCCGGATCGTTGTAGCGCTGCGACCCGACCGCGACGACCGCCGGGTCGTACGCCAGCACGATCAGGCTGGCCTCGAGGGTGACGTCGCCAGCGGTGGCCGTGAAGGTGGTCGTGCCGGCCTGCTGGGTGGTGATCATCGCCCAGCTCTTGCCGAAGCTGCCGAGGACGTCCTCGAGCTCCGGCGGCAGGACGAGTGGCTCGACGGTGGCGACCGCGGTGTCGTCGATCTCGAAGACCGCCTCCTCGAGGGTGGTGTAGACCGGCACCTCGTAGGTGCTGGTGCCGTCGAACCCGCTGTGCGCGACCTCGGGCATGAGGTAGTGCTCGACGCTGCCGTCCGGGAAGTCGCTGCTCCAGCCGCCGTCGGCGTCGCCGGGGCCGCCGTCGGGGCCGTCGCGGCCCGGCCCGTCGCCACCCGGGCCGGAGCCCGGGCTGCACGCCAAGGTCACGAGCCCGATCGAGAGGAGCGACATCCAGCGCGTCATGAGGTGCCCCGCGATCCCGCAACCGCCGTGCCACCCGGGCGGCTGCGTGATCCGGGCCGGTTAGCGATCCACGAGGCCGCCGGGCTGGGGACTCGAGACCCTGCCGGCCACGCGCTCGGCCGGCCGACCTGCCTCGCTCGCGAGCGCGGCGGCCCTCCTGGTGGGATGCGCCGGGCGGATGCCACGGCGCTCGAGGCTCCGAGGTGCAGGGCGGCGCTGGGCCGCCGCGGCGCCGGCGCTCACCGCGGCCGCGGCGCGGCGCAGCCCCGGACCACCCGGCGCACCGGCCAGGGCAGCGCGGGCAGCTCGGTGACCTCTCGCTCGACGAGGTCGAAGTCGGCCGCCAGGAGCGCGGCGGTGTCGCGGGTCAGGTGGCAGCCGCAGGCGATCACGCGGTTGAGCGGCTCGAGCGCGCGCTGGATCAGGCGCCCGGCGCCGGGCGGTTGCGCCACGTGCTCGAGGAACAGGAGCCGCCCGCCGGGCCGCAGCACGCGGCGCAGCTCGCCGATCGCGGCGCCCGCGTCCGGCACCGAGCACAGGACGAAGGTGGCGACCGCGGTGTCGAACGCGCCGTCTGCGAAGGGGAGCTGCTCGGCGCTCGCGTCCACCGCATCGACGGTGA
>Ga0079224_100007347_pt1 | contig 14774 bp, 13 predicted proteins | sample Stecom2015_FD_80414 | JGI IMG/M metagenome (GOLD analysis project Ga0079224, IMG submission 80414) | Agricultural soil microbial communities from Utah to study Nitrogen management - Steer compost 2015 | ecosystem: Environmental > Terrestrial > Soil > Agricultural land | place: USA: Utah...
AAGGATTTTTAATGAGTCATGCTTATTGGGGTCCTCAGGAATTAGGTACTTCTGCCCCGGTTTACTTTGGGGCTGTTTTAATGGTTCTGTTTATAGCCGGACTGGTATTTTATAAAGGATGGCATAAAGGATGGTTATTAGCTGCAACCATACTTGGAATTTTTCTTGCCTGGGGTAAGAATTTTCCTGCTTTTAATAACTTCATGTTTGATTATTTTCCCTTCTATAATAAATTCAGGGCTCCTTCTATGAGCCTTGTTATTCCTCAACTTACCATGGCCGTAATCGCAGGCCTGGGTTTGGAAAGGCTTATGAGCGCTGAATTTAATTCAGAGACAATCAAAAAATTTAAAAAACTATTATATATCACCGGAGCAGTGGCCGCTGTTCTGGCAATTTTATATTTTACACTAGATTATAAAGGTTCCAGAGATAATGACCTGAGAGAAAGTTTAATGCAGAGTGTTCTGCAGTCTATGAGCAGAGGCGGACAGCCTACAGATAAAATGCAACAACAGGCTTCAACATTTGCATCTTCTATAACCAATGCGCTAACAGAAGACAGAAAATCGCTATATGGAGCAGATTTACTAAGATCTCTGGCATTTATTGCAATTACTTTAGGTGTATTGTATACAGTTGTAAGAAAAAAACTGGCAGCAACTTCTGCCATTCTTATAATCATCGGTTTAAATCTAATAGATCTGCTAGGTGTAGGATCGAGGTATTTAACTCATAATAACTATGTAGAAGAAGATTTATTTGAACAGGTATTTATTCCAAATGCTGCCGACCTTCAGATAAAACAGGATACAGGTTATTTCAGAGTCTTTGACCAGTCGGCAGGTGTAAGTCCGTTTAATTCTTCCAGAGCATCTTATCATCATAATAATGTTGGTGGTTATCACCCTGCTAAACTTGGATTGTATAACGACCTCATTACTCATCAGCTTGCAACCGGAAATATGCAGGTATATAACATGCTGAATACAAAATATTTTATTATGGATAATCCGGCTACCAACAGGCCGGTAGCCCAGCTAAATGAGGATGCTTTCGGCCCTGTCTGGCTGGTGAAAGGATTGCATGTTGCAAAAAATGCAGATGATGAAATGGAAGCTCTCCGAACTGTAAACCTTCGCGATTCTGCGGTTATAGATCAACGGGAGTTGGCTAAAATTAATGGCACCCCTGTTTGGGATTCTACAGCTATTATTCAGCTTGTGGCTCATCAAAATGAAGAACTAAGGTATCAGTTTAAATCTGCTAATGACCAGTTTGCTGTGTTTAGTGAAATTTATTACCCCAATGGCTGGAAAGCTTATATCGATGGAAATGAGGCGGAGATTATAAGAGTGAATTATGTTTTACGGGGATTAATGATTCCTGCAGGAGAACATACCATTGAATTTAAGTTCGAATCAACTGCATTTAAAACGGGTGATATGATCACTCTGGTTATAGGAATTTTATCCATACTCATTATATTAGCCGGGTGTTTTTTATGGTGGAAAGATTATAAAAGGAAAGTGAAGGAGGCATAATATGGATAGATTTCTTCCATTTACAAATGAACTAGGGGAACATATAAATTTTAAAGCAGCAGAATTGTATGATGTAATGCAGGCACTGGATGTGGCTGCTTTGAAACTTCCTTATCATTGCGAACAATATTTTATTGGAAGTCATTCTTCCCGCTTGTTTTTTTCTATAGAAACCGCAGCTCATATTTTATATCACTCCATTAAAAAATCAGGTAAAAAGGTAGAAGATATTATTTTCATGGATTACGGAGCTGGTGTGGGTAGTTTATTTCTGCTGGCAAAAAGGATAGGTTGTAAAAAAGTGATTTACAGCGATCACCTTGAAGACTGGAAAAAAAGCGCTTCTATCATTGCAAATGCCACTGCAACTAATATAGACCATTATATAGTGCAGGATTATAAAGAATGCTTGCAGGAATTGCGTTTGCTAAATATTAAAACCGATATCATTGCATCCAGAAATGTAGTGGAACATATTTATAATTTACCTGATTTCTTTAATACTGTATTTGAATACCAGCCTGAGGCCATGATATTTTCTTCTACCACAGCAAATATTAAAAATCCAGCTCTTGTTATCAGGCATAAAATGATACATGCAAGATGGGAAAAAGACTATATGCTATTAAGAAAAAAAATAATAGAAAAAAAAGGATATGATTTTTCAGAAAAAGAAAATACTTCCCTGGCAAAAAATACCCGTGGACTTGCCATGGAGGATTTAGATAAAGCAATCGAAAATTTCAGGTTAACAAAAAAAATGCCTGATCCCACTGTTTATGGTACAAACACATGTCAGCCTGAAAATGGCCTGTGGGCAGAAAATTTAATAAGTTTTGAAAAATACAGAGAATATATAAACCAGGATAAATATAATATTATTTTTCAGCCCGGATTTTGGGATACGCATTATTCAAAAAAATGGAAAAATTTAATAGGCAAATCTTTAAATAAATTGAAAAGATATATTCCTTCCCTTGCATTTTCTATTGCACCGTTTATATATATTATTGCTGAACCAAAAAAACAGAATGTCTAATACCAGTAGAGTTGATAAGGAGTTGTTCAGAAATGAACATTATCTGGGTAAACCTGCAGATGATACCGACAGGATCATTACCAGAAGAATAGAAATTCTGGAGACTTTTGAAGATTTTTTTCATAATAATCTCAGTCTCGTTGAAGCGGGTTGTGGTAATGGTGCAACAATTAATAAGATAGCATCGAAATTTAAAGATGCCCTTGGGATAGATCTTTTTGATTATTCAAAAGAATTTCTTCAAACAAAAATAAAATCCGGCGCCCTAAACTCAGATTTCCTGCAAATAGACCTGGAAAAGGAAATTCCTGAAAAAAAATTTCACAGGCTGATTAGTTTTGAAGTGATAGAACATTTAAAAGATGAAGCCTCAGTTAAAAACTATTCAGATTTATTGCATTCAGGCGGACTTGCTGCCATATCAGTGCCCAATAAATGGTGGATTTTTGAAACCCATGGTGCAAAACTTCCAATTCTTCCATGGAACAGGGTACCTTTCTTTTCCTGGTTACCGCGGTTTATTCATTCTAAATATGCAAATGCAAGAATTTACACAAGGAAAAGAATAATTAAATTACTGGAACAATCGGGTTTTGAGGTCTTAAATACCTGTTATATTACAGCACCAATGGATGTTTTAAAAGAAGGAAAAATTAAATCATTTCTTATAAAAAATGTATTTAAGAATAATACCACCAAAATTCCTTTTTTGTCAACATCTATTATGGTTTTTGCAAGGAAGAAATAAATGAAAATTCTGAATATCATACCATATAAGGTTTTGCCAGCCCGTTTGGGAGGAGAAAAAGCAGTGGTTTTATTTAATGAATATCTTGGAAAAAAGACCAAAGTATGGGCAATTTCGGTAAAGTCTAATGAGAATGAATATGCGAAGAATTTCATTATGTTCAATCAATTGTCCGATTCCAGATTAAGGTATTGTAATGTCTTACTTTATTTTAAGCTCAGAAAAATTATCAGGAGGCATAATATTACTCATCTTGCAATTGAACATCCATATTTTGGCTGGCTGGCTTTTTTACTAAAAGCCGGGAATAAAATTACCTGGTTTGTAAGATCACATAATATAGAATTTCAAAGATCAGAATCTATAGGAAGAAGTTGGTGGAAATTATTAAAATTTTATGAAGGATGGGTATACCGTAAAGCCGATCTGGTGTTTTTTATATCAGAAGATGATAGAAAATTAGCTATTGATGAGTTGAAAGTTGATGAAGAAAAATCCTTTGTTCTTCCTTACGGTATCACTGAAAAAGCTGAATTAACTGAGTTTAATTTAGCAGAAGAAAAAATCAGGAATCAATATCAAATTCCCGCTGATAATAAAATTCTGCTTTTCAATGGTGCATTATACCATCATACAAATTATAATGCCCTTAAAATCATTCTGGATGAAATTAATCCACGGCTTCTGAGAAATCATCGGGGAAATTATAAAATTATTATTTGCGGTAAAGGATTGCCGGATAGTTTTAATGAACTGAAAGATTATAAAGATAAAAATATTATATATGCCGGTTTTGTGGAAGATATATCCTTATATTTCAAAGCAGCTCATATATTTTTAAATCCTATAGTAGCTGGAGGCGGAGTTAAAACAAAGGCGATTGAAGCAATAGGCTATAATTGTACTGTTATATCTTCCCCACTCGGAGCAATGGGAATAAATAAAGAAGTTTGTGGTGAGAAACTGGTAGTAATTGAAGATAATAATTGGGAAGAATTTTCAAATGAGGTAATAAAGCAGTTTTCAACTAACAACAATACCCCGGATGAATTTTATTCTTACTACGATTGGGAAAATATTACTGAGGCAGTAATTCAAACTTTGAAAAATTATCATGCATAACCTCAAAAAAATACGGTTATTCAGAATACTTTTATGGGTAGTATATCCTTTTGCATGTTTGTTTATACTGCCATTCAGTTTATTTAGAAGAAAAAACCCGCAGAATTTATTTTTCTTCTTCGACAGGTATTGTATCGGAGGGGCACAGAGAGTACATATAGATATACTAAACTCAGTTTCTGATATTTATAAACAGGTTTATTTTACCCGTTATTCGCCCAATGATAAATTAAAGCATGAATTTTATTCCATTCCAAATTCTGAAAACCGGGATATTCATTTCTGGTGTGATAATATTCTTCTGAGAATATTTTCTGTTCATTATTTTGCATTTTATATAAACAGACATCCCGGTGCGATTTTGTTAAGTTCTAACAGTACTTTTTTTTATGATATGCTTCCCTTTCTAAACATGAAAATAAAAAAGATAGAACTTCTTCATAATTTTTCCTATGGGAAAAAAGGCATGGAATTTTTCGGACTAGCAAACTGCAAATACCTTGATTACAGAATGGTAATTGATATAAAAACCAAAGCTGAAATCATACAACAATATCAAAATTATGGTATAGACAAGAAATATTTTGAAAGGATAAAACTCGTAGAAGCCGGAACTGATATTTTGGATTCTTTACCTGAAAAAGATAATAATGTAATCAACGTTCTCTATGCGGGAAGAGGTGGACTGCAAAAAAGAGTATGGCTGATAAACAAAATAGTTGAACTGGTACTTAGGCAGACAAACAACATTCGCTTTCATTTTGCCGGACCTTTAGATCAGGAATTATCTGATTATGTAAAAACTGTAAGTATTGTTTATGGGGAAGTAGGGGAGAAGGCAGAGATGAAAAAAATATATTCAACAGCGCATGTTGTTTTACTTACATCTTCATTTGAAGGATTTCCAATGGTAATAAAAGAAGGTATGGCCAATGGTGCTGTTCCGGTAGTTACTGCACTTGAAGGCAATAAATCGCACCTTACGCATCTTAAAAATGCAATGTTGATAGAATCAATCGAAGATGAAGATGCCTGTGTGAAAGAAGCCGTGGAATATTTGATACAATTATCAGCCGACAAAAACCTGCTAAGTAAATTAAGCATGGCGGCTTTTGAATATGCTTCATCCAAATTTTCAAGAAAAAATTTTATGAATGAATACAGGACACTATTAACCCAGTCATAAAATTTTTCTCATTATATAATCTTCCATTAAAAAACCATTTCCTATTTCCAGATCTATTTCACCAATGATTTCAAAGCCAAGTTTTTCATAAAAATACCTGGCATTATTAAATCTGTTTACGTTTAAAATTAATTCATCTGAACCTTCCGCCAGGGAGCGTTCCATAACTTCATAAATTAATTTTTTCCCGTATCCCGATCCCTGCATATCCTGATCTATATATAATTTTTGAAGTTTATGTGTTTTCTCCTTTTCTCTATTGTAGGCAGCGAATCCTTTAGCCTTATCATCATGTATTATTAAAAACCTGTAGTGTAAATCCTGCATTTGTTCCCTGATAGCATCAACAGAATAATATTTATTCAGCATAAATTCTATCTGCTCAGAAGACAATATCTTTCCATAAGCATCGGGCCAGATTTTATACGCTAATTCCTGAATAATAACAGCATCTACAGGATTGGCAATCTTAATTTCAGGCATCTGAATTAGGGCGGTTTAATTTTCAATGGTTAATTTTCAATTGCAAAATAACAATTAACTATTGAAAATTGACAATGAACCCTTTAGCATTTAAAATTATCCATCGACAATTAACCATTGACAATTATTCATCGACAATTGACAATTGACAATTAACCATTAACAGTTCTAATCGTTTTTATCTCCCCCCAGGCTATAATAATTATTTTCTTCATCTTCCTCCCCCAATGCTTCATTTTCGTCATCCAGTTCGGCACCCGGAACATCAAGATCGGCTCCATCTTCATTTTCCGCCATAATTCTAGGAGTTGTTTCATCCTCACCCATATCCATATCTTCGTCTTTTGGGCCTAACATTTCCAGGTCTTCAGCAGTAACATCAGCTTCCGTACCAGGCACAATATTGATTTCATCCTCCATTTCATCGGGGAGTTCAGATTCTGAATCTGTAGGTTCTAAATCAACTCTTTTTGCATTTTCAGGCCTGGTAATATCTTCAGAATTAGGATAATGCGGATATCCTGGAAGATCATCTGGCTTTTCCTGATCATTTCCCGGGAAATGAAATTTTATACTTCTATTCATAATTTTTTAAATAAATAGTATAAAATTTTATGCCCGTAATAAAGTTGGCGGGAATATTTGATAGTTACCGGAAGAAGAAAATTCTTATTGATTTTCAGTTTGAATAACCCTGGTTCCCAGATTTTTAAGTGATTTATCAAAAACCAGCGTTCCAAAAGGGAAAAAAGCCGCAACTAGTCCTTTCAGAATAGTAGAGAAACTTAAATCGTATTTAAATTTTACATATACAAGTTGTGCAATGTAGGCCATAAATAAAATTCCGTGAAACCATCCGACATAGGTTACAAAAAGAGGTTTTCCTGCAAGGTATTTTAAGGGCATAGCAATAAACAGCAATAAAAGCCAGGAAAATGCTTCAGCAAATCCCAGATATCTTAAAATCTTAACAGCCTGATCCTGAACAACCGCCATGATATGAGTATTTAAATTTAAACTTGCGCAAAGCTAATTCATTATTCATGGGTTTCGAAACCCGGATGCTCATTTAAATGTAAAATTTGCTTAAATTATAAAGTTCAAAAATTTTATATGAAAATATTGTGGTCATATCTCAAAAATTATAAAGGATTAATTGCGGTCTCTCTGATATTGGCAGGAATAGCGCAGATACTAAATTTGATAGATCCTTTAATTTTTGGGAAAATTATTGATGAATATGCGCATAATCCCGGGGGAAAAACTGAACAGGAACTGGTGAAAGGGGTTTTAGGGTTATTATTGCTGGGTATTTTAATTGCCATGCTGGCAAGAATTGCAAGAGGTTTTCAGGAATACGTAACCCGAATGATTGTACAGAAATTTGGTACAAAAATATTTGATGACGGATTGAAACAAACATTAAGGTTAAATTTTCAGGAGTTTGAAGATCAGCGAAGTGGAGAAACTTTATCCATTTTGCAAAAAGTGAGAAGGGATACAGAAAGATTTATTACTTCTTTTATTCAGATTATTTTCTCTTCACTTGTAGGAATAGGTTTTCTCATATGGTATTCGATTACAAAACACTGGGCATTAATTCCGGTTTTTTTTATAGGAATTCTTGTTTTGGGAACATTAACAGGAATATTAAGTAATAAAATAAAAATTATCCAAAGATCAATTAATAAAGAAACCAATAAACTTTCAGGAATAATTACTGAATCGTTAAGAAATATTGAACTGGTGAGAAGTCTGGGTTTAACTTTTCCTGAAATCAGAAAATTAAAAATATTTACACGGCAGATTTATGACCTTGAAATGGAAAAAACCAGAAAGGTACGCACGCTTTCATTTTTTCAGGGAACAACACTTAATATTCTAAAGCACTCGGTTTTATTTGCATTGTTATGGTTAATATTCAGAGATATTCTATCCACAGGGGAACTAATTGCAATGCAATTTATTTCAGTAAGTATTTTTAATCCCTTACAGGATTTTGGCAATATAATTCTTTCTTACAGAGAAGCAGAAGCATCATTAAATAATTTTGAAACATTAATGAAAAAACCTGTAGAAACGCGCCCTGAATCTCCAATAGAAATTAACTCCCTTGAAAAAATTGAATTCAGAGAGGTTGTATTCAGGCATAAAAATGCCAGCCAGAATTCCATTAATAAAATTTCCTTTAAAGCCTCCAAAGGTGATACAATTGCTTTTGTGGGCCCTTCCGGTTCGGGTAAATCAACCCTTGTTAAATTATTAGTAGGATTGTATTCTCCGGTTGAAGGGAAAATTTTATACAATGATATTCCTTTAAAAAATCTTCGGTTAAATCAGATAAGAAGACAGCTTGGTTTTGTTACTCAGGATACTCAGTTGTTTTCAGGAACCATAAAAGATAATCTGCTGCTGGTTAAATCTGACGCAACAGATGAAGAAATTATCCAGGCATTGAATCAGGCATCGGCAAAAAGTTTTTTGCAGCGGGCACCTAAAGGTTTAAACACTACTATTGGGGAAAGCGGGTTGAAACTTTCCGGTGGTGAAAAACAAAGAATTTCCATAGCAAGAGCATTATTGCGTAACCCGGGAATTATGATTTTTGATGAAGCTACTTCGGCCCTTGATTCTCTTACTGAATTAGATATTACAAATACTATAATAGACATTTCAAAAGCTAAAGAAAGAATAACCATTTTAATTGCTCACAGACTTTCTACTATTATGCATGCTGATAATATTTTTGTATTAGAAAAAGGCGAAATAGTGGAACAGGGAAGCCATAATGAATTACTTCAACTTAAAGGATTATATTATGCAATGTGGAGACAGCAGATAGGGGAGAGGAGAGATTACCGGGAAATTGAAATAAAAAATATTGCAATTGAAGAAGAGGGAGGCGACGAAGTTAATATTCCTTTTCAATAGTATAAATATGCTCTTCTATTTCCCTGACTTTCCCGTTTTCCAATCTGAAAATTTTATTACAACAGGTTAACATGCCTTTTCTATGGGTGATAAGAATAATGGTTTTTCCTTCAGACTGGAGCCATAATAAGGTTTCTATAAGCAAATTCTCTGCATATTCGTCAAGGGCAGAACTTGGTTCATCGAGAATTAATATGGAAGGATTTCTATAAATCGCTCTGGCTATTGATAAACGCTGAACCTGACCGCCTGATAAATTCATTCCCCTTTCACCGATAATGGTATGATAACCTGATGGAAGGGAGGAAATAAATTCATGAATTCCCAAACGGTTACATATTTCTATCATTCTGTTATAATCATAAGCTTCTCCTATCATAATATTCTCTGCAATACTTCCTGAAAACACCACTGTTTTCTGAGGGATGCTTCCTATAAATCTTCTTAGCTGAGGAATGGGAATCATTCTTATATCTATATCTTCAATAAAAATTTTTCCGCTATGCAGACTGTATAAATTTTGTAATAAACTTAGAATTGTTGATTTTCCGCAACCACTTTCTCCGGTAATGGCTGAAATTTTCTTCATAGGAATTTTGAAGGATAAGTTTTCAAATAATAATCCGGAACCAATATATCCGTAACTGATATTTTCCAGTTTGATATCCCCTCTTCCGGTTAACCGGATCTCAGGTAAAGCAAGGTTGTGGTCTTCTGTTTTTAAATCTAATATTTCATATAATCTTCCGGCAGCAATAAGTGCATCCTGAATCATTTTATTGGCTCCTATAAGATAAATTGCAGGTGAGGCGAAATATCCTATTAAGGCATAAAAAGAAAGTAATTCACCCGGAGTTAATTCCTGGTGGATTACGAAATAACTTCCACACCAAAGAATTAAAATGGTAAAAAATCTTGTAATAAATTCAGTTCCGTTTCCCAGCCAGATGGATTTAATAGAAAAAGTATAAATCATCCTTAGCATTTTTATGAACTGGTACTCTGCTTTTGCATAGAAATGATTTTCCAGTCCCAACTGCCTTATGGTATTTACCGTAGTGAGATTTTCCACCAACTGTGTTTCCAGTTCTGCATTTTGAACCATTAGCTTTCTTTGCCATTTTTTACTTATTCTTAAACTAAATAGAAATAATATGATAAAGAATGGAAGGATAATTGCCATAATCATTGCCAGCTTCCAGTTGAATATGCACATAAGGATAAAGGAACAAATAATCATGAAAATATTTACCGTAAGTCCGATTGCTACCTCATTTATAAAAGCTCTGATTTTGACTGCATCTCCAACCCGACTCATAATTTCTCCCACTCGCATGGTATCGAAAAACTGTTGAGGCAAATGCATTAAATGTTTGTAATATCCCAAAATTAATCTGGCATCTATATGCTGGCCGGTTTTTAAAGCAAATAAACTTTTAAAAAACCCTATGCTTAATTGAAACAACAAAAGAAAAATCATTATAATGCTTAAGAGGTTAAGCAACTGTAAATTTCCTTCAACCAGAACAAAGTCTACAATTTTCTGTACATAAATTGACATAGACAATCCTGTAATGGTAAATACCAGAGCACCTATCATTGCCTGTAGAAGGATTGATGAATGCGGCTTCATTAACTCTATAAATCTCTGGCTTACAGGTTTAATTTCATTTCCCTTCCGAAAATCTTCTGAAGGATTCAGGAAGATTAAAACTCCTGTCCATAGTTTTTCAAATTCTTCAACAGATAACTTTTCTATTTTACCCGGACCTGGATCCATGAAGTAAATTTTATTCTTTCTCAGTTTTTGAATTACTACATAATGCGACAACCCGCTTTTTAAAACCACGTGAGCTATTGCAGGTAATGGAATATGAGGCAGAGCTTCTATTCCTGCTTTCACTCCTTTTGCTTTAAAGCCTAGTTTTTCAGATGCTCTTATTAAACCCAGGGCACTGGTACCCGATTGATTGGTGCCGCAATGTTGTCTTATTACAGCTATTGGAAGAAATAATTTATAGAAAGCAGCTATAGAAGCCAGACAGGCAGCACCGCAATCAGTAATATCATGTTGCTTGATAATAGTTTTCTTTCGCCTCATAAAATCATTCCTGAATTTGGATTCAGCCAGTTATCAATTTTATCATATAAAAGCTCCCAGGCAGTACGGCTGATTATTTTAAACCGTACATTAAAAGTCATTCCTTTTTTCAGACTGGCTTCATATCCACCAGGAAGACTAAGACTTTCCGTTTCAAAACTACATTTCACTCTGTAAGAAGGGATATTGTCTATCATTATAAAGTCCTGATCAATCGAGAGAATTTTTCCTTTAACAGATCCGAATCTGTTATAATTAAATGCATCAATCTGAAACAAACATTCTTGTCCGGGATGCAGGTAAGCAATTTTCTTCGTTGGAAGGTAACATTCTCCCAGCAGGGTTGTTTGTGGCGATAGAATACAAAATACCTGTCCGGCTTCCACAGTACTTCCTTTATACCTTGCAGAGATAGATTCTATAGTACCTGTAAAAGGCGCATAGATGTAATAAAATTTATGTTGTGCCTTTAATCTGTTAATATCTCCGGTAATGGTGGAGATTTCATCCTGAAGATTTTTATATTGATCTTCCCAGTTACCTGATTGCTGATCTTTATAAGATTTTAAAGAAGCAACTGCATAATCTAACTGGTATTTTTTTTCTGCAAACTTTCGGGTTGTGGTCACATTATCTGCCAAAAGTTTTTTTTCAATTTCAAGGTCAGTTTCCAGTTGCCCGATCAAAATATTCATTTCATTTACCTTAGACTTGTAAATCTGGTATTGTTGCCTGATATAAGATGAATTTATGAGTCCTGCATTATTTTTAATTAAATGATTAAGGTCTTCCGCATAGTGAAGCCTTTTTTCCAACTCTTTTTTCTGAGAGGATATTTCAGAAATTAATAATGAATCATCAAGTGTAAATATTAAATCTCCCTTATTAACTAAATCTCCTTCAGAAACTGCAAAATGTTTCAATCTGCCGGGTACCATTGCTTTTATTTCAATTCTTTCTTCCATTGGTCTGATAATTCCACCAGCTTTAACACTCAGATCGAATTTTAAAAATGGAAGAGATGCAATCAAACTAATAATCAGGAGCAGAATAATCAAATAGATGATTCTGGATCCTAAACCTAATTTTCCTAAGTACACAATTTCCGATTGAGCCCATCCGGGAATCTCTTTCTCTTCAGCCATAAAACTTCCTTTTTTCAATGAACAATAAGGAAGGGAAATCAGTTTTTGATCTATCGGTTAGTTTTAAGGATTATTTTCTTCAGGGGTTGAATTCGTTTTTGATTTATCATAATAAGACAAAAAGAAAAAAATTAATGTCAGTAAGGGAATATTTACAAAAAAGAAATTAAGAGGCTTCCATCCCGTGTTACTAATAGGTTTTCCAAAAACCTTTACTGTCAGAAGATTTAATAAATAAAACAAAAAACTAAAAATTGTTGCAATTAGAAACCCCCATAATATTGCCTTCCAGGGAAATTTTTTTTTACGATTTAAAATGGGCAGGAAAATTAATCCACCATAGATAAGTAATAATAAGACGATATCAATTGTATCAAGGTTCAAATTCATGATTCTTTGTTTTTATGAAAGGCCCTGGCTATGCAGGGCCTGTGAGTCTTATTTTTTGTAAGTACTGGGTAATGAAGCCTGATATTCAGACGCTGTTTTGCAAAACTCCCATAAACCTCTCATAAAAGCACCCAAGCCATAAGCTACATCATAAACCAGGCTGGTATCTTTGGATGGCTTATTGTCATTCCCACCATAAATAAATTGCAATTCCTCATGTTTTAATTCCAGATACAATGAATTATTCATAATTACTTAATTTAAAATTTTTAAAAAACCTAATCTACCGACTTCCATCCATCAACAAACCCTGATTTTATTTCGGGCCATTTTGATGCGAGATAAGCAGCAGTTCCCCAAAATGAGCTTCCTTTCTTTAATAAGCCGGGAATTTTTAACTCCACTTCTCCTCCCCGGATAAATCCCACTTCATGTTCTGAAAGAGCAACAACACCGTACTGCTCAAAATTCATGTTCTTCTTCATGTTGCTTTGTTTTAAATATATAATGCTCTTCTTTTGAATAATTCAGGGCCTACAGCAATCTCCCTCTTCGTTGCGCAACGAATTATGGTTTTTACAGGATATTTAATATTTGAAATATTTTTTAAAAAATTATAATGTTTTGCTTTTTGAGGTGGCGGCCCGAAGTTTAATGACTGATCTAAACTCCGGGTGCCAACTCGCCTGTTACTCCTGAAAACAAAATGCACATCTCAAATTCGTCTAGATCTATTTTCCATTTTTTATTTACATAAATTTACTAACTGGTCTTTCCGGAAAAATGTGTTTTTTACTTAATTTTTCAGTTTTTTTTCCCATGGTTAAAAGATTTTTTTTCCTTATATTTTGCTCAGTCATTTCCTTTCCGGGTTTTACACAAATTTTTGGCGGCAATCCTCCCGCTAAATGGTTTCAAAGTAATAATGATAGTTTCAGATTAATATTTACTTCAGATATGGAAAAACAGGCAAAGGAAATAGCTTCCATTTATTCCCGCTTGCCGGTTGTATCCAACAAAGCTTTATCAATATCTCCACGAAAAATTAATATTGTTTTACAAAACCGCACTGTGCTAAGTAATGGATATGTAGGACTTGGGCCCTACAGGAGCGAATTAATGCTTACGCCTCCACAAAATAGCTTCAGGCTTGGATTGCCCTGGCTTCATTCTCTCGCTGTTCATGAATACAGACATGTGCAACAGTTTAATAATTATAACCATGGTATTGCAAGAATAGCAGGAAAAATATTGGGAGATGATGCAGCGGCAGTTTTGAATAACCTGGCAATACCCAATTGGTATTGGGAAGGGGATGCTGTTTGGTACGAAACTGAACTTACAAAAACAGGAAGAGGAAGGCTGCCTGCATTTTTTAATAATTTCGGATCAATTTGGCTTGCAGGAAAAGACTATTCTTTTATGAAACTTAGGAATGGATCTATGAAAGACCTTATTCCAAACCACTATGAATTAGGATACTTAATAACTAATTACGGTTATGAAAATTATGGAAGTGAATTTTGGGATAAAGTAAATTATGATGCTTCTGCATTTAAAGGAATTTTTTACCCTTTTCAAAAAGCAGTAAAAAAATATGCAGGAATTAGTTATAGAAACTTTGTTAACGAAGCAATTGAATATTATGAAAAAGAATTTTTAGAAAACACCGGTCGGGATTCATCAGATATATATCAAAAATTTTCCGGCAATCAAAGCTTTCCTCAATGGATGAATGATTCCAGCCTTGTCTATGCTTTTAATTCCTATTCCGAAATACCTTCTTTCAGAATAAAAAATATTAAATCCGGCAAAGAGAAGAAAATTGCTGATAAATTCATTTCAACCGATGATCATTTTAGTTATGCAAACGGAAAGATTGTCTATGCCGCTTACCGGCAGCATATTAGATGGGGTTGGAAAGATTATTCCGAACTGGTGATTTTAGATATTGAAACAGGGAAACAAAATTATATTACTAATAAAACCAGGTATTTTTCTCCGGCATTTAACATTAATGCTGATAAAATTGTATTGGTTAACATCAGAGAAGATGGCAGGCAGGAAATTTTAATCAGCGATAAT
>Ga0079224_100007348_pt1 | contig 14774 bp, 15 predicted proteins | sample Stecom2015_FD_80414 | JGI IMG/M metagenome (GOLD analysis project Ga0079224, IMG submission 80414) | Agricultural soil microbial communities from Utah to study Nitrogen management - Steer compost 2015 | ecosystem: Environmental > Terrestrial > Soil > Agricultural land | place: USA: Utah...
GCCACGCCCGGTGGGCGCGTTGGGCGCCGGGGACGTGGCGGTAGATCCAGCGTTCCCGCGGGGTGAAGGGGCGTTCGCGCTTGGGTTCGACCCAGCCGGGTTCGCGTTGGAACACCCGCAGCGAGGCCACCTTGTCGGCGATGCCGGGCACCACCTGGGCGGCGGTGGAGCCGGTGCCGACCACGGCGACGTGCTTGCCGGTCAGGTCGACGTCGTGGCGCCAGCGGGCGGTGTGGAACGCCACCCCCCGAAAGTCCTCGAGGCCGGGCCAGTCGGGCTGGTTGGGCACGTTGAGCAGCCCCAGCGCGGAGATCACCACGTCGAAGACGTGGGTGTCGCCGGTGTCGGTGGAAAGCACCCAGTGCTGGTCGGCCTCGTCCCACACCACCTCCGTCACCGCCGTGGACAGGCGCAGGTGCGGGCGCAGCCCGAACGCGTCCACCACCTCGTTCGCGTACCGCAGCAGCTCGGGTTGGCGGGCGTGGGTGTGCGACCAGTCGTAGCGCAGGAACGAGAAGCTGTAGGCGTGCGAGGGGATGTCCACCTCGCAGCCCGGGTACCGGTTGTCGTACCAGGTGCCACCCACCTCCGGCGACTTCTCGAAGATCGTGAACGTCGCCCGGGTCGACTGCCGCAGCTTCACCGCCGCCGCGATCCCTGCGAACCCGGCCCCGATGATCCCCACCCGCACCGTCCGCCGCGGGATGCGTCGTCGCAGCACCATCAGGACCGCGCCTCCCCGTCGAGCGCGCCCGCCTCGGCGAGCACGCGCTCGGCCTGCCGGAACGCCGACAGGACGGCAGGGGCGCCGCAGTACGGCGCGGCGTGCAGCAGCAGCTCCTGGATCTCGGTCACGGTGCAGCCGTTGGCGAGCGCCCCGCGCAGGTGCGACTCGAACTCGGCGGGCCGGTTCAGCGCGACGAGCACGCCCAGCGTCACGAGGCTGCGCACCCGCCGGTCCAGCCCGTCGCGGGTCCACACGTCCGCCCACACCGCGCCGGCGATCCAGTCCTGCACCGGGCGCTGGAAGTCGGTGGCCTCGACGTAGTTGCGCTGGACGAGCTCCTCGCCGAACACCGCGCGCCGGACGGCCAGCCCCTCGGCGATGCCCGTGTCGTCGCGGTCGCGCATCAGGCACCCCCCTTGGCGAGCAGGGAGCGGGCGTTGCCGCCGACCATGGCGCGCACGGCGTCGGCGGGGACGCCGTTGTCGAGCGGGTGACCGCAGTCGAGGATCGCCTCCTCCGCCGCGAGGACGTCGAGGACGTCGCGCGCCTCCGGCAGCAGGGCGCCGTCGTCGGCGAGCACGTGCAGGTCGACGGCCCCGACGAGCAGGTCGTCGACCTCCGGGGCCGGCTGCAGCCGGCCCGCGTCGAGGTCGGGGTCGAGCAGGAACTCCTGCGACCGGGTCATCACGCTGTCCTTTCGCGTGGGGAGTGCTGGCTGTCTCCGAGGCGGTGCGGGCTACTGCGCCCCGACCTCCTCGAGGACGGTCGGGTCGATCAGCACGGCCAGCTCCTCGCGGGTGCGCGGGGTGCGGCCGTCCTTCGCGGCGAGCCACTGCTCCTCGGCCACGAGCACGTCGAGCAGGTCGTCCGGCAGGGCGCACGGGAAGCGGTGGTGGTGCCACGACTCGGCGATGAGGTCCTGGGGCTGGCCGGTCCGCTCGGCGAGCAGCGCCTGCATCCGGGCCGGGTCCTCCTCCGCGGCGCGGCAGCCGTCGGTGACCGCGCGCAGGAACTCGACGATCCGGGCGCGCTTGGCCGGGTCGGCGAGGTCACCGGCCTTGGCGTTGAGGCTGTAGATCTCGCGGTAGGCGCCCTCCGGCCGGAAGGTCACGGCGTCGTCGCCGAGGGCCTTCGCGGCCCGCTCGGACTCGGGCTCCCAGATCGAGATCGCGTCGACCTCGCCGTTGATCAGGGCGTCGGCGGAGGCGGGCGCGGTGAGCGAGGAGATCGTGACGTCGTTCTCGGTGAGGCCCGCGGTCCGCAGCACGTCGCTCAGGAATACGGCGGCCGAGGTGTTGGCGAACGTCGCGACGCGCTTCCCCTCGAGGTCCTCGATCGAGTCGATGCCCGCCGACTTCCGCGCGACGATCCGGTACAGCCCCTCGGTGACGGTCATGACGATCCGGGCGTCGTCGTGCTCGAGCGACATCCGCAGCGTCTGGGTGCCCGCGTTGCCCGCGAGGTCGGCGATGCCGGAGGTCACGGGGGCCGCCCCGCTCGCCGCCCGTCCGCTGACCCCGCTCGAGAGCTGGGCGTCCTGCGCGTTCCACAGGTTCGGCACGCCACCGCTGCCGGTGACGACGGTGCCCGGCGGGACCTCGGTGGACGCGAGCAGGACCGGCCCGAACTCCAGCACCGAGGCGTGGCCCACCACGACGAGCGGCTCGGGGGGAGCGGCGGGCTCGGCGGGCGGCTCGGGGGGTGGTGGCGCCGCGGCGCAGGCGGCGAGCGCGAGTGCGACGACGGGACCCAACAACAACGCCTTGCGCATGACCGTTCTCCTCGTTGATCGGGTACTACGCGGCTTCAGGGCGTCACGAAGGCCTGCGACGGCAGTTTCCACGCGGCGCGGACGTCGTCGCCGACGCGCACCTGCACCGCGTCGGTCGAGGGGAGGACGGCGGCGCCCGCGCGGCCGTCGGGGAGGGCGAGATCGATGCGGGAGGTCGGGCCGAGGCGCGAGATGTCGGTGACGACCGCGCCGACCGAGTTCCAGCCGGGTGGTACCTCGCCGGGGGCGAACACCCGCACCCGCTCCGGGCGGACGACCAGCACGGCCTCGGCCGGGTGCTGGCCGTCGGCGGTGCGCCACTTCTCGTCGGACCACGCGTAGGTGCGGGGATCGACGAAGCGGCCGGCGAACGTGTTGGCCTCGCCCAGGAAGTTCGCGACGAACAGCGTGCCCGGGTCGTCGTACAGCTCGGCGGGCCGTCCGATCCGGTCGATGCGGCCCTCGTTGAAGACCGCGATCCGGTCGGACAGGTACATGGCCTCGTCCTGGTCGTGCGTGACGAACACGAAGGTCAGCCCGACCTCCTGGTGGAGCTTCTTCAACTCCGCCTGCAGCGACTGGCGCAGCTTGCGGTCCAGCGCCCCGAGCGGCTCGTCGAGCAGCAGCACCGGCGGCGAGAACACCAGCGCCCTCGCGAGCGCGACGCGCTGCTGCTGGCCGCCGGACAGCTGCGCGGGGCGGCGGTGCTCCATACCGGCGAGCCCGAACCGCTCGACGATGTCGAGCACGAGCCTGCGGATCCCGGCCTTCGTGGTCCCGCGCTGGCGCAGCGGGTAGGCGATGTTGTCGAAGACCGACATGTGCGGGAACAGGGCGTAGTTCTGGAAGACCATCCCGAACCCGCGCTTGTGCGGCTGCAGGCCGGTGAGGTCGGCGCCGCCCAGGTGGATCGACCCGGACGTGGGCGGCACGAACCCGGCGATCATGTTCAGCGTGGTGGTCTTGCCCGATCCGCTGGGCCCGAGCAGGGTGAGGAACTCCCCGGGGTCGACGGTGAGGTCGATCCCGGCGACGGCCGCCGGTCCGTCGGCGCCGTAGCGCTTCACCAGCTCGCGGATCTCGAGACGTCCCGCTCCTGCGTTCATGCGCCGCTTCCACTTCTCTTCTCCGACCGGCGGGTCCAGCCGATCTGCGCCACGAGGACCACCGCGCTGACCACGACGACGAGGACGGTCGACGCGGCCGAGATCGTCGGGTCCGCCGCCTCGACGACGGCGTTGAACATCTGGACGGGCAGCGTCACGTTGCGGGGGCCCTGCAGGAGCAGCGCGATCACCAGCTCGTCGAACGAGGCGACGAAGGCGAACACGCCCCCGGCGACGACGCCCGGCAGGATGAGGGGGAACGTGACCGTCCGGAACACCGTCGCGGGCGAGGCGCCCAGGCTCAGCGCGGCGGCGGTGAGCGTCCGGTCGTAGCCCTGCAGCCGGGCGAGCACCGCAATCAGCACGAACGGCACGGCGAGCGCGGTCTGCCCGAGCACCAGGCCGAGGATCGTGCCGGAGAGCCCCAGCTGCAGGAACGTCCCGTAGATCGCCAGCGCGATGAGGATGTTGGGGATCACCAGCGGCGCGGAGAGTGCCGCGGCGCCCGCGACGCGCAGCCGCCTGCCCAGCCGCATCAGCCCGAAGGCCGCGCTGGTGCCGATGGCGACCGCGAGCGGCGTGGAGAACGCCGCCACCTGCAGCGACACCAGCACGGCGTCGCGCCACCCGCTCGACTCGACGAGGTTGCGGTACCACTGCAACGACCAGCCCGGGGGCGGGAACTGGAACGTCGAGCCACCGGAGAGGCTCATCGGGATCAGGAACAGCGTGGGGACGGTCAGGAAGGCCGCGACGGCCCACACCACGACCGACAGCACCGGGGATCGCCTCATCGGACGGTCTCCTCCAGGCTCTCCTGGCGGGCGGCCGCCGCTCGCCGGGAGACCAGCCGGGACAGCAGCAACATCGCGATCGTGACGACCAGCAGGAAGATGCCGATCGCGTTCGCGCCCGCGAAGTCGAGGACCTGCTCGACCCGCGCCATGATCAACTGCGCGATGAGCGTCTGCTGCGGTGAGCCGAGCAGGGCGGGGGTGATGTAGAAGCCGAGGGCGAGGATGAACGTGAGCGCCCCCGCCGCCACCAGGCCCGGCGCCGACAGCGGGAGGTACACCTGCCGGAACGCCCGCGCCCGGGTGGCGCCCAGCCCCTGCGCGGCGTCGACGAGCCGCCGGTCGATCTGGTCGAGCCGGGCGTAGAGGGGCAGCACCGCGAACGGCAGCAGCACCTGCGACATCGCGATCAGCACCGCGGGCGTGGTGCCCAGCAGCGGGTACTCGATGCCCAGCGTCGCCTGCACGAACCGGTCCACCAGCCCGCCGCGCTGGAACAAGATCATCCAGCCGAAGTTCTTGGCGAGCGCGCTGGGCCAGAACGGGATCAGCACGATCGTGAACAGCACCGCGCGGGCGCGCGGCCCGCACACCGTCATCGCGTACGCGTACGGGAACGCCATCAGCAGGTCGATCACGGCCACGCCGAAGGCCACAGCGAGGGTCCGGCCGAGGACCCGCAGCGTGTAGCCGTCGGTGAACAGCTCCACGTAGTTGTGCAGGCCGACCGTGGGCTCGGTGACGCTGACGACGACGATGCGCGCGAGCGGGTAGACGAACAGCGCCAGCGACGCGATGACCGCGGGCAGCAGCAGGAGCAGCGTCGCGGTCCGGGACCCGGTCTCCCGCTCGGCCGCACGCGGCCGGGCCGGGCGACCGACCTCGAGGACGGCGGTCGTGGTCATCGTCGGCTCCCCCTCCGGGGGTGGTCAGGGCGGGTTGAGGCGGCCGATCGAGCGCGGCTCGACGGCACGGGGCGGGCAGCGCACCGGGGCGGGCGCTGCCGGGGGGCAGGTGGTCTGTCAGTTCACGGCTCGGTCAGTTCACGGTGATGCGCGCCACCGCGGCCGCGAGCCGCTCGGCGATCGCGCGGTCCTCGTCGTCGGGCATGAACACGGCCAGCCCGATGGCGGCGAGGGTGGCGACGATCTCCCCGTCGGCGGTGAGGATCGGGGCGGCGATCGTCTTGATGCCGCCGCCCGCGTAGACCTGGCGCGCGGTCAGCAGGTCCCCGACCGGGACCAGCCCGTCGTCGGTGACGGACCGGAGCCTGCCGGCGCCCGTCCGCCTGGCGCGCGCGTGGTAGGCGGCGAACAGGCGCGACTGCGCGGCGTCGGCCGGCAGCGAGCGCCCGACCTCCACCGAGATCGTGGTGATCCGGCTGCTGTCGGGCACCACCCGGGCGACGACGGGTGCGCGCCCGCCCCACACGCTCAGCACGACCGTGTTGCGGATCTCCCGCGACAGCTCGTGCATGACCGGGCCCGCCGCCTCGACCACCCCGAGCCGGGACAGCGCGAGCGTGCCGATCCGGCACAGCACCGGGCCCAGCTCGTAGGTCGTGGCGTCGCGCCGCTGCAGCAGCCCGCGCTTCTCCAGCGACACGAGGTAGCGGTGCGCCGTGGACCGCCCGACCCCGAGCACCTTGGCGGCGGTGGCGGTGTCGAGCGAGGGGGAGTCGGGGTCGAGGCACTCGAGCAGGGTGGCGATCCGGGCGATCACCTGGATGTCGCCGCCGGCACCCTCGCTCTCGGCGCGGGCCGGATCCGACTTCCCCACGGGGTCCTCCGCTGCGTTGCGCAATACGGGATCGATGTCGCGGCATGAGCGACGTGACAGGACGTTAGCGGAGCACATCTTCGGCGTCAATGCTCGTCAAGCAATGTTTGTCTGACAGTCCGACCAGCTCGTACGGTGACGTGCGCGTGCACCGAGCGCGCAGCACGCGCACCACGCGACGCACAGGAGGAACCGGATGAGGGACGAGCGGGAACGGGTCGCACTGGTGACCGGCGCGGCCGGCGGGGTCGGGGGCGCGCTGATCGAGCTGCTCGCCGGGCGGGGCTACGGCGTCGTCGCCACCGACGTGTCCCCGGCCGTCGAGGAGCTCGCCTCGCCCGCGGTGCTGCCGGTGGTCGCCGACGTGTCCGACAGCGCGTCGGCCGAGCAGGCGGTGGCCACGGCGGGGCGGGAGTTCGGGCGGCTCGACCTGCTGGTCAACAACGCCGCCCGGTTCCTGCGCAAGCCGATCGGCGAGGTCACCGACGCCGACTTCGACCGCCTGATCTCGACGAACGTGCGCGGCGCGTTCGTCCACTCCCGGGCCGCGGTCGAACCGCTGGCCGCGACCCGGGGCGTGATCGTGAACGTCACGTCGATCTCCGGCCTGGTCGGGATGCCCAACCAGTCCGTCTACGCGATCACCAAGGGCGCGCTGGTGCAGCTGACCCGCCAGCTCGCCATCGAGCTCGCGCCGCGAGGGGTGCGGGTGAACGCCGTCGCGCCCGGCGCGATCGAGACGGACTTCATCGCCGAGGCCAGGGCCGCCGACCCCGACCCCGAGGCCACTGCCGCCGCCGTGCTGAGCAGGCACCCGCTGGGGCGGATCTCCACGCCGCAGGACGTCGCCGAGGCGATCGCGTTCCTCGCCTCGCCCGCGGCGAGCGGGATCACCGGCACGATCCTCTCCGTCGACGGCGGGTACGTGGCCCAGTGACCGGGCCCGCGTCGCCGCGCCCGCTCGCCGGGCGTGGCGACGCCGGGTCAGGCGACCTGCCAGGCGGTCCACTTCTCCGCCACCGCGTTGTAGTTCTGCGACCACCACTCGGGGTCCTGCAGCACCACGTCGCCGCGGTCGTCGCCGAGGAACGGGTTGAACAGCTTCCCGGACTCGGTGAACGCCACGGTGTTGGGGTCGACGTCGCTGCGCACCGGCGTCAGGCCGGAGAGCTGGGCGTAGGTCCGCAGCTGCTCGGGCTGCAGGGCGAACTCGAGCGCCTGCTTGGCCGCCGCCGCGTTCGGCGCCCCCTTCGGCACGACGAAGGCGTCGAAGTCCCAGCTGGTGAAGTCCCAGACGGGCATGAGGTCGCTGCCGCTGTCGCGGATGATGCCCAGCCGGCCGCTGAGCGTGATCGTCATCGTGGCCTGCTTGTTCACCAGGTTCTGCTGCAGCGCGGTGAACGACGGCGCGAAGATGATGTCCTGCTTGATCGTGCCGAGCTTGGCGAGCGCCCGGTCGACGTCGAGCGGGTAGAGCCGGTCGGGCGGCACGCCGTCGGCCACGAGCGCGGCCTCGATGATGCCCTTCGGGGAGCCCGCGAACACCACGCGCTTGCCCGGGAAGCGGGCGGTGTCGAAGAAGTCGCCGATCGTGGTCGGCGCGTCGCCCTGGTAGACCGAGGCGTCGTAGGCGAAGCCCGCCGCGTACTTCGTCGCGGGCACCGAGCAGTCGGTCGTGGTCCCCTCGGGCACCAGGTCGACGGGGAAGCGGCTGAGGTCGATGGGCTCGAACAATTCGCCGCAGTACTGCTTGACCAGGTACGAGCCGGTGTGCACGACGTCCCAGACGGTCTGGTCCTGCTCGACCATCGTGAGCAGCTGGCTGATGTAGTTCAGCGACGTCACGTTCTCGAACGTCGCGCCCGTCTGCGCGGTGAACGGCTCCTGGAGCGCCTTCTTCTCGTACTCGGTGGCGTCGCCACCGGTGGTCTGCCACGTGATCGTCGTGTTCGGGCCTGCCGGCGCGGCCGGGTCCGCCGCCGTGGCCGTCCCGCAGGCCGCGGTCGTCAGGACGGCTCCCGTGACGGCCGCGGCCAGCAGCTGCGATGGCCTCATTGCTCCTCTCCTCCCCGTCGAGTTCGAGGTCCCTCTTGCGCGATCGGATGGTGGGATGACACTCTGCATCGCGAACAGCCTGTTCGCAACCCGAACAACCAGGTCCCGGTCCATCGGCGCACACCGAGGGGGATCCGCCTTCCCATGGCCCCGTTCCGCGAGCTGCTCCGCTCCGCCGACGCCCCGGTCGTCGGCACGTTCGTCAAGATCCCGTCGCTGGAGGTGGCGGAGATCCTCGGCGACGCGGGCTTCGACTTCGTCGTGATCGACACCGAGCACGCGCTGCTCTCGGTCCGCGACGTCTACGGCCTCGTCGTCGTCTACTCGCGGATGGGCGTCGCCCCGCTCGTCCGCATCACCGACCACGGCTACGGCGACGCCCAGCGCTACCTGGACGCGGGCGCGGCGGGCGTGCTCGTGCCGCACGTGTCGAACGCCCGGCAGGCGCGGGAGACCATGCGCCAGTACCTGTTCCCGCCCGCGGGCACGCGCGGCATGGGCTACGCCGCCCGCGCCGGCCGGTGGGGGCACCTGCCCGGAGGGCCCGCCGAGTACGTCCGCGCCGGTCAGGAGGACGTCGCGCGGATCGCCATGATCGAGGAGCGGGAGTCGGTCGACGACATCGGCGGCATCCTCGCCGTCCCCGGCGTCGACGCGGTGTTCATCGGCCCCGGCGACCTGTCGCTGTCGCTGGGCGAGCCACCCGGCTCGCCCGCCGTCCACGACGCGGTGACGCGGTGCATCGACGCGGCCGTCCGCGCCGGCGTGCCGGTCGGCACCGTCGTGCAGGGCGAGGAGCAGATCCGCCTGCGCGCCGAGCAGGGCTGCCGGTTCCTGCTCGTCGGCAACGACACCGGCATGGTCGCCTCGGCCGCCCGCGCCGCCACGTCCACGGCCCGCTCCGCGCTCACCCCCACCGCGCTCGCCCCCACCGCGGGCGCCGCCCGCTGACCCCCGAGGAGGTCCGACCACCGATGGCCTACACCCGCGACGACCCGCGCTCGACCCTCGCGGCGCCGCCCCGTGCGCCCCGGGTGGGCGACGGCGCGATCGCCGCCCCCGAGTTCCTCGACTTCTCCGTGCTCCCGCCCGACGTGGTCACCCCGGGCGGCAGCAACCAGTGGATCGCGCGCGGCCAGAACTTCGTGTTGATCTACACCGAGCCCGCGGCCGGCGACGTCGTCTTCTCCTCCACGCTGAAGGCCGAGCAGGTCCTGCTGCTCATCGACGCGACCAGCTCGCTGCGCGGCACAGCAGGCGTCGACGGGCCGCACGAGGTGACCGGCCCGGCGCTGGTCGTCGTGCCGCCGGGGGAGAGCACGATCACGAGCACCGGCACCGGCGCCATCGTTCAGCTGCTGGAGTCCGGCGAGACCGAGTGGGCCGAGAAGGCGTCCAACGCCGACTCCTACACCGAGCCCCACCCGCACGTCGCTCCGCTCGAGCCGTGGCCCGAGCCGGTGGGCGGCTACCGGTGGCGGACCTACCGGATGGCCGACGTGCCCGACGACCCGGCCCGCTTCGGACGGATCTTCCGCACCCGGTCGTTCATGGTCAACTTCCTGCCGCCGAGCAACGGGCCGCGGGACCTCACGACGATGTCGCCGCACGTCCACGAGGACTTCGAACAGGCGAGCCTCGTGGTCGCCGGGACCTACGTGCACCACATCCAGACCCCGTGGGGCACGGACGGGACGCGGTGGCGTCCCGAGGACCACGTCCGCGTCGGCAGCCCGTCGCTGACGATCATCCCGCCGCCGACCGTGCACACCTCGCAGGGCATCGGATGGCGCGGCAACCACCTCATCGACATCTTCTCCGGTCCGCGCCACGACTTCTCCGCGCGACCGGGGTGGGTGCTCAACGCCGACGAGTACCCCGCGCCCGAGGGCGCCGGGCCGACTTTCTGAACTCCCCTGTCGGCGGCTCGGGGGCGCCGACACCAGAACCGGACCAGTCAGAACGAAACCGTCGTCCTCGCGTCTTCCTCTTGTCGTCTTCAGTGCCGAAGGAGACCCCCATGTCCGAGAGCGCCTCGGCCGCGACCGGTGCCACGGACCCCGCATTCCGCAAGCAGCGCAAGCGGGCCATCCTCAGCGCGTGGGCCGGCTTCGCCGTCGACTCGTACTCGATCTACATCGTGTCGACGGTGCTGCTGCCCGCCCTCGTCTACTTCCAGGGCGACATGTCCGCCGAAGAGAAGTCGATCTTCGCGGGCCTGACGCTGGCCACGACGCTGCTCGGGCGCCCGCTCGGTGGCGTGATCTTCGGCCACTTCGCCGACCGGCTCGGCCGGCGGCTGATCGGCTCGATCACGATCTTCGGGTTCGGCGCGGTCTCGCTGCTCATCGCCTGCCTGCCGGGCGCCGAGCTGATCGGCGCCGTGCCGGCGATGACGCTGCTGCTCGTGCTGCGCTTCATCGAGGGGATCTTCCTCGGCGGTGAGTACACCGCGGCCACCCCGATGGCGCTGGAGTACGCCCCGCCGAACCGCAGGGGTCTCATCGGCGCGCTGATCCAGTGCTCGGCGAACGGCGGCCCGCTGCTCGTGGCGGTCGCGATGGCGCTGACCCTGCTCGTGGCGCCCAGCGGCGGGCTGGACTCGCCCTACGTGCAGTGGGGCTGGCGACTGCCGTTCGTCTTCGGTTTCGTCCTGTCGTTCGCGGTCGCCTGGTTCCTGCGGCGCAAGGTCGAGGAGTCGGACGTCCAGAAGGAGGCCGTCGCCCACGCCGTCGCGCAGGGCAAGGTCACGTCGCCGCTGCGCGAGGTCCTCAAGGGCGTGTCCGGGCGGGCGTTCCTCCAGGCCTACGTGATCATGACCGGGGTCTTCTTCATCGTGAACCTCACCGGCAGCGTGCTGAACCAGTTCCTGCTCGGCAACGAGGGCTTCGAGGCGACCGACCTGGCCAACACCCAGCTCGTCGTCTCGGTCGCGATGGGCTCCTACGTGTTCTTCGGGTGGCTGTCGGACCACATCGGGCGCAAGCCGGCGCTCTACATCGCCACGACGCTCTCGCTCGTGTTCTACCCGATCGTGATCTCCCTCGTCGGGTCCGGCACGGTGCGCGGCTGGCTCAACCTCACCCTGCTCGCGGTGGCGGCGCACATGCTCACCGTGGCCCCGCTCGGTGTGCTGCCCGCTTACATCAACGAGCGGTTCGCCACCGTCGTCCGCTCCACCGGGTGGGGCGTCGCCTACAGCACCGCGGTGATCATCCCGTCGTTCTTCTCCTACTACATGATCTGGCTCAGCGCCCTCGTGCCGTTCGAGTGGACCGCGGGCGTGCTGGCGGCCCTCGGCGCGATCCTCATCCTCGTCGCCACCGCCTGCGGGCCGGAGACGCGCGGCATCGACCTGCGCACCGTGGGGAAGGACGCCGCCCGCCCGCCCGCCTCCCCGTCGCTCGGCGCCGAGCCGTCGGTCGCGAGCGGCTCCTGACCGTCCCCGTCGTCGAGAAGCACCCGAGGAGTTCGAGCATGACGTCCGGCGCCCGGACCGCGATCCCCACCTACGCGGAGCTCGCCCGCCGCACCGACGCCCCGCCCGGGTCGTCCTGGGGGCTGTTCGGTCCGGGTGACCAGCTCGGCATGCTGAACTTCCTTACCCCCGAGCGGACCAGGGCGGCGGCCGCGCTCGTGCGACGGGGCGCGACGTTCGACCTGGACTACCAACTCAACACGTTCGTGCCGAGCATCGCGGGCACCCGCCCGCCAACCGAGCACCACATCTTCTCCAACAACCCCAACCACCGCGACGACTGGATCGACTCGTTCTACCTGCAGTCGACCTCGCAGGTGGACGGGCTGCGCCACATCCGCCACCCCCGCCACGGCTTCTACGGCGGGGTGGCCGACGACGCCATCGCCGAGGGCACGCCGGACCTGGGCATCCAGCTGCTGTCGCAGAAGGCGATCGCCGGGCGCGGCGTCCTGCTCGACGCCGTGCGCTACTTCGCCGCGGTGGGCCGACCGCTCGAGTACGGGACGATGACCCGGATCACCCCGGCCGACCTGGACGCCATCGCGGAGTTCTGCGGCGTGACGGTGCAGCCCGGTGACCTCGTGCTGCTCTACACCGGCTACGCCGAGGAGTGGATCGCGCGCACGCCCGAGCAGCGCGCCATGAAGAGCGGGGCCACCGGGCTGGACCAGTCCGAGGAGATGCTCGCCTGGATCTGGGACCACCAGATCGCGATGATGGCCTCGGACAACGCGGGCCTGGAGTCGTTCCCGGTGAACCCGGACTCCGGCTGGGTGGACCCCGACGAGCCGCCGCCCGCGCGGGGCCCGTCGCACAACGGCATGATGCACCGCCCGCTGATCGGCCTGCTCGGCCTGATCATCGGCGAGCTGTGGAAGCTCGACGAGCTCGCCGCGGACTGCGCCGCCGACGGTGTGCACGAGTTCCTGCTCACCGTGAAGCCCCTGAACCTCGTCGGTGGTGTCGGCTCCCCGCCCACCGCCATCGCGATCAAGTGATCCCGTACGCACGTCGACGAAAGGCCCGATCCTCATGACCCAGACAGCCAGCGGCCTGTGGGACGAGACGCTCGACGCCGACCGCTTCGTCCCCGACGCCGAGGCGGACGGGCTGCTCGTCGGCGCCGTCGACATGCACACCCACCCCGGGCCGAGCCCGTTCCCGCGGCGGATGTCGGTGCTCGACGCCGCCGTCGACGCGGCCACCGTCGGGTTCCGGGCGCTGGTGGCCAAGTCCCACCACCACGGCATGCAGACCGACATCCTCGCGCTGGAACCGGTCGGCCTCGCCGACACCGGCGTGCGGGTGTTCGGCGGCGTCGCGCTCAACCGCACCGTCGGTGGGCTCAACCCGTACGCGGTCGAGCTCGCGCTCGGGATGGGTGGGCGCGTGGTGTGGTTCCCGACGATCTCCTCGCCCGCCCACATCGAGTTCCACCGCCACCACCACGACAGCGGCTTCCCCGTCGCCGGCATCCCGCTGCGCGACAACGAGCCGATCGACGTGGTCGGCGAGGACGGCAGGCTCGTGCCGGAGGCGCAGGACATCCTGTCGGTGATCGCCGACCGGTCGGCCGTCCTCAACTGCGGCCACCTGCCCGCCGAGCAGATCGACGTGCTGGTGCCCGCCGCCATCGCGGCCGGGGTGGACCGCATCGTGATCAGCCACCCCGACTTCATCGTCGGCGCGGATCCGCAGTGCATCGGCAGTTGGTGCCGGCAGGGCGCCTACGTCGAGCACTGCCTCGCCATGCTGGTCGGTCGCCGCGCCACCCAACCGCCCGTCGAGCGGATCGCCGAGTACCTGCGCGAGGCGGGCGTCGGCCACACGATCTTCTCCTCCGATCTGGGCCAGAAGGGCAACCCGCTGCCGGTCACCGCCTTCCGGCGCATGGTGCGCGCCCTGCTGGACGCCGGCACCGCCGAGGACGACATCCGCGCGATGGTGGGCGGCAACGCCGGGCAGCTCCTCCTCCCGTGAGCGCGCCGGACCGCCGGGCGCGTCCCGGTATAGTCGCTGGTCCGCGCGGTGAGGAGGACTGTTGACCAACGCCTCGGGCGGCACGGGCGACATCCAGGCGGTGCAGCGGGTCGGCCAGCTGCTTGGCCTGTTCACCGTCTACCGGCCGCGTCTCTCGGTGGCCGAGGCAGCGGCCCTGGTCGGGCTCAACCGCAGCACGGTCAGCCGCTACTTCGGCTCCCTCGTCCTGGCCGGCGTCCTGGAGCGCTCCCACGACGACCCCACCGTCTACGAGCCGGGCCCGCTGCTGTTGCAGCTCGGCGCCGTCGCGCAGGGCCAGCGCAGGGTCCTGGACCTCGCCCCGCGCCACATGCGCCGCCTCTCGCGCGAGACCGGCCTGACCGTCGTGCTGTCGCTGCTGGGGACCGCGGGCCCGGTGGTGACGCTGGTGAGCGAGATCGGCACGATCCCGATCCTCGTCACCGTCCGCGTCGGCACCACGCTGGAGATGGACTCGGCGCAGGGGCAGCTCTTCCTGCACTTCTCCCGCGACCGCGAGTCGTTCACGAAGTACTGGGAGTCCCTCGAGCCGGACGAGCGGCGCGCCGTCGAGGAGAAGGTCGCCGCGACGGCGAAGACCGGCATGGCCCGCGCCAGCGCGCCGATGGGCATGTCGATACTCGCCGCCCCCGTGTTCGACGACCACGACATCGCCGCCACGATCGCGGTCGTCGGCATGCCGTCGGACGAGAAGGAGGTCGCGGCGGCGCTGCGACGCGCCGCGTTCCGCATCACGGCGGAGATGGGTGGCACGGACATGTGGCGCTCGCAGATCCCCGGTGGGGCGGAGGACGCGGATGGGGAGGCGGCGTCACAGGAGGCGTCGTAGGCGCGGTGCTCGGGTTCCGCGGAACCTGGCTTCGTCTGGCCTTCTGGTGGCGCCGCGGATTGTGCGGGGCCGCTCCTCACAGGTCGAGGGCGCCTTTCGGCGTCCGCTGCGCGGATCGCTGCGCGCCCCTTGACCTGTGAGCCTCTGCGGCCCCTCCGGGCAGGGTTTCGCTGGGCAGGCCGGGGCCTGCCCGGGTTGGCGTGCTGCGCCGCC
>Ga0079224_100007350_pt1 | contig 14773 bp, 6 predicted proteins | sample Stecom2015_FD_80414 | JGI IMG/M metagenome (GOLD analysis project Ga0079224, IMG submission 80414) | Agricultural soil microbial communities from Utah to study Nitrogen management - Steer compost 2015 | ecosystem: Environmental > Terrestrial > Soil > Agricultural land | place: USA: Utah...
CGCGCGGCGCGTTAAACGAAAAGGGCCCCCGAGGGATGTCCCCCGGGGGCCCGATCGGTCGAGCGCATTCGCAGTTAGAACTTCAGGTTCTTCTTCCTTCCGTCCCTTCTGCCTTCTGCCCTCTTCCTTCTCCCTTCTCGACTTCGACTAGAAGCCGACGCGGAGACCAAGGCGCAGGATGCGCGGGTTCATGATCTCGCGAACGTTGTTGAAGGTCGTCAGACGCTCGTTGTACTCGCGGCCGAGCACCGTGGCCGAGTTCAGGGCGTTGAAGACGTCGAGGTCGACGTTCAGACGCACACGCTGGACACGGAACTCCTTGCCGACGCGCAGGTCGAGCGAGGTGACCGAGGGCAGACGGATGTCGCCCGCTTCGTTCGGCAGCAGCACCGTGGCCGTACGGGTCAGGTTGCTGCCCGTGAGGACCTGATCGCGGAAGTACTGCGCCGCGAAGCCCTGACGCGTGACCATGTTGGCGGCGAGGTTGATGCCCCAGCCGGCCTGATACATGCCCGTGGCGATGAACTGGTACGAGGGCAGCACCTGGTAGATGCCGCTCTTGCCGCTGCCGCCGCTCTGGCGGATGACAAGGCCACCGTCCTGGTTCGCGCCGCCGGGACCCGGCGTCGGGTTGGTCATCGAGCCGGCACCGTCGAAGTACTCGGTGTGCCGGTTCGTCGAGAATCCGAGGCGCGCCATCCAGCGGTTGCTGAGACGCTTGGTCGCCTGGAGTTCGAGACCCATGTAGCGCTGCGTGTAGCCCGGGCGCGAACGGTAGACCGTCGCCGCCGCGTTGACCGAGCCGGGGGCCAGCACGTAGTACGGCGTGCTGTAGCTGCCGACCGCGCTGTTCGAACCTTCGTACACACCGGCCTGCACGTAGTTCTCACCCGTGAGGCCGTTGTTCCGCCAGTTGAAGTTGTTGAAGTGACGGAACGTGAACGTGCCGCTGACGCCGAAGTTCGGCATGAGCTCGTGGTCGAGACCCAGCTGGAACTCGTGGGTCAGCGGGGTGCCGTGGTCGCCGATCGTGTGAATCGACGTGCCGCTGTGGCCAGGGTTGTTGATGTCGAACCCGTACGGGTAGCACACCGGACCCGAGGTCGAGCACGCACCGCCGGCCGCGATGGCCGCCTGCACCTCCGACACGTCGGCCAGGTTGTTGCCGTTCGAGTCGATGATGTCATAGACGTACAGGCCGCGGTGGCCGACCGTCGACAGGAAGCCAGCCGCCGTGCCGCCGAGCTGGTCGGCGAACAGCGAGTAGCCCGCGCGCAGGATCGTCGAACGCGAATCGTTGAGCGCATAGGTCAGGCCGATGCGCGGCACGATCGTGTTGTAGACGAGCGCGTCGTCGATGCCCGTCGCCGTCAGGTCCGGCAGCAGCGCATCGAAGCCCGGGAAGCCGAGCTGCGTGCTCGACAGCGTGCCCGCCGCCTGACGATCCCACCGGACGCCGACGTTCAGCGTGAGACGGTCCCACGTGATCGTGTCGCCGATGTAGGCGTTCGTGTAGTTGGCGGTCGTGCCGGCGTTGTAGCCGACCCAGACGTCCGCGATCATCGTCGGATAGCCATCGTGCATCGTGTGGATGCCGTTGACGTTCGGACCGTTCGGGATGATGTAGCTCGACACCGTGTCGACCGTGCGGTAGCCGAAGCCGAACTTGACCTCGTGACGCCCACGGAAGAAGTTGGCGTCGGCCGAGACGTTCTTCTGCGGACGGTCGGTGACGTACTGGTAGTACGTGCCATGGTTGATGCCGGCGTCGTCCGTGTACCAGCCGGTGCTCAGACCACCGCGCGGGTAGAGGCCGAAGCCGCCGCCCACGTAGGCGCCGCGACCCGTGATGAACAGGTTGTTGCCGACGACGAAGTTCGCCTCGCCCTTGTGCAGGCTGGTCGGACCGGTCTGGTTGAACGTCGTCTCGTCCGGACGCGTCGCCGAGGCGTCGCGGCCGTACTTCAACTTGTCACCACGGAAGAACGTGTACGACCCGCGGATGTTCTGCGTGGCCTGACCCGTGATCTTCAGCGAGCGGTTGTCGAGAATGGTCTGGTCGGGCGCACCGAGAATCGTCAGCACCGTGACGTCGGTCTTGCCGTACGCGCCCCAGGCCCACAGACGATCCTTCAGGATCGGACCGCCGGCTTCCGCGCCGTAGTCCATGTACTCGTCCATGCGGTTGCCCTTGCCCGTCGCGCCGCCGAGGCTGGCCGCGAGGTCGTCAGGGATGTTCGTCGCCTGCATCGACTCGTTCTCGTAGTAGAACCGGCCCGAGCCGCGCGGCGTGTTGCTGCCGCTCTTCAGCACGAAGTTCAGGCCGACGCCGCCGGTGGCCATCGTCAGATCCGAGCCACCCGTCGTGACGTTCATTTCCTGGAACATGTCGAAGTCGTAGTAGGTCGGCGAGGCACCGAGCGCCGCCATGTCCGTGATGGCGATGCCGTCGATGTTCCACGTGTTGTCACCACCAGCCGAACCCTTGGCCTGGTAGCCCGACTGCTGACCCGACTCGGCGCCGCCGACGTTGACGCGGTCGACGATGATGCCGGGCACCGTCTGCAGCACGACCCACGGGTCGCGCGACGACGGAATCTCCTGCAACTGTTCGTTGGTGACGTTGGTGGTCGTCGTCATCTTCTTCGTGTCGATGACGGGCGTCTCGGCCGTGACTTCCACGCCTTCCGCCATGCCGGCCACACCCATCGTCACGCGCAGCGGCACGCTCTGGCCCGCGGCAATCGCGACGTTGGCGTTGGTGTAGTCGTTGAAGCCCTGCAGCTTCGCGGTCACCGTGTAGGTGCCAGGCGGCAGGTTGAGGAAACGGACTTCGCCGTTGGCGTCCGAGACGGCCGTACGATTGGCCGCGCCGGACAGTTCGACGGTCACGCCGGGCAGCACCGCGCCGGTGCTGTCGGCCACCGTCATGTCGATTCGGCCGGTATACACCTGTGCCGAAGCGGGCGTAGCGAACGCGAAAATCGCGACCGCCAGCACCATCAGGTTAACGAAACGAGCTTTCATCAAATCCCCTCCCAGGGAAAGTGAACGGTTACGAACGCCCTACCTAGTGCAAGCCGCGCTCCGTACGTGTCCGCCTGTGGAATCAGTAACTTACGGGGAGCATCGCTTGCAGGAATCCGGTATACCGAATACGGGCCATCCAATTGTCCGGATTCGACCGGGACGAGCCGCGATCGGCCCGGGCCGAACGGGAGCAGGACGCGTGTAGCAGCGGGAAGACGAAAGAAAGGCGAACAAAGGCGGGAAAAAGGAACCCCGGAGAGGAAAGTCCCCTCCGGGGTCGGGTTGGCGACGTCGCCTTGACTTAGAAGCCGACGCGGAAGCCCAGACGCAGGATGCGCGGGTTCATGATCTCGCGCACGTTGTCGAACGTGCCGAGGCGGAAGTCGTACTCGCGGCCGAGCACGGTCGCCGAGTTCATCACGTTGAAGATGTCGAGGTCGACGTTCACGCGCACGCGCTCCACCCGGAACTGCTTGCCCACGCGGAAGTCGAGCGACGTCACCGTCGGCAGACGGTACTCGCCGTTCTCGTTGATGATCGACACGGTCTTGTTACGGCCGAGCGGATCGGTCGTGGCCACCGCCGAGCGGTAGTACTGCTTGGCGAAGCCCTGACGCGTGACCATGTTCGCCGCGAGGTTGATGCCCCAAGGAGCCTGATACATCCCCGTCGCGATGAACTGATAGAGCGGAAGCACCTGGTAGATGCCGCTCTTGCCGCTGCCGCCGCTCGACCGCACGACGAGCTGACCCGACTCGACGCCGCCCGTGACGCCACGGGTCGGGTTCTGGTACGCCGCCGGCGAGTCGAAGTACTCGGTGTGGCGGTTGGTCGAGAAGCCGAAGCGCGCCATCCAGCGGTTCGAGAGGCGCTTGGTCGCCGCCGCCTCGAAGCCGAGGTAGCGCTGCGTGTAGTCGGGACGCGCGCGGAACGTCGTGGCCGACGAGTTGGCCGGGATGTTCTCCGGAATGACGCCATAGATCGGCGTGCTGAAGCTGCCGATGCCGGGCGCCGTGCCCTCGAAGGTCGCGATCTGCTGGTAGTCGTTGCCGTCCAGCCCGTTGTTCCGCCAGTTGTAGTTGTTGAAGTGGCGGAACGTGAACGTGCCGCTGATCCCGAAGTTCGGCATCAGCTCGTGATCCATGCCGAGCTGGAACTCGTGCGTCATCGGCGTGTTGTAGTCGCCAATGCTGTGCGGCGAGCCCGAGCTGGCGCCTGGATTGGCCGGGTCGAAGCCGTAGGTGTTGCACGTCAGGCTCGTGTTCGTGCACGAGCCGAGGCCGCCGAACTCGGCCAGCTTCGCCTGCACTTCGGCGATGTCGGCGTAGTTGTTGCCGTTGGCATCGACGACGTCATAGACGTAGAAGCCGCGCGACCCGACCGTCGACAGGAAGCCGGCGAGGCCGGTGCCAATCTGGTCGGCGAACGACGCGTAGCTCGCGCGCACGATCGTCGTGCGGCTCTCGTTGAGCGCATAGGTCAGGCCGATGCGCGGCGTGATCGAGTTGTAGGTGATCGCGTGATCGACCGCCGGGCTCGTCAGGTCGGGCAGCAGCGCGCTGAACGCCGGGAAGCCCGCCTGCGTCGTCGACATGACGCCGGCCCCCTGGTGGTCCCACCGCACGCCGACGTTCAGCGTGAGGCGATCCCAGGTGATCGTGTCGCCGATGTAGGCGAACGTGTAGTCCGAGTTCGTGCGCGAGTTCGACGGCACCCACACGTCGGCGTCCATCAGCGGATAGCCGTTGTGCGAGGTGTGAATACCCGCCGAGCCGCCGTAGCCCGGAATCATCGACTCGGTGCCGCTCTCGGTCACGCGATAGCCGATGCCGAACTTGATCTCATGACGGCCGCGGAAGTAGTTGCCGTCGGCCGACACCGTCCACTGCGGACGATCGTAGACCGCCTGACTGTACGAGCCGTGGTGGATGCCGTTGTCGTCGGTGTACCACGCGGTCTCGAGACCGCCGCGCGGATACAGGCCGAAGCCGCCGCTCACATACGCGCCGCGGCCCGTGAGGAACAGGTTGTTGCCGAGCACGAGGTTCAGCTCGCCCTTGCTCACGCCCGTCGGGCCCGTCTGGTTGAACGTCGTCTCATCCGGACGCGTCGCCGAGGCGTCGCGGCCGTACTTCAGCTTGTCGCCGCGGAAGTAGGTGAACGACCCGCGGATGTTCTGCGTGGCCTGCCCCGTGACCTTCAGCGAGCGGTTGTCGAGAATCGTCTGGTCGGGGGCACCGAGAATCGTCAGCACCGTGACGTCGGTCTTGCCGTACGCGCCCCAGGCCCACAGGCGGTCCTTGAGGATCGGGCCGCCGACTTCGCCGCCCCAGTCGATGTACTCGTCCATGCGGTTGCCCTTGCCCGTCGCGCCGCCGAGGCTGGCCGCGAGGTCGTCAGGGATGTTCGTCGCCTGCATCGACTCGTTCTCGTAGTACACACGGCCCGAGCCGCGCGGCGTGTTGCTGCCGCTCTTCAACACGAAGTTCAGGCCGACGCCGCCGGTCGCCGCGCCGAGATCGGCGCCACCGGTCGTGACGTTCATTTCCTGGAACATGTCGAAGTCGTAGTACGTCGGCGACGCACCGGTCGCCGCCATGTCGGTGATCTGGATGCCGTCGATGCTCCAGGTGTTCTCACCGCCACCCGAGCCCTTGGCCTGATAGCCCGACTGCTGCCCCGACTCGGCGCCGCCGACGTTCACGCGGTCGACGATGATGCCGGGCACCGTCTGCAGCACGACCCACGGGTCGCGCGACGACGGAATCTCCTGCAGCTGCTCGTTGGTGACGTTGGTCGACGTCGTCATCTTCTTGGGGTCGATGACAGGCGTCTCGGCCGTGACTTCGACGCCTTCGGCCATGCCGGCGACGCCCATCGTCACGCGCAGCGGCACGCTGCCGCCTGCGAGGACCGCGACGTTGCGGTTGGTGTAGTCGTTGAAGCCCTGCAGTCTCGCCGTGACGACGTAGTCGCCGGGCGGCAGATTGAGGAAGCGGACCTCACCGTTGGCATCGGTGACGGCCGAGCGGGAATCGGCACCGGACAGTTCGACCGTGACACCGGGCAGCACGGCGCCCGTGCTGTCGGTAACGGTCATGTCGATGCGGCCCGTGTACACCTGGGCCGACGCCGGGACTGCGAACGCGCAGATCACGGCAGCGAGCGCCAGGACTTGCACCAGACGTACTTTCATGGACCCCCTCCAGAGGTTTAACGTGGGGGGAACTCTACAAGAGTATTCAGTCTGGATGCAAGCAGTACATGCGGGACCGGGAATGCCAGAGATGGGTGGGACGAGTGGAGCGGGTAGGCGGGAAATCGTAAATCGTAAATCGAGCTGAAAAACAGAAACCCCGAGGAGGAAAGATCCTCCCCGGGGTCGGTGTTACTGGTCGCCGGCTTCTGAGAAGTTAGAAGCCGACGCGCAGGCCGAGACGCAGGATGCGCGGGTTCATGATCTCGCGCACCGCATCGTAGGTGCCGAGACGGCGGTCGTACTCGCGGCCGAGCACGGTCGCCGAGTTCAGGACGTTGAACACGTCGACGTCCAGGTTGAAGCGCAGGCGCTCCACCTTGAACTCCTTGCCCACGCGCACGTCGAGCGACGTCACCGTCGGGAGACGGTACTCACCGTTCTCGCTGATGATGCCGACCGTCTTGTTGCGCGCGAGCGGGTCGGTCGTCACGACCTGGCTCTGGTAGTACTGACGCGCAAAGCCCTGACGCGTGACCATGTTCGCCGCGAGGTTGATGCCGTACGGCGCCTGATACAGGCCCGTCGCCACGAACTGGTACGACGGCAGCACCTGGTAGATGCCCGCCTTGCCGCTGCCCGTGCTCTGACGCACGACCAGCTGACCCGACTCGACACCGCCCGACGCGCCGCGCGTCGGATTGGTGTACGCCGCCGGCGAGTCGAAGTACTCGGTGTGGCGGTTGCTCGAGAAGCCGAGACGCGCCATCCAGCGGTTCGACAGACGCTTGGTCGCCGCGAGCTCGAGACCGACGTAGCGCTGCGTGTAGTCCGGACGCGCGCGGTACTCGGTCACCGAGGCGTTGGCCGGCAGACGGGTCGGCCCGTAGATCGGCACGCTGAAGCTGCCGACGACCGGGTCGGTGCCCTCGAACACCCCAATCTGCGCGTAGTCACGGCCGTCGAGGCCGTTGTTCCGCCAGTTGAAGTTGTTGAAGTGACGCCACGTGAACGTGCCGCTCACGCCGAAGTTCGGCAGCAGCTCGTGGTCGAGTCCGATCTGGACTTCGTGCGTCAGCGGGACGTTGTAGTCGCCGATGATGTGCGGCGAACCCGACGTGCCACCCGGGTTGGTGATGTCGAACCCGTAGGTGCTGCACACGAGGCTCGTCGGCGAGCACGCGCTCAGACCGCCGAAGGGCGCGAGCGTGGCCTGGACCTCTTCGATGTCCGCCGTGCCGTTGCCGTTGCTGTCGACGACGTCGTACACGTAGAACCCGCGCGCGCCGACCGTCGAGAGGAAGCCGGCCGCGCCGACGCTCATCTGATCGGCGAACAGCGCGTAGCTCGCGCGCGCGATCGTGCGGCGCGACTCGTTCAGCGCGTAGGTCAGACCGATACGCGGCGTGATCGAGTTGTAGACGATCGCTTCATCGACCGCCTGGCTCGTGATGTCGGGCAGCAGCGCCGAGAAGGCGCCGAGGCCGTTCTGCGTCGTCGACATGACGCCCGCGCCCTGGTGGTCCCAGCGCACGCCGACGTTCACCGTCAGACGATCCCAGGTGATCGTGTCACCCGCATACGCGTAGAGGTAGTCCGAGTTCGTGCGCGAACCCGACGGCACCCACACGTCGGCCAGCATCGTCGGGTAGCCGGTGTGCGAGGTGTGAATGCCCGCCGTGCCGCCGTAGCCCGGGATGACCGACTCGGTGCCGCTCTCGGTCTCGCGGTAGCCGATGCCGAACTTCACTTCGTGACGGCCGCGGAAGTAGTTGCCGTCGGCCGACACCGTCCACTGCGGACGGTCGTAGACGTACTGCACGTACGAGCCGTGGTTGATGCCGTTGTCGTCGGTGTACCACTTCGTCTCGGTGCCGCCCTGCGGATACAGCCCGAAGCCGCCGCTGACGTACGCGCCGCGGCCCGTGACGAACAGGCTGTTGCCGATCACGGCGTTGATCTCGCCCTTGCTCACGCCGGTCGGACCGGTCTGGTCGTAGGTCGTCTCCGGCGGACGGGTCACCGAGGCGTCACGGCCGTACTTCAGCTTGTCGCCGCGGAAGTACGTGAACGACCCGCGGATGCCGTCGGTCGCCTGCGCCGTCAGCTTGAGCGAGCGGTTGTCGAGAATCGTCTGGTCGGGCGTGCCGAGCAGCGTCAGCACGGTCACGTCGGTCTTGCCGTACGCGCCCCAGCCCCAGATGCGGTCCTTGAGGATCGGACCACCGACTTCGACGCCGTAGTCCATGTACTCGTCCATGCGGTTGCCCTTGCCCGTCGCGCCGCCGAGGCTGGACGCGAGGTCCGAGGGCAGGTTCGTGCCCTGCATCGACTCGTTCTCGTAGTAGAACCGGCCCGAGCCGCGCGGCGTGTTGCTGCCGCTCTTCAGCACGAAGTTCAGGCCGACGCCCGCCGTCGCCGAGTTGAGGTCGGCGCCGCCGGTCGTGACGTTCATCTCCTGGAACATGTCGAAGTCGTAGTAGGTCGGCGACGAACCGGTCGCGGCCATGTCGGTGATCGCGATGCCGTCGATGCTCCAGGTGTTGTTCGAACCGTCCGAGCCCTTGGCCTGGTAGTTCGACTGCTGACCCGACTCGGCGCCGCCGACGTTCACGCGGTCGACGATGACGCCGGGTACCGTCTGCAGCACGACCCACGGGTCGCGCGACGACGGAATCTCCTGCAGCTGCTCGTTGGTGACGTTGGTCGACGTCGTCATCTTCTTCGTGTCGATGACGGGCGTCTCCGCCGTGACCTCGACGCCTTCGGCCAGGCCGGCCAGGCCCAGCGCGACGCGCAGCGGCACAGCGCCGCCGGCCACGACGGCGATGTCGTTGTTCACGTAGTCGGTGAAGCCCTCGAGCTTCGCCGTCACCCGGTAGGTGCCCGGCGCAAGGTTCAGGAAGCGGGCCTCGCCGTTGGCGTCGGTCACGGCCGTGGCGGTCTGCTGACCACCGAGCTCGACCGTCACGCCGGGCAGCACGGCGCCCGTGCTGTCAGCGACGACGATGTCGATGCGGCCCGTATAGACCTGCGCCGACGCCGGCATCGCGAACGCCACGAGCGCGGCCGCGACAGCCAGCATTCTTGCCAGTCGTACTTTCATCTACTTACTCTCCCAGGGAGGAAGGACCACGCCATGTGGTCCAGCTGCCGCGCTGTTATTGCAAGCAGGAGTCCGACAGGAATCGATCGCTTTTCAACAACTTAGAGACCGAAGCGCTGCTTCAACTTCAGCGATCCGGATCGATCGCGCGCGCATTGAACTGCACGTGCGACTTGCGACTACGGTGAAGAGGGGACAGGAGTACTGATTGCTTGCACAGCTCAGCAGATGCGATGTGATCGATCGAGATGCAGCAACGAGTGACCGTCAGCGAACGATCCCACGCCTGACGGCGTAGAGCACGAGCTCCGCCGCGCTGTGCACGTCGAGCTTTTCCATCAGTCGTCCACGATGCGTCTCGACCGTACCGATGCTCACGCGCAACAACTCGGCAATTTCGCGATTGCTGTGCCCTTCGGCGACGAGCTGGAAGACTTCGCGTTCGCGTTCGGACAGGGTGTCGTAGCGATCGGTGAGCCCGCGCTCGGCGAGCTGGCGCACGTAGCCGTGCTGCATCGCCGCCGCGACTTTCGGACTGAAGAACGGACGGCCCTCGGACACCGCCGTGACCGCGGCTTCGAGATCGGCATCAGCCGAGTCCTTCAGCAGATAGCCGACCGCGCCCGCCGACAACGCCTGACTGATGCAGCCATCGTCCGAGTACATCGACAGCACGAGCGAGCGCACGCTGAGTTCGCGGCGCGTGACCTGCCGCACGACCTCGATGCCATTGAGCAGCGGCATCGCGATGTCGACCACCAGCACGTTCGGCTTCAGCTCGAGCGCCAGCCGTACGGCCTCGCGCCCATCGTCGGCCTCGCCGACGACCTGCCAGCCCTCGTGCGATTCGAGCAGCTTGCGCAGACCGTGACGGACGAGCCGATGGTCGTCGGCCAGAACAATCGACAGCGGGGTCATCGGGCCTCCAGCGGACGCGGCGCGGCAGACGCGCCGGCGATCGGGTCGTGATGTGCGCGTCCGGCAGCCGCGGCCGGCGCATCGACCGGCAGCGTGACGACGAGCCGGGTACCGGCGCCCGGCCTCGAATCGACGGTGAACGAGCCGCCGAGCGACGCGGCGCGCTCACGAATGCCGACGAGCCCGAGGCCCGCGGTGGGCTTCGGCGTCTCGGTCATCCCGAGCCCATCATCTTCGACGCGGACGACGAGCGCGCGCTCGGACCGCGTGAGCGTGACGCAGCACGACGTCGCCTGCGCGTGCTTGACGACGTTGGTGAGCGCTTCCTGCACGACGCGATACGCGCAGATCTCGACGGGGGCCGCAACCCGATCGTCGAGGCCTTCGGTCTCGAGCGAGGTGCGGATGCCGGTGCGCTCCGAGAACCGCGCGAGGTGCCCTTCGAGCGCGGCCTTGAGGCCGAGCGTTTCGAGCAGTGCGGGATTGAGAAGCTGCGAGACGTCGCGCACGGCGTCCATCGCGCTGTCGGTCATCGCGCGCGCGCCGGCCAGCAGGTCGTCCGACGTGTCGCCGGCGCGACGCCGGCGATCGGCGTCGGCCAGTTCGAGTTTGATCGCGGTCAGCGCCTGCCCGACTTCGTCGTGCAACTCGCGCGCGAGCGTACGGCGCTCCTCTTCCTGTGCGCGCACGAGCTGCGCCGACAGCCGTTCCACTTCGCGCTTCTGCTCGGCCTCGAGCTGCCGCTGCTGACGCAGCCGCGACTCGAGCGACCACGCGTAGCGGATCGCGGCCACCGCGATGAACAGTCCGAGCGCGGCCGCCAGCGCGCCGGCGCGCCAGATCGATCGACGCAGGTCCTCGTACAGCATGGCGACCTCGGCCGAACGGCGCTCGTAGGTCTCGCGGTTGAGCGTGCGAATCTCGTCCGAGATGTGGATGATGGTGCGCCGCCGTGGAATGACCTGATTGAGCATCCACGCGCGCGTCTGCTCCGGATCGCGCGAAGCGCCAGGGTCGAGGGCCGGCAACATGACTTTCCAGTAGCTGTTCAGCTCGTCGCGCAGGTGCTGCCACTGCACCCGCTGGGCCAGCGACTCGTCGGCCGCCACGTACTGCTGCAGCGCCTGCTCGATGCGCGCCTGCGCACGGCCGAGTTCTTCGAGGTAGGACGCCGACACGACCGGATCGCTTTCGAGCAGCGCGTCGCGCACGTACACCGTGCCGAGCAGCAACTGCCCGCCAACGGTCAGCAACAGCCCCTCGCTCTCGGCAAAGCGTGCCTGCACACTGGCCGCACGCTGCTCGAGCGCGTTGAGTCGCTGATTCAACGTCCACGCAAACCCGAACGCCAGCACGAACAGCAGCAGAAAGCCGGCACTGATGGCTCGGTGTATGCTCGCGCGCGGTGCTACACGCGGCCCTGGAGCACTGCTCATCAGGACGATCCTACGCCACCGCCCGCAAGGGCCGTGTACGGCACAGCCGGTACGACGTGTACCCCGAACAGGGTATTCCGTGGGCGGACACTTTCCCGGTAGGGTTGACCCGGCGACGAGCATGACTCCGCGCGGCCCCAGCCTCCCCAGCGCAAAGGCCGCGCGATTTTGTGAGGAAACAGAACATGCTCAGAAGGTTGTCCCTCGTCACGGCGCTGACCTTCGCTCTCGGCGCTGTCGGTGCCGCGCAGGATCCCGCCCCGCAGCCCGAACCCCAGTCCATTTCCGTCCAGGGCTGTCTGCAGCAGGCGGGTGATCCGCCCACCTACACGCTCACGGCTGCTGATGGTCGCAGCTTCCGCGTGGAAGCCGGGGAGAGCGTCTCGCTGGCGGAGTACGCCAACAAGACCGTGGAAGCCGCCGGCACGGTGACGACGACGGAAGCCGGAGAGGTGCTGACCGCGACGAGCGTCAAGGCCGTCTCGGACACCTGCACGCCCTAGCAACAGGCCCCGGGCGGTCGCGAAACCGCTCGGGGCAAACCGTCCTTTAGTCTGCCCGCCCTCAATATTTCAGATACTTCGCGACCGTCCTGCGCCAGGCGGCTTCCGCACTTGCCCACGAGGCCGCGATTCGCGCGGGATCGTCTCCGCGTTTGATGCGGGCAAGGCCGGCCTCTGACCCGAAGAGACGCGCCGCGCGATCGATTTCGAAGATCGCGCCGTGCTGGGTCCAGAGGGCCGACGCAATCTCGACGCCGACGCGCACCGGCCTGAGTGCCGCGCGGTCGACGATCACCATGAACACGCCCTGGCACAGCTCACCGGCGAACTTGCTCGACGTCGGGGTGAACGTCACCGGATAGAACCGGATGCCGGGCAGCCGGCGGGCGTTGAGCGCCGCGGCCAGCGCGGGCCCGTCGATCCACGGCGCGCCAATCTGCTCGAACGGCGTGTCGGTGCCGCGGCCCACCGAGATGTTCGTGCTCTCGAACGCGCCGATGCCCGGATAGAGCGCGGCCTCGTTCAGATTGCGCATGTTCGGCGACGGATTGATCCAGGTCAGGCCCGTCTCGTCGAACCACATCTCACGGCGCCAGCCGCGCATCTCGATCACCTGCAGGTCGGCGCCAATCCCCTTCTCTTCGTTGAACACGTGCGCCAGCTCTCCCAGCGTCAGGCCATGTCGAATCGGCATGGACATATAGCCCGTGAAGCCGATCGCCGACTCGTCGAGACCAGGGCCTTCGATGCCGAAGCCGTTGATCGGGTTCGGCCGGTCGAGCACGACGACGCGGATGCCGCGCGGCGCGGCTTCCTCCATCACGTACGCCAGCGACGTCATGTAGGTGTAGAAGCGCGCGCCGATGTCCTGCAGATCGATGACGAGCGTATCGATGCCGTCGAGCATCGCGGCCGTCGGCCGTCGCGTCTCGCCGTAGAGCGAGTGAATCGTCAGGTCCGTCTTCTCGTCGACCGACGAGGGCACGTGTGCGTCGAGGATGCCCCGAATGCCGTGCTCGGGACTGAACAGGCTCACCAGCGTGACGTCCGGTGCGGCGTGCAGCAGATCGATGGCCGTCTCGCCCGAGCGCGCGCGGCCCGTGTGGTTCGTGATCAGGCCGACGCGACGCCCCTTCAGCTCGGCGAAGTTGTTCGCGGCGAGGACGTCGAGGCCTGTCAGAACGGTGGGCAGTGGGCGGTGGGCGGTGGGCGGTGCGACCGGAAAGAACGTGCGGTTGAAGGTCGCCTCGTCCGGCAGGTCGCCGGGGGCGATGAAGGCGCCGGCGGCAATCGACGCGACGCGCGCGCGCAGCGGCGTGACGTCGCCCGACCCGTCGGGATGCACGCGGTTCGAGAGGAAGATCACGTAGAGCTTCGACGCGGGGTCGATCCAGATCGACGTGCCGGTGAAGCCGGTGTGGCCATACGAGCCGACCGGCATCAGGTCGCCGCGATTGCTCGAGAACGCCGAGTTGATGTCCCAGCCGAGGCCGCGCACGCTGGCCGCACCCTCGGGCGTCGACGCGGCGGTCATGCGCGCGACGCTCGCCGCCGACAGCACGCGCGCGCCGTCGAGCGTGCCGCCCGCGAGCAGCATGCGCGCGAAGCGCGACAGGTCGTCCGCCGTGCTGAACAGCCCGGCGTGTCCCGCGACGCCGTCCATGCGCCGCGCGGTCGGGTCGTGCACGACGCCGCGCAGCATGTCGGCGTCAGGCGAGCACGGCCACGCCAGCCGCTCGCACGGTTGGGTCGGCGCGATGCGCGGCGCCAGCGACGCCGGCGGCAGGAACATCGTCTCGCGCATGCCGAGCGGCCCGAAGATGTGGCGCTCGACGTACTCCTCGAACGGCGTGCCGGTGACACGCGCGACGATGTCGGCGAGCAGGAAGAAGTTGATGTCGCTGTAGACGAAAGTCGTGCCGGGCTCCGACTGCAGCACTTCTTCCATCGCGTAGCGGACGGCCGTGTCGCGCCCCTCGAACTCGTCGCCCAGGTCCAGATCCGGCCGCAGCCCCGACATATGCGTCAGAAGCTGGCGGATGGTAATGACGTCCTTGCCGTACTTGCCGAAGCCGGGAATGTAGTCGGCGACGCGGTCGTCGAGCCTGATGCGGCCGGCCTCGACCTGCTGCATGACGGCGGTCGCGGTGGCAATCGGCTTGGTGAGCGACGCGAGATCGAACACCGTGTCGACCGTCATCGGCTCGGCGGCGCCGGGCGAGACCGACCGGTGGCCCCAGGCCCTGCGCACGAGCACCTCATCGCCTTTGCCGATGAGGACGACGGCGCCGGGCAGTTGTCCGGCGGCGATCGCCTGGGTGATTTCACGGTCGAGGTCGGCAACGACTGTCCCCTGCTGTCCGAAGACGGTCACGGGAAACAGGAAGCTCGCCACAAGCAGATAGCGGGTCACCTTCACCGGGCCTATATTAGTCCCTTGCTCCCACGACGTCGGGAGCACATGACGAGTACGCGGACACAGGCGTGTCCCGTCACCGAGGTCGCGATGCGTCACATCACGCGCGTTCTGTTGCTGGCCCTCTCCGCCGCCCTCGCTGGCGCTCCCCCGCTCGCCGCCCGCTCC
>Ga0079224_100007351_pt1 | contig 14773 bp, 10 predicted proteins | sample Stecom2015_FD_80414 | JGI IMG/M metagenome (GOLD analysis project Ga0079224, IMG submission 80414) | Agricultural soil microbial communities from Utah to study Nitrogen management - Steer compost 2015 | ecosystem: Environmental > Terrestrial > Soil > Agricultural land | place: USA: Utah...
CTGCGCAGCGATGCCGTGGTGGTGAACCTGCCGAAAGACCGCTTTCCGACGGGCGTGACGCAGCTGACGCTGTTTACCTCCGCCGGCCAACCGGTGAGCGAACGGCTGGTGTTCGTGGAAAATATCAGGCCGCTGTCCATTTCCGTGACCAGCGACCAAAAGGAATACGCCGCCAAGCAGCCGGTGAAGCTGGGCATCCAGGTGGCCAACAACGATACGACCACCGTGGGTACCTATTCCGTGTCGGTGGTGGACGAGACGAAGGTGCCCTATGACGATAACAAAGAAACGACCATCCTGAGCAACCTGCTGCTTACGTCTGACCTGAAGGGATATATCGAAGAACCCAACTACTATTTCAACCAGCCGGACGACCAGAAACGGGCGGCTTTGGATGTGCTGTTGCTGACGCAGGGCTACCGCCGGTTCTCGTATCCGGACGTGCTGGCCGACAAGTATCCGCAGGTGCACTTCTTCCCGGAACAGGGCATCGAAATATCGGGCGTGCTGCGCATGAGCAACGGCAAGCCGGTGGCCAACGGCGGACTGCTGCTGTCTATCCCCGACCGGAGCTTCCGCAAGGATACGTACACGGACGAAAACGGCCGCTTTGTGTTCAACGACCTCGTGTTTACGGACTCCTCGCGCGTCACCATCAACGCCCGCGGCAACGACAACTACCGCGACATGGTGATCAACGTGGATCCCACACAGTATCCCGGCGTGGATACCACCGGCTACCGCGCGGACGACGTGCTGAACATCGACCGCGAACTGGCGCCGTACCTTACCAACAGCCGCAACGAATACCGCACGTCCATCCTGCTGGAGGAGGTGGAGGTGACCGCCTCGTCACGGCCCACCTTTTCCAATAAGGACTATCCGGCGATTTCCGGACTGGGGATGGCCGACCACCAGATCACCGGTGACCGCCTGAAGGGGTGCAACAACCTGATTATGTGTCTGCAGACCGCCCTCACGGGCATCACCTACGACAGCCAGACGCAGCTTTTCTACATCACGCGCGACTACAATGCGGGGGGGCGCATCCCGGTGCAGTTTTTCGTGAACGGCATGGCCATGGATGTACCTTCCCTCAACGGCATCATGCCCGCGGAAGTGGAGGGCATCGAGATTTTCCTGCGCGATGAGCTGGGCACCGTCAGCCGGGTGTACCAGAACAACGGCGTGGTGGCCATCTATACCGCCAAGAAGCAGGAGAAAGGACCGCGGATGTCACTCAGCCAGATTGAAGCCCTGCTGCCGAAGAGCAACGTGGTGGACCTGACGCCGCTGGGGTACATCGAGGAACGGCGGTTCTACACGCCGAAGTACGACACGCCGGAACGGCGGGCGGTGAATGACATCCGCACGACGGTGTACTGGAATCCCGACGTGAAGACGGCCGCCGACGGGACGGCGCAGCTGGATTTCTACAATGCCGACGGCGCCGGCAGCTACCGCGTGATCGTGGAGGGCATGGACGCCACCGGAAACATCGGCCGCGCGGTATACCGGTATACGGTGAAGCCGTAGGTAAAACCACAGGGGGATGCGCAAAATCATCCATATCGACATGGATGCCTTTTATGCTTCGGTGGAGCAGCGGGATTTTCCCGAATACCGGGGGCGTCCGCTGGTGGTGGGCGGCCCGCCGAACAGCCGGGGCGTGGTGGCCACGGCCAGCTACGAAGCCCGTGCCTTCGGCATCCATTCCGCCATGCCGTGCAGCCGCGCGGCACGCCTCTGCCCGCAGGCGGTGTTCGTGCCGCCCCGCTTTGATGCCTACAAGGCCGAATCGGCCAACATACGGGCGATCTTCCGCCGCTATACCGACGTGATCGAGCCGCTGTCACTGGACGAGGCTTACCTGGATGTGACGACCGACAAGCAGGGCATCGGCTCCGCCATTGAGATTGCCCGCCGCATCAAGGCGGCCATCCGCGACGAGCTGAACCTGACGGCCTCCGCGGGCGTATCCGTGAATAAGTTTGTGGCTAAAATCGCGTCCGACCTGCAGAAGCCGGACGGCCTCACCTTTATCGGCCCCTCCCGCATCGAGCGGTTCATGGAGAGCCTGCCCGTGGAGAAGTTCTTCGGCGTGGGCAAGGTGACGGCCGACAAGATGAAGCGCATGCAGCTGTTTACCGGCGCCGACCTGAAGCGGCTGTCGGAGGCCGACCTGGTGCGCCGCTTCGGCAAAAGCGGCCGGTTTTATTACCGCATTGTCCGCGGCGTGGACGACCGCCCCGTGCAGCCCAACCGCGAGGTGAAATCCATTGCCGTGGAGGATACCTTCAGCCACGACCTGCACACGCTGGAAGCCATGGCGGGAGAACTCACCGTCATCGCCGAGAAGCTGGCCGGCCGCATGCAGAGCCGGAAGCTGAAAGGACGTACGCTCACGCTGAAGGTCCGCTATGCGGACTTCCGCCTGATCACCCGCAGCCAGACCCACGCCTTTTACGTCGATTCAGCAGATGAAATCCTGGATACCGCCCAGCGGCTGCTGCACACGGTGATGACACCCGAACCGCAGCCGGTACGGCTGCTGGGCATCTCGGTCAGTAACTTCGACCGCGTGGTTGACGCCGGCGGCCATCAGCTGTCGCTGTTCTGATCGTCCGGCAGTTCCAGCGGCTCGTCTTCCACCGCTTCTTCTTTCATCACCACCTTCACGGCGTACGACGACGGCCACACGCCGCGGCCGTAGCGCAGGGCGTATACCTTGGTGAACTCGGCCCCGAAATACAGGATGGCGGCGGAGTAGTACACCCACAGCAACAGGATGATGATGGCGCCGGCGGCGCCATAGGCCGACGCCGGCGCGCTGTACTGCATGTACAGCGAGATCAGGTACCTGCCCAGCATGAACAGCGCCGCGGTGAAGAGTGCCCCGCCCACCACATCGCGGAAGCGCATGCGCGCATCGGGCAGAAAGCGGAAGATGAACCCAAAGAGAGTGGTGATCACGACCAAGGTGAGGCCTACGTTTACCCACTGCACCACATACACCGATATTTCGGGCAGGAAGCGCGTGATCTGCGAGCTGAGGGCCACGATGATGCCGTTGGCGATCAGTGACACGATCAGCAGGAAGCCCAGGCCCAGCACCATCGAAAAGGAAATGGCGCGGTTCAGGAGCATCTTCAGCCACCCCTTTTTGGGCTTCGGACGCACTCCCCATATGCGGTTCAGGGAATCCTGTATTTCGGTGAAGATGGTGGTGGAGCCGATCACCAGCGTGGCGATGCCCACGGCGATGCCGACACCGGATTTGTTGGACAGGCTGATGTTGCGGATGATCTGCTGGATCTGGGCGGCGGTCTCCGGCCCGAACATGTCCGAGAACTCATGGAATACCTGCGCCTGCGCATCCTGCCCGCCCGCGAGGATCTCCCCGTAGAAGAAGCCCACCAGCCAGATGATGATCAGCAGGAGGGGGGCGATGGAAAAGATGGTATAGTACGCCAGCGAAGCGCTCATCTTCATGGCGTTGTCTTTGGAAAATTCGGAAAATGTCTGGCCCAGCAGTTGGAATGCTTCGGTGAAGAGGGATGATTTACGGGTTATAGATGTCTTCGATTTCGCTTTCATAACGTTGTAAGATAACTTTACGCTTCAGGCTGAGCTTTGGCGTAAGCTCCCCGGCGTCAATGGTCCACTCACCGGGCAGCAGGGTGAATTTCTTTACCTGCTCCCAGTGGCCGAAGCCCTGGTTCAGCCGGTCGATCTCCCGCTGGTACCGGTCGATGACGTCCGGGTGGCGGCACAGTTCCTCCCGCGAAGTTACGGGAATGCCTTTGGATTTGCACCACTTTTCCAGCACGGGGAAGTCCGGCACGATCAGTGCGGCGGGGAATTTCCGGTTTTCGCCGACCACCATGACCTGCGCTATAAACGTGGATTCCATGAATTTGTTTTCCAGCGACTGGGGGGCGACGTACTTGCCGCCGGCGGTTTTGAACATTTCTTTCTTGCGGTCTGTGATGCGCAGGAAGCCGTCGGCGTCCAGCTCGCCGATGTCGCCCGTATGGAAATAGCCGTCGCCATCGATGGCTTCGGCCGTGGCCGCCTCATTTTTGTAGTACCCCGGGAAGATGCTGGGCCCCTTGCAGAGGATTTCGCCGTCGGCGGCGATTTTCACGTCGACGTGGCGGAGCACCTTTCCGACGGTGCCGAACCGGACGCCGTCTTCCTTCAGGCTGTTGACCGCGATGACGGGCGACGTTTCCGTGAGGCCGTATCCTTCCAGCACCGGCATGTCGGCCGCCCAGAACACGCGCGACAGCCGCGGCTGCAGCGCCGCCCCGCCGGACACGATCACCTTGACGTTCCCTCCCAGCGCTTCCTGCCACTTGCGGAATACCAGCTTCCGCGCCACCGACAGCTGCATGTTGAACCACGCGCTGTTATTCCCCGGCTCGCGGTTGCGCAGGCCCAGTCCGAGCGCCCAGAAGAACAGGTGCCGCTTGACACCGGAAAGGGCCTTGCCTTTGTCGACAATGCGATCATATACCTTCTCCAGCAGCCGCGGCACGGTGGTGAACACGTGGGGCCGCACGTCATTGATATCGGCCACGATGGTATCCAGGCTCTCGGCATAGTGGATCTCCACCCCTTTGGCAAAATAGAGGTACACCACCATCCGTTCAAAGATGTGGCACAGGGGGAGGAAGCTGATCGCCCGCCGGGCGTAGTCGGGCAGAAGGTCATAGCAATCATACACGTTGGTGATCACGTTTTTGTGCGACAGCGGCACGCCCTTGGGCTTGCCCGTCGTTCCGGACGTGTACAGGAGCGTGAGGAGGTCGTCTTCCTGGACCGCAGCGCGGTAGGGGGCCAGGTCGGTGGTCTGATGGGTGCCTTCGTCTACCAGCTCCCGCCACGACGGAAGGCCCTCCACCGTGTCGAAGGTGTACACCGGGATATCCAGCTGGTGGTCCTGCAGGGCCGGCATCAGCTTTTCCACCAGCCCGGCAGTGCCCGCAAAAATCAGCTTCACGTCCGCATCGTTGACAATGTAGGAGAGGTCCTGCGCCGACAATGTGGGGTATAACGGCACCACGGCGGCCCCCAGCTGGTTGACTGCAAAGTCGCAGAAATTCCATTCCGGCCGGTTGCCCGACATGAGGGCGATCCGGCTGCCCTTGCCGATGCCTTTGGCCAGGAGTCCGCGGCTGAGGTTATCGACCAGCGACACCACCGTTTCGGTGGCGTAGGTGGTCCACGTGCCTGCCGACTTTCCTGCCACCATGACGGGTTTCGAATGGTTGGCGGCGTAATTTGCCAGAATGTCAAAAATGCGGGTTACCGGAGTCATATCTTCGCTTTTTTGGGTTTATAATCTGTTGCCCCTGCCGGGGGCGCGCACCTAAAGGTACTAACTTTTTGGAATATGAATTTAACAATTGTTGGCATTTGTTTTGCGCGACCGTGGGCATGAACAAAAAACGTATCACTGCATTTATCGCTGTTTTAGTACTGGGATGGGGAGCCGGCCAGGTGGCATCGGCTCAGGAGAGTACAACCTATGACCGGGGCATCGGCGGCCGTTTCGGCGTCGCCAATGGCATTACCTACAAGCATTTTATCAACGAGAGCCATGCCATTGAAGGCATCCTGAACTTCCAGGGGAATCGCAGCTTCTCCCTGTTTAAGCTGCTGGGGCTTTATGAATTTCATCAGCCCATCACGTTTGTGGACGTGCCGGGCCTGCAGTGGTACTATGGATTTGGGGGTGGCCTGGGCTCGTACCGTTACAAGGACACCGATGACAGCGGGCTGGCGTGGAGCTTTGACGGGGTGATTGGCCTGGACTATAAAATACCGACGGCTCCCATCAACCTTTCGCTTGACTGGAAGCCGACGATGGAACTTACCCCGGAGTCGGGTGTCCGCTTCGATGGGGTGGGGCTGTCCATCCGGTTTGTATTTTAACCCCGTACCCGTTTAACGCTTTACTGCACGGAAAGCCACAGCCTGCCGAGGCGCTGTTGTTCCGGTGTCGCATTCGGCATCGGAACAATACCCAACGAACGGCGGGTGTCTTTTTTGAGTGTGACGGTGAGTTCGCGGATTTTGCCGTCGCGCGCGACCAGCACCTGTAGGCTGTCGCCGATGGCGGCCGTCTGCACGGCGCGGCTGAGCTCTTTACCCTGGCTGTCCAGTCGCTCCCCGTTGATGGCGATCAGCTCGTCGCGCACGTTGATGCCGCCGTCCCAGGCGGCTGTGCCGCGGCCAACGCCGGTGACCGTTACGCGGCCATCCGTCACCGTGGTGGTGATGCCCAGGTCGGGGAGATCCCGCCCTTCGTTATAGTCGACCACCTCGTAGCCTACGGCATTCAGGTATCGGTTATAGTCGGGCGATCCCACCGCATGGGCCGCCGCGAAAATGTCGTCCACGGATACACCCGTTTCCTTTTCGATGAGCGCCTGCAATTCGGCCTCTTCAAACCCCCGTTTTTCTTTCACGTAAAACCGTTCATAGGCCGCCTTGAGCACATCGTCCAGCCGCTTATCGCCGTTGGTGGCGGCCAGCAGCTTCACATCCAGCAGCATGGCCAAGAGTGCGCCTTTGCTGTAATAGGAGATGCCCGTGTTGGCGGAATTTTCGTCGGGGCGGTAGTATTTGATCCACGCGTCGAAGCTGGCATCGGCTGCCGACTGCACCTGGTTGCCGGCGCGGTTTTCCACGGTGTTGAGGTCGTTACCCAGCGCCTGCAGGTATCCGTTTTCCGGGAGGAAGCCGCAGCGCCGGAGGAGCAGGTTATCGAAGTAGGCGGTAAACCCTTCCATGATCCAGAGCGACCGGGTGTAGTTTTCGGTATCGTAGTTGAACGGTCCGAGTTCCTTGGGGCGCAGGCGCTTGACGTTCCACAGGTGGAAGTATTCATGGGCCACCAGGCCCAGGAAGCCCACATAGGAGCGCTCGTTGCGGTAGCCGTTGCGTGAGGCCCCCAGCACGGTAGAGTTGAGGTGTTCCAGGCCGCCGCCGCCCGACTGGTAGTTGTGCACGATGAAGACATAGCGCTTGTTCGGGTTGACGCCGAAGATGCGCGTGGCTTCCTCCACGATGGTGGCACAGTCGGCCTTCAACCGCTCCCGGTCGTAATTGCCGCCGCCCACCATGGCGATTTCATGGTGAACACCGGCCGCCTCAAAGGTGAACACATCCTGGTTGCCCACCTCGATCGGTGAATCGTAGAGGATGTCGAAGTTATCGGCGCGGAACGTGCCCGGGCGGTCGGCCACCGGGTCGAGGCCGGTGGAGATCGTTGCCCACGACGCATGGGGGGCAACGGTTACCTCGGCGGGGACGTCCAGCAGTCCGTCCACATAGAGGAAAGTGCCCGCCGGCGACAGGAAGGCGTGGCTGTCATCAATGAAGTTGGTACGCACCGATACTTCGAAGCCGTAGATCCGGTACTGGACCGTCAGCTTCCGTTTTTTGGAGGCCGAGATCCGCCAGGTGTTTTTGCTGATTTTTTCCGTAGGCAGGCGGGTGCCCCCCTCGTCGCACGCCTCCAGTGCTTCCACGTGGCGGGCGTACTCGCGCACCAGGTACGAGCCGGGCGTCCAGACGGGCATCTTGACGTCCACGTATTCCCGTTGGACGTTTTCGATGTGCATGGTGATCTCCGCGTAGTGGGCCTGCGGCTCTTTGAACGATACTTCAAAGTGGATACGGGGCTGCTGAAAAGCAGACGTGGAAGTGACGGCTATAGACATAATGGTGATGATGAAACAGATTTTTCTCATGTATTTTCCTCCCTGACGATTAAGGTAGCGTTGGCCTGTGCGGTGGGCATGATGACCAGGTCGTTGATGTTGACATGTTTTGGGCGTGATGCCGCAAACCATACCGCTTCGGCGATGTCATCGGCCACCAGCGGTTCCAGGTTTTGGTACACGGCGTCGGCCCGTGCGCGGTCGCCCTTGAAGCGGACGACGGAGAACTCGGTTTCCACCATGCCGGGGTGGATGGCCGTTACGCGGATGTGTTTGTCCAGCAGGTCGATGCGCATCCCTTTGGTGAGCGCATCCACGGCATGTTTGGTGGCGCAGTAGACGTTGCCCTTGGGGTACACCTCTTTGCCGGCGATGGAGCCGATGTTGATGATATGCCCGGCGCCGCGTGCGGCCATGATGGGCGTGACGGCCCGCGTAACGTAGAGCAGGCCTTTGATGTTGGTGTCAATCATCCTGTCCCAGTCGCCGATGTCTCCTTCATGGATGGGGTCCAGCCCCTGGCTCAGGCCGGCATTGTTGACCAGCACGTCTACCTGCTGCCATTCACCCGGGAGGTTGCTGAAGGCGGAGAACACTTCATCCGGATCACGCACGTCCAGGGCGAGCAGGTGGGTATGTACTTCGTACTGGCCTTTCAGCCGGTCGGACAGTTCGGTCAGCCGGTCGATGCGGCGGGCAGCAAGCAGCAGGTCGTACCCTTCGCGGGCAAACACCGCGGCACAGGCCGCGCCGATGCCGGCGCTGGCGCCTGTAATGAATACTTTTTTTCTAGCCATGTGCATTAAACCATTTAACGTTTATTCGAAAAACAGGCTGATCTGGAAGTTGCGCAGCGTCAGCCGGTCAATCGGGTGATTATACATATTGGGTTCCCGGGCGTCCAGCAGGTTGCCGATGCTCTGCACCCACCGTACTTCCGGGGACATCTTGAAGAAATCAAAGTACAGGTCGAATCCGATGCCGGCCTCGTAGGAGAAATAGCCGGGCTTGGTTTTGAGCAGCTTTTCCAGGGGGCCGTAGCTGGAATCGTCGTACCGTTTGCCGGACACCACGTTGATGGAATATTTGCCGCCGCCGATGAGGTACCCCCGGTAGTTGCCCTTGCGGTCGGATTTGAACTTCAGCAGCAGGGGGAGGTCGATGTACGACGCCCGCACCAGGGCCGACAGCTCCCGGTCGTGGTCGTTGACCGCCGTGGGCGTATAGCGGTAGTTCACCGCCTTGTTGGAGAACACCAGCGACGGCGCGAAGCGCAGGTTGGTGTTTTCCTTCAGCTTGAGGTCGGCCAGCAGGCCCAGGCCCACGCCGCCCTGGAAGGGGGAATATACCCCATACAGCGAGTCGGCACGGAAGGAACTGTTGACGTCTTCATAGGGCTTCTGCCACTCCCGTTTCAGCACGATCTTGTAGTCGGCCTCGATGTAATGGAAGCTGAAGCCGAAATGCAGGGGTTCATCGTCCACGCCGCCGCCCCACCGTTGGAACCGTTGCTGAGCAGGAGCCGGCAGGGTAGCCAGCGCCAGCAGGAGGCCGGCCCAACAGGCGATGCATATCGGGCGTGTGGCCGTCATTTGGTGCCGATGTAGAGGGTACAGATGCCAAACGTTTGGGGCCGGCATACCGTATGGCTGAAGCCCACGTGCCGCAGGATATCCGTAAACCGGGAGCCGTCCGGAAACTGCTCGACCGATTCGGGCAGGTAGCTGTAGGCCCGTCGGTCTTTGGAAAACAGCTTGCCGATAAACGGCGTGACGCGGTTGAAGTAGAACCGGTAGAGCTGTTTTACGGGAAAATGCCTGGGTTTGGAGAACTCCAGCACCACCACCTTTCCGCCGGGTTTCACCACGCGGCAGATATCGGCGAGGCCCTTTTCAAGGTTTTCGAAATTACGGACGCCAAAGGCTACCGTTACGGCATCAAACGTGTTGTCCGCGAAGGGGAGGTTCTCCGAATCGCCGAGCACCACTTCCAGGCGGTCGCCCAGGTTCCTGCGGGCGATCTTCTCGCGCGCCACCTCCAGCATGCCCGCCGAGATGTCCACGCCGATGATCTTTTTCGGCTTCAGGATGCGGAGCGCCTCCAGCGCAAAGTCGCCCGTGCCGGTGGCGACATCCAGCAGGTACTGCGGGTTGGCGGCCTTCAGCGTGCGGATGGCCTTTCTCCGCCAGATGATGTCAATGCCCAGCGACAGGAAATGGTTGAGGAAATCATAGGTGCCCGAAATGTTGTTGAACATGTCGGCCACCTGCTCTTTTTTAGCCGCCTGATCGTTGTAGGGCTTTACTGTTTCGGATGTTGCCATGATAGGCAAAGATAAAATTATTATTGATTCATCGCGCAGCTATTCACAACTTGCAAAGTTATTAACATCCGGTTAATTGACTGTGCCAGAAGGGCTATTTGGTTTTTCCAACATTTTTTGCACAATCGATGTGAATAACGTATCTTGCTAATTATGCTTGTGTCAGCGAAAAAGGATTTGCGTGGAATACGATGTGAACAGGCTGTTCAGAACTTGTGGACACACGGGCGGACGAAATCTTTACATTTGCTGTTGGTTATACGCGCCGCAGCCGATGGCAAGCCGCAGTTCAATTCTACCTTTAAAATATGTATAATAGTTAATGACTGATATATGAGTAACGTGAACGAGTTTGCATCCTCTCAGGCGGGAAATTCTTCCCGGGGTACGTTTGCGGAACGGCGTACACGGCTGAACAACCTGGTGAGCGGATTGGGGAAGTTGCCGCCCCAGGCGGTGGACCTGGAGGAGGCGGTGCTGGGCGCGCTGATGCTGGAGAAGAATGCGCTCAGTGAGGTGATAGACATCCTGAAGCCTGAATCGTTCTATGTAGAAGCACATCAGAAGATTTTTGAAGCGATTTATAACCTTTTCCAGAAGACGTCACCCATCGACCTGCTGACCGTGACGGCGGAGTTGCGCAAGATGGGGGCGCTGGAGCTGGTGGGCGGCGCGTATTACATTACGCAGCTGACCGACCGCGTGGTATCGGCCGCCAACATTGAATACCACGCCCGCATCATATCCCAGAAATACATCCAGCGGGAGCTGATCAAAGTGTCCACGGAGATCATCAACAGTGCCTATGAGGATACGACTGATATCTTCGACCTGATGGACCATGCCGAGAAGAGTTTGTTTGACATTGCGCAGAACAATTTGCGGCGCGACACCCGCAAGATGGACGACATCATGCGGGAGGCCGTGGAGGCGCTGGAGACGCTGCGCGACCGCACCGACGGCCTGACGGGCGTGCCTTCCGGCTTTACCGAGCTGGACCGGATGACCTCGGGCTGGCAGCCTTCTGACCTGGTGATCATCGCGGCCCGTCCGGCGATGGGTAAAACGGCGTTCGTGCTCAGCTGCGCGCGGAATGCGGCGGTAGATCACAACAAACCGGTGGCGGTGTTCTCCCTGGAGATGTCGTCCGTACAGCTGGTTAACCGTCTGATTGCCGGCGAAACGGAGATTGAACAGGAGAAGCTGCGGAAAGGCAACCTGGCCGACCACGAGTGGACGCAGCTGCACTCCCGCATCGGGCGGCTCACGCAGGCACCCCTGCTGATTGACGATACGCCGGCGCTGAACATCTTTGAGTTCCGTGCCAAATGCCGCCGGCTGAAAGCGCAGTACGACATCCAGATGGTGATTGTGGATTACCTGCAGCTGATGCACGGCAAGAACGACGGCAAGGGCGGGAACCGCGAGCAGGAAATCGGCAGCATCTCCCGCTCCCTGAAGTCGGTGGCCAAGGAGCTGAACATCCCCGTGCTGGCGCTGTCACAGCTGAGCCGTGCGGTGGAGAGCCGTCCGGGCGGCAGCAAGCGGCCCATGCTCTCCGACCTGCGGGAGTCGGGCTCCATCGAGCAGGACGCCGACATGGTGCTTTTCCTCTACCGGCCGGAGTATTACGGTCTTACCGAAGACGAGGCCGGGCGGTCAACGGCCGGCGTGGGTGAGGTGATCATCGCCAAGCACCGGAACGGCGAAACGGGAACGGTACAGCTCCGCTTTGTGGGCAAGTACGTGAAGTTTGCCGACCTGGAAGACGACTTTGGCGACGGGTTCTCCGACAGCGGATCGTTCTCCTCGGGCATGGCGCCCTCCAGCTCGTTCGACCAGCCGGGCAGCATCGTCCGGCAGTCGCGCATGAACGATATGAGCGACGATTCTCCTTTTTAGCGGACGCCGGCTATCAGCTATGCCGAACTTTTCGTACCTTTACGCCTCAATCAGAAACGACTTGAGAGGAATAGAATTTTGGATTATCTAGCAGGTTTAAACCCGTCGCAACGGGCCGCAGTAGAACAAACCGAAGGTCCGGTCATGATTGTGGCCGGGGCGGGATCCGGGAAAACGCGCGTCATCACCTACCGCGTGGCGCACCTGGTGCAACAGGGGGTGGACCCGTTTAACATTCTGGTGCTCACCTTTACCAACAAGGCTGCCAAGGAGATGCGCGAGCGCATCATGAAGGTGGTGGGAGACGAGGCCAAGAACATCTGGATGGGCACCTTCCACTCGGTGTTTGCCAAAATCCTGCGCGCCGAAGCGGAACACATCGGCTACCCGCGCAACTTCACGATTTACGATACGGACGACAGCAAGAGCCTCCTGCGCAGCATCCTGAAGGAGATGCAGCTGGATGACAAGCTGTACAACGCCAACTTTGTATATAACCGGATTTCGTCGGCCAAGAACAACCTTATCTCGGCGCAGGAATATGCCGGCAACGAGCAGATCCAGGCGGAGGATTTTTCCAACGGCCGCGGCCAGCTGGGCCAGATTTACCTGACCTATACCCAGCGGTGCTTCAAAGCGGGCGCGATGGATTTTGACGACCTGCTGTTTAAGACGAACGTCCTGTTCCGGGAACATCCGGACGTGCTGCACAAGTACCAGCATAAGTTCAAATACCTGATGGTGGACGAGTACCAGGATACAAACTTTTCACAGTACCTGATTGTCCGCAAGCTGGCCGCCATCAACGAGAACATCTGCGTGGTGGGCGACGATGCGCAGAGTATTTATGCCTTCCGGGGGGCCAATATCCAGAACATCCTGAATTTCGAGAAGGATTACCCCGACCTGAAGGTCTTCAAGCTGGAGCAGAACTACCGCTCCACGCAGAACATCGTCAACGCCGCCAACAGCATCATCGTCAACAACAAGAACCAGCTGAAGAAAAACGTGTTTTCCGAGAACGAAACCGGCGAGAAGATCAAGGTATGCCGGGCGTTTTCCGATAACGAGGAGGGCAAGATTGTGGCGGAAATGATTGCCCAGGAGCGGGCGCTCAAGGGGATGAACTACCGCGATTTTGCCATCCTGTACCGCACGAATGCACAGTCGAGGGCGATGGAAGAGGCGCTTCGCAAGCTGGGTATTCCGTACAAGATATACGGCGGCACGTCTTTCTACCAGCGGAAGGAGATCAAAGACCTGATTGCGTATTTCAGGCTGACGTTCAACCCGAACGACGAGGAGGCGCTGAAGCGGGTGATCAACTACCCGCGGCGGGGCATCGGCGACACGACGGTAGACCGCATTCTGATTGCGGCCGACCAGCACCAGGTTTCCCTGTGGGAAGTGATCAGCCATGCACCCACCTACCTGGACGGGCGCAGTGCGGGGGCGGTGAATACGTTTGCCACCATGGTACAGGGATTTCAGGTGGTGGCGAAAAGCCATTCGGCCTTTGACGCGGCCATGCACATTGCGCAGCACTCAGGCATCCTGCGGGAGCTGTACGACGATAAGTCGGTGGAAGGACTGAACCGCTACGAGAACATCCAGGAGCTCCTCAACGGGATCAAGGAATTCAGCGAGCGCGAAGATATCGAGGAAAAGGGGCTGGATGTGTTTATGGAAGACATCGCCCTGCTTACCAATGACGACAACGATAAGAACCCCAACGCAGACACAGTGTCCCTGATGACGATTCACTCGTCCAAGGGGCTGGAGTTTCCGCATGTGTTCATCGTGGGGATGGAGGAAAACCTGTTCCCGTCCCAGCTGTCGCTCAACTCACGCAGCGAGCTGGAGGAAGAACGGCGGCTGTTTTACGTGGCGGTGACCCGCGCGGAGAAGAAGCTGACGCTGAGCTACGCCACCTCCCGCTACCGCTGGGGGACGCTGAACAACTGCGAGCCGAGCCGGTTTCTGGACGAGCTGAACCCCGCATACCTGGAGCTGGACTTCAAGCCGCGGATGGCGCCGGAGAGCCCGGCCTCCTTTGCCGACGAACGGCAGGCGTGGGGCCAGCGGGATGTGTTTACCAAGCCCAAGCCCAAGGTGCCGCCGAAAACCACGGCCATGCTGCCGAAGGCACACACCCCCACACCGGGGTTTGCGCCGTCCGATACGAGCAACCTGCAGGTGGGCATGGAAGTGGAACATGAGCGGTTCGGTTTCGGAAAGGTGATCAACCTGGAGGGAAGCAAAAACGAGGTAAAGGCAACTATTTTCTTCCGGGAATTGGGACAGAAGCAATTGTTGCTTAAATTTGCCAAGCTGAGAATTGTGGGATAAGCGCACACGCAAAGAAAGTTTTATGGAAATGGATTTTGATTATAACAGTACGCGGCCGAAGCTGATTCTGGCTGAATACGGACGCAACGTACAGAATATGGTGGATTACATCTGCACGTTGCCGACGAAGGAGGAACGTAACCGTCATGCACAGGTGGTCATTGACATGATGGGGTTCCTCAATCCGCACCTGCGGGATGTAGCCGATTTCAAGCATAAGCTGTGGGATCACCTGCATATTATCTCGGACTTTAAGATCGACGTGGACTCGCCTTATCCTATTCCCGACCGCGATGCCATCCACCCCAAGCCGGAGCTGCTTCAATATCCGCAGCACCGCATCCGGTACAAGCATTATGGGCATACCATCGAGCAGATGATTGAACGGGCCCGGAAAATCATGGACCCGGAGAAGAAAAAGAACATGACGCTGGCCATTGCCAATTTCATGAAGATGGCTTACCTC
>Ga0079224_100007355_pt1 | contig 14771 bp, 17 predicted proteins | sample Stecom2015_FD_80414 | JGI IMG/M metagenome (GOLD analysis project Ga0079224, IMG submission 80414) | Agricultural soil microbial communities from Utah to study Nitrogen management - Steer compost 2015 | ecosystem: Environmental > Terrestrial > Soil > Agricultural land | place: USA: Utah...
GAGAGGACACCCGTTCGTTCACGTAAAGGATACGGTCGGTTTTTGGGGGATTAGGCGGCGTGAAAGTATATTGCAGCTTCTTTTTGCTCTTTTTGTTGTGATACTCGATTTTGCAAGCACGGTATACCCCTTGCATGGTTGTTCTGGCATTGAAGCTCTTGACCGCCGTTTTTGATACATTGCCTTTAAATAAAACCTCGGGAGGGGCGTACTCAGTTACGTTTTTCTTCAGCTCCTCATCGTATCTGACGATTTTTCGCCGGCGAATCGTCGCGACGGGAGCTTTTTTCTCATACTTCTGTTCATCCGCGATGACGATTGATGTCCCGGTCACTTTCAAAGCCAACGCATCATCATTGCAAAGCCGCGAAAGGAATTCCAAATCCGTCTCCCCGGTCTGCTCAACACGGTCATATTCCGGGTCGTCGTCGACATCGTAGAAAAGTTTGAGGCCGCTTTTCTTCGCAATGTCCCGTGCAATCACAGACAACTTGGTTTTTTCCCACGCACGGTTTTTTTGTTGTCCACGTAAAGATTTGGACTGTGGCACGGATAATGCCTTGATGGTGACAACCGACGGGACAAGCGTCATGTCGATTTCATCAATCTCAAAATACCCGGCCGGCAGCGTATCTGCGACCCCTTCCTGTTCCCAGTTTTGACGCACGATTTTTGCCGTGACGCCAGCGCCTTTTTCCGGCATCCACGGTCCAATCCAAAGTTGCGCCGTATCTTCCAAGGTAATTTGTAGGTCGTCGGCCTGGCCGCTGAGATTGTCTGTATACGTCCAACCTAGAATGTATTTGTCCAAAGTCTCCGTAATGTCCTTTTTCTGATACGTAAGATGCAACTTTGCCCTGGCCGTGTTCATTCGCCTTCATCCACCTTCCACGGCGGAAGCTCGACGGTTTCCTCTTCCGGCACTTCCGGCACAACCAATCGGACGCCGGCCGGGAATACAACAATCTCCCGGTATTGCGGATTTGCATCAATCAAGTGGTGCATTAAGTATTCGTCGCCAAACATCCGAAACGCAATAGCATCCCACGTGTCACCTTGGATGGTCGTATACGTCTTATCCGCCACTGTATGCCACCCGCCTGCGTTGGTGATTCAGCTGTTCCAGCCGACGCATCAGATCGTCTTTGTCTTGTCTGAGAATCGATGAGATTTCTTGGTTTTGGACGTTCACGTTCGGTGAATAGTTGAGATGAATGATTGTCGTCCCGATACCACCCTGAGCTTGTTGAAGCTTTTTGGTCATGTCGTCGAACGAGCCTTGCAATCTAACAACGCTTTGTTGCGTATTCGTCAACTTGTTCGATGTCTCCGTTAACTTTCTTTCAAATTCTTCCTGTTTTTTGACAACCTCACTTTGAGCAGGTGCTCCCTGTCTTGCCAAGTCAGTAGCTCTTCCGCCTGCCCACCGTCCGACAAGATAACCTGCTGTTCCGCCGAGGAAACCGCCAATTGCAGTTCCGATTCCGGGCGCAATGGCCGAGCCAATTAAAGCTCCCATTTTTGCGCCGGCCAGTCCACCGCCAGCACCACCGGCAGCTTGTGCTGTAGCTTTTGTCTTGTCATTTGACATTGCGATACTAGCGATTTCGGAAGCAAGCATTAGCGGTAACGTAGCTCTCCCGGCAAGCTTCCCACCTGCACCGGCAACTTTTCCTAAGGAAAGTTTTCCTCCAGTTTTTGGAGTTTTTCCTCCCCCGCTAACCTTCTTCGTTGTTTTCCGTGCAGATTTGGTTGCAGCGCCGGCTTCCCCTGTCGCCAAAAATTTCTTAACGCCTGTTGCTGCCAAACGAACACTGTTAATTGCCAGCCGCAATCCAATCCAAGCAGCCGATGCAGTGAGAAGTCCAGCTGAACCCAAAACAATCGCTTTTGTCAAACCGGGATATTCCTTTGAAAAATCCGCCACTTTTTGGGAAAGGTCAGCGAGATTTTTCACGAGCTCATTGAGAGGTGGCAAAAGTACCGTGCCGATGTTGACCCCTAGCTCCATTGCACTGTTCTTTAGTAGTTCAAATTGCGCAGATGTAGATTGCAGTCGTGCTTCATACTCCCGGTCTATGGAACCGACACGCTGAGCATCATTTAACATCTCGATTTGACGTTTATATTCATTGATAGCCCCCGCAAGCGCTGCAACGTCATCGCCATATTCTTTGCCGAACAGTAATGTAGTTGCTTCAGTTTGACGTTCTTTTTCGAGTTTATTTATCGCCTCCAGAACCCGCAAAATGGTACCTTGTGCATCTTTGACCATTCCTTTGTTAACCTCTTTGGCTGTCATCCCAAGCATTTCCAAACCTTTTTGGAAACGATCAGGCTGTTGTTCAGCAATAACCAGTTCGCGCATCAATGCGTTTGCGGCGTTGGCCGCAACCTCTGCTCTTTTTCCCAATGACAAAAAGGTGGAACCCAAAGCTGCGGCTTGATGCGCATCCATTCCAATTTGCTTAGCAGTACCTCCAATTCTCTGTAGAACTTCGATGATATCTGGTCCCTTTGATACGGAATTGTCGTCAAGATAATTAATCGTATCTGCTAAATCTCTAATATTTTCAATGGGAATTTGCATGACGTTTGCAATCTTACCCATTTGGTCAGCGACAACGTCCGCAGACATTTCAAATGCCGTGGACATCTTTGCAACCTCTCGAGTAAAACCAATCAAGTGCTCACGAGGTATCCCCATCCTGGCGCCAGCTTCTACCATGGCGGCAATCTCAGTTGTTGGAATTGGTATTTCGCGGCCAAGTGCTTTAATCTGCTCAGCCATCTCATAATAAACCGCTGTCAACTTGCCGCTTTCATCCCTTGCACCTTCCACCTGCTTGGCAACGCCAAGCATGGCATCTTCAAATTGGACAGCAGACCGAACAGCCAAAGCAAACGGGGCAGCCATGGCCGTGGTAGTAGCCAACTGCCCCGCTAATTCGCTGTTTTTTTGCCTTAATAATTGTTGTTGTCTTTCCAGCCTATTAATGCGCTCCTGAGTTCTCTCTAATTTTTCAAGCTGTTGTGTCAGCTTTTGGTGCGTTGTCCGGTATTGTTCAGCGGAAATGGCTCCGCTTTTGTACTGCTTCTCAAGGTCCTTTAAACTTGTCCGAACTTCTTTTGAGACCTCTTTTAACCGGTCAAGCTCCCTTGCGGCGGAGGAAAATGCAGCCCGAAATGTGTTGTTAACTTTACCAGCAATATTAAAACTGATTTCAAAAACTTTTCTGGCCATATCACTTGCCTCCTCTTAACACTTCATCCGCCGCATTTACCCATTCGTCCAATTCATCTATCGGCATATCCAAATACGTGTCAATAGAAGTTCCTGTTTTAATTGCTAAGGTAAGTATTAATTTTCGGAGGGACTTGACAGCGTCTCTATCGTCTCCAGCACCGCCAAGTCCAAGCCCATTAAAAAATTTTGCACTCGCATGGTAAGGTCCATGAAATCTGGAGCACTCAATTGTAACAAATCATCGTATTTGATACCGCAGGCTTTAGAAGCAACAATCAAAAGACCTTCTTGAGTAAAAAGCGGATTAAGACCAGTCACGCCATGCATCCTGGCCTCACGGTCAGCCGCGATGATATCCCTGCCTTTTAGCAACGAAAGGTTCAAATTGATTTCTTTAATCTCTTTACCGTCAACATGGATTGGTTCCGACAACTTGACTTTTTGCACTTTGTCTCACCTCACAGCCCAAGCCCTCTACGGATGCCAGCCAAATAATCAGTACCATCGACGACAAATTTATAGTTGAGCTTGTCTAGCTCAACTACGGTTTTACCGTCAATTTCAATTTTGATGTAGAGGATTTCCAATTCCGTGCTGCCATCCGATGCAGAGTTTTTCTCAAAGCTTCCCAAAGATGACGTTGTTGGCAGACCTTGAACAACAACACGCACTTGCGGGAATCGGTGCGATCCGGATGCAGCATCATATTCTTGAAAAACACCACGGCAATCTAAGCGTTGAGCCCGTTGCCGAAGAAGCTTCAATGAATCTTTTGTAACAGTACGCCAGTTCAGGGTAAGCTTCATGCTTCCAAAATGCCCGATCACAGGCGATTCGTATTCCCCGGCAATTCCGGCGCCGCTGACGGTTTCCGTTAATGCTTCAAAAGACGGCAATTCAATATTGGCCACACCGAGCAAATCGGTAGTTCCATCTGCATACACCCGAAAGTCATTGAGACGTTCAGGAATCACGTTCACTGGCAATGTTACTCACCCCCAATTAAGCCGCGAACAGCGACTGCAAATAACTTACGTCGAACTCTAAGATGAAATCGAACTCCCGCGCAGGAACCGGCGGCGTAACAAAAATGTGGAACCGGACAATGCCATCCAGCAAATCTGTCTCCGGGTTTTCGTCTCGGCGGAACTCAATACGCCCGCCCAACAATGCCCCTCTCGCAGTTAGGCCATTCAACCAGATATTCACACTGTCCACAACCGTGTCAATCAATCGACGGTTAGTTGGATCATCAACGTGTTGCCAATACGTGAGAATCAGCGTGTTAGCGATCCAGTTGAACATGCGGCGAACAGCAATGAACGAGTCTTTGACGTCCGTGATCGCCGGATACGCGCCGGTACGGTTCCCCCAAAGTTTCCAGCCGCCGATAAAGTTCAGCGCTGTGACAACTCCTTCCCCATTGATGTAGGATGCTTGATCGGGAGCCAAGGTTACTTCTTCCCCACTGTCAATCACAGCGCCGTTTGCTTGCAGATTTTTGTTTGACGGGCTTACATACGGAATATCATCGTTGTTGCTATCAGTCAGGCTTACCACGCCAGCAAATTGCGTTGACAAGTGGTAAACTTCATCGCCAAGCTTCACTTTCGGCCAGCATACCACTTGATACGAGCTGGTATAGTTGTTGTCGTTTTTCCACGCTGGCACTTCACTATATCGCTTGACAGCAGACGAATCCACGTCCGTGACAGCGACGGCTTTGAATAAACCGTTGATATTTGATGCTTTGACCACCATTACCGCTGCCACCGTCGGGTCATGACTCCATCCCGGTGCCAAGATTTGACCCGGGACCAACCGGAAAAGCGGGAACACCGCATTTACCAGCTCTAAACCGGTCAGCTTACCTGTTACTCCATCCACACCACCGATAATGTCAGCGGCAGTCACAGCAGACGCATCTAAATGGTCATAATCAACGTTGAGAGAGGCGCCAGCCGGAATGTTGCCGTCAGGAATACGAGCGACGACAGCTTGACCTTTGTCGTTGAATGCCAGCGTGTAATCAACGTCCCGTTCATAGGTAGTTTGGCCGTCCGACGATTTAACTTTTACCGTTGAGAGCAACACCCCATCTTTTTGCAACGTAGCTTGCCCTTTGGCATCAAGATTAACTGTTTCCGCCGTAACGCTCTTCTTATGTCTCGCCGGATCCAAAACGTTGATAAACACCACCGGACCTACTCCGAACAACTGGAATTGCGACTTGATTACCTCACACAAGGTGTAATTCTTCCAGTTTGCAGAGTACCCCAGCGCCTTTACCGCCTCTTCGTAAGTGTAAGCCAACAGCGGCTTATTGACGTACTCTTGCGTTTCGGCCAAATGGATTGGCGCCGTCCCAACGACCACAGGCAGCCCGGCCGATGCCTCAACCGGCGGCGAAACAGACGTTGGAACCTCGGATACATAAACCCCGTGGCGATAGGCCATCATTCAGCCCCTCCTTTGCCTTGGATGTACTGTACAACTTGCTTAAACCAAAGGTTTTCCGGCGTGCCATTCGTCTCAATTGCGGCCAACACTTTGGACAAATCTTTCGGGCAAACAAAAAGCCGGCGCATGGCCTGGCATTTTTCAAAGTGAGCTTCGATATGTTTGGGGATGACTTTACGGAAAACCGTGAACCGGTTCAGACCCGCCTTCAAAAAGTCCGGTCCGCAGTAAATCCACTGTTGTTCATGTTTATTTTCAGCGACCTTTTCAGTCTTTTGCTCTTTGGTCTCCGTATTCTTAGAGGCCACTTGTCAACACCCCTTCCTCTTGGACTTTTGGCATGGAAACAGAAAAAGTCACGCTCGCTGCCCATTCCGGACATGGTTGTTCTTCGTATAGCTCCATTTTCACTGGGTATTCAATGCTGAATGGACCAATAAATCTCTTTTTCAAAAGCTCGTTTTTGATTCGTGTCGCCACTTGCAAAGTATCCCGCCAACCATTTTGCGCATCCTCGCTGTACGTTCCAACAAGAATACGAATATTGGCAGTGTGTTGTTGACCGTCGTCGTTATCTTCAAGGTAACGAACGATGACAAACGGGAAATCCGGTGGGTCTTGTTTTGCGCCAGGCTTTTTCTCCCCAAGATAGCCACTTATTACTTGCGGAGCCTTTTTTACGCCTGGAACATTCGTGTCCAAATGAAAGTCCTTTACAATCACTTTTATTTCTTCAATCAACCTGTCAACAAGGTCGATTGGTGTCATTTCCACCGGTTTCAATCTGCTTGCCCCCTCAATATCCGTTCAATCTCGTGCTCAAGCCGTTTATCCAAAACTTCCAACGCTCGTTCCTCCACCGCTTGCGCAACATCATCCGTCCCCATCATTTCAGGAACAGATGGTCCGTATTTGATATGGATCGGATATCTTGCTTTACCAACCCTCATCAACACATGCAATTTTCCACTTGAACTTCCTCTTGCCACAAACGCCGGCGGCAATGGCTTCAATCCACCTTCTTTTTTTACCGCCACTCGCAATACACGCGGGGGACGTTTGTGCCTCGGTTCGTTTGGTCGTACCCTAAAGTTAATAAGTTCCCGCCTCGTATCACGCGAAATCACGTTGGCAACAAGATGAGATGGATCGGCTTTTTTAATGTTGATCGTCTTGAGAATTTCATGATACTTGATGTAATACTTCCGTCGTACCTCCCGGGCCGCCGCCGTCCTGGCCGCCTCAGCCGCCCGGTTGATTGCCCTTGACATGGCCTTCGGCGCCGCGCCAGGAATATGAATTAGCGCCTTTTCTGCTTTTTCGATCTGCTCCGTATTCAGTTCAATCACGCCCGGTTCGCCTCCAATGTGATTTCCAAGATGCCGGCTGATTCCGAGCAATTGGCAACGATGTAACGCTCCCCATCCACCCGTAAATGCTGACCGATAACCGGACGTTCACCCAAATCAGCCATTCTCACAAAAAGCGTAATAGTATCTACATACACACCTTCGTTTGCAAGATACAATTCATACGGCTGCCGTGGCCGCTCTTTGAAGATGTCTTCATCGACCACGGCAGGAATCTCACGACCATCGATGTTATGGATTTCGGCAAATTCATCAATGTTTATGAAGGCATTCAAATCCTTCTCAAGCTGCTCTTTGAAGTTCATTCTTCATCCGCGGATTCATACAGTTGCATGAACTGAGCCATCCGCCCCTCCGCATTGGATGCCGGTTCAATACCTGCTTCTGCAAGGAGTTTCTTTTGCTGATCGGCTTTCATTGCCGCAAACTCTTCCGGCGTTGGTAGCTCAACAGTTTCTTGGTCATCGGATTCAATTGGATCTGATTCGATCGGAACAGCACTTCCCGGCAACTCATCAGCTTCAACGGGTACAACAAAACCCTCTGCAACAAGTTTTTTCATGTGCAGAGGGTCCGCTTCTAATGTTACGTCTTTCCGATGTAACTTGCCGTCATACATGACGGCGCCTTTTACCACTTTATACAGCATTAGGCACCACCAGCCACTGTATTAATTACGGCCCAAGCATCTACATCAAACGGCTTCGGCAGAGGCCGGGATTTCATGATGAGTTTCTTGGTGTCATTATCTCGGTTCACCGTAATTTTCGTAACCCGCCGGCCGCGGATAGTGGTGAAGTTGTCCGAGTTCTCGGGGATGATGGTGTTCGCACCGTACAAAAACTCACCAAGACCAGGTGTGCCTACAATCACTTTGTCATCGTCAATGTACGGCTTGAGTTGTTGCGTTTCATCATCCCAGTACCAAGCCATATAAACATAAAGATCCAGTCCCAGCTCCGTCAGACGACCAATGTACATATATCCATTACCGTTATTAAGGTTCAACTGCGGATTGATTTCTCCAAAAACCACACGACGAATATCCATGTATTTTGACATGAAATCATCGTCACGCCGCAAGTTGTTCCAAGCGCCTTGTCCAAAGATAGCCACCGTCGGGTTATATCCGGCTTGACGCACCATGATTACCGCAGCTTCAAGTGCTTCATACTTTTTAGAACCGGCTTGATTCCATTGGTCGCTACCGGTGCAATTTACAATATTCGTCAACTCATAATCCACAACATCGGTCCGAACTTGCGTGGCCGAATCATCTACATATCCGGTGATAGTAACTTTTCCGGTTTGCAACAATTCGGCAGCCATCAGTTCTTCTCGGCGGGTAATCATGTCATCCAGCGTCTGCCGGCTTTCGTTAAGATAATACAGCTGGCGTTGCTCGGGAGATAGGCCGCTGAAAATCGCTTCGCCAGGCAGGCGGGATTGCAGCAATGATACGTCGTACGGATCGGCCAAGTTGATATACGGCGCCTCATAACGTTGCGTACGGTATCCGTCTTTCTTGATATTAACCGGATTGCTCCCCTCGGCCACGAAAGGCGCCACCCTCTGTTTGTTCTTCACGAAATCCACCAGCACGTCTTTCGTGTCGAACGTCGCAAAGCTCGGGAAAAAGGTTTGCAACAGGAACGTCGTTACCGGCATCCGCTTGTTGAACGCCGGCAGCATCGTTTGGGGCTGATAGATATCAATTTGTCCACCGGTCGTTTGAGTTTGGGCAGCAAATCCCCTTTGACCAAAACCCATATTACCGAAGAATTTTTTGAGTTCGCTTGCCGTGATTTTCACCATTCATACCCCCTCAATAATTTTTGCGGTAGTGGATTCCTACCGCCCGCAATTCTTCCGTGTGATTTTCAACGTCGTCTCCCTCTGCAACAACCAACGCGTCATAATTGAAAATCCCCGTCTTGTATGCAACAGCGTTCACATCTTGATTGGTCGCATCAACCGCCTCAGCCAACACATATTTGGCCACTTGACTACCATCGCTGGCGCTTTTATCAACCAGTTTGCACTTACCGGTAGCTTCCTCGACGCCAAGAACAGCGCCCACAGGTAACTTACCTTGACCGCTGGCAATCGTGACTTTCGTCGTCAGCGCAGGAATTTCCGTACCGGCGAAAAGCGTGTTCGGCTGAATGGTACCAAATTCTTTTTCGAATCCGACCATCGTTATCTACCTCCCATCAGGCGGATCGCCCATTGTTTTTCCGCTTCAACGTCGAGAGCGTTCAAAACCTTGTTCAAGTCGGCAGCGTTGGACAAGTCAAATTCCTGTTCGTTGTTCTGCGGTACGTTGCTCGGAAGCACGCCGTTTGTGCCGGCGGCCGCATTTGCTTTCATGGCAGCATGGAACAATCCCATGTTGTTCATCCGGCCTTCCCGCAATGCTTTAAGCGCAAGCTGTTCAGCAGTCATTGGATTCGGACCGTACTTCGCTTCCTTCACCAACTCCGGATCAATGTTGGCCGCAATCTCGTCAATCGCCCGTAGGCGTTCACGTTCTTGCGCAGCCGGATCCAATGTCTGCGTCACAGCAGCGGCTTGCGGCTCATTGGCCGGTGCTTGCGGTATATTGGCAGGTGCTTGCGGCGCAGAATCGACTTTTTGTTGTTGGGCCACTTGCGGATCCGTTTGGTTCATCAATCCATCCATTTGCACTTCCCCTTTCTTTTTCAATAGTTCATTGCGGATTTTATCGACAACTTGCTTTGGTAATATTTGTGCTGTTTGAGCCGAGGCAACAAGTTGCAATGTTCCTTCCTCGTCAAACATAATCTCGTCGACGAAACCAAACTTCAAAGCCTCTTGAGCAGTCAACCATTTTTCTTGATCCATCAACTTAAGAAGTTCATCTTCACTTAAACCGGTTTTAAGCCGGTATGCATTGGCGATTGATTTGTCCCATCCTCTTAATACCCTCGATTCATGTGCGTGGTCTCGATGATCTCCAATGCTGGCAGATTTAACATTGTGAATCATGATTTGGGCAGTCGGACTAATCAATACCCGTTTCCCGGCCATTGCAATGACAGAAGCTGCGCTGGCCGCAACCCCAACGATTTTGACCGTAACCTGGCCTTTGTATTCTTTCAGCAAAGTATAAATTTCTGAACCTGCATAAACATCACCACCTCCGGAATTGATGATGACCTCTAGTTCATCACCATTGGCTTCTCGAATTGCTTCATCAACTTTTTTGGGGCTGGTAGCTTCCCATTCCAGCCAGTCATACACCCATTGATAATCGTTAGGGATGATTACCCCTTTGACATCAATCCTCTTTGGCATCGTCTTTCTCACCTCCTTCTTGAGGCAATGTAATGTTTACATCGGGCAACCCATTTGCGGCTTCGTATTCACGCCGCAGTACATCCACGTTGTTGTCGTAGTCCATGCCCGTCAATTCCATTGCCTCGCGTTCGTGTGTAGAGAAACGATACTTGATGCGCAATGCGGCTGCTTGTACTTCTTTCACAGGGTCGATTTGACCAGGACTTGGACCAATCCAAATGGCCTGACTCCACAACTTCCGGCGCATGGGGTCAGTAAAAAAACCGGGCGCTTGAATGCGTCCGGTTGCCACGGCTTCCCATAACCATGTTTCGTATACAGGTTGACAGAACTCATACGCAAACCAATCCCGTCTATCACGGAACGGCCGCCACGCTTGCAAAAGAGCTGCCCGGCTGGCTGAATAGCTACTATTGAACACGCCCAACAACATTTCGTAAGGCATATCCAATGCAGCACCGACCAGTTGGGCCATAGTCTTCATAAATTGCTCAAATCCAGAAACGGGATGCTTTGGCTCGCCAAATGTGACTTTTTCGCCTGGTCCGAGCACATTAATTGTAGCTGGACCAAGTTCGTATGAATTAAGGCGTTCTTCTGGAGACAGTTGAAGTTGTTGACTTTCTTCGATTGAGTCACCGAACGGCAGCTCATTCGTCGGCCCCTCCGATGTGATAAACGCTGTAAAGAACGAATTAATGATGGCCGCCGTAATCTCTGCTTCTGTATAACGTGTCATTTGCTTCAACTCTTCAATGACCGGTGCAAGATAAGGAACTCCCCGGTATTGTTCGGCCCGTTCCGGTTGAACAATAAACAACACATTCGGCAATCCGGTGATATAATTTATCGCCTCCACTCGTTGCCATGAAACGGGTCTCCGAGACGGCAGCAAACTCTGCGGATATTGGTTGCAAATGTAATATGCAACCACTTTACCGCTTGAATCAGTTTCAACGCCGTTATAAATGCGATGGCCGTTATCCAATTCAACATATTCCATTGATAACGATCCATCGATGCCCGCTAGTGCTGACGATAATGAATCCGGCGTACAAAGACGGTCAGCCTCAATCATGTGTAAACGCAGTAAATAGGGATTCTTGACATCGGGTCGCTCGGCATATTTCACCACAGCCAACGAATCCCCATTAAGCAACCATCCCGTCAGCATCACCCGTTGGCAATCGTAAAAATCATGCAATCCGGTATGGTCTATCTTTGATGACGCCCATAGTTCGAACTCATATTCAGTTTTTTCCTCCCACTCTTTAGCCTGCTGCGGAGTAAGCCCCAAAGCCCGGTAATTGAGCTGGCATTTAAGCGTGAGCCCCGGCCCAAGAACATTTGATTTGCTTTTGTTGATCGCCGACGCGGCCAGGCCGCCGGACATGTACAAGTCGCGGCTTCGTTCTCGCAACAGCGCAAGGTTATTCCCGACATCTTCTTGCGGGCTTCGACTTGTCGAAATCCAACCACGCAACGAATTCTTTGTCGTACTTGCTCCGCTATGCGAATACCCCGAATTGCGGAATGCTCTGACCGCCTGCATTGTTACCCGAGCACGTTCACGCTTGAGCGCCCAGATAGGCGCAAACGTTTCAATCGTCCTGTCAACCAAATCACTGATCTTTACAATGGTTATCACCCCTTTCACAGATCACGCAGGATAACGCGGAACGCCCGCCGCCGGCCGGAGTAACCAGAAAGCATGTTCTCCAGCTCATCCCGTTTCCTCTCAAGTTCCCTGATCTCATTCCGCAGTTCTTTCAATGACGCCCGCGTCAATTCCCGGCTGCCGATCCGGTACGATTGGGCGCCGCTTAATATCGCCTCCTCGGCTTGGTAGTACAGTTCCAGTCGCTGCTTAACGCGCTTCAAATCTCTTACGATCCGTTCTCGGTCCACGATTTCCACCTACCAAATGTTTGCTTTTTTGACAAAACGTTTCTTGATGGTCGCCGGGGATTTGATTTGTTTTGTTTTCGGCTTTTCATCCGTCTCTTTCAGCCGCCTCTCAAGCGCATCGTAATTGGGTTTCAACAACTCCATGGCCGCCAATGCATAGTTCCGAACGTCCAATGCCTCGTTCCGGGCGCTGGACGATATTTTTTCCCATACCAGCCGCGTCACGCCGTTCTTTTTCCGAGGCACAAGCTTTTCGGACAGAAGACCTTGAAAGTAATACCGGTCATAGCCGCGGCCTTTGGGAAAGTGGCAGTATTTCGGGCCCGGCTCTTGTACTTTTAGAGAGGAATAAATCCGGCTTTTGCCGTCATCAACACCGAGTAAAACCACTAGCGCATTCTCTTTATTATTGCGGCTGAATTTGTGAATCAATGGTATTCCCGGACCGCCCTGCCCTTTCACCGCAATAATCCGCCTGTGTTCGCGTTGCTTGGTATATTTGTAAATCTCAGACGTGAAGTGTCCGCCGGAGTCGATACAGGCGCAAGCCACTTTTAGGCCTCGGCCATCGGCAAATCTCCAAACACGGTTCAAAATGTCATCCAGTTGTTGCATTGTTTGTGGATCGTCCGGTTTTCCGATGATAACCCCGTATTCAATGCCCCAACTTTCATGCCCATGCCCCCAGCCTACGATTTCATATTCCAAGCGGTCATCCTGTACGTCAACGCCGGCAGTCAAAAGCAAAACGCCATCCGGCAATTCGGCCGGATATTCTTCCTGGCGTTTGATAAGTTCATCCTCTTCCATCTGCTCACCGCGTTCTTCCCATGACTCGCCGAATACCGTGTTCCATACAACCTGTAGTTTTTCAGGATCATCTTTCGATTCCAAAAACTCCTTCACAATCTCTGCCCACGAGTTCCAAGGCGCTACAAAAGCATTAAGCCAAAAACTGCGCACCCGGTTGTTAATAGCTTTTGGGTTGTGCGCCACCCATTTTGCCGGTTGACGCTTCATTGTGTATTCGTCGAACTCCTGTAAACAGGAAGGGCAGCGCCAAACAACATCATGAACCAGATAAGTTTTTTGGCCGCCTTCATCGACAACTTCATATTCAAATCGAATATCACTAAAAACGATTGTGTGATAGTTGCCACACCCGGGACACTCAACGCTCCATTTCTCTTGTGTGCCCTTTTCGTATTCCTGTTCAATTCTGGAACGGCCCTTAATTGTCGGAGTTGACACGAACACTTTTTTTCTGTTCCAAAATGTAGTCGTCCGTTTTTCCGCCAATTTAATCGGATCACCCTCTCCGCCAGCACTGTCCGGAAAACGGTCCACCTCGTCGCATAACAAAACCCGAATCGGACGGCTGGCCAGCCCTGCCGGACTGTTCGCGCCACCGATGGCGAGGAAACCACCAGGGAAGGACTTCATTAAGATTGTGTTGTTCGAATCTCGTGTTTTTGAATCCGAGACTTTAGCGGCCAAAACTTCCGTATCTCGGATCATCGGTGCAATTCGTCGCTTACTGTAATCTTCAGCGCTCTCAATTGTCGGCTGAACAAGCAGCATCGGGCATGGATCCACGTCGATGTAATAACCGATTGTGTTGTTGATGATCTCGGATTTTCCGACTTGAGAGGATGACATGACAACAACCTTCTCAATTCTCGGATCCGAGATGCTATCCATTATCTCGCGCTGGTATGGGGCTCGATCTGTCCGCCACTGGCCAGGCTCTGCGGATGTCTCGCGCGACAACTTTCTGTATCGGTCGGCCCATTCGCTAATCGTCAGTTTCGGCGGCGGAGCCACCGCCCGGAGAATCTTCCGGAATAAGTTGATCGTCTTCTGCTTCATCCTCACCCCCTCCCGCAAACATTGCTGGATCGTACTCAGACAGCTCTGTCAATGCTTCCGTTAATTCTTGCTTGATAATATCACTTATCTCAGATAAATTTTTGACCCCGAGTAATCTCGGGGCCAACTTGTCTGGAATCGCGAGTATGCGGTTTCGGAAAGTAACAAGCATGTTCGTCATGACGAACTCCACGTCGGCAGCGTCGTGCATTTGGTTTTTCAACTTGGCCAGCTTAATTTCAGCTATCTCGCGCCTTGCTCTTTCGTGCAGAGCTTTTTCTTCCCAATACTTTACTTGCGCTTCGTCTTCTTCCTCTCTGTCTTTCGCTCCTGTCCGAAGATAATCAATGTACCGTTGCACATTTTTCATAAGCGGCCAACGACCGGGTGCTTGTTTTTCCAAAATGCCTTCTTTACCAAGCTGATTAATCCGTTGCCGAGTAAAACCAAAGAGTTTGGCCAAAGTGTCAGTATTTACAACGATTTCGCCAATGTCTGTGGTCCTTTTTTTCGCCACCATAATACCACCCGAAAGTGGAAAGAAAATCCACTTAAAAATTTTCTATACCTAGCCATTCCTCGGGGCTCGCGCGATC
>Ga0079224_100007357_pt1 | contig 14770 bp, 12 predicted proteins | sample Stecom2015_FD_80414 | JGI IMG/M metagenome (GOLD analysis project Ga0079224, IMG submission 80414) | Agricultural soil microbial communities from Utah to study Nitrogen management - Steer compost 2015 | ecosystem: Environmental > Terrestrial > Soil > Agricultural land | place: USA: Utah...
CCACAATAGTAGAAGCCACTACCTAAAACCTATAACACAGAACTTATAACTGGCGATAGTAATTCGGTACGCGACTACAGCTTAGAGCATATAGCTTACGGCATTATAGTAGTAGAAGCCCTTACGTAAAACCTATAACATAGAACTTATAACTGGCTAGGGTAATTCGGCACGCCCCTACAGCTTAGAGCCTATAGCTTACGGTCTTATAGTAGTAGATGCCCTTACGTAAAACCTATAACGTAGAACTTATAACTCGGAATAGCCGAAAGCCGATTTCTGACAGCTGATTACTGATAGCTAACAATCAACAGCGAACAATTAAGAATTGAGTAGGGCGTTGTGCGTTAACAACTACTTAACCATCGCCCTACTCAACCACTTAACAATACTATATTAATCCGTATTGAGCCAAAGCTGATTTCGTCGTTGCTACATCGACATGTTCAACACCCTGTATACCCAGTTGGCAAGCCGCCTCAATAAAGACCGGGCGATCGTCTAAATAGATGATTTCTTCAGGCTTTACCTGTGCCAGATCGATTGCAAGTTGATACATATCCATATCGGGTTTTCGCATATGCACAAAACAAGAAGAGGCAAAAACATCAATAAAACTCTTTAGGTCGAATTGCTGAATGCGGTAGTCGTTCAATTCCCTGCCCTCATTATTCACGGCGATGGTGAGAAGATGATGCTTCCGTTTTATGGTACGGATCAATTCGATCATCTCGGGATAAGGTTGCGACTTTTGCATCATAAATGCTTTGATATCCTCTCGGGTAAAATTGCGTGGCTTATAGAATATTAACAAAGTCAGATATTCATCCAAAGTAGATTTACCTGACTCATAGGCGTCAAAGATGATACGATGTCTTCCATTCAGTTCCTCAAAATCAAGTCCGAATTTGATTGCTGCTTCTTTACGAGCTTCTGTATCCCAGCCATTTGTTAAAAACACTCCTCCTATATCCAGAAAGAGTGCTTTAATGGTGCTATTGTGTTCGGGCATTAGGAAACCACCTCCTTGCGTTTCTGTGCAAGCACGTCCATCAAGCTATCAAAAGGTTTAATAAATTTCTGAATCCCTTCTTCTTCCAGGTGTTGCGTAACGTCTGAAAGCTTAATGCCAACAATATCTTCCAATTTGTACAGCGTATAACGTGCGTGCTCAAGGTCATCTTTTAAGCGTGCTGCGGGGTTGCCATGATCGCGATAGGCATTCAAGGTTTCTTTTGGCAAGGTGTCTACCGTTTGTGGGCCGATAAGTGCTTCAACATACATTAGATCATCATAGGCTTTGTTTTTCACACTGGTGCTGGCCCATAGCAAACGCTGTGGTTTAGCACCCTTGGCTTCCAATTCCATAAAACGATCAGACATAAAAAGTTCGTTATAAATACTATATGCCACTTTAGCACTTGCGATTGCGACCTGTCCTTTAATCTGCTTTGCCGCTGTAGCTTTACTCGGATCATTTTCAGCAACCTCGTCTAACATCGTATCTACCATTGTGTCGATGCGACTTAAAAAGAAACTTGCTACCGAGGTTACTTTTTCCAGGGGTTCTCCTCTTTCTGCCCGTTCTTCTAATCCTGCAATATAAGCTTCCGCTACTTCGCGATATCGGTCTAAACCAAAAAGTAGCGTTACGTTGATATTAATGCCTTCGCTTATCAACTGTTTAATGGCCGGCAAGCCTTCCTTTGTGCCGGGAATTTTAATCATCACATTCGGACGGTCAAGTGCTTTCCAGGACGATCGTGCCTCTGCAATAGAGCCTTCGGTATCCAATGCCAAACCGGGTGAAACCTCTAGACTTACGTAGCCATCCAGTCCTTTGGTCTGTTCGTAAACCCCCTTAAAAACATCAGCGGCATGCTGAACATCCTCAATAGCCATTTTGAGAAAAATTTCCTCATTCGACATATCCGTCTTTCCCAATTCACTGATGGTATCATTATAGTCTTCACTACGTGCAATCGCTTCTTCGAAAATTGCAGGATTTGAGGTAACTCCTCTTAAATTGTCTTCGTCTATCAATTTCTTCAATTCACCGGATTGAATAAACGATCTTTTGATATAATCCAACCATATACTTTGGCCGAAATCAGGGATCTTTGCTAATGGATTTTTCATCTGATTAAATTAGACTTTTAGTGGCGATGAAGCTATCAGATTCATTCATACCCCTGTGTGGTTTGAATAAATCATGATGGTTTCATCTGATTAAATTAGACTTTTAGTGGCAATTCAGCTTGCATGAGCCGCGTTAATCACGCTCTTTTTTGAGCGGTAGCTCATGCAGGTTTCATTATAATAATTATTTATTTGTGTCTATTTCCAAAGGTATGCATGCTGCCTTCGGTGGCAAGAAGCCATCGGAAATCAGCTATCAGCTTTCGGTTATCAGTCGCTCGAACCTTTCTCACAACTCACAACGGGCAACTCACAACTGATCACTCATCATTCATTCATCAAATATAATTCATCACTACTTAACTACTAAACTAATTCCATACTCAACGTTTCAACAACTTAAGGGCTCGATCGTAAACATGCCTGGCAGTAAAACCAAAATGTGTCATCACCGCTTTGCCTTCACCCGATTCACCGAAGGTATCGATGCCTATTACATCTCCGTCTGCACCAACATACTGATACCATAGTGGCGTCACACCTGCTTCCACGGCTAACCGTTTGGCCACATGAGGTGGCAGAACCTGCTCACGATAGGCCTGATCCTGTTGATTAAACAGTTCAAAGGAAGGCATACTGACAACCCTGGCGCCAATGCCTTCCTTCGTCAGTTGCTCTTGCGCTTCTAAAACGAGTTGCACCTCCGACCCCGTGGCTATAAGAATAATATCAGGGGTACCATCGGTGTCACTTAAGACATAGCCGCCTTTGCTTAAGTTATCGCCGGAAGCGTAACGCTGCTGATCGATAACCGGTAACTTCTGTCGCGACAAGATGAGTGCTACCGGCCCCTTTAGTCGACTCATAGCAACTTTCCAGGCCGCTATCGTCTCAAAAGCGTCTGCCGGCCGTATGACCGTCAAGTTGGGGATTAACCGCAAAGCCGAAACATGTTCAACCGACTGATGCGTAGGGCCATCCTCACCTAAGGCAACACTATCATGCGTAAATATATAGGTGACCGGTGCTTTCGTTAAGGCTGCCAAACGAATGGCTCCTCGCATATAATCCGAAAATGTCAAAAAGGTACCGCCATAGACACGCGTACCCCCGTAAGAGGCCATACCATTTAATATTGCGCCCATACCGTGTTCGCGGACACCAAACCAAATGTTGCGTAAGTCGTAATGTCCCGGCTGGAAACTTTCATCTCCTTTAACAGGCGTATTGTTCGAACTTGCTAAATCCGCTGAGCCGCCAATCAACCAGCTTATGTTTTGGCGCAATACTTCCAATACCTTTCCCGAAGCCTCTCTTGTTGCTAGCGCATCCCCGGCATTGAAAGTAGGCATCCCATTATCCCAGCCCGCTGGCAATTCACCTTCAAAGCTAATTTCAAGATCCTTCGCTTCTGCTTCAAAAACTACTTTATAAGATGTAAATTGCTCGTTCCATGCCTGTTGCAATTCAGCTCCTTTTTGTCCTCGGCCCAAAAGGTAATCGCTCACTTCTTCCGGTATAAAAAAGTTTTTCTCCGGGTCCCATCCGAAAAACTCCTTCGTTTTCTTTAGATTTTCGATACCCAGCGGATTGCCATGTACCTTATTCGTTCCCTGTTGCGGACTGCCATAACCGATAATCGTTTTAACGGATATTAAAGAGGGTTTTTCGGTTTCAGCCTGCGCTGCTAAAATGGCCTGCTCAATGGCATCCAGATCATTGCCATCCTCTACCGTTAAGGTTTGCCAGCCATAAGCCCTGAAGCGTGCAGGCACATCCTCTGTAAAGGCCAAACTGGTCGGCCCATCGAGGGAAATAGCATTATCATCATATAAATAAATAAGCTTGCCCAACTTGAGGTGTCCTGCTAAAGATGCCGCCTCTGAAGCGACCCCTTCCATTAAATCGCCGTCGCTAACAATCGCATAGGTATAATGATCTATTAAATCGTAGCTCTCTTTATTGTATTTCGTCGCTAAAAACCGCTCAGCAATAGCGATTCCCACGCCATTTCCAAACCCCTGCCCTAGCGGACCGGTAGTCACCTCAATTCCCGGAGTCAACACCGATTCCGGATGGCCGGGTGTTTTTGATCCCAGTTGCCGAAAGTGTTGCAGTTCAGTCAGCGGCAGATCATATCCGTATAAATGCAATAAACTGTACAATAATGCCGAGCCGTGGCCGGCAGAAAGAATGAAGCGGTCGCGATTCGGCCATTTAGGATCTTTCGGATTAAACCGCAGAAAACGATTCCATAAAACATATGCCATGGGCGCGGCTCCCAGCGGAAGCCCGGGATGGCCCGAATTTGCCTGTTGCACCATATCGGTCGCCAGGAAACGGATGGTGTTAACACTCAGTCCGTCTAAGGGGTTACTGTTTTCTTTAGTCATGGATAACTTTTTATGATCATTCAATTTGGACCCACCTTTGTATGTTCAGCTTTTGCTAGAACTATAACAAATTTAAGCAGCTTCGGTGTTGGATTTTTCTATATAACGTAATAATTGACTGATTGATTCTAATCATAAAGTCATAATTGTTTTAATTCAAATTCAGAAAACAGTGTTTACGCTTCACAAATTTTCGGCATTTAATTTGTGATGATTTCGGCGTCCAGCTCTTGGGCTATTACAGAAATAGTCTATATTTACAAACCAGTTCAAAGAATTTAGGTTAAATAATGGGAGACTCCTTTACAAATGCGGCGTACAACCCTTTTGGGAATGATGCCGACTTTTTGTTGCACAATTTGGTTTACGACTCAGCGGTGGCTATTTATGCCTGTAATACCGAAGGCACCATTATTTTTTATAATACTGCGGCAGCCACCCTTTGGGGCCGAACGCCCAACCTGCAAAAAGACCGTTGGAGTGGTGCTTACAAGGTTTATGGCCCCGATGGGAAGAAACTGGCTGAAGAAGAATTTCCGACTGCTTTAACGGCTAAGGGTCTAAATCGCACCGATCAATCCGAAGTAATCATTGAACGACCTGACGGGACAAACCGAAAACTCTTGGTGTTTCCCAAGGTGCTTTATAATGCCGCTGGTGAAATTACCGGCACTCACGCTACACTAGTTGACATCAGTGACCGTACCTCCTTGGAAGAGCGGCAAGCTTTCCTTTCATCCATTGTCGAATCATCGGATGATGCTATTGTCAGTAAAGACCTTCAGGGTATCATTACTAGTTGGAACATTGGTGCCGAGCGACTTTTCGGCTATACAGCAGAAGAAGTAATGGGGAAATCCATTACCATTTTAATCCCCAAACCGCGCTTAAGTGAGGAAGACTGTATTTTAGGGCAGGTCCGTAAAGGAGAAAAAGTTGACCATTATCAAACGGTACGACTCAATAAATACGGAAAGGAAATACTTATATCGCTCACCGTGTCTCCGATTAGAGACAAGCAAGGTAAAATTATAGGTGCATCAAAAATTGCCCGGGATATATCGGAAGAAGTGAAGGTGCAAAATGCTGTATATCAGTACACGCGGGATTTGGAAACCCTCAATTCTATCAGCCGGGCTATTTCTTCGAAATTGGATGTACAGAGCACTTTACAGCAAGTTACAGACGCGAGTAAAGAAGTGACCGGCGCAGCCTTTGGTGCATTTTTTTACCATTTAGTTGAGGTTGATGGAACAATAAAAACCCGATTTACCGTATCGGGTTATCCAGCGGAAGCGCTTAAGCATTTGGAAATGCCGCGCGACACACCCCTGCTTCACCCAACCTTCAACGGCAATGAGATTGTACGATCCGACGACATAAGAAAAGATTCCCGTTACGGTCAAAATTACCCTTACTACGGAATGCCGCATGGTCATCTTCCCGTCGTGAGTTATTTGGCGGCTCCCGTTGTTTCTGCCAAAGGGGTCGTAATGGGCGGACTGTTTTTAGGACATCCGGAGCCCGGCAAGTTCAATGTACACCATGAAAGCTTGATCAGTAACATCACAGCCCAAGCAGCCATCGCCCTTGACAATTCCAGGTTATTCGAAGAGGTCAAGGCCTTAAGCGCAAAGAAAGATGAGTTTATCGCGCTAGCCAGTCATGAGCTTAAAACACCACTTACAAGCGTTTACGGCTATCTGCAATTGTTGGAAAAGAAACCCGACAGTAAAATGGCGTCTCTGTTTGTTGATAAAAGCGTAAAACAATTAGACAAACTAAACAAATTGGTGTCCGAATTATTGGATATTTCCAAAATCGAAGCCGGTAAGCTTCAGTTTAATACCGAACTGTTCGATCTCGGCGAGCTGGTCCAAGAAACCGTAGAGTCTTTTCGCTTTTCTGTCAATAGCCACGATATTTCGTTGAACCGCCCCGCATACCCGATTACCATTAAAGCCGATAAACAACGAATCGAACAGGTTATCATTAACCTCTTAAGCAATGCCGTTAAGTATTCACCGAACGCCAATGAGGTTTTTGTCCAATGCGAAAAGAAAGAAACCGTTGCTACCATCAGCATCCGAGACGAAGGCATGGGATTGACGTCTTCTCAACAACAACAAGTCTTTACCCGATTTTATCGTGCCGATAATACTTCGGGTATAGCAGGGTTAGGAATCGGGCTTTATCTTTCCCGGGAGATCATTGAACGACACGATGGTAGAATCAACGTTGTTAGCGAATACGGGAAAGGCAGTGAATTCGTTATTACACTTCCATTACCAAAAACACCTTAAACCCTCCTCGGCCTTTAACAGATCCATATTTGGTCGTATGAAGCTACGCCTCGGTTACCCCTCATACCCATGCATTTTTTTGGCAAGGTTTTTTCTACGTCCTAATAAACAGATATTATCCTAGTATAATCCACTCGTCCGATCCCACTATTGCAGAATCATAATGTCCATTTCGGGGGCATTATCGATACGGCATGATATTATCATAGTTCAATCCAATAGTTTAACTAAAAGAGAATCAGCTATGTTTTTTCACGACAGAAGATTACAGTACAAGGTTCGGGTTGATAAGCCCAACCCGCAATTCGCGCGTTTGTTACAACAGGCAATCGGCGGTATCGAAGGAGAAATTAGAGTATGTCTACAGTATCTTTTCCAAGCTTGGGGCAACCGGGGGCCGGCAAAATACAGAAACATGCTTTTGGAGACGGGAACGGAAGAAATTTCGCACATCGAGATGTTGTGTACGGCCGTTGCCTTAAACTTGGAGGGAGCGAAAGGTTCTATTATTGACGAAGTGGTGTCGTCCAATCCAGTGGTTGAACAGATCATGGGGGGGATGGACCCTCGCCACTACCTTTCTGCCGGTTTAGCGGCTATGGCTGCCGATGCCAACGGTGTACCGTTTAACGGCTCTTGGGTGGTAGCAAGTGGTAACCTAGCAGCAGACATGCACGCAAATGTGATGGCGGAAGCTACCGGGCGTACCTTAGCCACGCGTTTATGGGAATCAACTACCGATCCAGGCATGAAAGACATGCTAGCCTTTTTGATTGCGCGTGATACCATGCATCAAAATCAGTGGCTAGCCGTTCTTGAGGAATTAGGTGGCCCAAGCGCGCATCCTATTCCGAATAGCTTTCCGCAGGAAGAAGAAGTTAGCTCCGTCGCCTACTCCTTTATTTCTACTAATATTAATATGCCCGAAAAACCGATTGCACGATGGACCGATGGAACCTCCATTGACGGCAAAGGCGTTTTTACCTACGAGCATGGCACACCCATGGGCGAGGAACCTATGCTAGCTCCCCCCATTAGAGAAGGTTATGCCCAAGCTGAACAAATGATAAACAAAAAAGATAATATATGAAATTTATCAGTAGACGCGTTCACGCTATGTTAGACTATATAGTGGGAATCTTATTAATTCTTGCTCCTACCTTACTGGGTTTTTCCCATATCCCGGGGGCAAAGTACAGTGCTATCATTGCCGGTGTTTTAGTATTGGGTATGGCTTTACTTACCCGACATGAAGGCGGAGTTGCCAAGGTTATTCCGATGTCAACGCATTTGGTAATGGATGTCATCTTGGGCATATTATTGGCCTTATCGCCTTGGCTGTTTAATTTCAGTGATCAGGTATTTTTGCCTCATCTCATCGTCGGTGTATTCTCCATTATTGCCGGCCTCTGTACCGTGCCCGCCAGTCAACATGGCGTGGCTCCGGGCGGTGTCTTAAGTTAAACTAGCAGGCTGCCTCCCATAAAAGGCAGCCTGCTTTTTGAATCTACGAAATTCACTCATGTGACCAAAAAATTGAAATATTATGCTAGTAGGAATCTTCCCCCGAATACTGCACGCCGTATTAGATTATGGCGCTGCCTTACTGCTATTAGCGGCCCCCTTTCTTTTCCATTTTAGCGAGGAGCGACCGGCTACTGTGTTGTGTATGTTGTTTGGTGTAATGATTTTGGGTATGTCCTTGTTAACGAATTATGAGGGGGGCGTACGGAAAACCATACCAATGGATATACATTTATATGCCGATATTTTTGGTGGTGCTTACTTGGCCTTATCGCCGTGGTTATATTTATTTTCAGAAACTACCTATGCTTTTCATCTGCTGATGGGTATCGGATTATGCATCTCCGGTTTGATTACCGTTCGGGAGTCGCAACGGATCGTTATGCCTAAACCAGGTGATCAACATGTATATACTTCAGCAAAACAACGAAAAAGAAATGTTAGCATTAATGGATGATTTTCCACCGCATGTGGTGGCTTATCGGGCCCAAGGAAAAGTTAACGGCGAAGAATACAAAGAAATTGTAGTGCAGCGTATCGCCGAAGTCGCGAAAGCTTATCCTCAAATCAATTTTATTGTATTGCTAGAAACGGGTTTTGAAGATTACAGTCTTCAGGCCCTTTTAGAATATATTAAAGTCAGTTTTGAACACTTTAGCAAATGGAATCGAATGGCCATCGTATCCGATCAGCAATGGGTTCGTAAAATTTACGACATACTCAGTCCCTTGGTACACGGCGAAATCCGGACTTATCGACTGGAAGATCGGCAGAGAGCAAGTGAATGGGTTTCAGCGCCATTGCCTACTTAGTTTTAGTCCACAAATCTACCATGTTTTGGTATGGCGATTTTATCAAATTCAGTTACCAAGCGACTCAAACCCATTGTTAAATCCTTTCCCTCCATTGCCTCACCATGTCCGGCAATTAAAAGAGCAGGCCTTAGCTGTTGTAGCTTTACGGCTGAATCATAGGCTGCTTTCCAGTTAGTCGTCAAATATCGCGGTGGCCCATTAATCTCCTTTTTTTGCATCAACACCTTATAGAGTGCATCTTGCCTTACCGTCACAATGGCATCGGCAGACAATAAAAGACGATCTCTTTCTCGGAACAAAGCTATTTGACCTGGAGCGTGTCCCGGTACGTGTATCCATTGCCAATCCGATAAAAAAGGTACTTGACCGTCTTCCGGTAAAGGAAGCAGTCGTTCCTTAATATCGATCGATTCATGTGGATAAATGGCCGCCAATTTTGCCAACATACCCCCTTCCACTGAAGTATCCGGTTCTGGATAGTCCTGTAATCCTGTTAAGTAAGGGAATTCCAAGGGATGCGCAAAAACCGGCACATCGGGCCAATGGGTCAATAAGTCGACTACATTTCCCACATGATCAAAATGCCCATGGGTCAATACGATAGCGACGGGGGGATGGTCGTCAAAACGAGACTGAGCCACCGCTATCATTTCGTCTGCACACTTCGGCATACCGGTATCCACCAAAACCCATTCTTTTTTTCCAACCTCACCAATCATGACGATATTAACAATTTGATTGGTATAGTAAAACACATCCTTGGTGACTTCTTGTCCGCTATTGCTATTGACCGATGTCATCGGTATAAACTTATCATCATTACTCTTTTTCATCATGTACTTTAATTTTTTTAAGCGAAAGAAGGAGCACTTGGCGGTGCTCCTCCGACTTGAAGAATTAGAAAGAAATTAGGGATTAATTTGAGTATTCAAAGCTTTCGCATCTTCCAAATGCGCTTCAAGGGTTGGCAATTTTTCGTTTGCCCAAGTCCTCAAAGCACTGTTCGGTACACCGCTTTGACTCGCTGCCTCGGAAAACAACAAAACCGCATCTTCGTGTGATTTTACCATGATCTGCGCAAAAGCTTTGTCAAAGGCTTCTCCCGTAAGCGGCGTCAGCTGATCTAGGTTCGCCTTTTCCTTAGCTGCGAGCTCCATGGGCACCGTAAAGCCCTGCGTCTCCGCTATTGCTTTTAACTCTTCACCCGCTTTCCCGTGATCGTTCACCATATGCTCTCCGTAACTTCGCACGGCTTCAGCACTTCCTTTTTCAACGGCCTGCGCTCCGGCCATAATTTCAAACTGATTGCTGCTCGCAGCCGTCGAAACAAAAGTTTGGTTATCCATCATCACCGGGTTGGTGTCATCATCATCACTGCACGATAAGACGAAATGGCTTATCGTCAAATACACAAACGCAAAAATCAAATACTTTTTCATAGGCAAATTTTATTTATATCAGAAGTATACGCATGATCCATGCCTCGAATCTTCATTTTTATCGTTTAATTGAATAATACGGAAATCAGTATCGTATCCTATTCCAGCCTGATACGATTCGGTCACCCCATTTCCCGGCAAGGTTTTCTCTATGTCCTAAAATTACCATAGCGATGCCTTTTAAATTTTAGTATTCGCATACGAATCGCCTGAATCGGTGTAATGGCGATCACAACTTAATGCATCAGCAATTCAATCACGGGATTCGTTGGACCGGCTATGACACGAGCGCGCCCTCCAATTGGAATGGTTATCATTGGAAGGGTGTGGCCAAAATCGATATTGGCAATAACCGGAATACCGTCGAGTTGCTTTTTTGTCTTGATAATTTTCGCAAGAATCTCTTTGGTCATCATCGAGTTCTGTTTAAACCGACCAATAGCGAGCGCTTTTACCCCACTAAAGCTAGGTTGATTGAGAAGCGCTTGCAACTGGTTTTGAACATTTTTATAATCTTCCGGACCGTTGTCTTCCAAAAAAAAGATACTGTCACTTGTATCAGGCAGATACTCGCTGCCCTGTAAAAAGTTAAAAGTTAAGAAATTCCCTCCCAGAATTTTCCCTTCCACATCTCCTTCATTGATTACCCAATAACCGGGATTATCCAACTGTTCATGTTCCCATATAGAATTATAGTAAAATGGCGAAGGACTAAGGCTTATCGGCTTATCGTCAAAAAGACATGCGCGAAAATAATCGAGAGAGAAACCAAGATCTTCCCCCGCACTCAACATACTGAAATGAGGGCCGTAATAGGTCACTACATCGGTTTTAGCATAGACGGTGTTTATTAGAGCCGTGATATCTGACAAACCACAAAGAATTTTAGGGTTGTCTTTTAACAATTTATAATCTATATAGGGCAATAACTGGTTAGATGTTGTTCCTCCGGATACCGCTAAAATTGCCTTCACCGATTTATCTTCGTAAGCTCGATGTAGATCCGCTAAGCGATTGTCTATGGTTGTTGATCCAAACTCATCTATTTCATGGACGTGATCTCCAAAGCTTACCGTTAAACCTAATTCCTCTAACCTCTTCACGCCCCGAATGCGCATCTCTTGTGTTAACTTGGGCAATAAACTCTGCGCGGGTGCGATGATACGAATATGATCACCAGATTTTAATTTGTCTACAACCATTCTTTGCTTTTCCTTTTTATATACAAGAACCTCTCCAAGTAAAGCGTGATTGGCAGGCCTTGCGAGCATATGCAAGCCCTTAATCAAACCGTATTGAACAACTATGTAGGGCCTGTGTGGATTAGCTTCATCAAGGCTATTCCTTTGGCAGCGTCGATCATATGACACATGCATCTTCTATGCTATAGTAGTGTAAGTTTTTCAGTACCATATAAAAATCATTCCAAATGCACACTATATCATCAACACGTTCATTCATCCCGACGGTGCCTACATGCGTGGAACGTTATCGCACTAAAAAACACCAATCTTTTTTGAGTTATATCTTTTTAAGGATACCGGCACTATTCTGATGCACCATTGAATAGTATAGCTTTAATTTCAAGGGGATGGATATATGGATAATATAATGGGTCGGCAAAGGGTTTATATCACGCACGTGACGCCCACTATCGATAATGGTACCTATCCCTCAAAAGCAGTGATAAATGATGAAACTTCCTTTACCGCTGATCTTTTTGCTGACGGACACGACCAAGTATCTGCAAGCCTTTTCATAAAGGCGCAGCATGCAAACGAGTGGCAGGAGGTCGCCATGCAGCATGTGATCAATGATCATTGGGCAGCAACCTTCCGCTTTCCCGCGATAGGTGTTTACTTTTTCTGTATAAGAGCTTGGGTCAATCACTATGCTTCCTGGATCAATGGCTTGCAAAAGAAGGTAGAGGCCGAACAAGATGTTTACGTTGATTTGCTAATCGGCGCAAATCTGCTCGAAGAGGCCACAACCGAACTTCCTTTATTGCTCCCCGAACTGCAAAAGTGGGGAACGGTTTTGCGACAAGGTGCAATAGAAAAGGATTTACTAAAGACATTAAAGGAGGAGACATTACCCATTATGCGGCAGTACCGCTTAGAGCCCTTTACTTCTATCACCCAAGTTTACAAAATTGAGGCAGAACGTCAAAAGGCTGGTTTTAGCACCTGGTATGAGCTTTTTCCACGATCCACCGCTGAGATACCGGGACAACATGGAAGCTTCCAAGACGTCAAGCGGCTATTACCGAGAATCGCAAAAATGGGCTTTGACGTGCTTTACCTCCCTCCTATTCATCCCATCGGTGAAGTGAAAAGAAAAGGAAAGAACAACGCACTTATCGCTAATCCGGAAGAACCCGGGTCACCTTGGGCAATCGGTAATCGACATGGCGGGCATAAAGCGATTCATCCGCAACTGGGCAGCTTAGAAGACTTCCAGGAACTGATCATATCAGCCAAGAAATATGATATCGAAATAGCCATGGATATCGCTTTTCAATGCGCCCCCGATCATCCCTATGTGCAGCTCCATCCCAACTGGTTTAAATGGCGACCTGATGGATCCATCCAATACGCTGAGAACCCACCAAAACGCTATGAGGACATTCTACCTTTCGATTTTGAGACATCCGACTGGCAAAATCTATGGAGCGAACTAAAGAGTGTCCTATCCTACTGGATTGCTATCGGGATTAGCATTTTCCGTATTGATAATCCGCACACCAAAGCACTCGCCTTTTGGGAATGGGTGATACCGGAAATTCGGAAAGACCACCCGGCAACTATCTTCCTAGCAGAGGCTTTCACCCGACCACGCATTATGGAGCAATTGGCAAAAGGAGGCTTCAATCAATCGTATACTTATTTTACCTGGCGAAACACCAAATGGGAGCTCGAAACATACCTGTATGAACTCACAAAAACTGATATGCGATACTACTTTAGGCCATGTTTTTGGCCTAATACGCCCGACATTTTACCCCCCATGCTAAGTGAGGGTGGAGAAAATGCCCATATCATGCGTGCCATCCTCGCGGCAACGCTTTCTGCCAATTATGGCATTTACGGCCCGGTTTACGAATTTGGTCTCAATGAAGCGCATCCGGGAAAAGAAGAATACACAAACAATGAGAAGTATGAGATAAAGCATTGGGACTGGAACGCACATACGCGGATAGGCGAAATCATTGCACGACTTAACCGCATCCGGAAACAGCACCCCGCATTACAAAACACGTATAATATTGAGTTTGCGGAGGTACAAAATGACCAGTTGATCTGTTATGTAAAAACGGATCAACGCAAGCAGGACCGGTTAATTATTGCCGTGAACCTTGATCTTTTCAATACCCAAGGAGCCTTCGTTAAGATTCCATTATCGGCCCTTCATTTAGATGCTGATAAGCCCTATCATTTATTCGATCTACTAAGCGGAGACAAGTATGAATGGTTTGGCGAATGGAATTATATAGAACTGAATCCTTACCTCATGCCTGCCCATATTTTTTATGTAACTCAATAAATTGTTATGAAAAACGGCCAATTAGACAACCAACTTCACTGGTACAAAGATGCCATCATATATGAGTTGCACATCAAAGCGTTTCGCGATGGAAATGGCGATGGGGTGGGCGACTTTGAAGGGTTGCTTCAAAAACTTGATTATTTACAGGACTTAGGTATTACCGCCATTTGGTTACTCCCATTCTATCCTTCGCCCCTTCGAGATGATGGATACGACATAGCCGACTATTATAACATCAATCCGGCATACGGTAACATCAAAAAATTTAAACGCTTTCTTAGAGAGGCACATAAACGCGGCCTAAAGGTAATAACTGAGCTCGTTATCAACCATACCTCGGATCAGCATCCGTGGTTTCAACGAGCGCGAAGAGCTCCTAAAGGCTCCGGGCTTCGAAATTATTATGTGTGGACCGATGATCCCAATCAGTACGCCGAGGCACGGATTATTTTTCAAGACTTCGAAAGTTCCAATTGGTCGTGGGACCCAATTGCTCAGCAATACTATTGGCATCGATTCTTTCATCATCAACCTGATCTTAATTACGACAACCCCTTGGTGCAAAAGGAAGTGTTCGATATTCTAAATTATTGGTGCGCCATGGGGGTAGA
>Ga0079224_100007358_pt1 | contig 14769 bp, 5 predicted proteins | sample Stecom2015_FD_80414 | JGI IMG/M metagenome (GOLD analysis project Ga0079224, IMG submission 80414) | Agricultural soil microbial communities from Utah to study Nitrogen management - Steer compost 2015 | ecosystem: Environmental > Terrestrial > Soil > Agricultural land | place: USA: Utah...
CGGACATCCTGGAATTGATTACCTACAGCCTGGAATCCGAGGGGTTCCGCGTGCATGCGGCCCAAAACGGCATGGACGCATTGTCCATTCTCAGCGATGAATCCGTGGACCTCGCCATTCTGGACGTGATGCTGCCCGACATGTCCGGCATCGAACTGTGCCGGAAAATGAAGCGCGAAGAGCGCCTGGAAAACATTCCCGTGCTTTTCGTGACGGCGAAGGACGGGGAAACGGACAAGCTCATAGGCTTCAAAGTCGGCGCCGACGATTACCTTTGCAAGCCCTTTTCCCCCAAGGAACTCGTGGCCAGGGCCAAGGCGCTGGTCAAGCGCTCCAAGGGAACCAAGGATCGGTTCTCGTTCCGCGGCCTGGAAATTTTCTTCGACCGCCACGTCGTGGAAGCGGACGAAAAGCGGGTAAGCCTCACTCCCCGCGAATTCATGGTCCTGAAAGCGCTGATCGAAGGCCACAGGAAGACCATCGCGCGCGCCACGCTTCTGGAAAGGGCCTGGGGCATGGAATCGAAAGCCGGCCTCCGGAGCGTGGACGTGACGGTGACGCGCCTGCGCGATAAGATAAAACCCTACGGAAAATGCATCCGCACGGTCACCGGTTTCGGATACCAATGGGACCCCGAAAGCCCGGCGGCGATGCCCGCGGACCCTCCCCCGGCGGAGCGGGACGCCTGAGGCCGGCGCCCGCATCATGACCGGTATCGAACGCGCCCACCCGTCCTTGCGGGCCCACCTTATGGGCATGCTGGGCGTTTTCGCCGCCCTGTTCCTGGGCCTTACCGTTTACCTGTACGTCACCTCCCGATCCATGTTCGCCGATGCGCTGCAGGACGAGCTTTCCGGCGACTTGCAGTGGCTGGCTTCCATGGCCTCGGATCGTCCGGCGCTCCTGGACGATCCCGTCCTCGCCGATTCCCTGTGCAAGGCGGTATCCCGATTCAAAGGTTACCGGGTGACTCTGATAGGGGACGGCGGAAAGGTATCGGCCGACTCCCACTTGCCCCTCGGGGACACCGGCGCGATCGAGAACCACCGAACGCGGCCCGAAGTGGAAATGGCCCTGAAAACCGGATGGGGACGAGCCTGGCGCGTTTCCAGCACCCTGGGTCCGGGCATGCTGTATGTGGCCCAACGCCTGCCAGATGGCCGCGTCCTGCGCATGGCCGCGGGCCCGTCAACCTTGCGTCGGTTCCAAACGGCCTCCCTGAGGGTGTTCATCCTGTTCTTCGCCCTTTTCCTGGGCGCCTCCTTGGCCGTCACCTGGTGGATCAGCCGCAAGATCAGCTCTCCGCTGCTGCATCTGACCGGCGCGGGAGCCGGGGCCGCGCGCGGCGGCCATCGCGGTCCGGAATCCCCTCCGCGCTGGGAAGCGGCCTTCTCGGAAGCCCAGGTCCTGAACCGCGCCTTCGCCGGTTACGTGGAGCGGATCCGCGGCCTGGGAGGCGAAATCGAGAGCCAGCGCGACAAGCTGGCGGCCGTCCTCAACCAATTGGAAGAAGGCATCCTCATTCTGTCCGCGGACGGACAGGTGATTACCGCCAATCCTTCGTCCCTGAAGCTGTTGGGGATCGATGCGGACGATTCCCGCCGAACCGCCTGGGTCGGACGACCGCTCCGGGACATCCTGCCCCGAAGCCGCCTGGCCCGCTGGATGGACGAATCCCGGCAGGGCGATAGCCCTCCCTTCCTCCATGTGGACAAGGGGCCGGACGCGCCCTTCGATCTGCTCTGCCATCTGGCGCCCCTGGACCCCGCGGGAACCGGACCGCCGGGACGGCGGGAATACCTGCTCACCCTCATCAACGTCACCGAGTTCCGCCATCTGGACCGCATCAAATCGGAATTCGTCGCCAACGCGCCCCATGAACTCAAAACCCCGCATTCATCCATCAAGGGTTATGCCGAGGCCCTGATGGAGGGCGCCATCGAGAATCCCAAGATGCGCGCGCCCTTCGTCCGGAAAATCCATGACAATGCCCTGCGCCTGGAAAGACTTGTCCAGGACCTGCTGAGCCTCTCGCGTTTGGAAGCCAATCCGGTGCCCAGGGAAACCGAACCCCTGCCCCTGCGCGTTTACGTGAACTCGGCTGCCGCCCTTCACCGCGAAGCGCTTGAGGCCGCCGGAGTGCGCCTGGAAAACCGCGTCTCCGACGGGATACGGCTGCTCATGGAACCCCGGGACCTGGAACTGATGATCAACAATCTGGTCGGTAACGCCGTCAGGTACAACAGACCGGGCGGCAAAATAAAGTTGTGGACCGAGGCGGAAGGAGAGTTACGGTTAATCGTCAAGGACACCGGCATCGGCATACCCGGCGAAATGCTGCCCCGCATTTTCGAGCGATTCTATCGCGCAGACGCCTCCCGGGCCTCCAAGGAGGGTACCGGCCTGGGGCTGGCCATCGTCAAGCATGCGGCGCAGAAATACGGGATGTCGGTATCGGCGGAAAGCGAACTCGGGGAGGGCAGCCGCTTTATCGTCGGGATTCCGGCGGGAATGATCGCTTGATGCCCGGAGTGCGGCCGGGATTCGGAGGGTATCCGGCCTTGACCATGAGAGACTTTGATTTTCCACGCAATATTCAGTGGAGGATGCGTCTCAAGTCTCCCTGGCACATACCGTAGCGTCTCCAATCAATTGCACGCTATTTAGAGACGTCAAACCGTCGGTGATTATAGTTCTCAGCAATTAGGTAAACTACACCTGAAAGAACCCCGGCAGCGAACCCATTTAACCATGTAGTAACATCATTCCATATGACCAATTTAAAATATGTAGTGTGTAATACGAGCAACAAGGAAACTACTTTGTACCAACTTTTTTTGACGGTCAGCATGGTATGGCATAAAAAAAACATGTGGCCCGAAATGGGAATAAAATCCCCAAAAAGGGTCCTGGCCATCGATGTACAAAATACTATAAGGTCGAGAACCAACAGGATCTCACTACCACCAATTTTTTTTGAGGCGATCCTCAAGTGAATCCAAACCGATGCCAATCCTGAAATAGGGCCCATATAAAAAATCAAATATCTCCTTTCTGGCCAAGTTTGAAATAACGGGGATATAAGGAGACAAATTATGGGGAGACAAAATCCCAAAACCCAAAAAGTGCGGGCCAACGCTGAATCAGATTGAAAACGAAAATTGATGGGGGCTGCTACCAATCGAGTATCGATATATCCATTTATCTTTCTTCTTGGAAGCAGGTATATCTTCCCATTGGACGTACGGCTTCCCCCTATGGTCTATACCCTTATTAACTCTTGATTTTGGACCTACTTTACCATCCGAATAGTTTATCAAATCTATTTTTTTATTCCTCATTAATGAGTCAAGATACCCCTTCATATTATCCGGAAAAAAAATTGCCGCCGTTAGGCCACCGTTTAGAAATGCAATTCGCAATGTTCCGCTCTCTCCGAGATCGGATGCCTCAACTTCAACAACATAGGTATCGAAAGGCGGCCTCGTGTCTCCCGGCGCCAACTTGCGATCCTCGATGACCCTGACACTACTATCACGAACCCCTAAAGAATTGAGCGCAGAATCCAGAGTCATACCTGCATGTAAATTTGAAACCCAATATTCCGGGAATCGGTTTCCACATGCCATGAAAACGAAAGCAATAAAAATGGAGAGCCGAATTAATATATGCATGGTTAGTCTATCACCATTAACCCGCCGGAGTCAAACTCATCCATGCACATTTGCTGACAACTTCTTCCATTATTTTGTAATCCTGCATTCCTACCAACCTTATTATTATGTTGGTCCATTTTTCTTTCTTGACAAGGCTGCCCATTTCCGTCGCCAATGTTTTCATGTGTATTGCCTGCTACTTCTGCGTTTTCAGATCCGATGCTTTGTGACATTAAACAGGACCAAACGCAATGTCGCATTGCATCCTGATTGCCATTGTGCTCCCCATCTCCTGGATACATGTCTCTGGCTGCCTTGCTAGCAATAGTAGCGTTCCTGCCAACATCCAATACATCTGGCAAACCCATGTTTCCTAAATTATCCAGAAATTCACTGGCATAGTCATCTGCTGTCTCATAATCGTATAACCCCATTGGATCAATCCTGTTCAGCGGATCGTTACCAACATAAGTATATAAATTAGGCGAACCGCCTCGAAATCGTATCGGATCTTTGCTCGTCCACCTGCCAACCCAAGGGAAATAGTCTCTCGCTCCAAACCTGACTAAAGAGGTTTGCCCATCGTAAATTCCGCCCGCAAACCCAAATGGCTGAAACCCAGGATTACTGTTATACACCACATTTCCGAATTCATCGTAGTTCATCCTCTGGACAATCGCACCGGTTTCAACATTAACAACCAACCTTGGGCTCCCAAGGTGATCGCTTATAAGCCTATAGACTACCCCTTGCTTGATCACCAAATCTGGAACAGTAGATTTACTGGCATAAACAAAACGAGAGACAATGTTTCCAAAACCGTCCAATTCGGCAATCGGCTTTAGTTGGTTTTGGTAGAGAAACCCTTGCACCATGGACCCGTTGACCTTTTTCCCAACCCTGCGGTTCCGACCATCTGTAAGGTATTCAACATGTGTTCCACCTGAAAGGTGCACGGACCTCAAATTCCCAAGGAGATCGTATTCCAGCAAAGTCGTATCCCCACTTTGAACTATCCTATTTAAATTTCCATTGTCACTGTAGCCATAGTAAAGACTCTCGTATTGAAGTAGCCGGTCCTGGTCATCATAAATTCCATCTAGAGTGTCCGAGGAAAGTATCCTGGATAATCGGTTTCCGTTTTCATCATAATTATAGCGCGAGAAAAGCTGGCTATCAACTTTAACTTCAAACAATCGCCCCATCGAATCGTATTCGTATTCAAAAAGCGTAGCACTTCCTTCCAGAGTTTCCCGTCTTTCAATGATTCTACCCAGTTTATCCCGGTAGACTTCTTCAGAGAAGTGGAGACTGTCTGCAATCAAAGTGGAATAGTCTATCAATTCACCAAAGCCGTTGTAATTCAGAGTATCTTCTATTTGGTTAATAAAAATCCTGCGAATAAGGCCATTTTCGGAATCTCGTGCCAGTCCCAATCCGCTTGCTTGAACAAGGAAGCCATCGCCGTCATATTGGAAACTGTAGCCGGTATCATTGACGCTTATGGAGTCCAACCTGAAATCGCCATCGTAATCAAATGATACTTCTCCGCCAATAGCTCCGGACCATTTCTCAGTTTTTAATAACTTCCCGTCATAGGTAGATGCGATCAAGATACTATCAAAGGAAAGAATAGATTCGACTTTTCCAGTAATCGGGTGGTAGGCAATGGAATTCTCCCCATGCGGAGTCTGCATACCAGTGAGCCTTCCGAATGAATCATATTCTGACTCGACCTCCAAAGAATCGGGATAGGTTATTCGAAGCAGTTGCCTGTCAAAATTATATTCCTTGGATGTCGACCAATACCCTGCTCCCAATGGCGGTGGAAGATACTCCGATTCTTTGCCCACTTCAGTGTACTCGAATAAGTGGGCTTCTTTTCCAGGGGGGGTAATAGAAAATAAATTACCTGAAGAATCATAAGCCAACAAGATTTCCTGGCTGTCTGGAAGTAGGACTCTAGTCCTTTTCCCGGCCTGATCATACTTATACTCAAAGACCCTCTGTTCTGCATCTATTAATTTTTTTAAATTTCCTTCAATATTGTATTCATATGTAAGAATCCTTTCATTAGGACCCGTTCCCTGGGACATCGAGGTCAGACGCCCCCGGTAGTCATATGAGAAATAAATAGTATCCAATCCGCCAGAATGCGCCGCGACAATTCGACCCAAGGAGTCAATCTTCCTTACCGAAAAACGACCTTCAGGGCTAAATAGTGAATATGTGTGGGTTGAGCTATCATAAATCGACGTGAACATCTGACCATTAACGATCAAAGTATCATAAAGCATTTGTAGCGTTAAGGGATCATCAGGGTCTGAAAATATTCCTTTTATTTTCCGAGTTGTCATTGATTTCAGGCCGCTTGGCAAGACAATTGCGGTTGAATCAGGAAATGGCGCTTGCATCCCGAATTGCGGACCCGGCGCCAACCGAGAGATCGTAATGGTGCTGTCAGGGGCACCCCTGGAAACCAATCCATTCGCATGCAAGAGAGTTTCCACCGAGAGACCGGCGGGATCCGTATTGACCATCCGCGTCTCCCCCGTCACGAGCTTTTCCACCAAATAGGTTTTAACTCGACCCATAGCGGTCACTATAGTTGAAAGAACTCCAGTCTCCGTCTCCTCTACCTCCAATTCCTTGTATCCTCCGGCTGGATCATCATCCCGTTTCAGCCGCCCCAGAGAGTCATAGGTGAATATATAGGCATCTCCACGCGGCGTGATATATTCCGTCATGAGCCCCGAGGGAGTATAATCAAAACGCCTCTCCTCCCCGGCCGGATTAATCAACTTTGTTATAAAACCGCTATCGTTCAGCTCTAATTCGGTTTCCTGGCCGTATGGAGAGACGATTCGCTCTAAATCCCCGCGCAGGTCACGTACGAACTCGGTCTCATTTCCACTTCCGTCGCGGATCCGAATCAGTAGTCCGGAGGCATCGTATTCGAAGGACAACAAGGTCCCGCCCGTGAGCCCATGCCGGGTATTCAGATGTTTTCCATGGGCATCAAAGGAATACACTTGGGTTCCGCTCTGAGAAGGCAGGATAAATGCTTCGTTTCCGAAATCGGGCATGATGGTTTTCACGCTTCTTATCTTGTTGTTTCCGACATCGGCAAAGTACAGGTACCCCTTCGAATCAAGGGCTATCCCCGTGATGAAATCGAAGGCTTCCATGGTTGCGAACCCGTTATCCCTGGCCCCAAAGTCTTCGCCTGCCCGGCCAACGACGGTTCGAATGCGGCCTTGGGGATCAATCTTTCTCACCGCAGTCCGTCCGAAAGTGAGGTCAAGGACGTAGATGGACCAATCGTCACCTTCCTTCGCCACCTTGACGTCATAGGGCTGGATGCCGGCATTAGACGCCAATCCTCCATCGCCGGTGGCTTCGAAGCTTCCAGTACCCGCTACGCGGGTGAAAAACCCGTCAGGACTCATCTTGAATAGCATCGCGTTGAGCTGATCCGCGATATAAAGACTGCCGTCCGGCCCAAGGTCGATGTTGTGCGGGACACAGGAGGCTTCCAGTGCGGGAATGCTATCCTGTGTGAAGTACTGGTCTCCGTTTCCGACTACGGTGTGGATGTTTCCATCCGGTCCTACCTTCCGGACCCGGTTGCTCGCCAGGTCCGCGATGTAAACGCTGCCGTCCGGGCTGGCCACTACACCGTAAGGAAGATCGAACTCTGCGGCAGTTGCCGGCCCGCCATCTCCGCTGAATCCCGAAGTTCCCGTTCCTGCCAGAGTAGTGATGATTCCGTCGGGATTTACTTTTCGCACTCGATATGCCGTGGATTCCACGATATACAGGCTTCCATCAGGGCCGATATCGATAGCTCCCGGCGTAATTTCAGCCTCGGTAGCGAGCCCGCCGTCCCCGCTTGAACCCGCCGACCCATTTCCGGCTACGGTGGTGATAATTCCATCCGGATTCACCTTGCGGATGCGGTAATTATCAAAGTCGCATATATATATGCTGCCGTCGGGACCGACATCGACCGTGTAGGGATCATCCAGTTTAGCGCCCGAAGCCGGTCCCTGATCACCCGAGAACCCCACCTCTCCAGTCCCGGCAATAGTGTTGAGGACGCCGTTCCCACGCAAGTCCGTTGCGCTCCTGCGTGCCCCGTCGCCCTGATAGAGGGCTTTGCCGGAAATGTCGTAGGCATGGTGGACATTAACCGACCATCCTCCAAGATGCTGTCGAATGTTGTTCCAGGTTCCCAAAACCGTAGAGTATTTGCTTTTAACGTAGTTCAAACTCCTGGCAACGACCGGGAAAGGTCCCGGAAGGGGCCGTGTCAGCCCGAACGAAGCCGTAACATTGGGGGGTTGCAAATAGTATCCTTCATATGCGTATCCCACCATATAGGACAGTGGCTGCCGCCCCTGAACTTCCCGACCATAAGCGTCAAGGCCATCCCATGTGAAGGTGAAAGTAAGATTGGTTTCCGGCTCAAGGTGATAAACCCAATATCGGCCCGCAATGGTTATTTCGAGCTGAACGGCCTCAATGCCGTCTGGTAAGACGGTATCGGTGAGGGGTATCTCCAGCGTATAGGCGGAAAGCCTGTCTTTTACACGGTCACTGCGGTAGTGCAACATGTAGGGTGTGCCCGTGATGGGGAAAGCCTCGCCCAATACCTGACTCTGACATCCGATGACAGATCCGCATTCTTCATCTTCTTCATCCGTCTCCTTATCCTTGTTTTTTTGATTGGGCTTTTTCCCTTTGGGTTTGGTTGTAATTCCCAGGTTAAAGTCATAGGTTGAGAAATGGGCGACGGGAACACGCCACAAACTGGCGCCTACGGAATAGAGAAGCGCCAACTTTTCAAGCTCTGTGCCGGAAATGCCCAATGCCGACAATGCGGTGCTGTCGGCAGGGTTGCCACTGCTGTCGATCTCAAGCTCCGCTTTCCCCCCTGTGATGGCATGGATTTTGACAACTCGCCCGTCCGCCTCAGGAATCCATTGCCCCATCTTCCGATCATAATAGGCGGACGGCACCTGCCAGCCCACCGGAAGTCCGATAAAATTCTCCAGGTAGCTGTAGATGGGCTGGCTGAACTGCACGCTGCTACCTTCGTCCACGGCATCGTCTGCGCTGAATTCCACGGCATAGGTGTAGGCACTGGTCGCGGGTAAATCCGCCGGCATGGCCTTAGGCCCGTTCTGGCCGACGGTATATTCCGTCGCTCGCAGGGTGATGGTTTCAAGGGGCATGACTGTACCGTCGGGATACAACCTCTGTCCCATCGTGTTGGTGGGAATGAGCAAGGTGGCTTGCCTTGACCCGTCCGAATCGGTCACGATGCTGGCGCGGAATACCTGCATGGGTTCTCCGGAATCCAGGGACACGATCTGGGAAATGGAGTCGAGTTGGGACAGAATGACTTCCGGATAATTCACGTAACGCTGCCAGGGAATGTCCAGTTGACGGTGAACCGGAAGGTATCCGGACTTGGCCATTCTCAAGGTAACGTACCCGCCCCCGTTGACCATCAGATCGTATTCGCCGTCCTCCCGGGTCACCGTGCTCCCGAACGCCTTGTCCCCAAGCACGGACACCGATACCCCAGGCAATGGGTCTCCTCCCCGATCCTTCACCACTCCCCGCAGCACCGCCGCCCTTACCGTATCGATGGCATCCGGCGCCATTCCGGTCTGGATTGGCATGGTGTCATTGAACAGAAAAGACACGCCCGAAAATATCGTGCTTGCCACGGTCTTGTCCAAGGGAGGGGCGATTTCCTCCGGGTTTGGAGGCAATACATCCGATGTGGAAAAGGCACTGTCCGGCCCATCGGTGGTCCAATTCCCGCGAAGGTCTCCGGCTTCCACCTTATAGACATAAACCTGATCCATATTCAATCCGGCATCGGAATATTGGGTTACTGAGGCGGGTACGCTGTCGATGAGGATGTCATCCCGGTAGATGCGATAGCGGCTCACTCCCGAGTCGTCCACCGCAGGGGTCCATGCGATTTTGAGCGAGGACGGCCAGACATCGCTGACGCTGAGATGGCTCCAGGATGGCCAAATCGGAACGCCCGCGGGGATCGCATACGTTATCTCAAGCGTGTCCGCCCCGCGATTTCCCGCCGCGTCCAGGGTATCTACCACGACCAGGTTCAACCCGGGATTGAGAGGCACGCTTCTTGAACGGGGTATGCCATCGACGGTGAATTGAACGAGAATAGGTTCCGTTCCGACAGCCGTATCCTGCGAAGGCGCCGTTATCGCAACCACGGGTGCGGTTTGATCCAGGAAAACCGTGACCCAGTCGCAGAAATAATAAGTATCGTAACACCGCTCGATGACGTTCGGCCCCTCCGATAAAGGGTTACTATAGCTACCTGAGGAATCCGGCCTCCCATCAATGGACCATTCAACCGGAACCTCGTTCTGGTTGGTATAGGATGAATCCAGAGGACTGTGGATTTCCACTACAGGAGGCGGGGCGTAGGTCCAGACGAGGGAACCCCAAATAGGCGTATTCTCGTCCAGAGCCCGATAGTAAAGGCGTTTTTTGACATAAAAGGTGGTGGCGGAATCGGGAAGGATGGGGTGGATGACCTCTTCCGTCGTGTTCTGGTAGGAATTCGAAAAATAATCCCATGTGTTTTCCGTCTCTACGTGCAAGTCCATGTCGTCGGGCGCATAGCGCGTTCCCGGAGTGACATTGCTGGGATTGCCCACCCAAGTCATGTAGAAGTGGATGCGGCCGCCTTGGGGATGGGTTATTGTAATCGTATCTATTTCTTCGTAGCTGGTCGCGTTGGAGGGTACGAGGAACGTCTTGAACCCGTAGACTCCGGAGGAGAAGGCCGAACCGACCTTCTCGTTTTTGGCGATGGAATCCGCCGTGGGTTGATGGGGAATACCGGCCCCGATCTCCCGATCAAGGAACGGGTAGAAATCATAGGTATACCGTTTCCACGCGCTCCGCCGGATGGGCCTGGAGGTGGCGGAGGCCATGAGGATGCCCTTGACCAATTCCGGGTACAGGGATGCCCCCCCGATGCCGGCGATATGGGCCGCTAAAGCCGCCACGGTCGGGGCGGCCATACTGGTTCCGCACAAAGGGCCCGAGGCATTGGCCACGGCCGTGTCCGTGGGGCAGGTTGCCGAGGAGTCGAAGGGCGCCATCCAGGGTAATTGGATGCCGGAACCGCGCACCATCACATGCGGCGCTTCGTTGTCCTCTGGACCGTTGCGGAAGGCGCTGAAAGCAGACCGAGTGGAGTCATCGTCCACGGCACCCACAATGAGGCCGTTGTGGCTCCACCAAGCTACGGTTTGGCATTGCTCCGCGGTCCATCCGGGGGGATTGTACACCGCAGAAGAGTCTACGCAGGCGTCGTTCTCCCCGCCATCGGCCGTGTCCCCGGAATTCCCGGCGGCGAGGACGTTGAGGACATAGGGGTATACGGCCGTGGCCATGTCCATTTGCCGTTCGAACTCATTGGCCTCGGCCTCGTGAGCCCCGCCCAGGTACCGCGGAAACCTCCAGGAATGGGAGATTATCCTTGGGAATTTATTCAGCAACCAATCATAGGCATCCTGCATGGTGCTTTCCGGGGCCACGGGATAGCTTAAAGACAGATTGGCATTGTAGGCTCCGCCGCCGTTGAATGCGGATCCTCCCAGCCCCGGGCCGGAATTGCGGATGATGCTGCTGGTCCAGAGGCCGTGGGGATGCCGGGGGGCGATGGGGGTTCCGGGCCTTTTTTCGAACCAGGATCCATCCAGATGGTCGGCGCTGTCCGAGTTCCAAATGGGGTTTCTCTCCAGAACGCCAACTAAGATGCCGCTTCCGCAGGCAAATTCCTCCCCGCAATCCTCCGGAAAATGCAGGCCACCGGAGTTCCAACCGGCACCCATGAAGGACTCCTCCAGAGGAGCCTGCCGAAGGATTTTCTCGTGCCGGGGGTTTGCTGGCAGTTCGATGGATTGGATGCGAGGGTTGGTTTTGAGTTTAAGCAATTCGCTTTTGCGGAGCCTGAGTCGGAGGCCGTTCTTGCCTTTGAAATCCACGACTTCGGAAGGAAGACGGCCGAACCGGCGCTCCAAGGTCTCGACTCCATCAAGAAAGGATGCCTGCAATTGGGAAACCGCTTCCTCTTTGCGAAGCCTTTTGTTCTTTAGCGGCTCCGGAAGAGGCCGCAGGGCGAAGGTGATGTTGACGTCCACCTCCTCCTCGGCTTTCATGATGGAAAGGGTGTCGTAAAGCTTCTTTCCGAAGACACCGAACTTTTCTTTTTTTTCTTGGGCTTTCCTACGCTGGTGCCCTGCGAGTTCCACACGGTTTCCATTTCCCCCAAGGAAGTACTTCTGGGGGGTGCCGCTCTTATCTTCATAAAAGACCGGCTTTTCCACGCCGTCCACGACAATCCGATCGACTTCTCTTGCAGACTGGGCTGAAACCAAAGAAAAGAACAGGAGTACAAGAAGAGAAGCCGCTTTGAAAAGACTGTTTTCTTGGATGGCCACAAAACCGTCCTTTCGGGAGTTACGGTATAATCACCGCTACAAACTTTATTCACTGAAAAATCGCGATGTAAGCTTAGGTTTTTTCGGCAATAACCATATCGTTTATCACGAAATATTTACGCACAATATGCACGCGAATTATTGGGTATTTCTTCGAATCCGGATTACCCTTTCAAATCTTAAGGGAATTATCGGGTATCTTCCGACTTACTTGCATAGCAACTCCCGCATTTCCTTACTCAAGTCCGGATGGGGTCTGGGATGAGAATCACATCCGTAGAGATGCGCGTCCAACATGATCAGGGAATGGGAGGTCGCGCCCGCGCATGTTCGAGACAGCCGGGAATTCGAAGGCCTGCCGAAAAACGCCAGGTGAAGGAGCTAGGTCGCTAAGGGTAACGCTTATGCTAACAAAAAAGAAGGAAGAGCCGTGGCGCCTGCCCGCGGCCCCTTCAGATGCCCATGAGCCTGAGGATCCAACCGATGGCGAAAGCCACCAGGGCCGTGCAGGGAATGGTTAGGACCCACGCCATGCCCATCTGGCCCGCGATTTCCCATCGTACGGCCGTGGCCCGCTTGGCGGACCCCACTCCCATGATGGACCCGGAAATGACGTGGGTGGTGGAGACCGGCGCCCCCATGGCGGTGGCGGTGAGGATGGTGAGGGAGGCCGCGGTTTCGGCGGCGAAGCCGTGCACGGGCTGCAGGCGGATCATCTTAACGCCCATGGTCTTGATGATGCGCCAGCCTCCCGCGGCCGTGCCCATGGCCATGGCCGTGGCGCAGATGAATACGACCCAGAGGGGGATATGAAAACCTTCATCCATGGGCAGGAATCCCAGGCCGACCAGGGCCATGGTGATGATGCCCATGGCTTTTTGCGCATCGTTGGATCCGTGGCTGAAGGCCATGAATCCGGCGGATATGAGCTGCAAATGCTTGAACCAACGATTCACCTTTCCCGCCGGGCTTTTGTGGAACATCCACATCAGGGCGATCATGATCAGGGCTCCGCCCAGGAATCCGCCCAAGGGGGAAAGGACCAGGGATTTGACGATTTTCCAGATGCCGGACCCGTTCAAATTCGAGATGCTGTAATGCGAAACCACTGCGCCGATGAGGCCGCCGATGAGGGCATGGGACGAACTGGAAGGAATGCCGAAGTACCAGGTCAGGAGGTTCCAGAAAATGGCGGAGAGGAGGCAGGCGGCGATGATGCCGTTGGTGACCAGGGATGGATCCACAATGCCCTTCCCGATGGTCTTGGCCACCTCCGTGCTGGCGAAAGCGCCCACGAAGTTGAGGCTAGCGGCCATCAGAATGGCTGTCCGCGGGGAAAGGACCCGGGTGGATACGACGGTCGCGATCGCGTTCGCCGAATCGTGCATGCCGTTGATGTAATCGAACGCCAGGGCGAGGACGATCAGGACGAGCAGGATGGGAAGGTTCTCAGCCATGCTTGAGGACGATCCCCTCTATGATGCCCGCCACGTTCTCGCATTTGTCGGTGGTGGTCTCGAGATTGTCGTAGATGTCGCGCCACTTCATCACGTCCAGGGGGTTGGGATTGCCCTTGAAAAGGTTCGCGACCGCCTCGCGGGCGATTTTGTCGGCGAGATTTTCGAGCCGGTTGATCTCGATGCAATGCGGGATGATCTTCTCGTACTTGAGCGCCCCGATCAGGGGCATCACCTTGTTCAGCTCGTCCACCTGCTTGGCCATGACTTCCACCAGGTCCTTCATCGGCTGGGTGACCGTGGTGAGGCCGTATAGCATCATCCGTTCGGTGACGGCTTCCATAAAGTCCATGCAATCGTCGAGGGCGAGGGTCAGACTGTAGATGTCCTCCCGATCGATGGGAGTGATGAAGCTTTTGTCCAGCCGGATCAGGATCTCGTGGGTGAGGACGTCGGCATCATGCTCCAGCCGCTCCAGGCGGCTGGCGCAGGTATGGACGTCGGGGACGGTCTCGGAGACCATGTCGTTCAGGACCTTGGCGCCCGCCTGGAGGATCTTGGCGCAGTCGCTGAACATTTCGAAGAATTTCCCGTCGCTAGGTATCAGATGCTTGAACATTAGGCTCCCCGGGGCGGCCTGCCCCACTCGACGGCGCGGGAAGGTAGAAAAAAATGGCCGCGTCCCTAACCCGGCCCCTCCTCCCGAGTCCCCTGGCGACCCGTGTTTCCGGGGCGAAAGCTTCCGCCCCGGAAACACGATATGTCCGGAAAAAATGCCGTTGCGGGGCGAATTCGGAAATCCACGGCCTCCTCTGAGGCTATTGCTGCTTTTGTTCCGCCAGCACCTTGGGATCGATCTGGATGTGCAATTCGCGCAATTGGGCCAGGCCCACCTCACCCGGGGCGTTCATCATCAGATCCTGCGCTTTCTGGTTCATCGGGAAGGCGATCACCTCGCGAATGTTCGCCTCGTCGGCGAGCAGCATCACCATGCGGTCCACGCCCGGAGCGATGCCTCCGTGGGGCGGGGCCCCGAGCTTGAAGGCGTTGATCATCCCGCCGAACTTGCGGTCCACGACCTCGGGGCCGATGCAGGCCAATTAGTAAGCCTTGTACATACTGTCTGGCACATGGTTCCGGATGGGGACC
>Ga0079224_100007359_pt1 | contig 14768 bp, 13 predicted proteins | sample Stecom2015_FD_80414 | JGI IMG/M metagenome (GOLD analysis project Ga0079224, IMG submission 80414) | Agricultural soil microbial communities from Utah to study Nitrogen management - Steer compost 2015 | ecosystem: Environmental > Terrestrial > Soil > Agricultural land | place: USA: Utah...
GCGAAGCCCCCGATCCAGCCGCCGGTCGAGTAGTCGAGCACCGGGAAGCGGCCGACCGCCAGCAAGTCGCTTGCGACGAGCACGTTACGTTGCGGGAAGAGGACCGCGACGTCGCCGTCCGTGTGGGCGCGGGGCAGGTGCAGGCAGCGAATTTCCTCGCCGCCGAAAGTCACGGTCTCCGACGTATAGAAGGTTCGCGTCGGCCACGCGGCTTCGGCCCGCGGCCGATACTGCCGGTCCTCCCACTTCACGAAAAAATCCGCGCCGAGCCAGAGCTTGGTGTTCTCGTGCGCGAGGATCTCGCAGCCGGCGGCGACGAAGGTGTCGTTGCCGCCCGTATGCTCGGGCCGCCAGTTCGTGTCGATCAGCAGCCGCACCGGGCGGCCCGGGAAGCGCTCCGCTAACAGCGCGCCGAGGGAGCGCGCCCGACGCTCGAGGCCGGCGTCGACGAGCAACAGGCCGTCGCCCGAATCCGCGACGACGACGTTCGCACCGGCGCCGCGAACGAGCGCGAGACCGTCGTCGAGCGCAGTGATCGTGAGCTGCGCGGCCTCCGCCTGCGCCGCCGCGCGCCCGGCGCACACCGCAACCGCACCGGCGGCGAGGCTACACATCACATCGCGTCGAGTCGGCATCGCACCCATCTTACCCCGCCGCACGGCCCCCTCTTCGCACGGTCGCTTGCGCTCCGACGCCCCCCGCCGGTGATCGCGCGCGCTGCGCGCGGTCGTCGCTCTCCTACCGCGCCGTCGCGGCGAGCGACTCGAGGGCGGCGGTCACGCCGCCGGGACGGTGCGGCACACCGGCGAGCCCGAGCCCCATCTCGACGCCCGACAGCGTCCCCGCGAGCATCAGATCGTTGAAGTGGCCGAGGTGCCCGATCCGGAACACCTTGTCCGCGAGCTTGCCGAGCCCCGCGCCGAGCGACATGTCGAATGCGTCGAGGATCACCTCGCGGAGCCGGTCCGCGCCGTGCCCTTCCGGCATCAGCACGGCCGTCAGCGCGCCGCTGTGCTCGGCGGGGTTCGCGCAGAGCACCTCGAGCCCCCAGGCCTCGACCGCACGGCGCGTTGCCGCCGCGTGCCGCGCATGCCGCGCGAAAACGTTGTCGAGGCCCTCCTCGAGCAGCATCGCGACGGCTTCCTTCAAGCCGTACAGCAGATTGGTCGCCGGCGTGTACGGAAAGTACCCGCGCGCATTCGGGCCGAGCATGTCCTCCCAGCTCCAGTACGCCTTCGGCAACCGCGCCGTTCGGCTCGCGGCGAGCGCTTTCTCCGAGACGGCGTTGAACGCGAGACCCGGCGGCAGCATCAGCCCCTTTTGGGAGCCTGCGACCGTCACGTCGACTTGCCATTCGTCCATCCGGAAATCGATCGAGCCGAGCGAGGAGATCGTGTCGACGAGGAGCAGCGCCGGGTGGCCCACGCGATCGATTGCCTTGCGGATCTCGCCGATCCGGCTCGTGACGCCGGTCGACGTCTCGTTGTGCACGACGCAGACGGCCTTGATCGCCTTCGCGCGGTCCTCGGCGAGCCGCGCCTCGATCGCATCCGGGTCCGCGCCGCGCCGCCAGTCGGTCGGGATGACCTCGGTCTCGAGGCCGAGCCGCCGTGCCATCTTCTCCCAGAGGGCGGCGAAGTGCCCGGTCTCGCAAGTCAGCACGCGGTCTCCCGGAGACAGCGTGTTCACCAGGGCCGCTTCCCACGCGCCCGTGCCGGACGCCGGGTAGACGATCACCGATCCCGAGGTCTTGAAGATCTCGCGGACGGACTCGAGGAGCTCGCGGCCGAGCGCACCGAACGCGGGCCCCCGATGATCGATCGTCGGTTGCGCGATCGCGCGCAGGACGCGGTCCGGAACGTTGGTCGGGCCGGGAATCTGCAGGAAATGGCGGCCGGTCGGATGTGTCATGGGAGTGTCGTTCGCTCCTCGTTCTCGTGGTCCGCCATCGCGGGCGGGGGTCGCGACATTGTGCCGAAGCCGGCGGCATTTGTGGCGGGCTCCGCGACCTCGCGGCGCACGGTGCCTACAGCCGACGGCTGTGCCCCGGTATAGTGTCGGCCGTTCCCGGCCGTGCAAGGACCCCGAGCGTCCGTCGTGCGGCCGTGTCGCGTGAAGGGGAATCGAGATGACGAACACAGGAGCATCGCGGCGCAGCCTGCTGCGCTTCTTTGCCGGCAGCCCGCTGCTGGCCTCGATCGGCGGCATCGGGTCGCTGACGGCGCTCGGCCGCGCCGCCGCCCAGAGCGGCGCGCCGCCCGGCTTCGACGAGAACGCGATCATCCAGAGCGCGGCGGAAGCGCTGAACGTCTTCGACTTCGAGGCCGCGTTCCGCTCGCGCACGAATCCAGGCCACTTCGCCTATCAGGCGCAAGGCTCCGACGACTCGGAGATGCTCGCCGTCAATCGTGCCGGATTCGAGAAGTTCGAGCTCAAGCCCCGCCGCCTGGTCGACGTCGGCAACGTCGACCTCTCCGTGGAGCTCTTCGGCCAACGCTTCGCGACCCCGATCGGGCTTGCGCCGTGCGGCGCGCAGGGCGCCTTCAACCCAGAAGGCGAGGTCGCGGTCGCGCGCGGGGCGAAGACGGCGAACGCGCTCCAAATCTTGTCGACCGTCACGAACTTCTCGGTGGAGGACGTCGCCGCGGCGCGCGAGGCGCCGATCTGGTTCCAGCTCTACCCGACGAACAAGTGGACGATCACCGAGGGCATGATCAAGCGTGCCGAGCGCGCGGGCTGCACCGCCCTCGTCTTCACGGTCGATCTGCCTGCCCGCAATCTCGAGTGGATCAACCGGTTCCGCCGCGACGAGAGCCCTTTCTGCCAGACCTGTCATCAGCCCGGCTTCGAGGCGGCCTACGCGAGGAAGCCGATGTTCGACGGGGTGAGCCTGGACGGAATGCAGATGAGCGTGCGCGGGCTCACCTGGGACTACGTCGACCGGCTCCGCGACGCGACCAGCATGAAGGTGCTGCTGAAGGGCATCGTCACGGCCGAGGACGCCGAGCGGTGTCTCGAGCACGGCGTGGACGGCATCGTGGTGTCGAATCACGGCGGCCGCGCGGACGTGACCGGCACGTCGAGCATCGAATCGCTCGTCGAGGTGCTCGGCGCCGTGCGCGGGCGCGTGCCGGTGCTGGTAGACAGCGGCTTTCGCCGCGGCACGGACATTTTCAAGGCGCTCGCGCTCGGCGCGTCGGCCGTCTGCGTCGGCCGCCCGTACCTCTGGGGGCTCGGGGCGTTCGGTCAGGAAGGCGTCGAACGCGTCCTCGCGCTGCTCGCGCGCGAGCTCGGCATCGTGATGACCCAGATGGGCACTCCGAACGTCGCGAGCATCACGCGCGCTTCGCTGAAGATCTGACGCGCCCGACGCGCTACGCCTGCACCGTCACGATCACGCGTCGGCGGTGCGGCGCGTGGCGGTGCTCCCAGACGTACACGCCCTGCCACGTCCCGAGCGCGAGGCGCCCGCCGCGGATCGGCAGGGTCAGCTCGGACGCCGTCAGGACGCTCCGCACATGCGCCGGCATGTCGTCCGGGCCCTCCGCGGTGTGCACGAAGCGCGGATCGCCGTCCGGCACGAGATCCGCGAAGAACGTCTCGAGATCCCGCCGCACGTCGGGATCGGCATTCTCGCAGAGCATCAGCGACGCGCTCGTATGGGCGATGAAGACGTGGCAGAGCCCGGTGGCGGCGCCCGCGTCGCGTACCGCCGCGGCTACGCGGTCGGTGATCTCGTACGTGCCGCGGCCGCGGGTATCGACGACGAGCTCGCTCTGCGCGATCACGGACCGTTCACGGGGTTGGCCGCGGCAGCCGCTTCGAGCCCCTGCGCGTACTGCAGGCGCAGGGTCTTCACGCCGCTGAAACGCGGAATGGTGACGATGTAGACGTTGCCGTACTCGTCCGGCGCGATCGCCGGGATGCTCTGATGACCGTGAAGCTCCGCGACGAGCGGCGCGATCAGCTCGGCATCGGTGACGACGAGCACGATGTCGCCCGTGTGCTCGCGCAGCACGTCGCCCATGAAACCCTCGATCTCCGCATGGTCCGTCACCGCTACCTCGAGGCCGAGACGCTTCGCGAGCGGCGCCGCGGTCTCCTGCGTGCGCAGGCTCGGCGCGGCGTAGATCGCATTTACTCCGCCGAGCACGTCGACGCGCTCGAGAAAATCCGCGAGATGCTCCGCACGCAGCCGCCCGAGCGCATTCAGCGGCGGGTCGCCTGCCGCCTCGGCGCCGGGGGCGTCGGTGTCGGCGTGGCGGACGAAGATCACGGTCGTCGGCAACCGCAGCTCGAGAAACCACGCGAGCAGGATCGCAATGACGACGTAGCCGGCGATCGCGGCGATGCGCCTGCGCAAGCGCCTTCGCCGCGACTTAGCCCGGTTCGTCGTCTGCACCATTGTCGAGGTGTCAGTCAGGCTGCCGCCGCTCGACCTTGTGCTCGGCGACGACGTGGTATTCGGCCTCGATCAGCTCGCCGCGCGCGGCGCCGTGCGGCGGCGGGTTGCGCCGGAGCTTGCGGCGCAGCCACCAGAGGCGCACGGAGAACACGATCGCACCGATCGCCGCCAGGCCGAGGAACAGCGCAAGCAGCACGGCGCCCATGACGACGGCGCCGATCAGCACGAGGCCGAGCACGAGCAGCGCCGCGAGCTGGAGGAGCGGATTCGGACCCGCGCGATAGCCGTACAATCGGCCGCTCATGCCGCTCATTCTACCGCACCCGCCCGATCGCCCACGCGGCGGAAAAAGCCGTCGAACCACAGCACCCAGGTCTGCGCGGCGAGGTCGAATTCCTCCATCCGCTGGCGCACGCGCCCGTCCGCCCCTTCGGTCCAGCTCGCGCGAAAAGCGACCACGCGATTCTCGGCCGCGTACTCGACCGTGCCTTCCATTCGCATGACCCCGTCGACGAGCCCGCCCGAGAGGTCGATCAGCGTCGCGCCGGAGCCGACCCAGACGAACCGCCACTGCTCGCGGCTCGGAACGTAGAACGCGACGCTCGTCCCGGACGAGCCTCCCGCGCCCTCCCATTCCTCGACGATCGAGCAGCCGCCGTCGCGTTTCGTGATCGTGTCGTAGCCGACCAGCGTGCCGTCCGGGTGACGCACCTCCCAGCGCCCGACCCAAAAATCGAACTGCGCGGCTTCCGGCATCGCCTCGCACGGATAGACCCGGGAGCGGACGCTGCGGACGATGCGTGCGAACCGGGGCGTCTCGCGAAGCGCTGCGAAGTCTTCCGTCTCCTCCAGCAGAGCGAGCGCCCGCAGCCCCGCGTGATCGGCGGAATCGAGCGCGTCGAGGGCGGCGCTCCGCTCGCCGAGCAAAGCGTAGTTGCGTGCGCGCTCGAAATCGATCATCGCCTCCGGCGCGTTCGCCGTCCGCGCTTGCTCGAGGGTCGCGAGCGCGTCGCGGTGCCGGCCGAGCTCGCGCTCGGCCTGCGCGATCCTGAGCAGGCTCAATCGATCGTCCGGGAACTCCTCGAGGAACTTGCGGAACTCCGCGATCGCATCCTCCCAGCGGCCTTCCTCGAATGCGAGCGCCGCGGGGTCCGCGACGGAGGCCGGCGGGTCCTCGGCCGGTTGAGCGTTCGCCAGCATGGCCGCGCACATGCCCGCCGCGAGCATCGAGAGCCGGAACATTGTCTATAGACCTCCCTGGAGTGCGCGTATGGTCTTGCCTAAAGACCGTTCGTGCAACCGTGCGCCGGCGCCTGCAGCGCCGCGATCGACGGCGCCGTTTCGCTCCGTGCGACGGACCGCCGCGCCGGCGGCGCGTCGCTTGCGCGCCGGCTTGCGCGTGCGAGAATGCCGAGGCCGGAGAGGTGGCAGAGCGGTCGAATGCGGCGGTCTTGAAAACCGTTGACCCGCAAGGGTCCGGGGGTTCGAATCCCTCCCTCTCCGCCAGAACTCCGCCGCCCGCCTTCGCCCTATGCGGCCGCGAGCAGCAGCGCGACGCCCGCGACGACGAGCGCCATGCCGAGCGCTTCCCGCCGGGTGGCGCGCTCGCCGAACAGCCGCCGGGCAACTGCATGCGCGAACAGCACCTCGACCAGCGCTAGCGTGCGGACGTTCGCGGCCGCGGTCAGAGAGAAACCGAGGAACCAGAACTGCGACGCGAGGGCCCCCATGAAGCCCGCGCCGAGGGACTGTCGCCAGTGCCGCAAGCTCGCCATGAGCGCCGCGCGGCGAAAGACGGCCATCCATGCGCCGAGCAACGACGCCTGGATGCCGAGCGACCACGCTAGCGTCGTCGTTGCCCGAACGTACGAAGCGCCGTCGCCGAGCGCGAGAATGCCGCCGCGGAACCCGACCGCCGCGAGCGCGAAGAACGCGCCGGAGGTCACGCCGAATACCACGGCCGCGGCGCTTCTGCGGCCGGCAGCGCCCGGTGCCCGCCACGCGGCGAGAACGACCCCCGTCGTCGCGATGACGATCGCGCCGACCGCGAGCGGCGTCAGCCGCTCGCCGAGCACGGCGAACGCGAAGATCGCGACCTGCACCGGCTCGGTCTTCGTGAACGCGGTCGCGACGGAGAACGACCCGGCGTGCATGGCCGCGAGCAGCAGCACGGTGCCCCCGATCTGCGCGAGCGCACCAGCGCCCGTGTAGCCGATGAACGCGGCCGTCGGCGCCGGCACCGGCGCGTCGGCGAACGCCGCGACCAGGACGAGGAACACGAGCGCGAACGGCAGCCCGTACACGAAGCGGACCTGCGCCGCCCCGAGCGTCCCGAGCGCGGCGGTCAGGCTGCTCTGCATCGCGTTGCGGGCGGTCTGGGCCGCGGCGGCGATCAGTGTCGCGGCGATCCAGAGCAACGGACTGCTCCCGAGTGCGCTCGCCCGTCAGGCGGGTGGCGGTCCGACGTAGACGCTCTGCGGGCGGATCAGCCGGCCCGACGCACGCTGCTCGAAGCAGTGGGCCGTCCAGCCGGCCGCGCGGCCGATCGCGAACGTCGGCGTGAAAAACGCCGTCTCGAGCCCGAGGCCGTGCAGCAGCAGCGCGGTGTAGAACTCGACGTTCGTCGCGAGCCGCCTGCCCGGCTTGTGCGCCGCGAGCAGCCGCAGCGCGGTCGCCTCGACGGCGCGCGCGAGCGCATAGAGCTTCGAGTCGCCCGCGTACGCGAACATGCGCTCGGCGGCCGCGCCGAGCACGTCGGCTCGCGGATCGCGCACCTTGTAGATCCGGTGCCCGAAGCCCATCAGGCGCTCGCCGCGCGCGAGCTTCGCCGAGAGCACGGCCTCCGCCCGCTCGGGCTCGCCGATCTCGAGCACCGTGTCGAGCGCGGGCCCCGGTGCACCGCCGTGGAGCGGCCCCTTCAGCGCGCCGATCGCGCCCGTCAGCGCCGAGACGAAATCCGACCCGGTCGAGACGATCACGCGGGCCGTGAACGTCGACGCGTTCAACCCGTGATCGGCGACCGTCGTGAGGTAGGTGTCGAGCCCGCGGACGAGCTCCGGATGCGGCTCGTCGCCGGTCGACATATATAAGTAGTTCGCCGCGAGACCGAGATCCTCGCGCGGTGCGAGCGGCTCCGCGCCGCGAAGCAGACGCGCGTACGCGGCGACGATCGTCGGCAACGCGCCGACGGAGAGCCGCGCCGCCTCCGCGTCGTCGGCCGCGACGAGCGTCCCGGCGGCCATCCGGAGCGCGTCCATCGGCGGCACGCGTCGCCCCGCGGCGTCGCGCAGAACCGCCGCCGTCGCGCTCGGCAGCGCCACTGCGCGGACCGGGCCGACGCCGGCCGCGCCGGCCGTCTCCCAAAGAAGCGCGACGACCTCCTCGAACGGCCGGCCGGCGAGCGACTCGAGCCTGTGCCCCGCGATGACGAGCTCGCCGCGTTCGCCGTCGACCATGCTGAGCCGGGTCGCGGCCGCGACGACACCCTCGAGCCCTTCGTTCACCGCTGCGGAAGATTGCGTCCTCATGGGCGGCAAAGTATGGTTTGTACACTTTTCAGTCAATATTGATGGCTAAATCAATATGAAATCGACGGAGCACGCCTGGCTCGAGACCGCCGAGGCGGCGCGGCTCCTCGGTGTGAGCCCCGCGACGCTCTACGCGTACGTCAGCCGGGGGCGCGTGCGCTCGGAGCCGGTGCCGGGCAGCCGTCGCCGCCGCTATGCGCGCGAGGACCTCGAGCGGCTGAAGGCGCGGGCGGCCGAGCGGCGCAACCCGGAGAAAGCGGCCGAGCAGGCGTTGCACTGGGGGCTGCCGATCCTCGAGTCGGCGATCACGCTGATCGCGGATGGCCGGATCTATTACCGCGGCCACGACGCCGCCCTGCTCGCGCGCGAGCGAGCGCTCGCCGACGTCGCGGCGCTGCTCTGGCTCGGGACGGCGGACGGCGCGCTGCTCGAGGCGCCGTCGCGGGCCTCCACGGGCGGCGCCACGCGCTCAGGTGTACCGTTCGTGCCGCGCGCGCAAGCCGCGCTCGCCCTCGCCGCCGCGCAGGATCCGGCCGCGTACGACCTGCGTCCGCGCGCGGTCGCGCAGACGGGATGGCGGATCCTGCACCTGCTCGCGAGCGTCGCGGCCGGCGCGAGCGCCTCGGGACGAACGATCGACGCCGCCCTCGCCCGCGGCTGGAAGGTGCCGGCGCGCGCGCCGCTGCTGCGCGCCGCGCTGATCCTGTGCGCCGATCACGAGCTGAACGTCTCGACGTTCACCGCCCGCTGCGTCGCGTCGGCCCGCTCCTCGCCGTACGGCGTCGTGATCGCCGGGCTCGCGGCGCTCGAAGGCACGAAGCACGGCGGCACGACCGCGCGGATCGAATCGCTGTGGGATTCGCTCGCGCGCTCGCCGGATCTCGCGAGCGCGCTCGCCGAACGGCTGCGTCGCGGCGAGCCGGTCGACGGCTTCGGCCACCCCCTCTACCCCGACGGCGATCCGCGCGCACGCCTGCTGCTCGAAACGTTGCCGCGGACCAAGGGCGCCGCGTTCGCGGCCGATCTCGCCGCCGCCGGCCGAGCGGTCCTCGGCGAAGCGCCGACGCTCGACTTCGCGCTGGTCGCGCTCGCGCGCGCTCTCGGGCTGCCGGACGGCGCGGCGCTGACGCTCTTCGCGATCGGCCGCACGATCGGCTGGATCGCGCACGCGATCGAGCAGTACGCGCAAGACGCGGTCATCCGTCCGCGTGCGCGCTACGTCGGCGAGACACCGCGCTGAGCTGCGCGCGACGAAGCGTGCGTCCGCGTTCCGCGGCCTTTGCTTCCTCGATCCGTCAAGTACAATCGCCGCCATGGGAAAACTGCTTGCCGTCGTCGTCCTGGTCGTCGCCACCGCCGGCGGCGTCGCGTCGTGGGTCATGGCCGGCCGGGCGGAAGGGCCGATCATCGAGATCGCCGAGCCCACCGCCGTCGGGCAAACCGGCGAGCTCGTGCTCGCGGTCGTCGCCCCGCGCGGCGAGCTCACGCGGCTCGCGGTCGTCCTCGAGCAGGAGGGCACGAGCACCGCGCTGTTCACGCTCGAGCCCGGCGGCGAAGCGTCGCTCGAGCCCGCCGGCGAGGACCGGCGCGCGTTGCGGATGCCGCTCGGCAAGCGCACGCATCCGGAGCTGAAGGCCGGCCGCGCCACGATCACCGTGACGGCGGCACGGCCGGTGCTGTTCGGTTACCGCGAGGCCGAGTCCGTCGTCGCGCACGAGTTCGACGTGCGGCTCACGCCGCCGCAAGCGGGCGTCCTGTCGCAGTTCCACTACGTGAACCACGGCGGCACCGAGATGGTCGTCTATCGGGTGAACCCGCCGGACGTCGAGTCCGGTGTGCGCGTCGGCGACTACGAGTACCCGGGCTTCCCAGCGTCGGGCGCGGGGATCGCCAACGCCGACCCCGGTCTGCGCGTCGCGTTCTTCGCGCTGCTCTGGAACCAGGACGTGAACACGCCGATCAACGTGTTCGCCCGGGACGGGCTCGGTAACGAGAGCGTTGCGCGGTTCGACTACCGCGTGTTCCCGAAGAGCTTCCGCGCGAGCCGGATCAACGTCGACGACGCGTTCCTCGAGCGCGTCGTGCCATCCATCGCGCACAACACGACCGACTTCACGCTCGAGAATCCGTCGGACCTGCTCGCCTCGTACCTCAGCATCAACCGCGACCTCCGGCGGCAGAACAACGAGCTGATTGCGGCGCTCGCGGAGCGCTCCGCGCCGCAGATTCTCTGGGAGGGCGCTTTCAAGCAGCTGACGAACACCGCGATCGAGTCCGGCTTCGCCGATCAGCGCACATACGTGTACAACGGCCAGGAGATCGATCATCAGGTGCACCTCGGCTTCGATCTCGCGTCGACCGCGGCAGCACCGGTGCTCGCCGCGAACCGCGGCACGGTCGTGTTCGCGGGGTGGCTCGGCATCTACGGCAACTGCGTGATCGTCGATCACGGCATGGGGCTGCAATCGCTGTACGCGCACCTGTCGACGATCGAGGTGAACGTCGGCGACGCGATCGAGCGCGATCAGCGGCTCGGGCGGACCGGAGCGACGGGGCTCGCCGGCGGCGACCACCTGCACTTCACGATGCTGCTGAACGGCCAGGCGATCACGCCGATCGACTGGTGGAGCGCGCAGTGGGTCCAGGACCGCATCGTCCGCAAGCTCCGCGAAGCCGAAGCTCTCTGACCCCCTCCCCGCCGCCGCCGCAAACCCTCATCTTCGGTAGGAGCGGCTGTCCAGCCGCGACTGCTGCGCCGCGACCGTACAGGGACGTATTCACAGCGTCCCTGGAAGGGGCTATGTACGACGGCGTCGCGCGGTCGATTGGCACGATGCAGAAGATCGCGGCTGGACAGCCGCTCCTACCACCCGAGGGCCAAGAGTTGCGGCGCGGGGACCGCTCCCACGGCTAGGCCGCGGCGCGCAGGGTGAGCGATTCGAAGTAGGCGCGGACGTGAGCGAGTTGCTCGGCGCCCGTCGCGGCGCGGTTCACGGCGTCGCGAAACGCGGCTGCGTCCGGCCGTCCCTTCGCGTACCAGCCGAGATGCTTGCGCGCGACCCGCACGCCCGTTTCCTCACCGTAGAACGCGTGCAGCGCGCCCACGTGCTCCGTCAGGATCGCGCAGACCTCGGCGAGCGGCGGCTCGGGCAGCAACGCGCCGCTTCCGAGAAACGCTGCGACCTCGCGAAACACCCAGGGCCGGCCCTGCGCGGCGCGGCCGATCATCAGCCCGTCCGCGCCGGTCGCGGCGAGCACGGCCGCGGCCTTCCGCGGCGAGTCGACGTCGCCGTTCGCGATCACCGGCACGCGCACCGCCTGCTTGATCGCCGCGATCGTGTCGTACTCGGCCTCGCCGGTGTAATGCATGTCGCGCGTGCGGCCGTGCACGGCGATCGCAGCGACGCCGCAATCCTCCGCGATCCGGGCGATCGCGACGCCGTTGACCCGATCGCGCCGCCAGCCGGTCCGGATCTTGACCGTGACCGGCACCGGAACCGCCCCGACGACCGCCGCGAGGATCGCCGCGACGAGCTTCTCGTCCTGCAGCAGCGCCGAGCCGGCCCAGCGATTGCAAACCTTCTTCGCGGGGCAGCCCATGTTGACGTCGATGATCTCCGCGCCGCCGTCGACGTTGAAGCGCGCGGCGTCCGCGAGCATGCCCGGATCGCTGCCCGCGATCTGCACGGCGACCGGCGCGGGCTCGCCGGCATGGTCCATCCGCCGCCGGCTCTTCGCCGTCCCCCACAGGCGCGGATCGGCGGTCGTCATCTCCGAGATCGCATGTCCGGCGCCGAGGCGCCTGCAGAGCAGGCGGAACGGCTTGTCGGTCACCCCGGCCATCGGCGCGAGCACGAGCGGCGGGTCGATCGAGAACGGTCCGATCCTGAGAGGCGCGAGCGGCATGGCGCGCCAGTGTACCGGACGCGGGCACGCACGGCGCGGTTGCGCTTGGCACGGTAGCTGCAAACACGGCCGCCCTGGGTCGGCCGGCCCCCGCGGCCCGACCCGATCGCCGGTGAATGCGAATGCAAGGAGGCATCATGCGTGCGCTGGCTCTCTTCCCGAGCGTGCTGGCTTCGGCGGCCTGCAGCATGCTCGCGGGCACTCCCGGGCAGCGGCTCGATCCCGCGAAGGTCTATCTCGGCACGAGCGTGATCACGGTCAGACGCGGCGAGATGGACCGCTACGCGTGCGTGAACGGACGGCTCTGGTGTTACAGCGGCGGGAGCACGATTCTCTTCGAGTGCCGGTGCGCGTCACCGTGAGCGCGCGGCCGGGAACCCGACCCGACCAAGAATTGCGGCGCGATTTCGAGATTTGCGGCTGGCGGCGGGGCCCCGCTACACGTCCATGATCTCGAGGGCTTGCGCGATGCTCTCGAGCGGGTCGCGGCCGGGGCTCGGCCGCCACTCGTGACTGACGTAGCCGTCGTAGTCGAGCTCGGCGATCACCTCGGCGAGATAGCGGTAGTTGATCTCCTGCGTGCCGTCTATCTCGTTGCGCGTCGGCACGCCCGCCGTGTGGAAGTGCGCGATCCAGCGGATCGACTCGCGGATCCGACGAGCGAGATCGCCGTCCATGATCTGCAAGTGATAGATGTCGCAAACGAGCTTCACGTTCGGCGAGCCGACGCGCTCGCAAACTTCGACGCCCCAATCCCAGTGCCCGAAGATCTGGTCCTCTCGCCCGAACCGCGGATCGGTCAGCCGATTGTTCATGTTCTCGATCGCGATCGTGACGCCGCGCTCTTCGAGCTGGCCTTTGATGCGGTTCAGGAAAGCTACCGCGTTGTCCGCGCCTTCCGAGAACGACATCCCGCGCCGCTGCCCGCCGATCGTGATGATCGTGCGGATGCCTTCGGCCGCGCACATGTCGATGTACGGACGAATCGACTGCTCGATCTGATCGTGCACCTCGGGGTGGATGATGCCGTCCTCGAACGTGACGCCGCCCGTTCCCACGAGCAGCGGCTCGAGACCGTGACGACGGAGCGTCGGCCAATCCTCCGGGCCGATCAGGTCGAAGCCGTGAACGCCGAGCCGGGCCGCCTCGCGGCACATGTCGTCGAACGAGAGCGTCGTGCTCTCGCCGAAGTTCACGCGCCAAAGCCCCTGCTTGATGCGGCCTTTGCGGGTGACCGGCGCGCTAGACGCTCCCGCGCCGGCACGCTGCGCGGCAGCGTCGGCGCCCGCGGCGAGCGCCGCGGCTGCGCCCAGCGTGCGGAGGAAGGTTCTTCGTCTCATGCGGCGATTGTAGTCCCGCGCGCGGAAGACTCCTAGCGGGGAGACGGGGCGACCGCACGCGCCCCACGGACCCGAGCACGCAGCGTCGCCGAGCGAGCGCTCGGCTCGCACTCCGTCGGCCGGCAATGCCGCCGCACTTCTGCGAACGACGCTGCCGTTCAACTTTTCGTTACAAAGTACTTGACACCTACGAAGGATAGGATAGCTTAGCGTCATGCCGACCGATCGAGCTTCGTCCGCAAACGCCGCGCGGCGCCGTGATCGCCGGCCCCGCATGCCGCGAGCCATGCGCACGCCGCCGCCGCTCGACCCCGAGGCGATTCCCGGGCCGATGCGGCGCCGTTACGCGCTCCTGATCAATCCGTTCTATCGCAAGGATCCGCACGCGAGCTTCGGCAAGCACGTGCTGACCCCGACGCTCGCGCTGACTGCGACCGCGGCGGCCACGCCGCCGAACTGGGAGGTGCGCTACTGGGACGAGAACCTGCTGCACGGCCCTCCGCCGCTCGACCCGTTTCCCGAGGTGGTCGGCATCACCGTGCACCTCACGTTCGCGAAGCGCGCCTACGAGCTCGCCCGGTGGTACCGGCAATGGGGCGCGAAGGTCGTGCTGGGCGGGCTGCACGTGCTGACGGCGCCCGAGGAAGCCGCAGAGCACGCGGACGCGATCGCGATCGGCGAAGGCGTGCAGCTCTGGCCGCAGATACTGGCCGACGTCGAGGCTCGCACGCTCGCGCGCGAGTATCGCGGCGATTATCGCCGGCCGTACCGCGACGAGCCGCCGCCGCGGCGCGACCTCCTGCCGCGCGCCGAGTTCCTGACGACGTCGAGCGTGATCGCGACCCGGGGATGCCACAATCGCTGCGGCTTCTGTTACCTGTCCACGAAAGGCCTGCACATGCCGTATCGGCTCCGCGACGTCGAGCAGATCGTCGAGGAGATTCGCCGGGACGGGCAGCCTTACGCGGTGTTCGTCGACAACAACTTGGGCTCCCGGCCGGACTACCTGCGCGAGCTCTGCCGGGCGCTGCGGCCGCTCGAGATCATCTGGAGCGCCGCGGTCACGATCGACGTCACGGACGACCCGTCGCTCATCCGCGAGATGGCGCTCGCGGGCTGCACCGGCGTATTCATCGGCTTCGAGTCGTTGAACGCGGGCAATCTGGACGACGCCCGCAAGCGCACGCCGGCACCGGAGGATTACGCGCGCCGGGTGGCGATCCTGCACGAGCACGGCATCCAGGTGAACGGCAGCTTCGTGCTCGGCTTCGATCACGACGGCCCGGACGTCTTCGAACGGACGGTCGAGTGGATCGAGGCGAATCGCCTCGAGTGCGCCACGTTTCACATCCTCACGCCGTACCCCGAGACGCCGCTCTATCGCGAGCTCGAGCGACAGGGCCGGATTGTGCACCGCGACTGGCGGCTCTACGACACCGCGCACGTGGTCTTCGAGCCTGCGCGGATGACGGCCGAGCAGCTGCTCGACGGCTACGCCTGGTGCTATCGCAGGCTGTTCTCGCACGCGTCGATCTGGCGCCGCCGGCCGCGCGACTGGCGCGCGGTGCTGCCGTATCTCGCGATGTCGTA